>Ga0194060_10002356_pt1 | contig 13481 bp, 8 predicted proteins | sample SepL225m_MetaG_FD_163427 | JGI IMG/M metagenome (GOLD analysis project Ga0194060, IMG submission 163427) | Anoxic zone freshwater microbial communities from boreal shield lake in IISD Experimental Lakes Area, Ontario, Canada - Sep2016-L222-5m | ecosystem: Environmental > Aquatic > Freshwater >... | reverse complement strand
CTTGGGTGTAGTGTGATCGCGCCGTCATGCCCGACGATTCCGGAAGTTACTTGCCCGGCACAGACTATTTGTCCGGTGCAGGTTGTTTGTGGAAACGGAACCTGTGAATCATCCGAAACTCCGGAAACTTGCCGGCTTGATTGTGCTGCGGTCGTCGATACGGCCGCGGTAAACATCGGCGAAGTTACGTTTTTCGCGCTTGATGGAGCTCTTCAGATCCCGGTCGTGAACGAGTCGATTCATCTTTTTCCAAATAATTCCTATATCGTGAAGCTCGCGAAAGCCGTCACGAATGGTTCGGTTTTGCCGAAAAAAGTCACACTTCTAACTTCGACTGGTGAATATGTGATGGCGACAAAAGATGGGGGAGAAACCTACGAAGCTAAAGTCAGCACGCCAAGCATAATTGGAGCTTATCCCGAAAATATCAAAGTAGAATGGCCGGATAGCCGCATCTCGGTTTACAAATATACGCTTTCGCTCGAGACGCCTTTTAAAGTAACCGACGATTCGGGCAAAGAGCTTTCCGGCGTTCAGGTTAGTTTGTTTAGATTGACCCCTGGTGGCAGGGAATTGGTTCCTACGAGTGAACTGCGCCAATCAAATCCGACGGTCACGGACAAAAAAGGATTGGTTGGTTTTGTTGTGAAGCCGTCAACCTATTTAATCGAAGTTACATCAGCCGGGTTCAACAAGGGAACTTCGGATCCATTCGTACTAAACACGAATATCATCTCCGGAAACTTGGTTTTGCGAAAACCGATTGCGACGGCCGTCAAAGAATCTTTGGGTTCGTCGGGTTCTGTTGGCAAAGTTATCGGATTAGCCGCCGATTCGATTTCGGGCGCGGCTAGAGACGCTTTTGTCGCCCCGATTATTCGCGCGCAAAAAGACCCGGCAGCGCAAAATACGCTGGGCTGGTATTTTAAGATTTTGATTTTGCTCACGACGCTTTTGTTCGGAGTTGGAATCGCGGCTTATGACATCATTCCAGTTTTTGCCGCCTATTTCACACGCCGTTATTATGCCATGCGAGCTAATAGAAACGTCGAAATGTGTTCCAATTTTTCGACCACATATTTCAGAAGAAAGATTGCAAATGTAGTCGAATCTTTAGACATTCCGCTCGTACTTGTCACCTGTGTGGTTGTGATGTTCCGGCCGTCGCTTACCGGTATCGCTCTGATTGCAGTTCAGACAGCCGGACTGTTTGCTTTTGCAGCTTTGCGTAAAGTTAGGGTGAAGGTGAAGACGAAGGTGCCGATTATGGTGAAGGATAAATAGTTTTTACTATGCTTCATCATATTCATCGTGGACTCAAGCATCTTCATGAAGCAACCGGTTTGGCTCGGCATCCGCATATTCGCGATGCGGTTTTGGCTTTCGGTATTGCGGTTTCGATTTTGTATTACATGGTGAACCAGATCGGACTGCTTGATGCTTCCGGCATCATTGGCGCTTCGGACGTTGTGACGAATGCCGGTGCTGGCGCGTTTTCGAATCACGAAATAAAGTTTATTTCCAGCTCCGGATTACTAGCCGCAGGTACTTTTTCGATAAATTTCGTCGGTGGAACAGCAAATCCTTTTTCTATCGGCGCGGTTGATTATAGCGATATTGATTTAGCGATTTCATCCGGCAATTGCGAAGCTGCGTTCACGGAAACGGATTTGGCTTTCTCACCAGGCGGCGCCACTTGGGGAGTCGGAATCATCGGCAATGAAATCACGTTTACGAGCGGCACTGATATTATTCCGGCTGGGCGATGCGTGAGAGTGCTCATCGGAACGAATGCGATAACGGGCGGTGTGGGCGCGAATCGAATCACAAACCCGGTACAGCCGGCGACTTCGGGCAATCCGATCAAGATTGATATAATAGCGGGACCGGACACGGGGAGTATCGCGCTTGGAATTGCGGATAGCTCGAGCGTTTCGGTTACGGCGTCGGTGCTTCCTTATATGTCTGTCACGGTTTTGCCCGTGATCTGCGATATGGGTACGCTTAGCAAAACCACGCTTTCGGCGTGCAGCTATGTGCTTACGGTTAGTTCGTCAACCGGTTATTCAACGACAATCGCGGATTTAACGGCACCGGTTGCTTTTGTGAACATTGCCGACGGGGTGACGACGATACCGGCAACCGACGGCATGATGACTATCGGGACTTCGGAATATGGCGTTGCTGTGAGTAACGCTAATCCGGCGGTTGAAGTTGCTTATCAAGATTCGGCGGGGTGTCTGACCGGGAATCCGGGGCTGAACACGGATGCAAGCGCGCTGACCGGAGCGGAACAAATCATCGCGCAGAGTGACGCCTCGGTGGCTTCGGACATGACGACGATTTGTCATAAAGCGACGATTGTGGACGGGCAAGCCCCTGGTGATTATCGGGAAACTGTCACGCTTACGACGATCGCGCTGTTCTAGCGGTGTTATGACGTAAGGAGGAACGAACGGTGGCGTGGGGTTTTCAGCATTCTTTTTCAAGATCCCTCGGCTTCGGGATGACACAGGAAAGGCGTGGCTGTTTCCGAGTATTGCAACTATCCGAACTAAAATATCTCTACTTAAAATATCTCTACTTAAAATATCTATGGTTTCAGCGAATCGCCTGGCAATTTTTCTAGCTTCGACCGCTTGTATATTTTTTGCGCAGGCAGCTTCGGCAGTTTCGGTTTCACCGACAAGTTTGGAGTTTGCAGCAAAGCCGGGGGAGACAGTGAATGTCGCATTTACGATTTCGAATGATAGCGCAGTTGCCATGGGTTATACGCTTTCGGTTCAGGATTTTAAAGCTTCTGAAGATAAACCTGGGCAACCGGAGCTTATACCGGCGAAGGATAGTAATAACGGCTTGACTTCTTGGGCAAACTATCAACATTCACAGGTCGTAGTTCAGCCGGGCGCTGTTATCAAAACAGCGGTTAATTTTGATATTCCAAAAGATGCGCCGCTCGGCGGAATTTATGCATCGGTTTTTGTAACCGAGCATACTTATATTCCAGTTGAAGGTGTGCCGGCGGTCGAATCTCGTCTCGGGCTACTAGTTTTTGGAACCATCGGCGAAGTGCCGTCGACGCCTCCGGTGGTTACGAGCCTTAAGCTTGTTCGCGATACCGAACTCTCTCCGCCAAGGTCTGTCCAGATAAAATTTAAAAATGATGAAGCTTCTCATGTGACGCCAAGTGGCGCTGTGGCTTTTGTGAATCAATTTGGTAATACGGTCGCGAGTCTACCGCTCGGTGCCGAAGAGATGCGGATCTTGCCCGGCGCTTCGCGTGATTTGGTGGTGGATTGGGCGAATGGCGGATATAGTGAAGAATTCGGCATGTCAAAACTAAAACCAGGTTTGTATCGCGCCGTGGTTAAAGTGACGACCGGAAATGGGCCGCTCGAAGATCGTGCTTCGGAGATGTTTCTCGTGATGCCGAAAAATTACTTAATCGGTCTCGGGATTGTTGCTGGGTTACTGGTCTTTGCGTTTCTAAGATTATTGTTTCGCAAAAAGCCTGTAAAAAAATCGAAGAAAAGTGAGATTCCAAAACTGCCGGAGTTTGATGATGCTTTGAGGGGTTCTGGTAGATAGGCCAGTTCATGGGGGCCGTAAAAAAATTGTGTCTAAAACCGCTCATAGATAGATGCTTCCGCCCCTCACGTCATCCTTGACGACCCTGTTGTCATCCCGAAGCCGAGGGATCCAGTTGCCTTCAAATGGATTCCCGCCTTCGCGGGAATGACGACAAGGAAGGGGTAACTGCAGCGAAAAATCACTATTTTTTTTGCTATCCACAATCAGAATTGACACATCTATTTTTCTGCGGCCATAATCGTTGGTGGCAAAACTATGCTCGAGAATCAAGACATTGCGGTCATAAAGGAAGTCATGAAGGAGGCTCTAAAAGAAGCGATTGACCCGCTTTCGTTTAGAATGGACAAGCTTGAAGAGGGTCAAAGGGGTTTGGACGTCAGGATGGATTCGCTCGATACGAAGATAGAGAGTGTTCGTACTGAGCTGGTCGAGAAGATTGACGGTGTTGAAGGTAGATTAAGTTCGAGGATCGAAAGTGTTCGCACGGAACTAGTCGAGAATATCGATGGGGTTGAGAAGAATTTGAACAAGAGTATGGATTCGCTCGATAGGAAGATCGAGAATGTTCGTACAGAGCTGGTCGAGAAGATTGATGGGGTTGAGAGTAAATTAAGTTCGAGGATCGAGAGCGTTCGTACCGAATTGGTGGAGAAGATTGATCAGGTGAATGTCGATGTTGCGGAATCGATAGAAAGCGCCATTCTCCCGCAAATTCAAGAGTTGAATGAAAATTTTGGTCTGTCGAAATCTAGCATTGTAACGAGCAGCCACGTAAAAATGGCGATACAAGATCATGTGCAAGAATTTCACAAACAAAAAAGCTCCGCTTAAAAGGCGGAGCTTTTTCTTTACCTGTGTATAAAAGTTTAAAGGAGTGAACATCGAAAAAAATCTTATGGTAAGATATAGTTACTAAAATATTTAAAAATATTCTTTAGTATTATGGCGCACGTCGGGTGGTAAGCCGCAATAAATTATTCGCGGTGATTATTTGTTAAAAGTAAGTGCCGAAAAAGTTTTGATCCGCTCGAGTTATGAAAATCCTCCAGCGACTTTCTGTGGTTGTCGCGCTAGCCTTGCCTTTTGTCGCGATGGCACAAATGTCGTCGACAAATTTTAAAGTGACTAGTGACACCGTCGCTGCGGCTGGTGGTTTTGGTAGTTCAACTAACTTTAAGGCTAGCGATACATTGGCAGAGTCAGCTACTCCGACCGAAGAAGGTTTGACGAGTACGAACTATCGTGCCTGTGCCGGGTTCCAGTGTGTGCCTGGGACAGATGCGATTTCCGCGGTTCTGACCACCTCAACAGGCGCCTGTACGTCTTCCTCTACGATAGTTAGTCCGCTCACCCAACATTTAGGTTCGCTTACAACCGACACAGTCTCCACCGCTCCGGAAAGAATTTGCGTGATCGTTTCGGCCTCTGGTACGGGTGGTGTCTCGGTTTCGATTCAATCCGCAAACGGGGGATTAAAATCAACTTCAACACCCACTGATGAGCTAGCTTCTAGCGCCGCGAGTTTGGTTTCGGGAACAACCGGATACGGCGCCTGTGCTTCAAATGTTTTGAATGGTTTTAGTAAAGGTTCTGGGTTTGATGGATCTTGTAATACCAGCACCGGTCATGCGGTTGGAGCGTTAACCACCAATCCGACCACGATTTTTAGTGCAACCGGTGACGTTACGGATGCCGTCGGTGAAATATTGACCAAGGCCGCAATAGATTCCGCTGTCCCCGTGCACGAGGACTACGGAGACATGCTAACAATAATCATCACCGGAAGTTTTTAGGTCGAGTTGAGACGTCTTTCTTTAGTTGTCATCTCTAATCCCTCACTGTGTCATCACGAACCCTTAGTTGTCATCCCGAAGCCGAGGGATCTTGAAAAAAGGTGCTGAAAAACCCACGTCATCCTCGAAAAATCAGCAGATTTTATCGAGGACCCATGTTTTTCGGTTCTTTGTTGTCATCCCGAACCCTCTTTTTGTTGTCATCCCCAGCCTTCCCTGTGTCATCCCGAAGCCGAGGGATCTTGAAAGGTTGTAAGTGTATCGATTGTGTACCGAGAAAAGTTCGTAGTGAAAACGAATTTCCCTCGGCACATAAGCCGAATGGGCAAAAAGCCCGCTAAAGGTCGAAACCCTTCATTTTCTGCATCCTTCGTCGCCGAGTGTTTGAGTAGGGGAAAAGCCGTGTATTGTGTAACGTGCATCGACAACGTTTTCAAAAGTTTTCGATATGCGTTACACGATACACGAAGTTGTTTTCGCCCCAGTTCGAACGCTTGCGGAGGCGGATGCCGAGGAGTAAGAGAAATAGTTTAGTAGAAAATTTATTATTATTTAGAGTTTAGATATGAACAAAACGTTCAAAAAAGTTCTAAGTGTCGCAACAGCGACGATGACGGTATTGTCATTTGTTGTGATCGCACAGCCAGCTCAGGCAGCGGTCCTTACGTCGATAAGTGACGTTATGTCGAATCAGAAAATAAGTACATTGTCTGCTCATGATATTTTGTTTACTACAACAGCTGGAGGCGGTGGTGTAGCGTCTACTGAAAATATCACAATCGCTTTCCCTGCTGGCTTCTCTATAGATTCACTTGTAGGCGCAGATATTACCGTGAAGGTCAATGGAGGCTCGGCTTTGACGGTTGTCGATGGAGATCCTGGCGCTAATCAATATGGTCTTGCAATTGATGTTCAAAACATGGTACTGACGGCTGGAAGCGGAACCGCTGTCGTCGCTGCTGGAAATTACGTTGAAATTATTATTAGCGATGATCATATTACGAATCCACCTACAGTCGGTGGCTATAATTTTTCGATTCTTTCCGGAAACCAGGGAGATGCTGGTGGTTTCATCGTGCCAATTGATGATAGTAGCGATGTGTCAGTCACAGCAACTGTTACAATGGCACTCACATTTGACTTAGACATGGCGGCTACGACTACTTGTGCGGAAACCGCAGCAGTCAACTATGCTGTTGATTTTGGCACCTTCACGATTCCGTCCCTTGCATATTCAGATAACAGCGGCGTGAAAGCCATCTGCGCTGATTTGGTCTCAAATGCTGTGAGCACGGTTGTTACGGTAGTATCCACAAATGGCGTGAATGGTCTTTATTCTGAAGTCGCTCCAGCACACGCTTTCCGTTCGGAGGATGAGGCTATGTCATTAGGTGTTGAAAACTACGGTCTGTGTGTTGCGGATCCGAATTTGATGGAAGCGGTATCGCCGTTTAATGGATCTTGTGTTCTTGGCACGGCAACCAACACGGTTGGCCATTTGGATTCCGCTGCCCCTCAGACTGTTCTGCATAAGGATGGTTCGGTGACATCTAATGCCATGATAATGGCACTCCACCTTGGAGTAGCAGCGTCCACACCTGCTCACGCCTATTCTGATACTTTGAGATTCATCGCGACCGGAACCTTCTAAGTCCTGAGATTGCTCACAATATGATCTTACACCGAAAAATGGTTGGCGTGAGCGCCGCAGTAGCGATGCTTTTTGCATCGCTACTGCCGTATGCGGCCGCTGCCACGACGATTCAGCCCCCAGCGTTTGACTATGTGGTCAATCCCGGTGCGACCATGAAGGATATTATCAAGATTTATAATGAAACTCCGGGCGATATCTCATTGGTACCAGAGCTCAAGAACTTTGCCGCCAAAGATGAAAGCTCCGGTACGCCGTGGCTTTATCCTCCAGATGAAAAACGCGAGGGTGGTCATGAACTGGCTCCTTGGATGATCGTTGATAGTAAAATTATCAAGATTGCTCCGAAGATGTGGGGAAGTTTTGAATTCACTGTCAATATTCCCAAAGATGCCGAACCTGGAGGCTACTTTGGAGCTGTGCTTTTTAGAGAAGGCGATGGCAAAGTAGGCGAGGGAGTCGGTGCTACCGGCGGTCCCGCTTCACTGATCATGCTTAAAGTAAACGGCGAAACCAAAGAAGGCTTCAACATAACCGACTTTAAGTCGAAGTCCGCGATGTATACATCTTTGCCTTCGGAATTGATTCTGCGTACCAATAATACTGGTAACGTGCAGCAAAAACCGACGGGAAATATCTACATCAAGAATATCTTCGGTCGGCAGGTGGCTTCTATTCCTGTGAACCCACTGGGTGGCAATGTGCTTCCTGGCACGGCTCGTGTCTTCAATTCGATTTGGCAGAAGTCCGAACCGGTAGCTGGAGCTTCGGAATTCAAGAAAGAATTATCGAACTTCGCTCTCGGTCCATACACAGCGTCTTTGGTGCTGAAATACGGTTCCAAGGGCATGATTGCTACGGCGGAAACTTCGTTCTTTGTTTTCCCGTGGATGGTCTGCTTCATGTATCTAATAATTTTCTTGTTGATTATCTTGCTTTTGATCATCGCCATGAAGAAGTACAATGCTTCGGTGATTAGAAAGTATAAGCAGGGTGGTCAGAAGTAATTGGATTATTGAACGCGAAAAAACACGGGCCGGCAACGGCCTGTGTTTTTTGTGGGGTATTATCCAGAACGTTACACCTGAGCGAACAAAGTACGTCATCCTCGAAATTCGAGCACGAATCATCGAGGACCCATGGGGGTCTTCTTGGGTCCTCGGGTCAAGCCCGAGGATGACGTATTACAACATTGCAAGATCCCTCGGCTTCGGGATGACAACTAGGGTGGGATGACAACTAATAGTTGTCATCGAGTGACGGTCACCGTGGAGCACTCATGGGTCCGGGGTAAGTTCTGCTGACTTTTCAAGGATGACGTGAGGAGTAGGGTGCGAGCGCTGTGGATCTATTTTCCCCATGTTGTCATCCTCGACGGCCGAGGGATCCAGTTGTCTTCAAATGGATTCCCGCCCACGCCTGTGCGAGGACAAACTCTTCGCGGGAATGACGAAGGGGTGAGTGCTACCGTGGGGTACTCATGGGTCCTTGATAAAGTCTGCTGACTTTTCAAGGATGACGTGAGGAGTAGGGTGCGAGCGGCGTGGGTCTATTCCCCCATGTTGTCATCCCGAAGCCGAGGGATCCAGTTGTCTTCAAATGGATTTCCATCCCCGCCTGCGCGAGGACAAACTCTTCGCGGGAATGACGGAGGGGAGGAAATGAGATCCATTAATTGTTATTCACAGCCAGAATTGACGCCTGTTTTTTTCTGAAGCCATAATGCTCTTGTGGCGAAAACTATGCTCGAAGTACAAGACGTTGCGGTCATCAGAGAAATCGTGGAAGGAGCGGTCAAACCGCTCTCGGTTAAGATTGATAAGGTTCATGCGGAGCTTTCAGAAAAAATCGACGGGGTGGAGAAACGATTGGATGCGAAGATCGATGGGGTTCGCACAGAGCTAATTGAAAAGATCGACGGGGTTGAGAACCGGCTCGATGCAAAGATCGAAGGTTTTCACGCAGAGTTAGTGGAAAAAATCGACGGAGTTGAGAAGCGATTGGATGCGAAAATCGACGGAGTTGAGAAGCGGCTCGATGCGAAAATCGACGGAGTTCGCACCGAACTGATAGAAAAGATTGACGGGGTCGAGAAGCGGCTCGATGCGAAAATCGACGGTGTTCGCACAGAGCTGATCGAAAAAATCGACGGAGTTGAGAAACGCTTAGAAGAAAAAATCGATCAAGTCAGTGTTGATATCGCCGAGATGATAGAAGATGCGATTTTGCCTCAGGTTCAAGATTTGAGTGAGAAATTTGATTTATTTTCAACAAATATCGTGACGAGAAGCGGCGTTAAAATCGCCATCGACGATCATGTGCGCGAATATCATAGTTAAAGATTAAACAGATTTGATGATATGGAAGAAACTGAGCCTGCGAATGTTGAGGTTGAGAAGATTGAGAAGCTCGAGGAAGCAAAAATTATTAGAGAGAAATCATCATTTTTCACTTCGCGAGGTTTTTTGATTGGTTTTTTTGTCTTCATCATTCTGCTTCTAGCCTCTCCCTTTGTGGCGACGGCGATGGATTTGTATTATTTTCATTGGCATAATCAATATCTAAATAAAATCGCAACTTCGTTTCCGTTCCCGGCTATTTATTTAGATGGTCGAACTTATACAGTCGCGGATTATGAGCTGGAACTAGACAATCTTGGCAGCCCGGTCGTGCAGGGCAAAAAAGTCGTTGAGCGTTCAGAGCTGCGGAAGATGTTTCTTGAGAGAATCAAAAGAAACGCTGCAGTCAAAATTATTGTTGCTGAGAAAAATATCGATACCACGGAAGCCTTAAAGATTGCGCAGGCTTCGACTTTTGGTCCGGGAATGACGTCGGAAAAAATCGCAAAATCGATTAAAGATAATTTTAATTGGACGGTCGACTATTTTAACGAGAATATTCAGTTTCCGCGCGCTCGTGAAATGGCCTACAGCTTTTATATTTTAAAGCCGATGGCAGATGAAATCGCGGCGCAGGTCAGAGCCCCGAAGGCTAACTTTACGAAGATTGCTAAGGAAAAAGGGGAAGATGCGACCAAAGAATTGGGCGGAGATTTGGGCTGGCTAAAAAAGAAGGATGTGATTCCTGAATTTGGAGCTGTGCTTGTTAGCATGAAAAAAGGTGAAATTAGCGGACCGTTTCTTTCGCGCTTCGGCTGGCATATCCTGAAGCTGGTTGATATTCGGGAAAAGGCTGGGGTGAAAGAATATCGGGCGAGTCACATAATTATCTTACCGAGCAATCATAAAGACATAATCGATCAAGAAATAACAAAAGTTTTTGACAAGGTAAAGATGAGAGTCTTGATCGAATAGTTTAGAGTAAAAAAATATCACGAATATACACAGGAAAAGACCCATGTGTATATTTTTTTTACAAGAATTGGCAGGTGAGCGCCTTCGATTTTTCGAAGATGACATGTGGTAAAAAATCAAGATCCCTCGGCTTCGGGATGACGACCTTTGCCCCCACGTCGTCCTCGAAAAATCAGCAGATTATATCGAGGATCCAAGAGGGCTTCTTTGAGTAACTTTTTCGTCGTGAAGATGACAAGGCTTAATAATATTTTTTTATCGCGAGATGAACGGAAAAAATTGCGCGAAGAAAAATATTCAAAATTTTACGTAATCCGGGTCATGAGAGAAGATTTTTCCACACGATTTTCCCTGTAAAATCAAACAAGATAATAATCTGTTGATATCCATCAACTTTTCGCTTAAGGGGCTCGCTAAAATATGGTAAAATAGCACGATGGGAGAGATGCGCGCGAGTGCGAAAAAAAGTACAAAAAAATACAGCGATGCGTAATAGCGCGGGGCGAAAATTTGGAGGAATTTTCGAGGGGCTAAAAAGCAGACTTTTAGCGGTCTTGTTATTTTCCGTTTTCGCATTTTCAGTTTTTGCGCCGCAGCAAATTATCGCAGCAACTGTGCCGCATTTCTTGAACTATCAAGCGCGTGTAACCGATGCGTCTGGAACTGCGGTTGCGAACGGTTCGTTGAACGTAAAAATAGCTTTGTATACCTCGGCTTCCGGCGCGAGCGGCTGTGTCTGGAGTGCTGGTGATTCCACGGGCGACGGGACTGATACGGTGTTCTCGCAATCAGCAGACTGCCCGAGCCACGTTCCAAGCACGGCGATTTCGGTGACTGTTACGAACGGTATTTTCTCGGTTGTGCTCGGCGACACGGCGGCCGGACAAAACGCCATCGACGAAACGATTTTTAACAGCGGGAATATATATCTTGGACTCACTATCGGCGCTGATACCGAAATGACGCCGCGAAAATTAATCACCGCGTCAGCTTACGCGTTTAATTCCGAGCGCTTGGACGGGCTTGATACTAGCGCGTCGGGCGGCACCGGTGCCTTTGTGCCGGTCACGAATTCCAACGGTCTTTTGACGCTCACCGGAAATTCAACCACGAGCGATGCGGTCTTCACGATCAATTCCGCCGCCGCGAGCAATGAGTTATTGCTTGGCTTGAAAACGAGTGACGCTTCTAAGTTTACGGTTGATGCCGAAGGTGATACGTACATCGCCGGAAGTGTTGGGATCGGAACTTTGTCTCCGGGAGTAGCTCTTGATGTGAACGGCGCGATTAGGTCTGGTGTCGCGGGAACCGATGGCCAGCTGCGAATATATTCCGAGCAGGGCGCGACGGATTATGAAGTTATTTTCAATCCGCATGCAACGATGACTCAAGACGTAACTTACACGCTCCCGGCTAACGATGGTGACGCGAGCCAGTTTTTGCAAACCGACGGAAGCGGCGCCTTGACTTGGGCAACGGCGGGAGGCGCGCTTAGCGGACTCACGACGAATTATATTCCAAGAGCGACTTCATCTTCGGCTATCGGAAACAGCGGATTGATCGATGATGGGACTCAGATTTATACGACTACTCGGAATGTGGGAGTTGGGAGGGCGGTGCCGAATGGAAAGTTGGATGTTGCAGGGTCTGTTGATTCGACTGACGGTTTGGTTTTTTATCAGACTGCGGATAATAAATCAGCGATACAGACTTATCTTGACGGCGCCTGGGCTACTAGGTCGTCGTATGGTTTAGCTTCAAATCATCTTTTATTGCAACCGGATGCCGGACGCGTGGGTATTGGGACGACGGCACCATCGCAAACATTTGCGGTGGGTTCGAGCACTAATTCGTATTTCACGGTGGATGGAGCGAATGGGAACACCGTAGTCTCGGGCACTTTGGCTGCCAATGGCGGAATAACTTTTGATTCATCATCGGATACTATCGGGGCTCATACTGCCGGCGGCACGATTGACATGAGCTCAAACATCATCACAAATATTGGGCATGCTGGAACTGATTTTGTGGCATCAACCGGAGCTTTGAACCTGGCCGGGGTGCTGACTGCGAATAACGGAGCGGTGATTACGGCGGCGGCGGTTGGTTCTACGGCTGAGAATATTTTGAGCTTGGGGGTTTCGGATAGTACGAGTTCTGTCGCTTTAAAGAATGGTGCGAGTGCGGACGGAACATTTTTGCCGATATTCTATGGAATAAATAATGATGATGCGCGATCGGGCTTGGGCTTCACTTCAAATTCGGCGGACGCGCAATATGCGGGAGTGTGGGTTCCGTCACTAAGATTTACCGCGGGAAATCGTTCGGGAAGTCCTTTGACTGCTCAGCCGCTTTTCGGAGTTGAAAATAGTGGGAGCTGGAAATTTGTTACTTGGTTTGATGGAAGAACAAAAATTACCGGTGTTGGGGAGACAACCTATCCGGTAGGAGCTGTTCGTCCTACTGCTCAATTGCAGGTAATCGGGGCGGACACATCGAACTCTTCACTCGCGGCTGATATTGCGGGGAGCAGCGGGACGGGACTTGTGGTGACTAATGCTGGTAATATTGGTATCGGTGATACGGCACCAGCTTCAAAGTTTACCGTCGGTAGCGGCAGCCTCTTCCAGGTGAATTCTTCCGGTAATATCGTGAAGATTAACAATGTTACGACCAGCTTCCCGGCTTCTCAGGGTGCGGCTGGTTCGGTTTTGTTGAATGATGGGTCGGGAAATCTTTCTTGGGCCGCGTCTACAGCTACTGGTTTCTGGAATCGTGCTACCTCGACCTTGTCTCCTGCAAATGCAGGCGATGCGATTACCACGACGGGGAATATATCAACAACTTCAACAGGAACGATTACTTCGGCCGGACTTCTCACAGCTTCGAGCGGCCTGACGGTTACTTCTGGCAATATTTCTGTGTCGGGCGCCAACATCACCGGCGCTTCACCATTATCATTCGATGGCTCAACACCTGATGCAGTGAAGACGATCTTCGCCATCACCGACCCTACCGGCACTTCAAAAACCATCAATGTTCCAAATGCGAACGGTACTTTCGCCGTCTCGGTCTCTGCTCCGCTCGCGCTCGATGCACTCGGCAACGTTACCTGTTCCACCTGTATAACCT
>Ga0194060_10002355_pt1 | contig 13483 bp, 22 predicted proteins | sample SepL225m_MetaG_FD_163427 | JGI IMG/M metagenome (GOLD analysis project Ga0194060, IMG submission 163427) | Anoxic zone freshwater microbial communities from boreal shield lake in IISD Experimental Lakes Area, Ontario, Canada - Sep2016-L222-5m | ecosystem: Environmental > Aquatic > Freshwater >... | reverse complement strand
ACCACTGGTTGATGCGCTGGCGTCCCTGCTCTTCCTTCTGCATCTCCTCAAGCTTCGGGATGATCATCCCGAGCAGCTGGAAGATAATGGAAGACGTGATGAACGGCGCGAGGCCGAGCGCCACGATGGAGAAGTGCTGGAGCGTGCCGCCCGAGAAGATGTTCAGGAGGCCGAAAAACTGGTTGCCTTGAAAGTAATTCACGAGCGCGCTTGGGTCCACGCCCGGAACCGGGATGTGGGCCGCGACGCGGAAAATGACGAGCATCGCGAAGATGAACAACAGGCTGTTACGAACCTCTTTGGTCTTCCAAACGCGCGTGAATGAAAACATATTTGGTTTACAGGATGGAACCGCCGGCCTTCTCGATCTTTTCCTTCGCGGTCGCGGAGACCATGCACCCCTCGACGATCAGCTTGATCGCGATGGCGCCGTCGCCGAGCAGCTTCACCTTGCCCTTGGCCGGAACGAGTCCCTTCTCAAGCAGCATGGCCGGGTTGACCTTGGCGCCGTCGGGGAAGTTCTTGGCGAGCATCGCCACGTTGACGACCATCGGCTTCTCGTGAATGCTCTTGAACCCGCGGTTCTTCTTGGTGGAAAGCATGATGTGGCGCAATCCCTTGAGCTGGAGGCCGGAGCGACCACCAGAGCGGGCGCGCTGACCCTTCACGCCGCGGCCCGAATAGGAACCGCCTTTGGAAAGGCCGCGACCGACGCGCTTGGCCGCCTTGCGCGCGCCTTTGGCCGGACGAATTGTGTTGAGGGTAAACGCCATAGGGGTTATGCGGCCTTGGCTTCCGCCACGACCGGTTTCTTCGGAAGGCGAAGCTGCTTGATCGCTTCGAACGTGGCCTTCGCGATGTTGATTTTGTTGGAAGAGTTCAGAATCTTGGAGGAGGCGTTCGGAACGCCGGCGAACTCGAGCACCATGCGGACCGCTCCGCCGCACTTGAGACCGGTACCGCTCGGGGCCGGCTTCAGGAGAACCATGGCCGAACCGAACTTCACCTGGATCGGATGCGGGATCGTCGCGTGGGTCATCGGAACGCGGATCACGTTCTTCTTGGCCTGGCGGTAGGCCTTGTCGATGGCAATCTGCACGTCGACACCCTTGGAAACGCCAAGTCCGACGCGGCCCTTCTTGTCACCGATGACGAGGGTGCAGCGAAACGACATGCGCTTTCCTCCGGCCGTGACGCGCGTCACGCGGGAAAGGTCGAGGATCTTCTGCTCGAACTCCTTCGGCTCGGCATGACGGCCACCGCCTCCGGCTCGCGGCGGTCGGGCGCCTGGCGCGGCTCCGGTCCGGCCGCTCGGTTTTTTCTTTTGTTCTTCCATAGGAGGTTAAAAGATGAGTCCGCCCTCGCGCGCACCGTCGGCAAGCGCCGCGACGCGTCCGGTGTAGCGGTTCGAACCGCGGTCAAACACGACCAGGTCGATTCCGGCGGCCTTCGCCTTCTCGGCAAGCTTCGCGCCGACCGCCTTGGCGATCTCCACGGGCTTGGCCTTCTCGGCCACGTCCTTGTCGGACGCGCTCGCGAGGGTGACGCCCGCGTTGTCGTCGATGAGCTGGCAGCGGATGTGCTTCAGGCTGCGATGGACGCTCAGACGCGGGCACTCCTTCGTGCCGTGCATGCGCGCGCGCACGCGTTTGGCACGACGCACCGCTCGTTCCTTTTTTGCTTTGATCGTGTTTGGCATATGTTCTATGCGCTCGCCTTCGCGGCCTTACCGGCCTTGCGGCGAATCACTTCGTCGATGTACTTGATACCCTTGCCCTTGTACGGTTCCGGCGGGCGAAGCTTACGGATGCGGGCGGCGGTGAGTCCGACCTCCTCGCGGTCGTTACCGGTCAGGGTCAGGACGTTCTTCTCGGCAACGGCGCTGACGCCTTCCGGAAGCTCGAAGTTTACGTCGTGGGAGAACCCGAGGTTCATTACGACTTTCTTCCCCTGGACGCTCACGCGGAACCCGACGCCGTTGATCTCGAGCACCTTCTTGAACCCCTCGGTCACGCCCGTCACCATATTGGCGATGTTGGCGCGCGCGGTTCCCCACTGGGCGCGGTCTGCCACGAGCTCCGGGTCGGCCACCGTGACGAGAATGCCCTTTCCGCCCTCGATGTCGGAGACGGTGGCGGTCACGTGCGCGTTGAGCGAGCGGACCAGGGTCCCTTTCGGTCCGGTGACGGTCACCGTTTGCCCGTCGATGACGACGTCAACCTTCGCGGGAATAAGGATCGGTTTTTTGCCAATGCGGGACATATGTTAAAACACTTCGCAAATAACCTCTCCGCCGAGTTTGCGGGAGCGGGCCTCCTTGTTGGTCATCAGGCCGTTGGACGTGGAGATGATGGCGATGCCCATGTCGGACATGACGCGCGGCATCTCGTCGCACTTGGCGTAGACGCGGTGGCCCGGCGTGCTCACGCGGTGCACCTCCGTGATGGAGGCGGCGCCGTCGCGGTACGTCAAACCGACGCGCAGCGCCGGGTGCGAGCCCTCGGGCGTTCGCTTTTCGATGCCGTTCACGAACCCTTCCTTCTCGAGGATCTTGGCAATCGCGAACTTGACGTTCGAGTATGGCAAGACAACCTCGCGCTTCTTTACTTTGAAGGCGTTGCGCAAACGGGTCAGCATGTCTGAGATCGGGTCGGTCATCATATTACCAGCTTGCTTTTACGATTCCGGGGATCTCTCCTCGGTTAGCCAATTCACGGAAACAGATGCGGCAAAGTTCAAACGCGCGCATGAACCCGTGCCGGCGTCCACACTTCCAGCAGCGATTCACCTTGCGGGTCGAGTACTTTGGTTTCCGCTTCGATTTTGCGATCTGATTCTCCGTTGCCATATGGCTTACGTGCGAGCTTTACCTTTTTTATCAACGTCCTGGACGGCGAACGGAAAGCCGAGATGCGTGAGAAGGGACTTTCCCTCGGCGGCCTTCGTGGTGCTCATCGAAATGGTCACCTGCAGGCCGTGGATCACCTCGATCTCATCGGTGTGGATTTCCGGGAACGCGGTGTGCTCCGGGAATCCGAGGGTGTAGCTGCCCATCGCGTCGAATCCGGTCGGCGGAATGCCGCGGAAGTCGCGGATGCGCGGAATGGAAACCTTTACGAGCTTCTCGAGGAAGTCCCACATGCGCTTTCCGCGCATGGTCACCTTCATTCCCACCACCATGCCCTCGCGAATCTTGAAGGCCGCGATGGACTTGCTCGCCTTGGTCTTGACCGGGAGCTGTCCGGAGATGCGCTTGAACGTGTTCTCGGCGGTCTCGAGGAACTTGGCGTCCTTGAGGCCCTTTCCAAGGCCGATGTTCAACGTCACCTTCAGCACCTTCGGTACCTGGTTGGGGTTCTTGTACCCGAACTCGGACATGAGCGCTGGGACGACGGCCGTTTTGTAGGTTTCTTTCAAGTCCATATTATTCGATCTGTTCCGATCCGCCCTTCGAGCGAATCACGCGCACCTTCTGCTTCGCGCCATCCTTCTCGATGAAGGAGAACCCGATGCGTCCGGCCTTTCCGCTCTTCGCGGAAATGATTTGGAGGTTCGACACGTGGATCGGCGAAGGAAACTTGATCGCCTGGCCCTGGGCCTCCCCGCGCCTCTTGAGGTGCTTCGTGAGCATGTTGACGTTCTCAACGACCACGCGCATCAGCTTCGGGAAAACCTGAAGAACCTTGCCTTCCTTACCCTTGTCCTTGCCCGCCATGACGCGGACGTTGTCGCCTGTTTTAATCTTCATATTACAGCACTTCGGGAGCGAGTGAAACGATCTTCGAATACCCAAGCGCGCGCAGTTCGCGGGCGATCGGTCCAAAGATGCGGGTCCCCTTCGGCTCCTTGCTCTTCTTATCGACGATCACGCCGGCGTTCTCGTCGAAGCGGATGTAGGTCCCGTCCTTGCGGCGGGTTTCCTTGCAGCAGCGGACGAGCACCACGGTCACAATGTCGCTTTTCTTGACGGCGGCGTGCGGGACGGCTTCCTTCACGACCGCGGTCACAAGCTCGCCGATTCCGGCCGAGCCCTTCTTGTAGCCGCCGAGGACGCGAATCACCTGGAGCTTTTTGGCGCCGGTGTTATCCGCGGACTTTAACATGGAGCGATGTTGAACCATATTAGGCGTTCTTCTTTACCAGCCTCCACCGCTTATCGCGGGAGATGGGACGACACTCGACGAACGCGACCACGTCGCCTTCCTTCGCTTCGTTCTTCTCGTCGTGCACCTTGTACGTCTGGCTGCGCACGTACCGCTTGTGGTACTTGGAGTGCGTCACCGTGCGGTCGACTCGAACCACGATGGTCTTGTCCATCTTGTCGGAAACGACGACGCCGGTAAAAGCGCGGACGACTTTTTCAGTTTTGGCGGTGTTGGTTGGCATACATTTACTTCTTTTCGCTGAGCACCATGTTCAGGCGCGCGATAATTCGTTTGACGTCGCGGAGGACGCGAACCTGCTTCAGCTGGTGGGAGGCGGTCTTGAAACGCATGTCACACCTCTGTGCCGTGGCTTCCGCCAACGAGCGCTTGAGCGCCTCCACGGTCTGTGACCGCATGGTTTTCACGTCGTCCATAGATGGATATTAGGTTTCGCGGTAGAGAACCTTGGTCTTGCACGGAAGCTTGTAGGAGGCAAGGTCCATGGCTTCCTTCGCGAGCTCGCGAGATACGCCGTCGATCTCGAACATCACCGTTCCTGGGCGCACGACGGCCACATAGTGGTCAACGGCTCCCTTACCCTTTCCCATAGGCATTTCGGCACCCTTGATGGTGACCGGCTTGTCCGGGAAGATACGGATCCAGATCTTGCCGCCGCGCTTGATGGCGCGCGTCATGGCGCGACGGGCCGCCTCAATCTGGCGGGAAGTCACCCATGCCTCGGTCATGGCCTTCAGGCCGCACGATCCGAACGCGAGCGTCGTCTTGCGGGTCGCAATGCGCTTGCCTCGTCCGCGGCCTTTGTGCCACTTGCGGTGCTTAACTTTTTTTGGCATCAACATAGGGATTTTTTTACGCCTTCTCGACGACAACCGGCTTGTCGAACACTTCGCCGCGGTTAATCCAGATCTTCACGCCGATCGCACCGTAGATGGTGCGGGCCGGCAGCGAGGCGAAGTCGATGTCCGCGCGCAGGTTGTGCAGCGGGATCTTTCCGTTCGCAAGGGTTTCCGTTCGGGCGATTTCTGCTCCGTTCAGGCGTCCGGACAGGGTGATCTTCACCCCTTCCGCACCGCCCTTCATGACGCGCTCGATCGCCATCTTCATGATGCGGCGGAACGGCATGCGCTTCTCGATGTCGCCGATGATCTGGAGGGCGGTGATGCGCGACGAAAGCGCCGGCTTCGCCACCTCCTTGACATTGACGTTCACCGTCGTGCGACGACCGGCGAAAAAGTTCTTCTTGATCTTCTTTTTCAGCTCCTCGATTCCGGCTCCGGCCCGTCCGATCACCACGCCCGGCTTTGCGGCCAGCACGTTGATGGTGACGATCTGGCGGGAGCGGTCGATGTCCACGCGGTCAACCTGGGCCTCGCGCAACTCCTTCATCAGGAACTCGCGAACCATGACGTCCTCGCGCAGAAACGCTGGAAAATCCTTGTCGGCGAACCAGTGACCCTGCCAATCCTTGTTGATGGCCAGGCGGAACGCTATCGGATGTGTTTTTTTGCCCATACTAGTTCGCCTTCGCCGGTTTAACCTTCTTTGCCTTGGCCTCCTTCTTCTGGGCGGCGGCGGCCTTCTTCGCCGCCTTCGGGGCCATCACGTCGAGAACGATCGTGATATGGCTCGTGCGCTTGCGAATCGGGGCGGAGCGTCCGAAGGCCTTCGGCGTCCAGCGATGGATCACCGGTCCCCCGTCGGCCATGATCGTCTTCACGAAGAGGGTCTCGGGGGCGATCTGGAAGTTGTGATCCGCATTCGCCACGGCCGAGTTCAGAAGCTTCAGAACCGGCAGGGCCGCGTCCTTCTTCAGGAAGCGCAGCTGCGTCGCGGCGCGAGCGACGTCCATCCCGCGGATAACGTCAATCACCAGCCGCACTTTCCGCGGGGACATGCGAATATTTTTTGCGTAGGCCTTCACTTCCATATGGGATGATTATTTCTTCTTGGGAGCGGCGGCGGCAGGCTTGGCAGCCGGAGCGGCGCCCGGGCTCGTTGCGGCGACCTGACCTCCATGACGGACGAACTTGCGCGTCGGAGAAAATTCCCCGAGCTTGTGTCCGACCATGTTTTCGACCACGCGCACCGGAATGAAGTCCTTGCCGTTGTGCACCGCGATGGTGAACCCGACCATCTCCGGGGTAATCGAACAGGACCGAGCCCAGGTCTTGATGACAGTCTTGTCACCGGCCTTCAGGTTCAGAACTTTCTTTTGGGTTTTTTCGTCCACGAATGGACCTTTCTTGGAACTGCGAGACATAAGGTTTTATGCTCCCACGAACCGGCCTTTCGGACGTCGCTGGATGATGAGCTTGTCGGAGGCCTGCTTGTGGCGCGTCTTCACGCCGAGTGCCGGCTTGCCGGACGGGGTCTTCGGGTTCTTCAAACCGATCGAGTTGCGACCCTCTCCACCGCCGTGCGGGTGGTCGACCGGGTTCATCGCCTTTCCGCGAACGGTCGGGCGGAAGCCGCGGTGTCGGGTGCGTCCCGCCTTGCCCCAACGAATGAGGCGGCGATCCTGGTTGGAGACACGGCCGACAGTGGCCATGCACTCCTTCGGGACCTGGCGGATCTCGCCGGACGGAAGCTTGATGGTGGCAAACGATCCTTCCACGGCCATGAGCTGAGCACCGAGACCCGCGCCGCGCACGAGCTGTCCGCCCTTGCCCGGAAGAATCTCGACGTCGTAGACGTTCATGCCGACCGGGATGTTCTCGAGGCAGAAGCGGCTGCCGTCCTGCACGTCGCCCTTCTTCTTGGAGTTGACGATCACCGTGCCGACCTTCATGCCGATCGCGGCGACCATATAGCGCTTCTCGCCGTCCGCGTACTGCAGGAGGGCGAGGCGTCCTCCGCGTCCCGGGTCGTATTCGATCGCGATGACCTTGGCCGGGATGTCCAGCTTGTCATGCTTGAAGTCGACCACGCGGATGCGACGCTTGGCGCCGCCGCCGCGATGGCGAACCGTGATCTTTCCGTTGGAGCGACCCGCCTGCTGCTTCTTGGCGATGGTCAGCCTCCGCTCCGGCTCCGTCTTCGTGATATCCTCGAAGGTATCCACGGAAGAAAGCCGACGGGCGTTGGTGGTTGGATTGTATTTTTTGACCGGCATAGGATTTTAGACCCCTTCGTAAATGTCGATCGTCTTGCCTTTCGGAAGCGTCACGATCGCCTTCTTCCAGGATGCGCGCTGCCCGTTCGACCGGCCGAACCGAACCACCTTGCCCCGCATGTTCTGGATGTTCACCGATTCCGGCAGAATGCCGTACATCGCGCGAATCGCGGATTTGACCTGCACGCGGTTCGACTTCGTGGCGACGACGAACGTGTACTGCCCTCCGTGGGCGACGATCGCGGCCTTCTCGGTCACGAGCGGGCGGAGAACGACGCCGGAAAGGTCGGACGGAATGACCTTGGCGGTCTTCTTCGCGGCCGGCTTCTTTTTGGCGCCGTCCGTTTCCGCCGTCTCCTTCACGACCTTCGTGTCTTCCACGATGTCACCCTTGAGCTCCTGCTCCTTCTTCGATTTAAACTTTTCAAGAATTCCCATATTACGAGCGCTTAAACGTCTTCGTGATGGCGTCGATCGCTTCCTTGGAAGCCACGACGAAATCGTTTGCAAGCAAGTCGCCGATGTTCAGCGAGAGCGCGGAAAGCGTGGTTACGCGCTGCAGGTTGCGCGCCGCGCGGACGGCTCCGACGTTCGACGGCTCGAGGATCACGAGGGTCTTCTTTCCCGCGGAAGGAAGGTTCTTCATGACGCGAACGAGCGTCTTCGTTTTGTTTTCCGGAAGCACCATCGAATCGATGGCAACAAACTTCTCGCTCACAAGCTTGTCCGTAAGCACCATGGCGAGCGCCTTGCGACGCGCGACGCGGTTGAGCTTCAGGGAAAAATTACGCTCGTTGCGAGGTCCGAAGGTAATTCCACCGCCAACCCAGATCGGGGAGCGGCGCGATCCGTGACGGGCGCGACCGGTTCCCTTCTGCTTCCACGGCTTCTTTCCAGTACCCGCGACCTCGGAACGATCCTTGGTGTGCGCGAGAACCTGGCGGCCGTTGGCCATCTGGATCACGAATGCCTCGTGAATGAGGGCCGGGTTCGGCTTGACCTCGAACAACGACGCGTCGAGCTCAAGCTCGCCGACCGTCTTTCCTTCCTGGTTGAGCAGCGTTACTTTTGCCATACGAGCTTGCCTTCGCGGGCCACGACGAGGATTAAGCCTCCGCGCGCGCCGGGAATGGCGCCAGAGATCGCGAGAATGTTATTGACGGGGTCGACCGAGATGATTTCCAGGTTCATGACCGTCGCGCGCTGATCACCCATGTGACCTGCCATGCGCTGTCCCTTGGAAACCGGACCTTGGCGCTGCGAGGCGATGGAGCCAGGCATACGCATCTGGTCTTTCTGGCCGTGGGTGGCCGGACCTCCGGAAAAGTGATGGCGCTTCATGACGCCGGCGAATCCGTGACCCTTGGAAGTACCCGTCACGTCGACGTGCATTCCCGGGGCGAACGCGGTCACGTCGACCACGTTGCCGCGCGTCAGGTCCGTCGAATCGACGCGGAACTCGCGCAGCGTTCCCATCAGGGAAAGATCCTTGACGTGTCCCGCTTCCGGCTTATTGAGGACGCGCTTGACGTCCGTTCCAAGCTGGACCGCGACATATCCGTCCTTTTCCGCGTCGCGAATCTGCGCGACGATGTTCGGTTCGCACTTGACGAGCGTTACCGGAACGACCGTTCCATCCTCCCGAAACTGCTGAGACATCTCGATTTTTCGTCCAATGATGAATGGCATAGACATTGGTCCCGACGGGACGTGCTAACAACTGACTCGACCGGCCAACTGGCCAGGATAACGAAAAGTCAGAAGTTGGTAGTAAAACGTCGCGGAATCCTTCTAACGGTGGTTTACTAACAGCTTCTGACCTGTTCACTCTTAGAACAGTTTTTGTGGAGAATTCTTAATGAATGGGTTGGTTTCCTTCTTGCGACGTTGGAAGCTCCAGGAGGTTTTCCCCCTCCCGGCCTTGCGGCCGAGAGGGGGATCTTTCTTCTGTGTTCCTCAATCTGCGGGGATTGTACTAGGTCTTGATCTCCACGTCAACCCCGGCGGGTAGGTTGAGCGACATCAGGGCGTCGATGGTCTTTTCCGTCGGGTCCGTGATGTCGATGAGGCGCTTGTGGACGCGCATCTCATACTGCTCGCGCGAGTCCTTGTGGACGAACGTGGAGCGGTTCACCGTGTACTTGCGCTTCTCGGTCGGCAACGGGATCGGACCGTGGATCTTCGCCCCAGAGCGCTCGGCGGCCTTGATGATGGTCATCGTGGCCTGGTCGATGAGCTTGTGGTCGTAGGCGCGAACGCGGATGCGGATGCGCTGTCCGTCCGCCGTCTTTTCCGTCTTTGCTGCCGCTGGTTTGGTTGCGTTTGCCACAGTGGTAAGGAAAGAACAAGCACTCAATAATTATTTGACGATCTTGGTAACGACTCCGGCGCCGACCGTGCGGCCTCCCTCGCGGATGGCGAAGGTCATCTTTTCCTCCAAGGCGACCGGCTGGATGAGCTTGACCGTGAGCGTCGAGGTGTCTCCCGGCATGATCATCTCCGTGCCGGCCGGAAGGGTGATGTCGCCCGTCACGTCGGTGGTGCGGATGTAGAACTGCGGCTTGTAGCCGTTGAAGAACGGCTTGTGGCGACCGCCCTCTTCCTTCGTCAGGGCGTAGATCTCGGCCTCGAACTCGGTGTGCGGCTTGACCGAACCGGTCTTCGCCAGCACCATGCCGCGCTCGATGTCCTCCTTCTTGACGCCGCGGAGGAGCAAGCCGGCGTTGTCTCCGGCCATTCCGGACTCAAGCTGCTTGTTGAACATTTCGATACCCGTGACGACAGTCTTCGAGGATTCCGGCTTGAGGCCGATGATCTCGACTTCCTCGTTGATCTTGATCTGACCGCGCTCGATGCGGCCCGTGACGACGGTTCCGCGGCCCTCGATGGAGAACACGTCCTCGACCGGCATGAGGAACGGCTTCTCAATTTCGCGGATCGGGTCCGGGATGTAGGCGTCCATGGCGGCGACGAGGTCGAGAATCGGCTTCGAGGCGGCCGGGTCGGACGGGTTGGCGAGGGCCTTGGCGGAAGAACCGCGAATGACCGGCACCTGGTCTCCCGGGTAGTGGTATTTGGTCAAAAGCTCGCGAACTTCCTGCTCCACGAGGTCGATCAGCTCCGGGTCGTCGACCATGTCAACCTTGTTCAGGTACACGACCATGGCCGGGACGCCAATCTGGTGGGCGAGAAGGATGTGCTCGCGGGTCTGTGGCATCGGGCCGTCCGCGGCGGAAACCACGAGGATGGCGCCGTCCATCTGGGCGGCTCCCGTGATCATGTTCTTGATGTAGTCGGCGTGTCCCGGACAGTCGACGTGCGCGTAGTGGCGCTTCTCGGACTCGTACTCGGTGTGGGCCGTGGCGATCGTGATACCGCGGGCCTTGGACTCCGGGGCGTTGTCGAGGTCGTCGATGCCCTTCTTCTGCGCGATGCCGCCGTGGGCGGACAAAACGGCGAGAATGGCCGCCGTCGTGGTCGTCTTGCCGTGGTCGACGTGGCCGATGGTGCCCACGTTGACGTGCGGCTTGTTGCGTACAAACAAGTCTGCCATAGCGATTTTTTGAGCTTGGCCGCCCAATGCGACCTTGCCCGGCCGGCTCAATGTGTCACGACGCGTGCCACTGAACCAGGCGGGCAAAAAATGCTCTTGTTAGGGTTGTTTTTTAATTAACGGCGAAATTGTAACAGAGGGAAAGGGATAATGCAAGGTCTGAACCACCTGTCAATCCAACCTACTCGATCGGCTCCAAATAGAACTGTTCTTCGCCAAAATCCTCGTCTTTTTGATCTTCTTTCTTCGGCTCGGCCTCTGCGGCCGACTTTTCCGGTTCCGCCGTCGCCATCCCCTTCCCCTGTTGATAATTCTCAAACTGTCGCTCCAAGTCCGTCTTTTCAACGTCCGACATCTTCGAAATGTCCCACGTCTCCGATTCCGACCCCGCCGGACTCATCGCCTCCCAGATATCGGACGGCGGCGGTGCCTGTCTAGTTTCCCCTCCTTTTTGGAAGGAGGGGTCAGGGGTAGTCGTCGCGACGGCAACGCTCGGCGGCCCGACCCTTCCCTCTTCCTCTTCCGGCTCGCAATCATTCCACCATTCTTCGCCGAAGCCAGCTTCAGACGGCAAGCCAGACGATTTTTCAACGATTTCCTTAGGAACGACTAGATTTTCGTACTGTTCCAGTCCCATCACCACGTATACGTCGTCCCCGTTCGTGTCCGTCACGACCATCCGATCGCCCGTTTTCCGTACCAAATTCAGGATGCGTCGAAGTTGTTTGTCCATATCGGTAGGAAGATTAACAGGATTGATCGCATTTTAACGTAGAGGGACGTGAAGTCAAATCATACAGCTTGGATTGACAAACTGGCTAAAATTTGTTTAAATTCGCCCCTCGACGCGATAAAATCGTCGCGGTCGAAACAATCTCTCATTGGAGACAGTCATGCGGATTGATTACGAGGTCGGAGTCCTCGGCGCCGGAGTCACGGGAATCGCGACGGTTCTCGCACTCATCCTGTACACGAACGTCCGGAGCATCGTGGTGTTCGAGCGTCGCCGGGGACCCGCCCAGGTGAACTCAAGCCGGGTGAACAACAGCCAGACCCTGCACATGGGACGCGCCGAGTCGAACTACACCGAGGCGCAGGCAGTCGCGGTCAGCGAGGACGCGCAGCTGGTCGCCGGCTTCGTCGAGCGGTTCGCTCCCGAGGCGGGACAGCCGATGTCCACGCACATGATCGCGGTGGGCAGCGCGGAGGTCGCCGAGTTTCGGAAGCGCCACACGATGCTGTCGCCGCACTTCCCGGACCTGCGTCTGCTCGAGCGAAGCGACCTTGCGCGGATGGCTCCCAAGCTCATCGAGGGCCGCGATCCGAGCGAGCCGATCGTCTCGCTCTTCTCCGAGGCGGGCTATGCCGTGGATTTCCAGACGCTCGGCGAGGCAATGCTCGCGAGAGCCGTGTTGGAAGCGAAGCGGATGGGAAAGACGCTCGACCTGCACTTCGACACGCAGGTGGATACCGTCAGGCAGGAGAAGGACGGGTTCGTGATCGTCGCGAACGGCAGCGAGTACCTGGTGAGGACGCTCGAGATCGCCGCCGGAAACGGGTCGCTGCTGATTGCTCACCAGCTTGGGTACGGCCGCGAGTTCGCAATGCTCCCCGTCGCGGGAAGCTACTTCGTCACGAAGACGCTCCTCGACGCAAAGGTGTACGGGTTCCAAGACCCGTCGATCCCGCTCGCGAAGGCGCACTCCGACCCCGACGTGAACGACCGCGGCGTCATGCGCTTCGGCCCAACGGCCAGGCCGATGCCGCTCCTCGAGCGCGATTCCTGGTCGACTCTCTGGGAGTTCGTCCGCGTCGGCACCCTGAGTCCGCGCGGCCTCTGGGGGCTTGCCCGCGTTCTCCTGAACCTCCACCTCCTGATGTTCGGCGCGAAGAACGTCCTGTACGAGCTGCCATACGTCGGCAAGTGGTTCTTCGCCCGCATGGAGGCCCGCAAGATCTTCCCGACGATCCGCGCGCGCGACCTCGCGCTCGCCAAGGGCGCCGGCGGAATCCGCGGCCAGCTCATCGACCTGCGCACCGGTGCGCTCATGAAGGCCGAGCGGATCCTCCCGCCGGACGAAGTGCACGCCAACTGCATCCCCTCGCCGTCCCCGGGCGCCTCGAAGTGCCTCGGCAACGCGATCGTGAGCGTCCGTAACCACATGGTCTGGCAAGGTCCCGGCTACCAGTTCGACGAGGCCCGCATGCGCGCAGACCTCCGCCGCACCAACTACGGCCCGCGCAAGACCGCCGCGTCCTAGAGCCATCTGGCTCTTTTTTCTTTGAACAAAAAAACCGCGGCCTTTCGGTCACGGAGAGCGCGGGGACAGACGGATGGCGGTTGCGACTTTTTCGCCATAGAGAACCTGGTCCTGCCGTTCGCGGAGATCGCGTTCTTGCGCCAGATGACGCTGATAGTCGTCTGGCAAACCGGTCATCAGGATCGCATCCCGACGCGCGTTCAGGCGATCCCCTTCCGCAAGCAGGCGCCGTCCCTCGTCCGACAGGAACGCCAGCCATGCGGCCATCGGCGCGGAGGCGGTATTGCGGACGTACTGGAATCCGAGAACGGCGATCGTCACGGCGCCGACGAACGGAATCGCGAGAAACGCCAGTGCCCACGTTCCCATCGCGATCCACACGACCGCATAG
>Ga0194060_10002353_pt1 | contig 13484 bp, 12 predicted proteins | sample SepL225m_MetaG_FD_163427 | JGI IMG/M metagenome (GOLD analysis project Ga0194060, IMG submission 163427) | Anoxic zone freshwater microbial communities from boreal shield lake in IISD Experimental Lakes Area, Ontario, Canada - Sep2016-L222-5m | ecosystem: Environmental > Aquatic > Freshwater >... | reverse complement strand
CCTTCTAGCAGTGGATGGCGCAAGCGAAACCAGATGCTGCAGGGACCATCAAAGATGCGGCCAGAGGCCGATCGGGTTTCCACCAAGTCGGAGTACCCTACGTGCCGACCTGCAAAAGGAAAGTGGGCAGGAACGGAATCCTGCGCAGACACACCCATGCGTGACAACGGGTGGCCTGGCAAACTTTCAGGCAGCAGCAACTCGATTTCCCGCTGTGCCAATGCGGTAAAGCGCGCCACCTCCTTGCCTTTGGCGAGGAGCTGCGCCGAAAAGTGCCCCGCATTGCGGCCCACGTAATCGGTTGTCACCTGCACCGTCAACTCGCTGATCGGAACCGGCCGCAGCAAATTGGCGGTCAAGCGTGAGATGTGCGTCAAGCCATGTTCCCGTGCGGCGTTTTCAAAGGCGCGGCATACCAAGGCAATGGGGGGTCCGGCGTGCTGGTGTTCTGGGTGCCAGGGGCCGCGGGTCAGTCCGCTGGACGCGTAGCACTGGTCATCGAGCGCTACATACGCCGCCGTGGGGTGTTTTTCGTTCTTGGTGTGCATGGTGTGTTATCCCAGGGGTCTGAGCAGTTCGGCCACATCGCTTTCGGAAAACAGCGGCTGCTTGCGGCCTTGCGATCCACTGTACATGCTGTCGGCCAGCGCCGCCTTGCGTTCCTGTAGTGCCAGGATGCGCTCCTCAATTGTGCCCTGCGCCACCAGCTTATAGACGAACACCTGGCTAGTCTGGCCGATGCGGTGGGCGCGGTCGGTGGCCTGGTTTTCCACTGCCGGGTTCCACCAGGGGTCGTAATGGATGACGGTGTCGGCCTGTGGCAGGTTCAGGCCGACACCACCGGCCTTCAGGCTGATCAGAAACAGGGGCACCTCGCCCGACGTAAAGCGGTCGATCAGCGCGTCGCGCTTTTGCGACTGACCGGTAAGCTTGACCCAGGGAATGTTGCGCGCCTTCAGCTCATCTTCAATCAGGGATAGCATGCTGGTGAACTGGGAGAACACCAGCACGCGGCGGCCTTCGGCAATCATCTCGGGCAGGATTTCCATCAGGTGCTCGAGCTTGGCCGATTGGTTGATTTTCTTGGCCGAAGCCAGTGCCAAAAGGCGCGGGTCGCAGCAGACCTGGCGCAGCTTGAGCAGCGCGTCCAGAATATGGATTTGTGATTTCGCCAACCCCTTGCTATTGAGCGCCTCGCGCACGGCTTTCTCCGTGGTCAGGCGCACGGTTTCGTACAGGTCGGCCTGCTTGCCCAGCAACTCGATGCTGGAAATGCTCTCGATCTTGTCGGGCAATTCGGGGGCGACTTCGCGTTTGGTGCGACGCAGCATGAAAGGCGTGATGCGGCGACGCAACTGGTCCAGCCGCTCGCCGTCGCCGAGTTTCTCGATGGGGCTGCGAAACAGATCTTTGAAGCGCTGCTGGCTGCCCAGAAAACCCGGCATCAGAAAATGAAACAGACTCCACAACTCGCCGAGGTGGTTTTCCATGGGCGTTCCCGACAGGCACAGGCGATGCCGGGTGTCGAGCTCACCGACCACCTGGGCCGCGTGCGTGTTGGCATTCTTGATGTTCTGTGCTTCATCGAGCACGACCATATGCCAGGACTGCTGCAGCCAGCGCTCGCGGTCGCGCTGAAGCAGTGAATACGGCGCCACCACAATGTCGTGGCTGGACATTTCGACGGCGGCATCGTGCCGGTCCTTACCGTGCAACACCGTCAACCGCAGCGAAGGCGTGAATCGCTCGGCCTCGCGTCGCCAGTTGCCCATCAGACTGACAGGGGCAACAATCAGTGCCGGACGGGTCAGGCGCCCCTGCTCCTTTTCAACCAGGATGTGCGCCAGGGTTTGCAGCGTTTTGCCAAGGCCCATGTCGTCAGCAAGAATGCCGCACAAAGTGTTGTGGTGCAAGAATTGGAGCCAGTTCAAGCCTTGCTGCTGGTACGGACGCAAGTGGGCTTGCAAACTCGCCGGTGCTGGCACCACGGGCAGTTCTGCGTGTCCACGCAACTGCTGCACCGTCGACTGAAGCGCGGCAGCGCCGTCCCACACGGCACCTTCCCCGAGCGCGGCACTGGTGCGCAGCGCATCCAGACGAGACAGTTTGAGGCTGTCGCCCGAAAAATTGTGCGAACGGTCTCCCACCAGGTCCAGTAACGCCGCCATCCAGGGGCGAAGGGACGCCGTGGGCACGCGTACGAACCCCTGCCCGTTGGATGCACCAAGGTACATGTACGCAGGGATATCGGGTTCCCCTGTTGTGGCGTCCCGTGGACTGGATGCGGCTGCGGCAATCAGCTCGGGTAGCCAGGGAAGTATGTTGTGGCGCTCGCCATTGATCTCCATGCCCAGCGACAGGTCAAACCACGCGGACGTCGCTGGGCCGTCACCCTCTTGGGCACTGCCGTGGGGCAGCATCTGCACTGCAAGCGCGTCAGCATGGGTGATCCAGTCGGTCAACGCGCCGTCCAGCGTGATCGCAAAGCCGCCCTCACGCAGCACGCGGTAGTCGTCATCGGCCCAGTACAGCCATGTCTGCTGCGACTGATTGCCGGGAATCCCGAACTCGCCGCCTTCGGTCGACATGAGCCCCAAATCCAACAGGCGGGTGATGGCGTCAAGCTCGGCCTCAGCGTCGCGCTGCAGCAGCACCCGACCTTGAGCGTTTTCAGCTATGACACTGGTGCCCTGGCCAGCCCACCAGCCGCAGTAGCCCTGGTAGTCAAACTGCAGTTGCACCCGAATCAGCCCCCGGTAGTGGGCCATTGCCGCCGGATGGGGACTCAGGTGCAGGCGGGCAATCGGGATGACACCGTCAAGACGATGGAGCTCTTGCAACACGGGCGGTAGTGGTACTTTGCCCAAGCGCTGCATCAACTCGAGTTGGTGTTTCTTCAGTGCCGACGGTCGCAGCGCCGGCGCCTTGAGCAAGACCGACAACTGCGACGGTGCCAGGTCACTTGCTTCCACCGTTCCGCACAGGCCGGCCTCGGCGTCCACGTACAGCGGTGGACTGTTCAGGCACAGGCGTGCCGTGCTGCCGGCGCCTTCAGCGCTCGCCAGAACCGCCCGCAACATCCAGCCAGGTTCAACGCCACCCTGGGGACTGGGAACTTCCTGCCATTGCCAAGCCAGACCCCGGGTGGGTCCCCAGCGCAGGGCCGCCGCGGGTGCGCCGGCGCCGTCGTTGAGGTACAACCTTCCGGTGCTCGCCGCCGTTTGCAATGCAATGACACCCACGCGGCCACTGAGCACCGCACTGGGACTGGCGCTGTAGGCCGAGTAATAGCGGTGGTTGTTGGGCATGGACTGCAACAGCTGCAGTACTTCGCGATCGGCTTCGCTGGCCTGATCGTAGAGGGCCTGGCCGGGGTGAGGCTGGGACCGAATGGCTTTGGGTTTGGCCCATTCCCCGGTCACCTTGGGTCGCGAGACCAACGCTTCCATCTGCAATTGCGGCTGCGGCCCGGCGCTGTCGACAATCTTGAGCAGGTACAAATACTGTTCCAGGCGCTCGCTGGTCGCTGAATTCGTCGAGGAGGGCGCGTGCCGGCCTTGAGCACGGTCCAGGTCTTGCAGCCATTGCACGAGGTGCGTCTCGGCCTCCAGACGTGCCAATTCGTCACGTCGGGCCTGCGCCGCCAGTCGGGCGGCCTCAATCTGCTCTGCGGTCGGCGCCTTGGCCGTCAACGCATCGCGCAGGCCCTGTGCGCCCAGATTCCGTTCGATGGTGTGCACTCCCTGGTAAGCGGCCTTGACCATCAGGGCAATACCATGCTTGCACTGGAATTCCACCGGGCAATCGCAAAAACTATCCCATTGGGTCACCTTGCCTTGCGGCGACAGGGTGACATCAATGGATAGATCGTAGGGCTGGCGCAGACTGCCCTGTACCGTCCCTTCAATCAGCCATTCGCCCTCAAACGGGTTGATCTCCATGGCCAGTACCTTTTGGTTGCGGTACAACATCAGGCCGCGGGACCAGGTGCCCTCATCGGTCAACGCGCGCAATGACTGGGGATCGAACCACAGACCCCGGGCAAACGGATTTTCATGCATAAAAAGTCCTGCAACGCCCTAAATACAAGCGTGACAAGCTATCATTACAGGAGCAAACATGGACACCTCAGTCCTGCGAAACTGACGCCGACGTTGTAGCCACGACCAGGTCTGATCGATTGGACTGGGCGTGGCCGGCCTGCAAGTCGGCGTGGTAGCTCGAGCGCACCATGGCGCCCACCGCCGCGTGGCTAAAGCCCATGGCATAGGCGTTGGTCTCAAACCGTTTGAAGGTGTCTGGGTGGACGTAACGCTTTACCGGCAAGTGGGAGGTGCTGGGGGCGAGGTACTGGCCGATGGTCAGCATGTCGATGCCATGGCCGCGCATGTCCTGCATCACTTGCAGCACTTCGTCGTCGGTCTCTCCCAGGCCGACCATGATGCCGCTCTTGGTCGGAACGCCCGGGTGCAGTGCCTTGAACTTTTTAAGCAGATTGAGGCTGAACTGGTAATCGCTACCAGGTCGAGCCTCTTTGTACAGGCGTGGCGCGGTTTCCAGATTGTGGTTCATCACGTCGGGTGGCGCGGCTTTCAGGATGGAAAGGGCCCGGTCGTCGCGGCCCCGAAAATCAGGCACCAACACTTCGATCTGGGTGCTGGGGGAGATCTCCCGAATGCGGGTGATGCAGTCGGCAAAATGCTGGGCTCCGCCGTCACGCAGGTCGTCGCGGTCGACGCTGGTAATGACGACGTATTTGAGTTTGAGCGCGGCAATGGTCTTGGCCAGACTCTCGGGCTCATTGGCGTCCAGCGGGTCAGGGCGGCCATGGCCCACATCGCAAAACGGACAGCGCCGGGTGCACTTGTCGCCCATGATCATGAAGGTGGCGGTGCCTTTGCCAAAACATTCACCAATGTTCGGACACGAGGCTTCTTCGCAAACGGTGACCAGCTTGTTGGCACGCAATGTGTCCTTGATCTCGTAAAAGCGCGTGGAGGGCGAGCCGGCCTTGACACGGATCCACTCCGGTTTCTTCAGGATTTCACCGGGCACCACCTTGACCGGAATGCGCGACAGTTTGGCTGCCGCCTTCTGCTTGGCGCTCGGGTCGTAGTTCTCTTGCGACTGGACTTGGCGTACTGTGGCACTGGGAGTGCTTTCCGGGGGGTGCTTTTCTTGGTTCATGGGGCTAGGTAGGTGACAAGCTTTTGGCTCAACACGCTGGCCGCTTCATCCCAGCTCGCGTGAACCCCGATTGTAGAAAGATCCACCGTTTGCAGTCCGGAGTAACCGCACGGGTTGATACGCGAGTAGGGTTCCAGATTCATCGACACGTTGAGTGCGATGCCGTGGTAGGTGCAGTTGCGGCTGACCTTGATGCCCAAGGCCGCGATTTTTCCCAGGCCGGTAAAGTCGGGGGATTCCTTCTCCCGCCCCGTTGCCGAAGCGGGGACTCCTTTCTTCGGACGTTGTTCCAGCGGCGCATGTCCACCCGGATCTTCCAGCCGCACATAAATCCCCGGCGCGCCGGCCACCCGATGCCCCGTCACCCCGAAGTACAAAAGCGTTCGGATTGCCGCTTCTTCAATCCGGTAGACATACTCCTTGACGAAATACCCGGCGCGCTTTAAGTCGATCAGCGGGTACGCCACCACCTGCCCCTGTCCATGGTAGGTGACCTGCCCGCCCCGGTTGGTCTGCACGACGGGGATGTCGCCGGCCACAAGAATGTGCTCTGTCTTGCCAGCCAGGCCTTGCGTAAAGACCGGGAAATGCTCACAAATCCATAGCTGGTCACGCACATTTGACGAGGGCTGCAGGTCTCTTTTGCCTGTAAATTCCTGCATTGCGGTGTAGGTGGACAGGTAGTCCACCCGGCCCAACTGACGAACGTCGATGTGCATGAAGAGCAATTCTGCGATTCTTAAAGGACGACTTTCACCATCGGGTGGGTGGACAGCGTGCGGTAGAGCTCGTCGAGCTGCTCGCGGCTGGTGGCAGTGATGGTGATGGTCACGCCCAGATACTTGCCGCCTTTGCTTTCGCGCAGTTCGACCGTCGAGGCGTCGAACCCGGGGTCAAACTGGTGCGCAATCCGGGTGATGGCGTGCACCAGTCCATCGACCTTTACGCCCATGACCTTGATCGGGAATTGGCTGGGGTAAACGATCAGGGACTCGGAGCTGGATGATCCGAGCGTGGGGGGCGATGGTGGTTGGGGCACAGAGTTCACCAATGGATTTCAGGAAGAACGGGCCGTCTTCAGTTTCTGGTAGCCGTCATATAGGGCGCGTGCCACAGCGCCGGGCGCGCCCTTGCCGACGCTCTGACCGTCAAGGGTGGCGATGGCCAGCACCTCTTTGGTAGCAGAAGACAGAAGTAACTCGTCTGCATGCAACACTTCATCGCGGGAGATACGACGCAGCTGAAATGGAATGTTCTGCGCCAGGCACAGTTCTTCGATCAGCCCATAGCGGATGCCTTCGAGCACCAGGTTGTCCTTAGGCGGGCCCATGACCATGCCATCCTTGACGACCCAGACGTTGCTTGACGAGGCTTCGCTCAAGTAACCATCGCGAAACATGATGGTCTCGGCCGCGCCCGCGTCCACGCTGATTTGCCGAGCGAAGACCGAGCCGAGCAGGCTGACGCTTTTGATATGGGCTTTTTGCCACCGGAAGTCGTCGGCCGTAACACAGGCTACTCCACGCGCAAACTGCTCTGCGCTGGGCAGCGAAAAGCGGTTGCTCATGGCAAACACGGTGGGCGTGAGGTTTTCCAGCATGGCATGGTCGCGCAGGGCCACGCCGCGGGTGATCTGGAGGTACACGAGTTGGTCGGTGTTTTCCGTCTCCACGCCCTTGGAATGGGCGTAGGCAGCTATCAATTTCTGAGTAATTTCCAGCCGTTGCGCGTGCGAGAGCGTGTTGGGGATGCGGGTCGTTGCCAGGCTGCGGTCCAATCGGGCCATGTGCTCAGCAAAGCGAAAGGGCTCCCCGCGGTACACCGGAACCACCTCGTAAATGCCATCGCCAAAAACGAAGCCCCGGTCCATGACGCTGACTTTGGCGTTGGGTAGCGAAGTGAACTCGCCATTCAAATAGCATGGCAGAGGGGGTAAATGGCTTGCGGGCATGCGCGAATTATCGCAGCGCTGAATCGCATCGGCAGGTCTGCGTTGCACCGAGTCTGGGCACGATCTTCACTTCCTGTGCCCAAATCAATGAGTTGCACGGGTTTCTACGTATAATCGAAGGCTTTGCGGCAGTTGCCCAAAAGTAAACGGTCTGTAACCTGGCTGTAATTTGAGATGTCAATAATGGAGCTTGATCCCGTTCACAGGGTTGGCTTTGACGAAGATGAGCTTGACGAGAAGGATTTCAAGCCACTGACTCAAGCGCAGGCGCAGGCCCTGCGAGCGAATGCCCCGGCGTTGTCGCCGTGGTGGGTTGTGGGACTGCAGTGTGTGGCGGGTGTGGCGGTGGCGCTGGTTGCCTGGGGTGTCTCAGGCAGGGCGGAAGTTGGTTGGTCGGCAGGCTATGGGGCACTTGCGGTAATCATTCCCGCTGCATTGTTTGCACGGGGGTTGATGAGTCAGTTCTCATCCCTGAATGCTGCAACGGCAAGTTTCGGCTTCTTTGTATGGGAGGCGGTCAAGCTGGCGGTGAGCGTGGCAATGATTATTGCGGCACCACGCCTGATTGTGAATTTGAGCTGGTTAGCCATGTTGGCTGGCTCGCTGGTGACTTTGAAGATGTATTGGTTCGCGCTTTTGAAGCGCCCCAAGCCTAAACAGATTTGAGAGTTTGAAAGAGTTGAATATGTCCGCAGAAGCGCATGCACCGTCAGCCAGTGAATACATTGTTCACCACCTGACACATTGGAGAAACAAGCCGCAGACCGATATTGTTGACTTTTCGGTCTTCAATATCGATTCGCTGTTCTTCTCGGTTTTGCTGGGTGTGTTGGGTTGCTTCTTTTTGTGGAAAGCTGCGAGCAAAGCGACTTCTGGTGTTCCCGGTCGCTTCCAGGCGGCGGTAGAAATTCTGATCGAAATGGTGGACCGCGAAGCCAAGGGTATCGTTCACAACGCCAACAGCCGGAAACTGGTTGCCCCGCTGGCGTTAACGATCTTTGTCTGGATTTTCCTGCTCAATGCGATGGATTTGTTGCCGCTGGACTTGCTGCCGCAGATTTGGGTCTGGATCTACGGTGCCGCCGGGCACGATACACACCACGCGTATATGCGCAGTGTTCCCACCGCCGACCTTTCGGTCACCATGGGGATGTCGGTGTCTGTTCTTCTCGTTTGCCTGGTTTACAACGTCAAGATCAAGGGTGTGGGCGGTTGGGCCCATGAACTGGTAACGGCACCTTTTGGTACCAGTAAGAACCCGGTGTTCTTTCTGATTCTGGCGGTAGTCAATTTGGCCATGCAGCTCATTGAATTTGTGGCCAAGACGGTTTCGCATGGCATGCGGCTATTTGGCAATATGTATGCAGGCGAGTTGGTGTTCATGTTGATTGCCCTGTTGGGTGGCGCCTGGGCATTTTCGTTCGAGCCTTCGGGCTTGGCTTTGCTGCTCCTGCATGTGGTGGCGGGTTGGGCTTGGGCGGTGTTCCACATCCTGATCATCACCCTGCAGGCTTTCGTGTTCATGATGCTGACTCTGGTGTATATCGGTCAGTCGCATGACGCGCATTGAGTTTTCGGTTCGGTTGAGTTTGTTTTTGTTTTCTTTTTTCGTTTTTTAAGGAGTCATCATGGAAGTCATTAGTTTTGTTGCTCTGGCTGCCGGCCTGATCATTGGTTTGGGCGCATTGGGCGCTTGTATCGGTATTGGCATCATGGGCAGCAAATACCTTGAGTCTGCTGCGCGTCAGCCCGAGCTCATGGGTGAACTGCAAACCAAGATGTTCTTGCTGGCCGGTCTGATCGACGCGGCTTTCATTATCGGTACCGGTATTGCTCTGTGGTTTGCGACCGCCAACCCCTTCCTGGCCCAACTCGCCACGTTGGCCAAGTAAGACCTGTGCGTAACGCCTGGTGAGGGAGACCTACTGTGAGCATTAATGGAACACTGTTGGCGCAAGCCATCGTCTTCGCATTGCTTGTGCTGTTCACGATGAAGTTCGTGTGGCCGCCGATAGCGGCTGCACTGGATGAGCGTGCCAGCAAAATTGCCGACGGGCTGGCTGCGGCTGACAAAGCCAAATCCGAACTCTCGTCTGCCAACAAGCGTGTTGAAGTCGAAATGACGAAGTCGCGTACGGAAACAGCGGCGCGGCTGGCAGATGCCGAGCGCCGTGGTCAGGCCATCGTGGAAGAGGCCAAGGCCAAAGCCGTTGACGAAGGCAACAAGATCATCGCCGCGGCAAAAGCAGAAGCCGAGCAGCAGACGGTCAAGGCGCGTGAGGTCCTGCGCGAGCAGGTCGCTGCGCTGGCAGTCAAGGGTGCCGAGCAGATTCTCCGCAAGGAAGTCAATGCGGGCGTTCATGCTGAGCTGCTTGGTCGTTTGAAGACCGAACTGTAAGAGGACCTCGCCATGGCTGAACTTGCCACTATTGCCCGGCCTTACGCTGAAGCGCTGTTTAAGGCCTCGGCTTCGGACCTGCAGACTGCGGCCACCTGGGTCGACGAACTGGGGGCTATTGCCGAAAATGCGCAACTGCTGCAGTTTGCTGATAACCCCAGGGTAACGGTGGATCAGGTGTTTGACTTGATCTCCTCGGTTGCCAAGTCAGCGCTGACGGACCAGGCAAGAAACTTCTTGCGTACGGTAGTCGAGAACGGCCGATTGAGTGTGCTGCCTGAAATTGCAACCCAGTTTCGTGCATTGAAGAATGCACAAAGCGGCTCTTCCGACGCAGTGGTCTACAGTGCTTTCCCGATTGATGGGAGCGCATTGGAGGGCGTTGCGATGATGCTGGAGAAGCGGTTTGGTCGCAAGCTCAATGCCTCTGTGGTCTTGCAGCCGGAGCTGATCGGGGGCATTCGCGTGGTGGTCGGCGACGAGGTGCTAGACACCTCTGTCAAAGCCCGTTTGGAACAAATGAAAGTAGCCCTCACTGCCTGAGGCGCACGCCTTGGCTGTTGGCCTAATTTAACGAAAGAAGGAAAGAGTCATGCAACTCAATCCCGCAGAAATTTCTGAACTGATCAAGAGCCGCATTGAAGGCCTGACTGCGAGTAGCGATATTCGCAACCAGGGCACGGTGGTTTCGGTGACTGACGGTATTTGCCGTATTCACGGGCTGTCCGATGTGATGCAGGGCGAAATGCTCGAATTCCCGGCTGGCAGCGATGGCTTGCCCACCTACGGTCTGGCGCTGAACCTGGAGCGTGACTCGGTCGGGTCCGTGATTCTGGGTGAATACGAGCACATCTCCGAAGGCGACACGGTCAAGTGCACCGGCCGCATTCTGGAAGTGCCCGTGGGCCCTGAACTCAAAGGCCGTGTTGTGAATGCCTTGGGTCAGCCCATCGACGGCAAAGGCCCGATCAACGCTGCGATGACCGACGTGATTGAAAAGGTGGCGCCAGGCGTGATTGCGCGTGAATCGGTGAGCCAGCCCATGCAAACCGGCCTGAAGTCGATCGACTCCATGGTGCCGGTGGGTCGCGGTCAGCGCGAGCTGATCATTGGTGATCGCCAAACCGGCAAGACCGCGGTGGCTATCGACGCCATCATCAACCAGCGCGGTCAGAACATGACTTGCGTGTATGTAGCCATCGGTCAAAAGGCGTCTTCTGTCAAGAACGTGGTGCGCGCGTTGGAACAAGCCGGGGCGATGGAGTACACCATCGTAGTGGCCGCTACGGCTTCCGAATCTGCAGCGATGCAGTACGTGTCTGCCTACTCGGGCTGCACCATGGGCGAGTACTTCCGTGACCGGGGTGAAGACGCCATGATTGTGTATGACGACCTGTCCAAACAGGCGGTCGCATACCGTCAGGTATCCCTGCTCCTGCGCCGTCCTCCAGGCCGCGAAGCCTACCCCGGCGACGTGTTCTATCTTCACAGCCGGTTGCTCGAACGCGCCGCACGCGTGAATGCCAAATACGTCGAAGACTTCACCAAGGGCGCGGTGAAAGGCAAGACCGGTTCGCTGACAGCGTTACCCATTATTGAAACCCAGGCGGGAGACGTTTCCGCCTTCGTTCCGACGAATGTGATTTCCATTACCGACGGCCAGATCTTCCTGGAAACATCGCTGTTCAATGCAGGTATCCGCCCCGCCATTAACGCCGGTATTTCGGTGTCACGTGTTGGTGGTGCAGCGCAGACCAAGCTAGTGAAGAATCTGTCCGGTGGTATTCGTACCGACCTGGCTCAGTACCGTGAGCTCGCCGCGTTTGCACAGTTTGCCTCTGACTTGGACGAGGCCACCCGCAAGCAGCTCGACCGCGGCGCACGCGTTACCGAGTTGCTCAAGCAGGCTCAGTACAGTCCTCTGTCCATCAGCCTGATGGCGGCCACCCTGTTCGCCGTGAATAAGGGCTTCATTGATGACATTGAAGTCAAGAAAGCCCTGTCCTTCGAGCATGGCCTGCATGCCTTCCTCAAGGACAAGCATGCGGCCCTGCTGTCCAAGATGGAAGCGGACAAGGCCATGGACAAGGATGCCGAAGCCGAATTGAACGCTGCGATTACAGCCTTCAAGAAGACATTCGCATAACCAGCCGCTGCGGAGGACACTATGGCAGCAGGTAAGGAAATACGCGGCAAGATCAAATCGGTGGAGAACACCAAGAAGATCACAAAAGCCATGGAAATGGTGGCTGCATCCAAGATGCGCAAGGCGCAGGAGCGCATGCGAGCAGCCCGGCCATACAGTGAAAAAGTTCGCAATATCGCTGCCAACCTGGGCAAGGCCAACCCGGAGTATCGGCACGCGTTCATGCAAAAGAACGAGGCAATGATTTCCGGGTTTATTGTGGTCACCACGGACAAGGGTCTGTGCGGTGGCATGAACACCAACATCTTGCGTATTGTGACCGGAAAGTTGCGTGAACTGCAGACCGCGGGGGTTTCCGCGCACACTGTCGCCATCGGGAATAAGGGTTTTGGGTTCCTCGGGCGGGTGGGAGCCAAGGTGGTTTCGCACGCAACCCAACTGGGTGACACCCCCCACCTTGAAAAATTGATTGGCCCCGTCAAGGTGCTGCTCGATGCCTACTCCAGGGGCGAGATCAACGCGGTGTACCTGTGCTACACCAAGTTCATCAACACCATGAAGCAGGAACCCGTGGTTCAGCAGTTGCTGCCCCTATCCGCTGTCCAGATGCAGGCAGACTCACAAGCCAGCGGACCGCAGCATGACTGGGACTACATCTACGAACCCGATGCCAAGTCCGTGATTGATGACATGCTGACGCGTTACGTGGAAGCACTGGTGTACCAGGCGGTGGCCGAAAACATGGCGTCAGAGCAATCGGCGCGGATGGTGGCGATGAAGGCTGCAACCGACAATGCCGGCAGTGTGATTGGCGAGCTTAAATTGGTTTACAACAAAACCCGTCAGGCCGCAATTACCAAAGAGTTGTCAGAAATTGTGGCTGGTGCCGCTGCGGTGTAAACCGCAAGGGTATTGGTCGAGAAAAGTATTAGTTCAAGATTTTATTTTTGGAGCGAAAAATGGCTCAAGCTAACGCCCTGGTTCAGGGAAAAATTGTTCAGTGTATTGGTGCGGTGGTGGACGTCGAGTTTCCCCGTGACAAGATGCCCGGCATTTACGATGCGCTGAAAATGGAAGGCTCTACCCTGACGCTGGAAGTTCAGCAGCAGCTGGGCGACGGCATCGTCCGCACGATCGCTCTGGGCACCTCCGACGGTCTTCGCCGCGGCATGATGGTGTCCAACACCGAGAAGCCGATCATGGTGCCGGTCGGTCAGGCCACGTTGGGTCGCATTATGGATGTTCTGGGTGCGCCCATCGACGAGCGCGGTCCAGTGGATGCTTCATTGCACATGTCCATCCACCGCAAGGCACCTTCTTACGACGAGCTGAGCCCATCGCAAGAGCTGCTGGAAACCGGTATCAAAGTGATTGATCTGGTGTGTCCGTTCGCGAAGGGCGGCAAGGTCGGTCTGTTCGGTGGCGCCGGTGTGGGCAAAACCGTGAACATGATGGAGCTGATCAATAACATTGCCAAGGCGCACAGCGGTCTGTCCGTGTTTGCCGGTGTGGGCGAGCGTACCCGCGAGGGCAACGACTTCTACCACGAGATGGCCGACTCTGGCGTTGTGAACCTTGAAGACCTGCCCAAGTCCAAGGTGTCCATGGTCTACGGCCAGATGAATGAACCCCCGGGCAATCGCTTGCGCGTGGCCCTGACCGGTCTGACAATTGCTGAATCCTTCCGTGACGAAGGCAAGGATGTGCTGTTCTTCGTGGATAACATTTACCGCTTTACGCTGGCTGGTACGGAAGTGTCGGCTTTGTTGGGTCGTATGCCATCTGCTGTTGGTTACCAGCCT
>Ga0194060_10002351_pt1 | contig 13487 bp, 19 predicted proteins | sample SepL225m_MetaG_FD_163427 | JGI IMG/M metagenome (GOLD analysis project Ga0194060, IMG submission 163427) | Anoxic zone freshwater microbial communities from boreal shield lake in IISD Experimental Lakes Area, Ontario, Canada - Sep2016-L222-5m | ecosystem: Environmental > Aquatic > Freshwater >... | reverse complement strand
TATACCCCCTATGTACATACAGGAAGTATCCTTCCCTACTCCCCCCTATGAAATTACACAATAAATAAAAAATATAAACCAAAAACAAAAAGAAAAATGGCACAAGAAAACAAAACTGCAAAAGCAGTAAATGTCAAAAACGGTCTTCAGACCTCTTACGACAGAGATCCTTCCTACACACATGCAACAAGCGAGAAGCTTGACTGGTTCTGCTTCAAAGCATCCAATGCCACCAAAGACAAGGTGGAAGAGGAGCAGGTGAGCGTGTTCCACTATCGCTTCAAAGGCGACAAGAAGAAAGCGATTCTCGCCTCTTCCGCAGCGGAAAACGGAGTGATTGTAGAGAAGAAAGGTGAGTTCACCTATACAGGTGTACCTGTAAAACAGGTAAGAATAAAAGAAAGTGATGAGCAAACATCGCTCACACGATAAATAAAAGGGGACATTCGTCCCCTTTTTTTAAATAACTTTCATTGCCCATTGACTATGCAATATGCAATGTGCACTATGCAATATACATTATGTAATGTGCATTATGCAATATGCAATATGCATTAGTTGTTTTTCGGGCATAGTATCCCCATTTGGGTTATGAACATCGGCTTTGGGATGTACATGTAAAAACAAGAAGTGAAATAGTGATTATTATTGGTAACGAGTCTGAAAAAGGACTAAGCAGGTATATCACCATCTATATACTTGTTAACTCTTCGGGGTTCTCCAATACGCGTTTTCATGAGTCGTCAAGGCAAGATACTGATGCTTGTGTATCTTCACAGACCTACCTGGGGTACAAGTAACCAGGTTTTTTATTTCATGTATAGTAAAACTGTTTTATGGAGTATTACAAAAGATTTTTAATAAACGGCTACTACATTTACGTAAGTGAATGTGGGAAGCAAATAAAATCAAAGATAGATAGAGGGTATGTTTGGTGTATATGATTGATCACGTAAGTGATTATTTAAGAGAGATGAATAATCTCTCGCCCAAAGCCGCCCAAAGCTATGATTTTATTTTTAATAATCAAGACCAAAACCAATAAATAAATAAACAAAATGAAAAAGATTAGAACTTCAAATGACATCTATCTGATGTTAATGTCATTCACCGCACTATGTGCGTTCTTGACATTGGTAATGTTCATGTCCTCATGCAAGTAGCAAGAAGGCTTGGTATTGTTTTTTAAAGAACCCAGTTATAACCTTGGTAAGAGTATTCCTTTAGCAAGAATCCACCACACTGGATGGTCAAATTGCAGTGGCTTGACAACCATAACGCAAAGCTTAGTCTTATGAAAATCAACAGATGAGCCTTTCCCTTATTGCTTTGGGATGTAAGAGCCAACAGTAAAGTCTTAGCAAGCGGGTAAGTTGGAGAGAGTACCAAAAGAAACCTCTCTCTATTAATGCATCATTCTCACGTAGATATAAAGACTTCTTCTGGTATAAACTTAAATGTGGACAGGAAGATGTGAAACTACCTGATTAACGGATTACCCAAGAATGCTGAATAGCTACTTCTAACGGAGTGTAAGATTGGGAATAATAGTTCGTTATTAATCAGCTCCCAAGGGTGAGCAGTTGTAATATAGATGTTCAGATATACATGGAGACTCTATTTAAAGGTTTGAACCTTTTATTACAACTGAGTTGCAGAGGGATTAAAGTAAAACCAACTAAAAACTTATAATGAAAACATTAGTATTAATCACAGTGATTCTCTTAACTGCTGCATGTAATGGAGCATTAAGACCAGCACATGGTAAATACCACAATGGATTTACCAAAACCCAAAGGATACACACCTATTGGGAAAAAGTACAGAAAGAAGAGTCTGATAAACAACGCAAGGCAGACACAACACAACGTACAATTTGGGTAGCAATACCCTCAAATCAGTAAACAATAATAAACCAAAACCAATGAAAATGAAAACATTAAGATTCAATTTAGTTAAGAGCTCCCGTAATAAGGTTGAGCCAACAACAAAGAAAGTTGTTAAAGTATTTGTGTGCGTAATAGGCACCTCTATATTCATGTTCTCTCAACGGGAATGTGGATATAGTGAAGTGTGGGATATCCTTCATGGAGAGAAAGATAGCGGTGTGATTTATCGCACCCCAAATCTGCTGACTTCACGCGATATGATGTTAGAACTCAAACGAAGAAGAGAGTTCATTGAGTTGTCCATGCCAGATAATTTCCATCAAATAACACTAAATGACAAGAAATACACCATTAATTGGTGATAAGTTTTATGGATGCACAGTCCTTATTTCCTGATTGGTTTTGGGATGATAGGGATTTGTGCATTCTTTTTTTTTACAAACGATAAGAAAGAAATAATAACAAATAAGATGGATGAACAGGATGAATTGACTTATCCATTGATGAATTCAACGGAAAAGATTAATGTGTTATTGGATAACAGGTGGGTACGCTATGAGCGTGCACTTGTTGCACAATATGCATGGGCATTAAGGCGTAATGATCGTGAAACAACCATGCTATTCGAGTCTTATGGTGAAATGCCACATCAGATCATCATGAATATTCATTCACATGAATGCGGTAAGCGTTATGGATATAATGTCTTTGTCTTTGATGAATATGGTTGGCAACAGATGCCCAAATGGAAAACAGAAACCATATCATTAACATATTCAAAGAAGAACAAGGAGTTCCCCAATAATTACATCACATTGGCACAATCTCCCAATGGTATGTGGCAATATGGGGTTCGCTGTAGTGGAAAAGATTCAGGTGCTGGATGGTATCCATCGATATATGATGATCCATTCAATACAAGACAAGATGCGATTGATCATGCATGCAATTATATTGTATCATGGCATCGCAGTAATCCAAATGACCATCTCAATGCAATCGAGAATAAGGTCAAGGAACTAATGAATATAAATGCCATACAACTTGAATTATTCTGATCTTAAAGAAAATGGGTGAATTATTATTATTTCAATGTACACTTGTATTCAAGTCCAATGTATCAGACAAGGTATATAAGATCTTTCTTGAGTTAGACTTGAATACACAAGATGAAAACCATAATTACAAAGTGACTGTGGTTTACGGCAAACGCATCAGTGCCAATAGATTGTTAGTTAAGGGAAGTGGAATGTCACATACGAAAGCAGTGGATCTTTATGAAAAGATCAAGAGAGAAAAGTTAAAAAAAGGCTATGTGATGACCACAGAAACGGTTGACCAGGAAATTGAACAAGTCTATACAATTGATTGGGACAATTTTGATCTCAGTGAACTTAAAACTATGTTATTATGACACAGCAACAGATAATAGGTGAACTCAATGAAGGATTTATTGGATTTGTAATAATTGGTCCATGATTTAGCAAATCCAAATTGAGGCAGCAACGCATATCCAATGTTGTTGCCTATAAAACTATCCTCTAAATATCCATGATAGCATAGGGATATAGGATAAGAATTAGAGTGCATAAGAACAGATCATATCATCATCAATACAATTCTTGGCATCACCAAAAATTAGGGTTTAACGATGCCTACAAACCCATTTCCATATGATAAAGGGAGATGGATACCTATCGGGAATATACAGTCTATCCAAGTCGAAATCTTTGATTACCGTAGTAAGACAGTGTCCCGTTTGATTGGTTAATGCTTTAGACTATTGGGAGTCACATCTACGAATAATGCATGAAGATATCAAACTAAGAGTATGTAGACCAAGTAAACATTTAATTCGCTTAGGCGTTTTGCGTGTGTTGAAAATGCTACGAGAAATTGATTTGAATCAATCTGTAATATCAGAATAAAGGTGGTTTTATAATGATGATGATTATCTTAAATGATGAATGATTGGCTATTGATACGCCTAATGTTTAAATGTCAGGGCATCACAAAGCAATGGACGCATTGGTGAGTGGATTTAATGCAATGGGAATGCGTTATCTTAGATTCAGAAAAAAACATTCAATCAGATCACACTGAAGGGGTATTTAAAAAGGATCATTGTGCAAGGCTGGGATTATCATCCCTGTCAATAAACCAAAACCAAAATGAATGACAAACAAGGCAATTTGGATATTAAACTACATATCAATCTTCTTGATTGTATGTTTTATGACTTACATGATATATCCTGTAGTTAAGAATTACACTCCACAACGGGTATATTACCACAAGATCGACACAACCTATAAGAGTTACATGAAACTTCGTAATGGAGACTCTATACTCTTCGGTATTGTAACAATTGATTCACTAAAACTTAAATGAAAATGAAAAACCTATTAAAATCAATCATGCTAATCGTATTGCTTTCAATGGCAGTACCGGTATCATCACAAGTAACGCAAAGTTATTCCCAATGCTTGACACAATATGGATCTCCTACAGGTACGGGTTTGACAGATAATGGCAATTTCTATTGCTATTATGATGAGCAGTACAGGACAGTTCAGAGTGGTACATACACTCATAGAAAAGCATTGTACTTCATGACAATCAATAATGTTTCGATTTGTTATTCATGGAGAATTTATGAACCATCTTCTGAAACAAATACAAACATTATATTTTACAATAGTCAATTTGTTACCATTGGCAACCTTCGTTGGAAGGATTACACTACTGGATTGATTTACGATATTTCCATGAGAGATGGATTATGTGTTACAGAAGTTTGGCTTGACAATAACTAATAATCAAACACAAAAACATATCTATAAAATGATACAATTAATAAGATTGATTTGGCATAATTACAAAGCTAAGCGTGCCCGTTTACGTGAGAAAAAACGACAAGAAAACATAGTAACTAAAACTCAAATAAGAAATGGAATCAGATGAAAATGAAATAATGGCTATGCCATGGGAAAATGAAGCACCACCTGTTCCGTTGGATACACCGCTGGATACACTGCATGAAGATCATTATAATCCAAGAACGGATATAATATCAAGGAATATCGAAAGATTATGGCCATTATGGTCAAGTATCCATGAAAAGTATTATCTCATTTACAAGGCAAAAGATGGGGAATATATCATTGGAGAATATCGATATTTTCCGAGACATGAAAAGATAAAGTACATTGCATATTTTCCAACAGACATCAGGCTTATGGATAACAATGCAACGTTCATTCAAAAATTTGCAGAACGCGATCCTAAACTAAAGTTTGAATTTTCAGTAAATTATTATTTCATCGCATTGCAGAATTATATCAATCAAAAGCTTTCTGAGTGCAATTTTGGTGAAAATATAGAAGTTGAATTGGAAGAAACCACAAACGTAATTGAAGTTCATTATGCAATTTTCCTGATACACAACATGAACTTACAAAAGAAGAATGAAGGATTCATCATGGGAATGATGGACTTATTGAATGATTAACAATTAAAAAACAAAACCATGGACTATTTAAGAATTTACTACTATGTAGGATTTGCAATGTTTGCATTAGTTGCAACATTACAACATTTGATGATCAGAAAGAAAAACAAGCTTATTTTAATGTATGAGGAAATGAAAATCCTAAATGATCAAATTGCAAATTCATATGAACAATACAAGTCAAAAGCAAAGGAGATGATTGCATTGCAGAAAGAGATGATTGAAAAGTTAAGGCAGAAGACATTATCAAGTAATGGGTTTGACACTTTCATGACCAAGATGCTTGAAGATTCAAAATCAAAAATAATGAATGAAATACCAAAGAAATTCACTACTGAAATCGAACATCTTAAAAAGATGATTGATAATGAAAGTAAATTGGTAGGTGCATTATTGGATCAACTTACATCATCATTGGAATTTACCAAAAAACTAATGAATGAACATCCCGAATTGCAAGAGAAAAAGATCATGAACAAGTTCAATGCAATGAGAGATAACATTGTAAAATGTGTGACAAACCAAACTTACCAGGCATATCTTATACGCAAGGAGGCAATGATACAGCAAGGCATATGGGAACACGAAAAGAAAGATATGCTTCAATCATTGATTGGTGATGGAAAAGGAATCATTGCACATATTGTAATGCGTGATGAAGGCATTGATGCATTCAAAAAGGGAGAGTTTAAATCAATCATAGAATTCATTCCATCAAGTATCGATGATGAAATTGAATTTGAATTCCTTCAGAAATCACGCGATATGATCATCATGCTTGCTGATTCACCAAAAATCATTGACATCCCATTCGATACCCTGAATGAAAAGAACAGAAACATTCGCATTGCAATCGAAAAGATTGATGCCGTTACCTCACAATATAAAATCATGTACAAATGAGCAAAGAAGAAGAATTTGGTGAGGGTATCGCCATTAAAACAGGGTATTCAATACCACGTACATTAATTGATCGTGTAGGATATGATCCTGGTAAAGATCCGGAAGAATGGTTACATATCAAGAGTTCGGTACGTAAAATGGGATTTGACATTATCAATAAAATCTATATTCATGAAGACAAATCACTTGTCCAATACAAAGACAAGTCAATCATGATGTGTATATCAGCACATAACATCGGTGCTGACGCAGCTGCAGATGCAACAAAGAATATTCAACTTGAATTTGCAACGGTATCAAGTGTGACGTTGAAATCCAATCAAGAGATAAAGGATCATGAAATTGATCCTGAAAATACAATAAGCGATGGGAAAAAGGTTCTTCATTGTGCATTGGTAGATCTTGAAGATGTAAAGCAAGCCTTTAATGGCAATGATCGCAAGAAACGTCAATTGCTTGAAGGTATTGTCAATGCACCAAATGGAAATGTGATTGCAGTGATTACCATTCATCCACGTAAGGTACGTGTAAGTGATTGTTTCAAGGGTGCTGATCCTGAAATGAAAGGTATGTTCGTTTCATGTGAGTTTATGGATCTATCCATCATGAATGATTATGTTGCCATAGGGGATATCTTTAATCCCAATAAAGTCCTTTGTTTAACAGTAGACATGATCATGATGATTCTTTCAAATTTCAAACAAACCAATAACACAAATGAAAAGATTTGGTGTTGTGGGGCAGATCGTGAATTGGTTGATGATATTCAAATGAAGGCATTACACGCAATGCATGTCAATGAACAGGTAAAGGAGATTGCGGTATTCCCATCAAAACAGGTTATCCTTGGAGAAATCACGACATTATGCAATGCATTATTTGGTCCTAACTATATTCTTGGCACCTATGCAAAAGATGCAGTGATGATGGAATCCAACTTGAATTCCGATAAACCTTCTAATGATTTAAATGATGATGATTTAGACGAATCAATCAAACAAATGGAAGAATTCCTAAAACTATAGCTATGCCTTACGACAAAGAAAAGAATGTCATACACACTAAGCTACAAGGTGTGCGTGGAACAAGTGCAGTGGCAAATAAAAAGGGAGGGATCGCAAGTCCCTCCTTTTCTATTGCACCTGATAGCAAGTCAATGAGTATCATTAATCCAAATCCTGAAAAACCAATGTTAATAGGATCTGCTGAAATGAAAATGAAATTGTCAAGTAGGCAATTTACATTGAAGTACCTATATCATCATCCTGAAAATCTAAAGGTTTTGTATCGCGATGATCTTGATATCATAGCACAGATTGAATTAACTACAGATGATGTGGTGATCATATGTGTTGGTCAAATCAAGAAAACATATCAGGGAATACTAAATCTTGCCTATGCTACAAGAATCAAGTCATGGCAGATTACAGGCATGGATCGTAAGTTACGTGGAGAAGATGCGTGGCTTGGAATGAATGTCACGATTGATGTAATGCCCAATATGGAAATAGATCTCAATGAACTCAGTTCAATGCTCGATTAAATTGTTGATAACATGTGAATAACTATGATAATTTTCATTGGTGATTCACATGTTATTGCTTATTATTGTGTAACGACAAAACAACTAAATCGATTATTTATGGAGAATGAAAAAGCTGAACCGGCAGGGGATTGTGTCCCTAAAAATGAAGGTTTGAGGCAGATGTTTCAGTCAGCATTCGATCTATTCCCAAAAGGAAATCCTGAAGTTGCCTATAATCTATTGGTATATCATGCACGCATGAACAAGACCTTTGATGGCAAGCCTGTGACAGTTGAACTGATCATTGACAAATGGAAGGAATACGTTGGAATGTGTGCGACAGAGAATCGCTCACCAATGTACACCAAGAGCATGGAGAGATTCATCGAATCAAAAGATTACAACATCAACTTTCAACCAAAGATGGGAACATCGTCGTTCCTTGACAAATATCTTGACTCATGAGTATAAGTCAGGATTATCAAAAGAATATACTCAAGCAATGTTTCAATGACAAGAATAGGTTTTTGCATTGTGTTGAACTTGTACATAGTGACAGGATCTTCTTTGATGAGGATTGTCAACTGATATGGAAAGTGTTTGTTATGATCTACCGAAAGGGAGAGAACATCTGCATGAGTACTGTAAGGGATGTGTTCAAGGAAATAGGATGTGATGATTGTATTGTTGCATTGGAAGAGATATTGGCTTACGAACATCCTGATGAGAATGAATGGCAATACCATTTATTCTATATTCAGGAACAATATCGCAAGAAGGTATTGCTTGAGGCATCGCAGAATACGATCCGTGACATAGGCAAATACAATTCAAAGGAATTGTCAGGCAAATGGCATGAGATATTGGGAGAGTTGGATAGTATTGATGTCACTACTGTCTCATTTCGCAATTCATATCAAAGCACGCTGAAAAACATAAGGAATATACATGACGGAAATGAGTCTACCATGCTCATGACTGGCAAGCCAAACTTTGATTCAAAGGTTTCGCTTTCAAAATCGCGGTATATCCTTGTGGCTGCTCAGAAGAAGATTGGGAAATCAAGATACATGGTAGACCTAATCGACGACATCATCAGTAACAATCCCGGAAAGGTTGCCATACAATGGTACAGTTTCGAAATGCCGAATGAGGAAATATGCCGATGCTTTATCTCACGTAAGGTGAGACTCACAGACAAGCAAATGCTCAGCAAGAATTACAAGCTTTCAGATTTTGAACTTGGAAAGATCGATGCTGCAATGGGTTTCTTTGAACATTACCCCATTGAATTTGTTGATGAACCGGTTGACATATTTCAAATCACAAGCAAGTTTGAACGCTTTACAGAGATGCATGCAGAGAAGCATTGTATTTGTATCATTGACAACCTTGGCTTGATCAAACCGCATATCTCCGATTCCAATCTCTTTGAGGATGATGTTGCACGAAGCATCAAGAACCTTCGCGATAATACGAAGGGTACGATATTTCTTGTGCACCATCTAACAAAGGAAAGCGAAAGCAAGTGGAATAAGGAAAGTGGTTACGAACCAAAGATTACACATATCAGGGGATCATCACGTATTGTGGATTTTGCAAATCAGGTTTTGCTTTTGCATCGTCCCGATAATTATGAGGATTTAGTGTCTGTTGCACGTGTATCAGGTAAAGAGGATCAAATCCGTGGATTGTTCATTGTTGATGTTGCTGCCAATAGAGATGGTGAAACAGGACGTATCATGATGAAACATGAATTGCAATACTGCATATTCAAGGAGAAGACATGAAAAAGACAAGCGTGAGTTATGTAAATGCCATTGCATTGAAGCATGGTATCACAAAAGCAAAGGCAAGGCAATTGATTCTCTTCGCCATAAAGAATATGGGACGTAAGATCATGCATGGTCAAGATATAAGGATTCCTGGATTCGGTAACTTCTATTTTCATAAGAAGACATATGTGAAATACCTCTCGACAATCAAGAAAAATGAATTGAAGAAACAAAAACGAAAACAATGAAATTAAAACCAAAGACAATCGTATCACGAAAGAATCAGCATACCATCGTTAAATCCTTGGAGGCTGCGATAGATACCATCATCGAGAAAGGATCACCCTCTGAAAAGTTATTGGGTGTTTCACTTCTGATAATGATATCATCCATGACCGAGCATTCAAAGAAAATAGGTGCAGGTATAGAAGTGGTTGCAGAGCGACTGCTTGATATTGGAATAAACACAGGTATCATACATGAATCGTTATTATCAAGTGAAGAGGCTTCCGATCTTCTTGATAAGCGAAAAATAGGTGAACCGCTTCCTCCCATAACAGGTAAGATCAATGTACTTGCCATGATTGAAAAGTACAATGATCCACGTTATGATGAAAAGAATTTCAAGCATGATGTTCTTGGTGGATCAAAGATGACTTCAGAAGCACCACAAGAAGACGAGGAAGAGTATGTAAAACGAGGACTATTGGACATCAAGGAGTTTGTTGATAAAAACAACATACCACAAGATGGTGCCAATGCCCTGATACAGAAATTCCTTAGCGATACCAAATCAATCTATGGCAATACACAGGACATAGAGATGCTTACAGTATCTATTGGAAAGGATAAATTGAGTTGTTCATTATCACATATTCTCTTTATGGCATTCCAGGATTTTATGGAGAAATGCCAAAAGGCAAAGAATAATGGTGAAAATCTTGACAAGAATGATATTGTATCCCTTTCATTGATAAAGCTTCTCGCATTTTCACACAAGACGGGAACATCAGAATTGGTATGGGATCTTTTTGTACCTGAAATCTCTCGTTTCGAGGCAATCATCAGCGTGCTCAGTGATTATTGCAAATCAAAAAAGATAAGCATGAGTGACATGTTTCTCGATGAGAATTTGCTTGACATGGATGAATTGACACGAACCTTTGAAAGGCACATGAACAATCCTGATATCATGGATCATTTAAAGAATGAACTCGGTCCTGACTTTTTCACGGAGGATAGCAATGGATAGCGAATCAATTTCATTGAGTCATTCAGACTATCTAAGGTTAGTTTATACATACAACAGGGCTGTATCTGAACATGTTGATTCGTTCATGTTTGATGGACGGGAATTCCTTACACAATTTGCCAAATACCTAATTGAATATTACGAAATGAAAAACAAACTAAAACCATGAGCAGACTGTATCTGATCCTTGGCCCAAGTGGTCGAGGGAAATCAACATCACTTGAGAATCTTGACAAGAAGACCACAGTGATCATCAATGTCGAAAGAAAGGCATTGCCATTTAAAGGGGCAAAGAACTATCGCATGATATTGCCTACAACCGTAAAACAGGTTGAAGATGCTTTATCGGCAATAAAGACAAATCCTAATGGCGTATCTACCATTGTCATCGACTCATTCTCTGCCTATTCAGATATTGTCAATGCTGAGGCAAACATTGTTTATTCCGGTTATGACATCTACAAGGCTTATAACAATAAGCTATTCACTTTCTTCAAGACAATAAAAGACATTAATGAGAAAGGCGTAGATGTGGTTTTAATCGGCCATGACGAGACTTTGATGGGTGAGGGCGGTACAAGTATCTCCAAGAGACTTAAAGTTGCAGGAAAGCAATGGGAAGGTCTTGTAGAGAAAGAGTTCGATACTGTTCTTTGGGCAGATTGCATAATTGAAGCCGATAAGAGTGTCTATGAATTCGTCACACAGACCAATGGCATGCATCCTGCTAAATCAGCAAAGGGTATGTTGCCTTTAAGAATGGCAAATGACATGGCACAGGTTCTCAAACTTGCACATGAATACGATGATGAAAATGCAGCATCCGTAATTGTTGAAACACTCAAGCTATAATGAGGATTCCCATTGATATCGCGGTTCCCATCTGGAAGACCAGATCAGTGGGGATCAATCCGCAAATGGCGGGACCGAATGATGAGTTTGTGATTAACATAACCTATGTCAATAAACAAGGCAACAGGATCTATCCACATGAATACATTGTTACTGCACAATGGCTTGTGGCATATCCAATACAGAAACTGGAAAAGTCAAAGGTTGTGCTTCATATAATACCGATATCAGATCTTGAAAATCTGTATCATCAACAAAATGTAACCAATAAACAAATAAATATGTTATTCGACAGTAATGAAATCAACAAGATCCGTAAGGAGAATGAAGAGAGAAGTGGCTTTGACAAACGTGAACGTATTCCAATGGGTGCGAATACGCTTACTATTACGGATGTCAAAGCGGATATCTCCAAGAAGTCAAAAGAGCCCATGATTGTGATGACCTTCAAGAAAGATGATGCACACAAGGAAATAGTACAGTATTTCATGTTGGCAGGAAAAGGAAGTGATATCGCAAAAAGCAAGATGATCGATTGGCTTGAACGTGCATTCAATTACATCATTCAACCATGTGAAACAGAACAGGATTTGGTAAATCAACTCATCAAGTTCAAGGGACTAAAGGTTCAGGCATGTATTCAGCATGAGAAATCCCTTTATACCAATAAGGAAGGTGAAGTGATGATTGTTCGTGAAGCAAAGGTTTGGTATGTGGATTCAATCAATACGAACATGAAAGTTGATCTAAAGAAATGCCTTCGTGAACTTGCACCAAAAGACATTGAACGTGTCAACCAACTCAATGAGATGGGCAAAACTGTCCATGAAGCTGATTCTGTAAAGGATAATGAAACAGATGCTTCTCCAACTGCAGATAATACAGATGGAATTGTAATGGATGTGAAAGGAGATGGATTGCCATTTTAATCATTAGAAAAGTCATTGACATTGAAGCCAGCATGTAATAAAACCGGATGCGTGAAAAATCTAATACTGGAGTCATATCCAATGTAAAGATGGTTTGAAAAGAGATGATCTGAGTATCATACAACCTAAAGCCGGGGATTGTTAATGATTGATGCAAGAGTGATTGGGTACGCACAGAAGGATTATTCTTCCGCGAAAAGTCGCGACTGATGGGCCTACGAAGATTCTGGAAAGCGTTTAAATCGATTCCAGGGAACTGAGCGTGAAATAGAGTAGGATCACACCGAAATACTTTTACAAGAAGTTCATAAACAAAGCTAGATCACGATTGCATTCATTTAACTAAACAAACAAGACAATGATAAATAAAGAAGAAACACTTGAAGAATACTTACAAATATGTAAAGATTGTGGCTCTAAAGAAGTTGCTAGATGTAAATGGGTAAATGTAAATACAGAAGAAATTTATTCTGCTGATTCAGGTACTACTTTAGAATGGTGCTTTGATTGTAAAAGTGAAACTAATATTATAAATAAAGAAGATTATGAAACAAGAAACACTTGAAGAAGCTGCTGAAAACTATAGTAAAACATTTATAGAAGATGATGGAACAGCAGAAGTAGATTTTATAGCAGGTGCTAAATGGCAACAAGATATGGCTGATAAGATATTTAATCTTGATGATGTAAACAAAATAATCAACCTTGCTTATGTAAGTGGTGGAGGTAACGATACATACCAAGAGTGTATAGATTTTGTATATGAACAAATGGACATTAACTCACTAAACAAACAAGATAATATGAAAGAATTTTTAATAAACCTAAATGCTTGTAATGACGCTAAAGAA
>Ga0194060_10002350_pt1 | contig 13488 bp, 11 predicted proteins | sample SepL225m_MetaG_FD_163427 | JGI IMG/M metagenome (GOLD analysis project Ga0194060, IMG submission 163427) | Anoxic zone freshwater microbial communities from boreal shield lake in IISD Experimental Lakes Area, Ontario, Canada - Sep2016-L222-5m | ecosystem: Environmental > Aquatic > Freshwater >... | reverse complement strand
TGAAAAAAGGCAGAGTTGTAATTGAGTTAACATCCTTAAACTGTGGTAAGAAATAAATCGAAGACCCAACGATTACGCCTATGATTACCTGCCCGAGTATTTTGTACCTTGCAATAAGACCGTTGGGGTATTTCTTCATAACCTTTAAATAATCATCAAGAAATCCTACACCGCTAAGCCAGACCGTACCTAAAAGAATTAATATAATATATGCGCTCTTAATATCTCCCCACAGAAGTACCGGAACTACAATCGAAATAATAATAATAATACCGCCCATAGTCGGCGTGCCGGCCTTTGACCAATGACTTTTAGGTCCATCGATTTTCTTTGCCTCACCTATTTGTTTCTTTCGCAAATAATCGATTAACTTAGGAGCCAGATAAAATGACATAGCCAGAGCTGAAATTGCAGTCAGAGCCGCTCTGAATGTCAGAAACCTGAAAATATCAAATCCTGGAGGGCTAAATATTTTGTTGACATAATCAAACAGGTAATAAAACATTTCCCTTAGTTTTCCTTATCAATTATTTTCACAAATTCATCCATTTTCATTCCACGAGAACCTTTCACCAATACAACCGCTTCACTAAAATCGCTCTTTATAAGAAATTCAGATAGCTTTTCCCTCTTGTTGAAATGTTCAACAATAATCTTACTATTATTAAGCTCACTAACAAGATGTTTCATTAGTTTGCCAGTTGTATAAACATCTGTAATCCCGTTCTTCTTAATGGTCAGGGATAACTCCTTATGTGCCTGAACTGAGGTTTTTCCTAATTCAAACATATCACCAAGTATCGCTATTTTTCTTTTATGATTGGGAAATGACTTCACAAATTCAAAAGCTGAATTCATTGATAATGGGTTAGCATTATAACAATCATTAATTAGAACCATACCATTCTTAAACTTAACATCAAGTCTTCTGTCAACAGAAACAAGCTTTGTGGCACCCCGTTTAACAGACTCCGGACTCAGTCCCATCCCGAGTGCAATTGAAGCTGCAGCGAGAAAGTTTTTCGCGTTTGAAAGCCCAAAGACTGGCAGACTAACATTAAACTCTTTCTCTCTAAATTTTATTGATAAAGTGGACTTTCCATCTTTTACCTCAATAATCTTTCCTTTTATATCAGGTTTCCCGGTAAATCCGTAGGTTACTTTGTTACTGAAACTCCTGGCTTTCTTTCTTAAAATAGCATCATCATTATTTATAAAAACCTGACCATTGTATTTTGCAGTTTCCTCAAAGAGTGCAATCTTCTCTTTTGCAACACCTTTAATATCAATAAAATATTCAAGGTGAGACTCACCTATGTTTGTTATTACAGAAAAATCAGGACGCGCTATTTTTGATGAATAATCAATCTCCCCAAAATGATTTGTACCTAATTCCAGAACCAGGACTTCCGTATCGTTTCCAGCCTCCAGGATAGTAAGTGGAACACCAATATGATTATTATTATTTGAAGAAGTTTTTACAACGCTATATTTTTCAGAAAGAATTGTTGAAAGAATTTCCTTTGTACTTGTCTTCCCATTACTTCCCGTAATTCCAATGACCTGGGCGTTAAGTTTATTTCTCCAGATAGAAGCAATATCCCCATAAGCTTTCGTAGTATCCTTTACTGTAACTATAGTAACATCGATGGCATCAAAATCTTTAAGTCTGTTTTTATTTATTACAATAGCAGTCGCCCCCTTTTTTACCGCTTCAATAACAAATAAATGTCCGTCAAACTTTTCCCCTTTAAGAGCAACAAATATTGAATTTTTCTTTATCGTCCTTGTATCAGTAGAAATATTTGATGAAGAAGTAAAAATATCAGGGTTATAAATTACTGCACTTTCTAACTCAAACAAATCTTCTAATTTAATTTTCGGTCTATTCATGTTTCAAATACTTCTCTGCCGTTTCTTTATCCGAGAAATGACTTCTAACTCCCTTAATTTCCTGATAATTTTCGTGCCCTTTGCCTGCAATAAGGATAACAGCATTTTCCTCTGAATCTTTAATAGATTTATAAATTGCCTTTTCTCTGTCCTCAATTATTTCATAATTATCATTATCAATGCCATTTATTATGTCTCTAATTATTTCCATCGGATCTTCATTACGCGGATTGTCTGAAGTAATAATTACTCTTTTACTTAATGAACCTGCAATTCTTCCCATAACAGGGCGCTTAGTTTTATCACGATTACCACCGCATCCAAAGACAGTATATACTGGTCTTTTATTTTGAACTATCGTATGTATTGCCTGTAAAGCCTTATCGAGGCTGTCCGCCGTATGCGAATAATCGACTATTACTTTTTTGTCTTTATATTGAATTATTTCAAAACGTCCGGGAATCTGCGGAGTTGTATTAATCCCATTTACTATTTTATCTATATCAAAACCGAGTTTCGTACAAACTGCAAATGCCGTTGTTGCATTTAAGGCATTAAAAGCGCCAATTAAACCTGTTTTCAGACTATATGATTTTCCATCATATTCAATATCAAAGCTAGTTCCGGTTAAATCATAATTGATATTCTTAAGCAAGAAATCTGAGCCGGACTGAGTACCATAAGAAAATGTTTTAGCCTTTGTATCAGCAATCAACTTATAGGATTTCTTATCATCAGCATTATAAATTGCAATGGTATTCTCACTTAGTGTGTCAAATAATATTTTCTTTGCTTTAAGATATTCTTCCAGAGTTATATGAAAATCGAGGTGGTCAGAAGCAAGGTTTGTAAATACTGCCACCTGAAAGTTAATATTGCTTACTCTTTTTAATACTAATGAATGAGAAGATACTTCCATTATACAATGACTGCAACCCTCAGAAAGCATTCTTGCAAACAACTGATTTAAGTCGGAAGATTCCGGCGTTGTCATACTTGTATATATTGGTTCATTACCGATATAATTTGCTATCGTCCCTATTAATCCTGTCTTGCATCCTGCATTTTCAATAATATTCTTAATAAAATAAGAAGTAGTCGTCTTACCTTTTGTACCTGTAATGCCAATAAGCTGAAGTCTTTGCGTTGGCTCCTTAAAAAAAGCATTTGATACTTCAGATAATGCCTGCCGGCTATCCCGTACCAATATCTTTGTTACATTCCGATGTAAAAAAAAATCTTCAGGCACAACATCATTATTTTCAAGAACAACAGCTGTAGCACCTTTATTTATTGCATCAAGAATAAATTTGTGCCCATCTGTATTAAAACCAGAAATTGCGACAAAGAGAGTATTCTTTTTTACGACACGTGAATCATAAGCGATACTTTCGATATCCTTACGTTCAACTTCGCCTGCAAGCTGAATAACCTTTAGGCTATTTACCAGTCTGCTAAGTTCCATTTTAGTTTATCCTGACTCCAGAGATTTTCTTTTCTTCACAATTTAATACACATGTCAGCCCGGGATGAATGGCTGTACCAGGAAGAATACTTTGCGAGACAACTTTTCCCTTTCCGTTCACTTTATTCTTAATCCCCATCTCAGTAAGTACTGCAATTGCATCTCTGAAATCAATTATTTTTAGGTCAGGCATTATGTTTTTGTTGACAACTTTACGTTCAGCTTTGGGAGTTTTCTCTTTTACCTCTGAAATATTCGCGAATTTTGTTGAGCCTTCACTCCTGCCAGTTTCAGCAAATACGTTACCAAAATTATTCATATTTACCGGCTTATTGCGAACTTTAATCTTTGATAAAAGTTCTATATCAGTCTTTAATAACCTTTCGGAAATTCTTTTAAATACAGGTGCTGCAACAACACCGCCAAATTGTCCAAGCTTGGGCGCACTCATCATAATATAAATAAGTATCTTAGGATTATCTACCGGGAAAAATCCGACAAAAGATGAATTATGACTGTTACTTGAATATTTATTATTAATAAGTTGTTGTGATGTCCCGGTTTTCCCGCCAACTGCCAGGTCAGCAATTTTTGCCTTATCTCCGGTACCGTTTTCAACTACACCCTGAAGCAGGCTTCTGACATTAGCCGAAGTACTTTCGCTAATAACTCTTCTTAACCACTTTGGCGCGATTTCTTCAACCACTTTCCCTGACTGCGATGTTATTTTCTTCACTACACGTGGCTGGTAAAGATTTCCACCATTAATAAGAGCTGCATAAGCCGCTGTAACCTGAAGCGGTGTAACGGATACCTCATAGCCAAATGACATGAACGCCTGTGTCAGTTCATTGAAGCTTGCAGGTTCTTTTAGCTTTCCCTTGCTTTCTCCTGGCAAATCTATAAACGAATAGTTGCCAAAACCATAATTTCTTAAATATTCATAAAAGGATTTCCTGCCAATTCTTCCAGTAAGCTTTGTCATTCCTATATTGCTCGACTTCTCGATTATTTCGCGAACGGTTAAATTCTGATACTTATGAGAATCAGTAATATTAACGTTCTTGTATCTATAACAACCATTTTCAACATAAATTTTTTCATCAAAACGGCACAGATTTTTATCAATAATCGTTGATATTGCTACTGACTTAAATGTAGAACCCGGCTCATAAGTATCAGTAATAGCACGGTTCTTTCTATCCTCATTCTTAAAATTAAAATAATTGTTCGGGTTAAAATCAGGGACATTTGCAAGCGCAAGGATATCGCCATTATTTGGATCCATAACAATACCAATTGCAGAACTACTCTGAAATTGTTCAACCCCATTCTTTAACTCTTCTTCAAGTATATTCTGATAGATCTTATCAATAGTAAGCACAAGGTTCTTTCCATGCACCGGCTGAATTGTAGCGTCTTCGCTGACTGTTATTATTCTGCCTCTTACATCTCTCTGTATTATCATCCTGCCGTCTTTTCCTGTCAGTTCTTTATCATAATACTTCTCAAGACCTTCAGTACCTTTGTAATCGTTGCCAACATAACCAAGCAGATGAGATGCAAGGTTATCATACGAATAGATCCTCGTGGGTTCTTCTTTTGAAAACAGTCCTTCAGCTACATAATCTCTGAGCTTTATCGCCAGTTCAGCTGGAGCTTTCTTTTCAAGACATACATCGCCCGCACCGTTTTTAATAAGGTCTATATAATAATCTTTACTTTTATCAAAGACTTGCGAAAACCTTGTGGCAATTGAATCTATTTTTTGCTTAATCTCCTGCTCGGCTTCTTTCTTATTCCTTTGTTTAATCTCTTGCTCAGTTTCTTTATTATTCTTTTGCCCAGCCTCTTTCTTTCTTTTTTGCTTAATCATTCTTACATCAACATAAAACGAAACATCGGATCTGTCATAAGCCAGCAGCTCGCCATTTCTGTCATATATTAAACCGCGCTCCGCTCTCGGATATTCATTCTTTATCTGTTGATTTTGTGCGTAGTAACCATAATCTTCATGATCTGCTATCTGGATATTAAATAACCTGACTGCAAGAACGCAGAAAAACACAAACATCACGATTATTAAAAATAAGACTCTGCTGTTATTCATATTTACTATTAATTATTTTCGTTATCTGATCAAATTTGCTACGGTCAATTTCTATAATATTATTTGGCTCAATAAATTTTATCATTTCAAGGTTTGTTTCTGCAAACTGTACTATTCTCTCTTCAGTTTCCAGCTTCTGAATTTCAACAAGTAACATTGTAGTCTTGTTCATCTGTACTTCAAGGAATTCTTTAAGTAAAACTTTTTCTTTCGTCAGCCTTTCAATCTCAAGCTTCAGTCCAACATACAAAAGGACAATAGAACCAACAATGAACGCGAAGAAAAAAGCAACAAAAATCGCCGGACTCTTCCTGGTCTTTGCTTTTGCTGTTTTCTTCATTATTGTTAATTATATTTTTTTTGCAACGCGCAGTTTCGCACTACGGGAACGGTTATTTAGTTTTAATTCATTTTCTGTCGGTGTAACCGGCTTTCGTGTTAAAACTTCCAGCCTTTTGACCTTATCACAAATACACACAGGGAATTCAGGCGGACAAACACATGTGAGATTCTCAAACTTAAATAAATCCTTAACTATTCTGTCCTCCAAAGAATGGTACGTCAGTATTACTATATTCCCCCCGGGATTAAGCAATTCAACCGACTTGGACAAAAACTCTTTTAATACGCCAAGCTCGTCATTCACATATATTCTTAAAGACTGGAAGACTCTTGATAATGATTTTACCAGGAAATGCTTTGGCGTTACATCTTCTATTATCCGGCTTAGTTCTGTAGTTGTACTTATCTCCTTAACCGCCCTTTTCTCAACTATCTTTCGTGCAATTTTCCTTGAATTCTTTTCTTCACCAAACTGAAAAATTATATTTGCCAGTTCAGTTTCATCAAAACCGTTTAGAATATCAGATGCTGAGAGGGGTCTTGATTTATCAAGCCTCAAATCGAGCCGGCTTTCACTCCTGTAAGTAAAGCCGGACTGAGGATTATCAAGCTGAAATGACGAAACTCCTAAATCAGCAAATATCCCGTCATAATGTTTAACAGACTCAATTTTTGAAACTATATCAATCTGAGAGAAGTTCGTGTTATAAAGACTGACTCTTGAGTCCCCACGAAATTTTTCCTTGCAGTATTTTAGAGCATCAGCATCAACTTCAGTTGCAAATAGTCTTGCATGTTCATTCAAATGCTCTAAAAATTCAGTGGCATGACCTCCAAAACCAATTGTGCCATCAAAATAAACCCCGTCAGGTGCCTGGAGAAGGTACTCAGCTGATTCATTCAACAGAACAGGTATATGGTGTATATTCATTAAGTGTTTTTCATTACCTCTTCGGTATTTTCATCATAAGATTCCGGTAATAATCTCTGATATTCTTCGTAAATCTCAGGATTCCAAACTTCTATCTTCTTAACTGCCCCGAGTATAAAAATATCTTTCTCGATACCGGCATATTCTATTAAATTTTTCGGGATTAATAATCTTGACTGCGAATCAAATGTATCTTCAGAAGCCTTTTGAAGGAATGATCTGATAAACATAGCATCTTTTCTATTAAATTCATTCAAACCCTGAAGCTTTAATTCAACCAGTTTCTTCCACTCATCCATAGGATAAACAGAAATACACTTACCGAACGCCCCTGCAGTCATGACAAAGGTATCATTCGCCTCTGGTTTTACATACTTTCGCATTTTTACAGGTAAACTAAAACGTCCTTTTGCATCAATTGAATGTAGAACACTTCCGATAAACATCATTCCCCACTTTATGGGATTTTCACTACACTTTCTTCCACTACAAGTCAAAATAACTGAAAAATTGCGCTAAAGTCAAGATATTTTTGAAATAAAATCAGAAAGAAAATGCGGGCTTTACTTTATTTGCTTATTTATTAAGGATTTATCTTTAGACTTGAAAAGTAAATTGTTAAGAAAATATTTTTGAAATTTTGCGGGTGAACTCATTGCTACATGGAATGTGAAATTTATTGGTGAAGTCTTCAACAACAAAATGTTCCGGCGATGAAGAATAAGAAAAGGATTAAGATGCAGAATTCATCTGCAATAACTACAGGCAACGATAATTATTAAAAATTCAGAAGAGTTCAACCAGATTACACCATTTTTTCTATGCGATGGAAGCATCATAATTACTTCTGCCACTAAATAGAATTGATTACAAAGCTGTCGGAATAATTGGAGAAAACCTGTCCGTGTTTAATACTCTGATATAGAATATTTACTATTTCATTTTTCAGTCCTCCTTTCAGTTATACCACCTGAGAACTCCGGCTACCTTTCCTATGACAGAAAATTTTTCGGGTTCATTAATTGAAACCGGCTCATAATTGGGGTTTTCAGCTATAAGTTTTATCTTGTTGCCATTCATGGCAGCCCTTCTGACTATAACCTCATCTCCTAAGAGTGCTATTATGATTTCACCATTACGAACTTTCTTCTTTGGAGAAACTATAACCAGATCGCCTTCAAATATACCAGCGTTAATCATGCTGTCGCCTTTTATTCTGAGAGCAAAACAACCCTGCGCATTCTGTACCATCGACGGGTCAACGGCAATGTTTCCCTCAATGTTTTCTACAGCCAAAACCGGAAAACCAATAGCAACACGGGCTACAATTGGAACAAATACTATGGTCTCCAAATGCTGAACAACCGGGTCGGAGTCCACAACAACTTTCTCTTCATTAATTAAGGTCGGCACAAGACTCCGGCTCATATTACTTCCAGCTGTCAGGTAACCCTTTTTAATGAGTGCATCAAGATGTCTATTAACCCCAAAGGTCGAACTGATACCAAACTCCTTACCAATTTCCCTGAATGTAGGTGAATATCCATTCGTCTGAATAAATTTTTGAATAAACTTCAATATATCTTCCTGCCTTTGCGTAAGTACGTTTTTCATAATAGTGCTCTTTTGTGTACTGTAAATATAGTATGCAAACGAGCACTTATTAAACACCCGTTAAAAATTATTTTATACCTGTGTTACATTTCTAACAATCAGATTCCTTAATAAATATTAAGATATCCGCAGTATTAATTCGCATAGCAGATAAAAATGAATGTATGATATATCTTTAGACAAAAAAATATATTCTCTGTAAAATAATAAGTACCGGATGTACGATAAGTTTCTTTCTTAGTTGTCAGCCCCGGCAACAAACCGGACCGGAAATATGTCAGCGATGGGAATTCACCCATCGAAGGATAAAGACAAAAACTAATAAAGCTCCGATAAATTGAAGTGTAATAGCAAAAATGGGTATATGGACTGTGATTTTCTTACTCTTAATCGTAATCATAATCTTACTCGCTTCAGGGGAAATGAGTATGGTTAAGATTATCAGTTAAGGGGGAAATTTATCGGACACCCCGGGTAAGTATTTCAGAAGCAGATTGTCTGTGTTTGTATAAAATGCAAACTATTTTATTATGGCGGGACTGTTTACAAAAATATCCTGTCATATTTATTTCTTAAAATCTTCAGCATGGAGAAATGTTTAGTTTATAATTTCAAGCAACATACGTGAAAACTCCTTTACTTCCAAAGGCTTCGGGAGTATATGCTCAACTCCAAGCTGCGAATATTTATGCTGCTGCTCTTCAGTCAGTAAAGCGGCAACTACAATTATCTGCACCCTGTTGCTCTCTTCCCTTTTTCTTATCGACTCAATAAGCTGTATGCCATTCATTAGCGGCATATTATGATCTGTAATAACAAGCGTTGGAATTTTATCGGGAATCATGCTCATAGCCTCATAACCATTCGATGCTGTTGTAATCTCAAAACCTGGAAGTACTTTCCTTATAACATGTTTCAATAAATTCATAGATGCAATATCATCCTCAACCAGCAGAACTACATTATTCGCTTCAGGTATTATAAAATGGAACTCGCTACCATGGTTAAGCTCCGAATAGAACCATATATCACCGCCATGTTTTTCTATAATTTCTTTGACAAGCGTCAGTCCAAGTCCGCTTCCCTTTTCACCGCGCGTGCCATCAGAAGTAAACTTCTGATCGAACTGAAATATTTTCCTTTTATTCTCCTCAGAAATACCAATGCCTTCATCCTTAAAAATAAATTCGTAAAAACCTTTCTTGAATCTATTTGCAATTACTTCAATAGATTTATTGACCTCGGTAAACTTAATCGCATTGCTCAGCAGGTTTGTAATTGCCTGAGTAATAAGATTTTCATCAGCATAGATAAACATATCCTCCGGCACTCTGGAGCTAATCTGTATATTCTTCCTTATAGCATTGCCTGTCAGTGCAGAGATACAGTTATCAACAATAGTCCTGGACTTAAGTCTCTGTGGTTCTATCTTAATTTTCCCGGACTGAAGGCGTGCCCAGTCGAGAAGATAATTAACCATGCGAAGCTGGTTCTGAGAGGATTCATAAATATAATTCAGATATTCCGCCCTTTCGGACTCTGTCAGTGTTGTTTCATTCTGCAGAATTTCCGAAAAACCGAGTATGCTTGTAAAGGGCGCTCTAAGATCATGTGAAATAATAGAAATGAATCTGTCCTTAGCTTCATTAAGCCCGCGAAGCTTCTCTTCGGCTTCGGAGTGAGCCATCTCTTTTTTCTTTATATCCGTTACATCCGTTACCACGCCATCATAGCGGGTAACTTTACCGCTGCTATTCCTTTCGACCGCAATACTTTCCTTTACCCATACAGTTTCATTTTTTTTATTCACGATGCGATATACAAGCTCAAGTGAATTCTGAGATACATTATTTTCAAACTCAGTCAGAACTTTTCTTATCTTAAAGGTATCTTCAGAATGAATAAGCGCCTGACCCCCCCCCGGCAGCTCCTTTATTTCAACTGACGTGTACTGTGTTATCTTTTTTATTGAATCCGAATAATATATCTCTTCAGTATTATTTTCATAGCTTAAAGACCAGAAAAATTCATTGATATTTGCTGCAATGCATTTGAAACGTAAGAGCTGCTTCTCCATTTCAGCAAGACTCAGCCGCATCTGACCGTCATCAGCATTCATCTGAGTATTATCCGTTACAGTTCCGGACTGCATTAAATCTGCACTTAATGAATCAGGCTTTAAATGTGTCATATATTATTTTCAGTTTATATTTTATTTCTGTAAGACTTGATTTTCAAATCTGATAACCGGCTGTTCAGCCGGAATTTATATATCTCAAAATTTCATCCGGTAATATAACAAAAGAAGAACACGGTTGTATAAATACATCCCGATATGCCGGAACGAAATATTATATTGCAGGAATCAATATCCATAATGCCATTTTACTTCCCTGCCGGCAATGTTATTACCGTACAGCTTGTTTATTCCTCACCAAAATAGTCATTATCAATTTTTTTTAGTCCATAAATCTGTTGAACTGTACAACCAATATCATAATCAATCATTAGTTGAGCCAGTAGTTCACCATCAATACGAACAATCTTTGTTTCATTCCTCGGTATATATTCTAATGCTTCTCTTGTAAAATTTGATGTCGTTATAAAGACTCCTTTTTTAGCACCTTGTCCGGCTAATGCACCAACAAATTTTTGAAGTTCAGGCCGACCGACTAAATTCCCTGGTTTCCAGCGTTTTGCCTGAATATAAATAATATCAAGACCTAATTTATCTTCCTTTATTGTTCCATCAATTCCTTCATCACCACTACGTCCTATTGTTTTTCCTGCCTCTTTGATTGAGCCACCATAACCCATTTTTACCAAAAGCTCAACAACAAGTTTCTCGAAAAAGGCTGGTGAAAGTTCAATAACTTTATTAAGTAATTCAGCCGCTAATGACTTTCTTATTCTTTGGTATGCTATGTCAAGACTTTCTTCCGGTGTCAGTTCATATTGCAACGGTGAAATAACAGCTTCTTCATCATTGCCATAGTTAACATTGAGGAACTCCAGAAATAACGGGAATTGTCTAAGATATTTTTTATCTATGCTGGCAGGGTTTTTCTTTAGCGTTTCAAGTCCCAGCTTTGTTATTACAACTGTCGCACGTTTTGGAGATTCTATAAGTCCTGATTTCTTTAAATATGTTTTTGCCCAGCCAACTCTATTGTCAAAAATTGCCTGCGAACCACTTGCTATAAGCTCTTTCCGTTCTTCTTCTGTTACCTTAAACTCGGTTGCCATTCTTTCTATGAGGTCTCTGTTTTTATATTCCTGTTTGTCCGAAACTAGTCGAAGAATAGGAAGCATTAATGATTGATAGTCAGGTATCATATTTCTGTCACACAAATGTTTATTTATTTGTAATTTATTCTATAATTTGTACTTCCCGCCCGCTTATTTTTAACCATTTTACTTCCCTGCCGGCAATCTTCAGTCAACAGTAAGCAAAAATGACAAGAGTCTTAAATTTTCTGAATTAAAATAAGAAAATAAGAAGTATTAAAACAATTTTTACTTAAGAAAAAATAATCCGGCATTTAAGGGACTCAATTACTGAAAAGAGAGAGAGAATCAGCGGAGGCATGAGGGATTTTCTTAATCATAATCATAACCATACTTATTTCCCCTGAAACAGATAAGAGTAAAAATCCGGGTATGATTATGATTATGAAAAAAAGATATTTTTATTACCGGTGTCTTAGTTTATTAAGAGAATCCATTCGGGCACGGAGCTGGTCAGTATCCTGGTCATATTCCGGTATAAAATTAAACCCGCCGAAGTTTACATTGGAGCCGGGATTATCATACTGACCTGCGCCGCCGTCCGGGTCAGGCTTTGCGTGCAGACTTTTATCGAGGTCGTTGTCGGGCTGCCCGAAATCAAGTTGTTTCGCGTTATTTTTCTGTGAGGATGCAACCGATTGTTCTTCTGCACTTAAATCTGCCGGCGCAGTAGCTTCAGATTGTTTTTGTAAATGATCTGAAGGATGATTGTCTGATTTTTTGATTATAACATTGTCAGCTCTGATATTTTCAGGCTTGATAAGATGCTCTTTTACTAAGCTGTTGCCGCCTGAGGACTGACCTGAATCAGCCTTCAGCTCCGGAACTGTGGTTAATTGATTTTCCACCTGAGAATTGCGGTTTGTAAGCAACAGAGTAATAATTACAACTGCCGAAAGAGCCAGGGTCGGAACCAGAGAACGCCTCAATGTAAAATAATAAAAGAAACTTCGCTTCTTTTTATGTTCTAAACTATTAATCCTCCGCTTTAAATTCATCTCGAAATCAGGAGATGCACCTACCTTAGGCAACTGTTTCAGGGAATTAATTATATCGCAAAACTGCTCATCTTCATTTTTTTTGTAGATTTTTGTCATAGGCTTTTTTACTCATTATAAATTGGTTCCAATAATTTCTGAAGCTGTACCCGCCCGCGATTAATCCTTGACTTTACGGTGCCGATTGCAAGTCCTGTAACCTCAACTATCTCATCGTAGGATAAGTCCTGCACATCTCTTAAAATTACAACTTCTCTATATACATCTTTTATTTTTTTAAGAGCATTCTGAATTATTTTGCTTTTCATTTCACTATCTGCCAGAGTATCGGGAGCAGCATTAGTGTCAGTTATATCAAAAGACTGTTCCTCGTCATTACCGGAATGGATAGATACAAGGCGTTTACGCTTGCGCCTCTTAAGTTCATTTTTGGCAAGATTTGCAGCTATTGTATAAACCCAGGTAGAAAATTTAGCAAAGGATTTGTAAGAATCCTTATGCAGATAGAACCGGATCATCGTATCCTGAACCACATCGGTTGCACCATCTTTATCGCCTACAAAACGATAAACAAAATTCGTAAGCGGGTCTTTATACCTTTTCACAAGAATCTCATAAGCTTCAACGGTATCATGAACCTGAAATTCGCTTATTAACTCTTCGTCTGTAAGATCAGATAAGGATTTACGCAATGATATTTATACTCTTTATAATGGAAAAATGTTTCAGTTCGGATAAGAAATACTAACAACCGTTATAAATCCCGTTAAGCCGGCTTACTACATCCGGTTACGATTAAACTTCATATAACTGTACAAAAATAAGAAATTTAGATTTATTAATGGTA
>Ga0194060_10002348_pt1 | contig 13502 bp, 13 predicted proteins | sample SepL225m_MetaG_FD_163427 | JGI IMG/M metagenome (GOLD analysis project Ga0194060, IMG submission 163427) | Anoxic zone freshwater microbial communities from boreal shield lake in IISD Experimental Lakes Area, Ontario, Canada - Sep2016-L222-5m | ecosystem: Environmental > Aquatic > Freshwater >... | reverse complement strand
GGCTTCGCTGGCCGTTGCCGCACCTGCGCCAAACCCCAGAATCGCCATTGCCACAAACACACCCAGCCACCACCGTGATCGCATTTTATTCATGAACCCCTGGACCTTTCTATGATTGCCTTTACCAGATAAACGAGACATTCCCTGCCCTTTGTTTCTCCAACAACCGTGAGGCGCGAGAGTAAACCGACGAGGATGAAACGGGGGTGAAAAATACTCCTCCCCCTGGAATAACGCAAGAAGATTGCGAGAAGAAGATTGCGAGAAGATTGCAACAGAAGATGTGCGGGAAAGTTGTATGCGTAGTGTGAGTGGGAGAAAAATGTGAGTAACCCGCCTCGAGAACGCTGTCTTACTCCTGCCAAATCTCGCTCACCCGATCCGAAGGGGCGACCATCACCCGGATATGGGGATGCCCTTTCGACATCAGCGCCCCTTCAATGGTTCGCTTGGCCAGATCAGGAGAATTGCATTCCGAACTCAGGTGGGCCAGGAATACCGCCTTCAAATGCGGACCTGCGATCTCCAACAGCAGTTCGGCGGCATGCTGGTTGGAGAGATGTCCCTGTCGCCCGCTGATCCGCTGCTTGAGGTGCCAGGGGCGGTCGGCCGCCTTGAGCATCTGTTCGTCATGATTGGACTCCACCACCAGCACATTGCAGGTTCTCAGCCGTTCCCGGATCAAGCCTGTCACCATTCCCATGTCGGTTACCACACCCACCCGTGTCTCACCGCACCGGATCACAAACCCGACGGGGTCATACGCGTCGTGCGGCACCGTGAACGGATCAATAGACAGATCGCCAATTTGAAAGTTGGCGCCGGTTGAAATAATATTCCACTGCAGTTTTTTGTCGCCGGCCTTGGCTTCAATCCCTTCCACTGTTCCGCTGTTGGCGTAGAGTTTCACCACCCCCCCGCGATGCAGAACGGCGAGACCGGAGGTATGATCGCTGTGTTCATGGGTCACGCAGATGGCTTGGATGGACTCCAACGATGCCCCGAACTCGGCCAGACGCTGCCCCGTGGCCCGCCCGCTCAACCCGGCATCAATCAAGATGGCCGTCGTTTCGGACGCCACATATGTGCAATTCCCTCCACTGCCACTCCCCAATACACAGACTTTCACGATCTCACCCTCTCCATTTACAAAACATATGAAAAGAAGTTGAACAGAAGCTCGCGAAGAACGCGAAGAAAAAATATTGATTCCGCCAAACGCAGCAAAAGCATTCCCCTCGCCCACAGGGTGCCCCTTTCAATGAAAAGAAAAAGGCCGGCGTACTCCTACGCCGGCCTTCTTGTCATCAGCGGATCATTAGTTTCCGGCCAGGGTGGCCTTGAGGTCGGCCTCAACGGTTGTAATGGGCTTGATGGCGAATTTTTCGACCAGCACATTCAACACCGCAGGCGTCACAAAGGCAGGAAGACTCGGACCGAGCCGGATATTCTTGATGCCCAGATGTAGAAGCGTAAGCAGAATGCAAACCGCCTTCTGCTCATACCATGACAGGACCAACGATAACGGCAAATCATTCACCGTACAGTTAAAGGCCCCAGCCAGTGCGCCCGCGATCTTGATGGCGGAATAGGCATCGTTGCACTGTCCGATATCCAGCAGACGGGGCAACCCACCCAAGGTCCCAAACTCCAGCTTGTTGAACCTGAACTTTCCACAGGCCAGCGTGAGGATCACGCAGTCTTTGGGCACGGCCTCAGCAAACTCGGTGTAATAGTTCCGGCCCGACTTGGCGCCATCACAACCCCCAATCAGGTAGAATCTTTTGATCGTCCCTGTCTTGACAGCCTCAATTACCTTGTCGGCAACACCTAACACAGCACCGTGCCCAAAACCGACCAGGATCGTCTTGACCGGCTCGCTGCTGGCGAATCCCGGCGCGGCCAATGCGGCCTCAATCACCGGCTTGAAATTCCCGTCGGCAATATGCACCACGCCCGGCCAGGCGACCAACCCGCTGGTGAAAATCCGATTTTGATAATGCTCCCGCGGCTTCTGGATGCAGTTCGTCGTCATCAGGATTGCGCCCGGGAACGTCTCGAATTCCTTGCGCTGATCCTGCCAGGCACCCCCGAAATTGCCGGCTAGATGCTTGTATTTCTTGAGTTCGGGATAGCCGTGGGCCGGCAGCATCTCACCGTGAGTGTAAATATTAATCCCAGTACCCACCGTCTGCTTCAGCAACAATTCCAGATCCTTGAGATCATGTCCTGAAACCAGAATGGCCTTCCCCTTCACGGCGGCAAGATTCACCGGGGTGGGAACAGGTGTTCCATACGATCCGGTATTCGCGGCGTCCAGCAACTCCATGACGCGCATATTCACTTCGCCCGTCTTAAGGGCATATCCCAGCAAATCGCCCAGTGAGGGGTCTTTCCGGGCCAGAAAATCCAGCGCCTCGTGAATAAACGCATAGACCGCGTCATCTTCCCGGCCCAGAATTCGGGCGTGTTCTGCATAAGCGGCCACACCCTTGAGGCCCAGTAGAATCAAATCCTGAGTTCCCGCCACGTCAGCCCCCAGAGAGGCAGTCCGCTTTTCGGTTGAGATCGCCTCACCCTGCTCGATCAGCCCCTCGAAATCCGAAGCCGCCGTCCATTGCGCCGGACCTCCCAGTGTTTCTACCTGCACTCCACGTCCTTTACAGGCGGCTTCATACTGTTTGCGCATCACATCTTTGATGATAGCGCCCTGGCGCAAAATGACTTCCAGCCGATGCGGGTCGAAGTTCACATTGGTCACGGTCGTGAACAGGGCCTCAATCACAAAGACATCGGCCTCAGGATCAACCACCCCGAACGCGCGGGACTTGTGGGCATATTGACTAATTCCCGAGGCCACCTGCACCAGCAAATCCTGAAGAGCGGCGGTATCGGGGTCTTTTCCGCATGCGCCAAAATCGGTACAACCGGTTCCTTTACCGGCCTGTTCACACTGATAACAAAACATACTGCTCATAACACCTGTCTCCTTGTTGTTGTCTTCACTAGTCCTTGGTTTGTCGAAAGGCCGTTCATTATGCACGCACTGAAATCTCTCACCTTGATGTACATCAAGTTTTTACAAATCTGAGGGGAAGCACATTGTGAGGGCACATCACCCTAAACATTTTCCCTTGCTTTCGACATCCCACCCTTTAGCTTACCGGCATGGCATTACGAAAAAAGGTTCTGTTTCTTCAGCTTCCACAGATCGATAACGACCTGCATGGGGATACGGAAAATATTCCACTCGCCGCCGCCTATCTCCAATATGCGGCAGAGCAGGAGGGGGCAAGCCCTACGCATGAGTTTATTCACCTTCCGGAGTCCGCCACCGCCTATGATAATCCGAACCTTCTATCGGTGATGGTTAACTTGAAGCCCGATATAATAGTCTGCACACTGTATCTCTGGAATATCGAACGCACAGTGCGGATGATGCAGGAATTCAGAACGCTCCAGCCCACAGTCCGCATCCTCTTCGGCGGTCCGGAGGCGGCCATGTCCCACCCGTTTCTATTTAAGCGCCCCATAGCCGACGCCATTGTTGTCGGTGAAGGCGAAACCGTTTTCCCGGCCTTGCTTCGGTCTTTCAAGACCCGACAACCGGTGAATTTCTCCACGGTGGCGATACGAACTCCGAAAGGCTATCGCTGGGGTACACGCCTACCGGCACCCGTCAGGCTGTCGCACCAGATCCCCCCGCCAGGGTATGAGGCCTGCCGTCCGGATGCCAAAGGCATGGCCTATCTGGAAACGTCGCGGGGCTGCCCCAGGCACTGCACCTATTGCCGCTACCCACATCTACGCCGATCCATGTCGTTCCTCGAACCTGACGATATCCTGTCGCAGATAGCCGCCCTGCTTAAACTCGGCGCCCGTGAAATCCGGTTTGTGGATCCCACTTTTAATGCGCATCCCCGTTTCCGGGACATCCTGCTCCGCCTCGCCGCTTTCAATCGCAAAGGCTCGCTCTCCTTTTTTGCCGAACTGAACGCGGAGCGCGTGACGGATGAAGAGGCCGACCTTCTGGCAAAGGCCCGTTTTGTTGACATTGAGGTCGGGGTTCAAAGCCGGGACGCCACCGTTCTCAAGGCGATCCGGCGCCCGACCTCACTGATCCGGCTGGATGCCGGAATCAAGCGCCTCACCCGCCGCCGCATCAGGACCACCGTGGACATCATGTATGGTCTCCCTACTCAACGCTTGAAGGATGTGCGGCAATCGTTGAACTGGGCACTGAAACTGAGACATGCCAACATCCAGTGTCTGCAAACCCTGCTTCTGCCCGGCACCGAACTGCGGGAGCTCCGAGCCGAATGGCGAATTCAATCACAAGCGCTCCCGCCGTATGCCGTTACGAAAACCTCAACCTTGAGCCCCGGTGATTTTCAATCGGTGGAACATATGATCGCGCAGCATCCCACACTGCGCTCGGACGTCCCCACCCCGCGTTTTGTCGGGAGAAAGCTCGACTTGTTTGCCGAGCAGATAACAGCGTCGAGCCCCCCGCGACCTTGTGTCGCGGGTGAACACGATTGGCCGAAAATGCAAGCGTTTGGCTCCCATCGGCCGTTCCTGCCACACGAGGCGGCAGGAGACTTAGGGCCGATCCCAGGGACACAAAACCGGCGGGCCTTTCTTTTCACGGGGGCGGATTTGTTCGCCCGGCGCAAGGCCATTGCCAGCTTTATCGGGCGCGCGATCCGGGAGCTTCCAGACAACCTGTTCCAATTCGTCCTGGTTCCAGAAGCGGAGGAACCCCTTGATCTGCTTGATGAACTCATTGCCATCATCCGCCGTCATCCGTCCCATCTCATTGACCGGTATGCCAGCGTCGCCCTGAAAAATAAAATAGCCTCCCGCCGGCTGATGATTCAGCTGCCGAGAGGCCGGTCCATATCGCGGGAATGGACGGATGACGCAGACTCTATTTTATCCGCAGCCTTTTTCTGATTAACCGGCGCTCTTCACTGCGGCGGCCAGTTCACGCCCGAAGGCGCGGCATGTGACAAGATCAGCCACACCCGGTTGCCACTTGACGCGGATGCCTTCCCTGACAAGCGGGATGCCCGCTTTCCTGAAAACTTCCTCGATATCCTTGACGCTCTCACCGCTCCATCCATACGAACCGAATGCGGCGCCAATCTTATTCTTGAATCGAAGTCCCCGCATCTCCTCCAGAATCTTCGCCATCGAAGGCAGGATCCCGTTGTTATGGGTGCAGGAGCCCAGCACAATCAGTTTGGCCTTGAAGATATCCACCATCAGGTCATTGCTATCCGACAACGCCGCATGGCAGACCTTGCAGTCAAGTCCGCTCTCGATGAGCCCCTCGGCAATCGCCTTGGCCATTTTTTCAGTGGCATTCCACATGGTATCGTAAACAACGACGGCTGTGGGTGCGGGCTTCTGGCGCGACCACTCCTGATATTTTTTTACGATCTGCAATGGATCCTTCCGCCAGATCACCCCATGGCTCGGGGCGATGATATCAACCGGAAGTTTCAGCGCCAGGATCTCGTCGATTTTTTTAAGTATTTTTTCGCTGTAAGGGGTCAAGATGTTGGCGAAATACTTGAGCGCCTCCTCGTAAAGCTCGGCCTGGTTGACCAAGTCATTGAAGAGGAAGGCCGTGGCATAGTGCTGACCAAAGGCATCGTTCGACATCAGGATATTGTGGCCTGTCAGGTAGGTAAACATGGTGTCAGGCCAATGCAACATCGGCGCCTCGATGAACACCACCTCGTTTTGACCCAACCGGATCCGGTCACCGGTTTTCACGGTCATGAAATTCCACTTCTCGTGATAATGTCCCTGCACACTGGCGGCGCCGTTCTTGGTGACCACCACGGTCGCCTTCGGGCAAAGCTTCATGAGGGCGGGGAGGCTGCTGGAATGATCCGGCTCCGCATGGTTCACAATCACATAGTCAATTTTGGCGGGATCCACGACCTCCTTAACCTTGGCAATGAACTCGTCGACATGCGGCGACCAGACGGCGTCGACCAGCGCGATTTTCTCGTCCATAATCAGGTACGAATTGTAGGTCGAGCCGCGATGCACCGAAAGTTCAAACCCGTGAAACTTGCGAAGACCCCAATCCGTAACTCCAACCCAGTAAACATTTTTTGCAATCTCTGTAGCCATGATCCAATCCTCTCAAGCCGCTTCTGGCGGCCAGTAAAGCACTCGCTTATACCACGCCTGTCGTGCCACGAAAAGAGATTATCCTTTTGATCAGCCGTCCATCCACACTTTGACCACCTTGATGCGTTTTCCCCAGTCCATGGCCTCGCGGTGTGTCGGGAAATACAGGTCAATATGATCGCCCGTAATGGCGCCGCCCTGATCCTCGACCCGTCCCTTTCCGTAACCATCAATGATCATTTCGGTTCCAAACGGATACCGGGAAATATCGGCGGCAATCGTCCCGTGACGCGCCTTGACGCCGCTGGCGGTTATCCCAACGTCCTTGCGCTTCCCCTTCAACGGGCCGGATGAATAAACCGGACGGAACAGCCAATTCCGGTGCCAGCTACAACACTCACCGCAGGGACAATATCCGGTGGTCAGCATCCGCTTCTCCACCACATAACGCCCCCCATGCGGAGTGGTGGCGCACCCTGTCGACAACAGAGCCAGCCCCATCATCAAGATGAGTGGAAAGAGGGAAGCCAGAAAAGCGAAGATCCGGTTGGGCTTCATGTCATCAGGCTAGAGCCGCTCCAGAATTTCTTTCCGCTTCTGTTTGTATTCGGAATCGGAAATCAGCTTCTGCCGCTTCATGTTATCCAACTGCCGTAATTGTTCCGCCGGATCCTTTGCCGGGGCGGGTGCCGACGTGGTAACGGAAGGCTGAGCCGGGGCGACCGCCTCGGATTGGGGTTGCTGTACCGAAACCGCCTGAACGGGCACACTGGGCCGGACAACTTCCGGTCTTGGCGCCATCACAGGGGCTCCATTATCGCCGGCAGCAATCGGATTGCGGATGGATTCGAGGATATTTTTGTTCAGTTTTTGCGCTACGTTTTTCCAGTGCAAACTGCTCCCGCAACCGTCATCCTTCGACATCAAAACAACTCCGCGCGGGCTGATCAATTCATAATGGATGTCAAGACTCGCCGATCCGGCCCCGAATCCGACAAAGGCACGGGCGGCTTTGTTGCCTGGGTTATACCGCGTGATCCGGATATCCAGCAGGTATTCCCCCGCATTCTGCTTAAACTCATCCTTGGATCCCAGAATTCTTGTAGGGTAGCCGCCTCTCCGACCACTCAGGGTATCCGAGAGGTCGCGCCCCATCCAACTGGCCATATCCTTGTTTTCCCGGTCGCTCGTCCCGGGGTCAATGATAACGGCGATTTTTTCACGGCCACCAGCCTGTACATTCCCGGCCAGACAAATTCCCAACAGACATCCCACCCAAAACAATCTTTTATTCATGAAGCTCCCTATCTGAATATGAATATTGAACAACCGTAGCCGGACACGGTCAATAGAAATCGCCGGGCTTTAAGATACTCGACACATGGGGCCACTCACGCCATAATTCGCCCCATGCAACCACAAGGATTTCAAGTTCGCACAGAACACGTCGGGATGACGCTTCAGGCTTTTCTTTCCCAGCGCCTGTCCCTATCCCGGAACAAAGCCAAGGCATTACTGGATGACCGGCACGTATTTGTCAATGGTCGACGCATCTGGATGACCCATCATGAACTTAGGAAAGGCGACAAGGTAGAGGTAATCGTGCCCTCCAAGCCATCATCCAAGTCAGCCAAACCCGCCATTCTTTATCAGGATAACGAGTACATGGTCGTCAACAAGATGTCCGGCCGCCTCTCAAACGGGCCGGACAGTCTTGAATCGGATCTCCAAACTCTTTTGAAAATGCCCAGAATTCAAGCCGTCCACAGACTTGACCGCGACACTTCAGGCTGCATATTGATCGCCAAGTCAAAAGATGCGTTTGACAAGGCTGTCGAGCTGTTCAAAAAGCAGGAGATCTCGAAGGTGTATCACATGCTCGCCATGGGACAAATCAAAGACCGGGAACGCCGCATTGATTATCCTTTGGAAGGAGAACCGGCCGTAACCCATCTATACCTTGTGTCCTCCAATCCATTGGCCAGCCACCTCAAGTGTTCCATCGAGACCGGGCGTACGCACCAGATCCGCAAGCATCTCGCCTACATCGGCCATCCGGTGCTGGGAGATCGCACCTACGCCATTCGCGGTGCCATTCCCGAGGAACTACGACTGATCGAACGGCAAATGCTGCATGCCACCAGTCTTCGCTTCAACTCCCCCTTCACCGGGCAAGCCATCCGGGTCGAAGCCCCGCTTCCCCGTGATTTTTCAGTCTGGATGAAACGGATGGGGTTGCGTTAGGACTTACGGTCATGATGAACGGCATCACCAGACGAGCGCTCTACACCGGTAGCCTGCTTCTCATCGTGGGACTGGGTCTTTCCGGCTGCGGGCCTTCCCTCCAAACCCCGGTTCGGGCCACCACCATGGCCGAGGCCATGGTGTCGCCAAACTCGATCCAGACCCTCGATCTGTTTTACCGCCGCCTGGCGGGATTTCCATCGGATATCCTCAAGCTGAAAAACCTGGAGCAACTCACCCTTCGCACCTGTACTATCGAAAACCTGCCGGATGGTATTGCCACGCTCTCTCATTTGTCCCGGCTGGACTTGGGCCAAACCGCCCTTACCAATCTGACACCCGCTGTGGGGCAGCTATCAAATCTGACGCATCTCTGGCTCAATGATAATACCCTTGCCACCCTGCCATCTGAACTCGGGCACTTGGCAAACCTCGTCTATTTGAATGCGGATCGTAATCAGTTATCCCGCCTGCCTCCAGACCTCGGCCTCCTCCCCGCCTTGAAATGGCTGCGATTGAACAACAATCAACTGACTTCCCTGCCGCCTGACTTAAGCGGACTGGCCAAATCCCTCAAAGTCCTTTATCTTATGGGCAATCCGATCCCGGACGACGAGCTGGACCGGATCAGAAAAGCTCTGCCGAACTGCAGGGTTATTTATTAAGGACACCATGACAACGTCATCCAAACTTCGACTCGGGGTAAACATTGATCATATTGCCACATTGCGCCAGGTTCGCGGCACTCCCTATCCGGATCTGGTTCAGGCGGCCCGGGTGTGCGAAGCCGCCGGTGCCGAAGGCATCACGGTTCATCTCCGTGAAGACCGTCGCCATATTCAGGATCGGGATGTTTTCGCCTTGCGGAAATCGATCAAGACCCGGCTCAACCTGGAAATGGCAAACAACCCGGATATCGTCGCCGCGGCGCTGAAGCTGAAACCCGACGAAGTCTGCATTGTCCCTGAGCGGCGCCAGGAACTTACCACGGAAGGCGGGCTGGATGCCGCCGGCCAGGAGCGCCGTCTTCGCCCGACCATTGAAAAGCTGAAGGATGCCGGCATTGAGGTCAGCCTGTTCATCGAAGCCAAACCACAACAAATCAAGGCCGCCGCCCGACTGGGGGCGCCCGTTATCGAATTGCATACCGGCACGTATTGCGAACTAAAGGGGGCCTCCGCCCGGAAAGAGCTCAAGTCGCTTTGCGAGGGGGCCCGACTCGCGAATTCGCTGGGTCTGATTGTCAACGCCGGGCATGGCATCAACCTGGAAAACGCCAGCGGCATTCTGGAAATCCCTTGTTTGCATACGTTGAATATCGGCCACAGCATCATCTGTCACTCCGTATTCGTCGGGCTGAATCGCGCCGTGAGGGAGATGCTTGAACTCATGAAACCTTATCGGGGAGGCAGGCCATAATGGGCGAACTCGTGATCGGTACAGGCGTGGATTTGGTTGAGAATGAACGACTGCGCGTGCTCCTCGACAAATGGGGCGACCGCTTTAAGTCGCGCGTTTTCCTTCCCTCCGAGCAGGCGTACTGTGACAGCAAGGCCTCTTCCTGGCTCTATTATGCCGGCCGCTTTGCCGTCAAGGAAGCCGTCTCAAAAGCCTTTGGCACCGGAATCGGCCCTGACCTCGGCTGGCTGGACATGGAAGTCATCAAAAATCCAACATCAGGCGCCCCCTCCCTATCCTTCAGCCCGCATGGTGCCCTTTTGGTAAAAAAACAAGGCGTGCTCCGTGTCCTGATCAGCCTCTCTCATACCCATAATTTTGCCGTGGCGCATGCCCTCCTGATTGGCGAGAAACGGAGTGAACCATGAAAGCGATTACGACGGCCCAAATGCGGGAATTGGATAAGGTGGCCTCCACTGAATTCGAAATTCCGGGATTTGAACTTATGAGGCGGGCCGGCGAGGGCGTGGCCGCCACCACGCGGTATCTGGCAGAGCGGTCACGTGGCGGGGATGCCTTTGTCCATCTGATCGCGGGCCGCGGCAATAATGGCGGGGATGCGTTTGCCGCCGCCCTGTTCCTGCATGAAGATGATTTTGAAGTTGAAGTTCTGCTGGCGGGCTCGGCGTCCGATATCCGGGGCGATGCCCTGCGCCATCTGGGCAAAATGCGGGCCGCCGGAATTCCGTTGATCGAACTCCCCACCAAAGAATCCTGGGTGGATGCCATGCAGGATGCCGGCAGCGGCGAGATCATTGTGGACGGGGTGCTGGGGATCGGGGTCAGCGGCCCGCCGCGCGGTCCCATCGCCGGGGCCATTCATTACATTAACAATATTGCCGAGGATAACCTGGTGATTTCCATTGATGTACCGTCCGGGCTGGACGCCGATACCGGCGAGGTTCCCGGTGAGGCCGTCATCGCCGACATCACCGCCACCATAGGGCTACCCAAAATCGGGCTGCTCACCCAGCAGGCCATCCCATATGTGGGAAGCCTGGATGTGATTGGAATCGGCATCCCCATCGAGCTCACCTCGACGTACGACTCGCCCCGCCACCTGATCACCGGATGGGATGTAAGGCGGCTCCTGACCCGGCGTTCCAACATGGCACACAAGGGAGATTTCGGGCACGTCCTGGTGATAGGCGGCGCCATCGGGTATGCCGGCGCCCCTGCCATGGCCGCCATGGCGGCGCTGCGCTCCGGCGCCGGCCTGGTCACTTCACTGGTGCCACGCCCCATCTATCCCGTCGTGGCCGGTGCCATGCTTGAAGTCATGACCCATCCCGGAGAAGAGACGGATGTGGGCTCCCTGAGTGCGGCGTCCTGGGAAGTGTGGCGCTCCCGGCTCAACGACTTCACGTCCATCGTCGTCGGCCCCGGCATGAGCCCTCATCCTGATACGACGGCCTGGATCCATCATTTGCTGAAAGAATGCCGGCGTCCCCTGCTTCTGGATGCCGACGCCCTGAACGTGCTGGCAGGCAATCCTGAGCGGATCGCCAAAGCCGGGTGTCCGGTGGTTATCACCCCCCACCCCGGCGAACTGGCCCGCCTTCTCGGTTGCTCGCGTGACGATGTCCAACGAAACCGGGAGGAAGCCGCCCGGGAAGCCGCCCGGCGCACTAAAGCCGTGGTCGTGCTCAAAGGCGCCGGCACCCTTGTGGCACAGGACGGCCAGCCACTTCACATGAATATGACGGGGAATCCGGGCATGGCCACCGGGGGCACGGGCGATATCCTGGCCGGGCTTATTGGTGGGCTCCTGGCCCAGGGTCTCTCGCCTTTCGATGCGGCCTGTACGGGAGTCTTTCTGCACGGCCGCGCCGGTGACAACGCCATGTGGCGCCGGTCACAGGCCAGCCTGACGGCCACCGACCTGATCAAGGAGCTGGGGAACGTTTTTCGGGAAGTATCGGCGCGCTAAACCGCAAATTTCCCAGCCAACTCCACCGCGTCCGCCATCGCCTTGGCCTTGCGCTCGGCATGATCCTTGAAGAAAAATGGATTCTGTCCCTGCGCCCACGCCACCTCGATATCAGTGATGCCGACAAAACCAAGCGCCGCTTTGATTCCATTACGAATGCCATCACGAAGATCGCCCGCATCATAGGTGCCGCCCGAAGACACCAACACAACGACCTTGCGGATCTTATGCAGGGGCTTGACCCCCCCGGGGCCGATACTGAACGTCTCGCCCGGCATAAGTATTTGATCCAGCCAAGCCTTCAGAATGGCAGGCATCCCAAAATTCCACATCGGAGTCGTCATCACCAGCACATCCGCCTGATTGAACAAGTCACACTGTTTCAGGGCGTACTTCGCCGCTGCCTTTTCCTGGTCAGTGGGCTTGTACGACGGATCGAAAACCGGATACCAGAACTTGCGGTAAGTCGCGTAATCGTAATAGGGGGGCGGATTGGCGTAAAGATCCACTTCCGTCACCAAAGCTCCCGGTTGTTTGGCCTTCAGGGCTTTCAGAAAGGCCTCGGTCAGTTGCCTGGAATTGGCCTCGACGACGGGTTTCGGATTCGCGATCACGTGTAGAATCTTCATAAACAAACTCCTCCTAGTTGTTGACGGCATCATGCCATATCAGCGCTTACTCAGAAAGGGTATTTATCGCCCAGCGCCGTCATGCTAACATCCCGTCATGAAACACTCTCATGAACGCCGTCACGCGCTGCCCTTTATCTGGCCCTTGCCCCCGCTGAATATCGGTTTGGTGGAGCCGGAGATACCGCCTAACACCGGCACCATCGCCCGGCTCTGCGCAGCCACGGGAACGCGACTGCACCTTATCGGACCGCTGGGGTTTCAATTAACCAGTTCCCGTGTTCGCCGGGCAGGTCTGGATTACTGGGACTCCGTGGACCTCTCCCGCCATGAATCCCTGAAGGCCTTCCATGCCCTTCATACCACGCAGCGCTGCTTTTTCTTCAGCACTCGTGCCCGCACCGCCTACACTGAAGTCGTCTATCGCCCCGGCGATGTCCTGATATTCGGGAATGAATCAAAAGGGCTTCCGGATGAGGTGTTGGACGAAAACAACGATCGGGTTCTGGGCATTCCCATCCTAACCGACCATGTCCGCTCTCTCAATCTCGCTACGGCCGTGGCTATTGTTTTATACGAGGCTCTTCGTCAGATCGCATCAGCGGAGAATACCGTTTAGAATCGCCCTGACCGGAGGCGTTTACACGCGCACAGCCACTGCCAGAGATCAAGGGTATGCGGGCACTATGCGGGCACAGGGTGAGGTTGTATAAGCTGAGGTTGTATAAGCTTGAACTTGCCATTATCCTTGTGAGACTATAACTTCGATTTTCTTTATTTTATCTCTGTCTTCGACTAAGGAATAACTATGTCTGGATCTGCCACACTTCACGGGCCAAAGAACGTGCTCGTCGTCAACGCAGGAAGCTCCTCATTGAAATTCACCATGTTTGCCATGGCCAATGAAAAAGTCCTTGCCCGGGGTATCGTCGAGCGCATCGGGCTGAGCGAGCCGTTTCTAAAATATGAACGACACGACGGCAAAACGTTTAAAGAACAGGCGCTGGTGTCAACCCATGAGGAAGCCCTGAAGCTGGTATGCGCCAAACTGGTGGATCATGATGCAGGCGTTTTGAACAGCCTGATGGAGG
>Ga0194060_10002347_pt1 | contig 13503 bp, 7 predicted proteins | sample SepL225m_MetaG_FD_163427 | JGI IMG/M metagenome (GOLD analysis project Ga0194060, IMG submission 163427) | Anoxic zone freshwater microbial communities from boreal shield lake in IISD Experimental Lakes Area, Ontario, Canada - Sep2016-L222-5m | ecosystem: Environmental > Aquatic > Freshwater >... | reverse complement strand
ACGCTCGGCCAACAAGCACAAATGAAAAACCCCGCCAAGCTTTCGGCCCGCGGGGCTTTCATTTAAGCCGCGATAAATCTGCGGCTAGTGGTCTGGCGGAGAGGGAGGGATTCGAACCCTCGATACGCATTTTGTGCATATACGCCCTTAGCAGGGGCGCGCCTTCGACCACTCGGCCACCTCTCCTGATCTTGTTGAAACTATATCATGCGGGCTGTTCGAGGTCGAAAGCCTTGTGCAGTGCCCGCACCGCGAGCTCCATGTATTTCTCATCGATGATCACGGCGATCTTGATTTCAGAGGTGGAGATCATCTGGATATTGATGCCCTCCTCGGCCAGGGTGCGAAACATCTTGCCGGCGACACCGGCGTGCGTGCGCATGCCCACGCCCACCAGGGACACCTTGCATACCTTGGCGTCGCCGCGGATGTCAGTCGCCTTGATGTGGCTTTTCACCTGCTTGTTCAGCACATCCATCGCCTTGGCGTATTCGCTGCGATTCACGGTGAAGGAAAAATCGGTCATGTTGTCGACACCGGCGTTCTGGATGATCATGTCGACATCGACATTGGCTTCGCCGATCGGCCCGAGAATCTGGTAGGCGATGCCGGGACGGTCGGGCACGCCCATGACGGTGATCTTGGCTTCATCGCGGCTAAAGGCGATACCGGAAATGACGGCTTTTTCCATTTTAGGGTCTTCCTCATACGTAATCAGCGTGCCGGGGCCTTCCTTTTCTTCGAAAGAGGAAAGCACCCGCAGTTTCACTTTGTATTTTCCGGCAAATTCGACCGAGCGAATCTGCAATACCTTCGAGCCCAGGCTCGCCATTTCGAGCATTTCCTCGAACGTGATGGTGTCCAGACGCCGCGCCTCCGGCACGATGCGCGGGTCGGTGGTATAGACGCCGTCGACGTCGGTGTAAATCTGGCATTCATCGGCCTTCAGAGCAGCTGCCAATGCCACCGCCGAGGTGTCGGAGCCGCCGCGACCCAGCGTCGTGATATTACCCGCTGCATCGACCCCCTGGAAGCCGGCTACCACTACCACGAAACCTGCATCGAGGTCAGCGCGCATCCTGTTCTCGTCGATACGCTCTATGCGCGCCTTGGTGAACGCGCTATCGGTCAATACCTTGACTTGCGCGCCGGTATAGCTCTTGGCCTTCAAGCCGAGTTCCATCAGCGCCATCGACAATAGGCCGATAGTAACCTGCTCGCCGGTGGAGGCGACCACGTCAAGTTCGCGCGCGTCGGGTATGGGGGAGATTTCCTTGGCCAGCGCGATCAGCCGGTTGGTCTCCCCGGACATGGCCGAGGGGACGACCACCAGTTGGTGGCCCTGCGCTTTCCAGCGGGCGACGCGCTTGGCGACATTCTTGATGCGCTCGACCGAGCCCACCGAGGTGCCGCCGAATTTTTGAACGATGAGTGACATGGGACGGCGAATGGAGTCCGGCTAAAAAGGGAGATATTTTACTGCATTGCAGCAGATAATTCGAGATTTCTGCAGCTCCGGGCGGAGCGAAGCGAATATTTCCGGTGTCTCGTTACGGACGCAAGGGCCAGTCGTGCAAACCGACACTTAGCCGCGGCAACTAATCCTGTGGAGCGTCCTCGGCATACTTCGTCGATTCCAGTTCGTGCAGCGTCACCAGCATTCGGCGCATGAACAGCGAATCGCGCTCGGCTCTGGCCGGCACGGGCAGAACATCGTTCCCGGGTGCGGGCATGCCGAGAATTTTTCGCGCCAGACTGACCTGCAAATACGAGCGGAATTCCGGCGGCAGCCAGCCATATCGCGGATCGACGTCAATGTCATAGATGCAGGGCTTTCCGTCTTGTTCAACGAACAGGACCTGCGCCCAGTTTGCGCCGATGCTACTCACCGCGCGTACGAGTTCATCGGCGACATCGCCGCAATCGCAGGCCCACACCTCCTCCATGCGCTCGAAATTCTCCATATGCGGCGCGGAACAATTTAACGCAAGCAGGACTTCGTCACCGCAGACATATCCGCGCACCAGCGCCTGTTCAGGATGAGCCGCAACCAGGACGGGCGGTTTGGCCGGATCAACACAGTGCAGCCGCTGCTTGTCCAAGAACAACTGCCACATCGCACGCCCAGTGTTGGGCCGCCATACGACGCGCTTCTGCTCCTCGCAAAATTGCTGCACCACGGGAATCTCGTTCCTGCAAAGCCAGTTCGGAACCAGGAATCCCGCGCGCTTCAGTTCTGCGAGCAACCGTGCCTTGGCAAAACCGAACTGCAATGCGCCCCAGGGGTTTATCAGATAGACGCCGCGGCGTTCGAGATCGCGCAACACGCTCGAAACGAAACTCCAGTGCTGCTCATCGACAATGTAATCGATCTGCCAAACACTCCAGTCCACGCTCGCCACAGCACGCGGAATCAAGGGTTCCTGGTAATCGAAGCCTGCAACCAGGATCTTGTCGAACTCTTCAAGCTTTTGACCGTCCCAGAAAATTCCTGCCTGGTCCATTTCGACCCGGACTTCGGCAGTCGCGGAAAAATCGAACAACGGGCAAGGTTGGCCGGACAGGTTCTCGATCTGCGCCACAAGCGTGCGCGCGCAAGCATCGGCCGAATCGGCCAATACACCAATTTTCATTGAGGTTCCGCAGCCTGCGGCGTGGAATCCGGACGGAAATATTTGAGCGCCTTGTTGGTGCCGAGCATGGCTACGCGGTGGCGCTCGAAGTCGTTGTAGGCATGCATTCCGGGGTAACGATCAGCGATCACCCCCTGCGCCGCCAACAGGCGGGAATTCGCCCGCTGGACGTCGATCTGCGCATTGATCAGGGCCTGTTTCGCGCCGAGAACATCGCGCCGGTTGCGGTTCAATTCGACCTGGCTCACGCGCTCACCGATCTGAAACTTTTTCTCCACCTGCTGGTAGGCGAGCTCCGACAGTTTCAGCGCATCCTGTGCCGCCTGGACGCGGATAAGAGAGCTTGAATAGGCGGAATAGGCGTCGTTCACGTCGCGAATCACATCATTTGCCGTAAACTTTGCCGCGTATTCCCCTGCGGCAAGATTCGCGCCGGCGGTGGTCACCCCCGCATGTTCCGCGCGCCGGCCCACCGGATAGACATAATTCAGCGTGTAGCCCACGTTGCGCGCGTCAGGAGAGCCGAGTTTATCCAGGGATTGGCCAAGGCTCTTGTAGCCATAAACGCTAGCATCCTGGCTGAGATTGGCAGTTACGTCTCCGGTAACGTTCGGGCGCAGCTGGTTCTGGGCAAAGCCCAAAGTCAGTTTGTTCGCCTCAGTATCCACTTTTCTGGCCATCAATTCGGGACGGTGCTTGAGCGCGGTCTCCTGGATCTCGGCGAGCTTGGGTTTCCCGACCTCCTTGTCGCCTGCCGCAAACCCGGCCGGAAACAGAATGTGCTCGGCGATGGTCTTCGGGTCATCGACCAGCAGGGTCGCCAGCGCCGTCGATGCCTGGTAATAATTGTTCAGCGCCAGTTCCTCGTCGACCCTGGCCCGCGCCAATTCCGCATCCATCTGCGATTTGTCAAACTGGCTGATCAGTTCCTGCTTGTGCATGCGCGCGAACCCAGGCGCCAGCGACGCGACCAGTTTGGTGTTCTCCATCGTGACCGCGAGGTTCTCGGCGGCGACTGCAAGATCCCAATACGCAAGGTCGATCTGCAGCAAGATGCTGTTGATGGCGGTCTTGACGTCCCAGAACGCGCGTTCATTGCCTTTTTGCGCCAGCTTGATGGAATAGTCTCTGGGCGCCAGCGGGCCAAAACCCTTGGCCCCGGGCAATGGCAGAGTCAATTCCGCAAATACGCTCGACGACCACGGCGCACCGTAGCTGAACGACTGGCCGGCCGTGGAATAATAGGTCTTGTTGTAGGTCGAGGTCTCCACCAGATTCAGCACCGGCCCCCAGGGAAGCTGCTGCGTAATCCCGACCGAGGTCGTCGAGACATTGTTCGTCCCGGGATGGGCGTCCGAAGGCGGGGTCGCGAATACCTGCCCCATGTACTGCTGCGGTGGTTTATCGGCGCGGGCAAAGCAGATATTCGTGACGTCCGGCTTGCCGTTCGTCGCCGCGCTGGCCGGCAGCGGAATCGCCTGGCATGGCGCCCCATTCCAGACGAAGTTCGTGTGGTTGATCTGCGCGGTCATCGAACGCGAGTATTGGTCCGTAGCCGACTGCGATACCGAAACCTGCAATACCGGATCGAATACGGCCCGCGCCTCGAGCAAGGCTTCCTGGGTCAACAGCGGTTGCCTGCCAGCAAGACGGATCGCCAGGTTCCTTTGCAATCCCAGCATCGCGGCGTCCGTGAGGCGGATATAGCGCCATCCCTTGCGCGCCGCAGCCCGCTGCGCGTCGCCCGCAACGCGCGCCAGAATTTCCGCGCGCAATTTCTCCTCATGCTCTGTAAGAGTCGGTGCGATCAGAGAGGACAACGATATTCCGGCTTGTGCGGACGCACCGGGGCCGGTAGCTTCGGCCCCGCCCTCGCCGGCGGCAAACCCGATGCCGGCCGCTGCGCCGAGGCATACGCCAATACCGATAAACGCGCCCGCAACCTTCATTGCTTGCCCCCTTCGCCATAGCGCGGCGCGAGCGATCCGATCGCCGCGTACACCGCGGCTTCCGATATCTTCCTGCCGAGCAAGGCGGTCTGGTAATCCAAGTCGGCATTGAGCAGATCGATACTCTTCGCGATGACCTCGAAATCGCTGACGACCCCGAGCGAACGCTGCTTCTCGGCCCGGTTGAAAACGTTTTCCGCGAAGTCGCGCGACTGCTTCGCGATCCCGGTACGCTGCTCTGCGCTTTGCAGGTTCGTCACCGCCAGGGTGATCTGGCTGGAGACGCTGCGGCGAGTTTGGTCCAGCAGGATCTCCTGCTGCCGCAAGCGGGATTCCGTCTGGACAAAGTTCGCTTTTGCCGCGCGGTTGTCCCACTGGCGCGTATAGTTCAGCGAGTAGGTCTGGCTGGTGCTATCGGGACTGAGCGTGTGGGTAAGGGCATCGGACGCGTTCTCGTAGCCGAACACCGAGTTATTCTGCTTCTTGCTCATGATGGCATTGGCGCTGACATCCGGCTTCAGTTGCACCCGGCCTTGATCGTTCAGCGTCGCAGCGATGCTCTTGTTGACTTCGGCCAGCTTAACCTGCGGATTGCGCGCAATGCCGTCCCGCAATGCTTCCTGCAGATCGACAGCAACGCTTTCCTGCACCTTGGTGTCAAAGCGCATGGGCAGCAGGATCTGATCGCGGTCCAGATCCAGCAGGTTGGCCAAGGCATTGGACGCGGCAACGAAACTGTTCAGCGCTTCGTGCTCCTGGCGCTTGAGCGTCGCTATCTGCGCGTCGATCTTGGCCTTGTCATAACGCGTCGCCTCCTGCAGGCGAAACAGGCGTTCGGTCTTTTCCGCCAACGCCGCTACCCGCACCCGAGTTTCGGCGGTGGCTTCATAGACCTTCTGCGCCAGCACCAGATTCCAGTATCCCTGTTCCGCACTGAGCAGCGTGCCGTTGATCACGCCGGCTATTTGCCAAAACGCGGCCTGCTGGTTGATGTCCGCAATCTTCACCGCAATGTCCGCAAGAGCAAATTCTCCGAAAAATTTGCTCCCGGGAAGGGGGGATGAAACTCCGGCGCTGAAGTTATTGGTCCAGGGCCGCCCATAGGACCCGATGACCTTGAAGCCGATGTCTGCGACATACATGTTATTCATGTAGTTCAGGCTGTTTGCGGCGAACGCGCTGGGGCCCTTCGCGAACTGCTTGGTGATCTGCGCATTGTAGGCGCTGGTCTTGATCGGACCTGAATCGGACGCAACGCTCGCATTGATTTCGGTTTGATAGAACCCCGCGCTCCGTCCCTGATCGAACTGCAGCGAATACACGCCCGGATTGTTCGCGAGCGTCGATATGCAATTCGTATTGGGTGCCGCCGGCGGCGGGTCACAGTTGATCGCCTTCTTGTACTCCTGGCCGGTTATGTTTCTGGTGTAGACCTTGTTGCGACTGTCGGTCAGCGACTGCGTCAAAACAGGGTCGAACAGCGCCAGCGCCTGCTGCAGGGCCGCCGAGCTCAGGTCCTTGCCGAGGCGGGCGCTTTGTATGCTCAGGCTCTTTTGCAATGCCGTGCGCATGACGTCGTCCCGCTCCAGATCGAGCCAACGCAAATTGTCGGCAGGACGTCCGCCGTCGCGCTGGAACTCCTGCTGCAGCGCCTCCCTGATCGGAATCCTGCGGCTGGTGGAAGTCGCCGCATCGGCGACGGCCCGCGGCGTCGCCCCCGAAGCGGCAGAAACTGCCTGCTGGCCCGCAGCCTGGCTGGCTGCAAGCGCCAGAATCAGCGCGCTTATCCCGGCGGGGATGATCGCCCGTGACTGTCGCGAGATTTTGCTCCAGTTGATCATGATTCCGTTTCCAAGCCGGTATTTTCGTTCATTGGCTTACGCTCGCCGCCAGCATGTTCTGCGCTGCCAGGATACGCGCGGCGCTTTTCCGGTATTGCACCAGGGAATCGATGTGACTCAGGCGCGCATTGAGCAGGTCGTTCTGGATTTCGAGCAGTTCGAATTCCGTCACGAGATTCATTGCCCGGCGACGGCTTGCCGCATCGTACGCGTCCTGCGCAAGATTCATGTTGATGCGCGACAGTTCGGTTTGCTTCAGTCCGCTTTGCAGCGCGTCCATCGAAGCGCTCAATTGTTGGACCGCTTGGTTCCGGGATTGCGTGAGCTGGTCGCGTGCCTGCATCACGCCTACGCGAGCCCGACCCAGGGCCGCCTTGGCCGCAACATTGCCCAGCGGGAGGCGAAATGTCAGCCCGATCGACGCGGTGCGGATGTCCGGATTGAAGAGGTTCGACAACGATTGCCCAAAATTGGGATAGCCAAATACCTGATTGCTTTGCCCCAGGCTCAGGCTGGCGCCCAGGGTAAGGTCCGGCTTCATCTGATTGATGCGATGCGACAGTTCAATCTGACTTTCCTCCAGCAGCGCCTCGCTGCGCTTGATATCGACATTGCGGTCCATTGCGCTGCGCAAGGCGAGTTCCGGATCCACGCTAGGCATCCGCTCCAGCGGCTCCTGGTAGGCAACCGGCAGCAGCAATTCGGCAATGTCGCCGTTGAGCAGGTTGGACAGCGTTTCAGAGGCCGCGATCAATCCGTTCCACGCCAGCGCTTCACGGCCGCGCATGCTGCTCAATCGCGCTTCGACCTGATTCACCGAGTACTCGTTCATCTCCCCGAGCTTGAAGTAGGATTGCGCGCGTTTCTGCAACTGCTGGAGAATCTCTTTCTGTTCCTGCGTGATTTGCAGCACCTTCATACTTGCGACCAGATCCCAATAGGCATTGTCGACCACGAGCAGCGTGTTATTGGCGACGAGTTCGTGCTCCAGGCCCGAGCGCGCCAACTGGGCTTGCGCCAGTTTCAGATCCGAGGCCTGCTGGGTGCCATAGGGTCCGAAGTTCTTGCCGAACGGCAGCGGGGTGGCGAAACCGAGCGAGATCGTCGAGGTATAGGCGTTGGTCCGGTCGATCAGGGCGACATCGTTCCCCGCGGCGACGTAGGGGCTTTGCTTGGGGGTATAGGCAGTCTGGAAAGACAGCGAAACCAACCCGCCGTAATTCATCAGCTTGCCTACCTGGGAAACGATGGTCCCAGACTCGTCCGGGCGCACGCCACGGCCGCTGGCGTATTCAAGAGCAGTGGTCGGGACGTTCGAGCACAGCGTCGGGTCGGCGAACGCGTTCGGCACCTGATTGCCGTCAACGATCACCGTGCAGGTGGTGGGGGGCGGCGTTGAAATTCCGGACGCAAGCTGCTGCTGGAATTGCTTCGTGAACGTGTCAAAGCTGGGAGCCCCGAGCCGCACCCGTGAAATCAGGGCGGTACGGTCGTTGGTGACGTTTCTCATATAGCTCGTCGACATACCGACGACAGGATCAAACGCCGCTTTTCTCCCGTCTGCCACCGCGCCTGCTTCGACCAGTGCCTGCTTCTGGAACTGCACGCTGAGGTTACGTTCTATTCCTCGCTGCATCGCTTCCCGGTACGTCAGAGCCGCTATTTTTCGTCCAGCAAGAATTTTCGGGGCACCGTCGCCGCCCTGGGCAACGGCTTGGCGGATGGCCTCGCCTATGCGGGCCTCAGCCTGCGGGGAAAGCAGCCCCGCGCCCGGCTCGCTCCGCAGTTGTGCGATGGGGGAACCTTGGGCGAAACAATAACTGATCTGGCAGGGCAATCCGACAGCCGCGAAGAGGAAAACAGCAAAGAGGCGCCACGTGGGGCACATAGGATCAGTTTGCAATTATATTCAGGAACCCGCGAGTTTCGACGCGAGGCATCGCCATCCCCTGCTCACCCGCTAATTTTTTGGTGTCACCAGCCATTTTTTTATTATACAGCAAGGAATTAAAAAAGAAAATTAAAGTAAATCCGAGGTTTGCCTGGGGACGACTGGGACGGCCAATCCGCTGTTTTCCGGCAATTCCGTTTCGCAAACCCGATGCACTCCGTCTCCGCCGACCTGATTGAGACAGTAATCAATCCATCGCTGCAAAACCGTCCAATCGCAAGCTACACGGCAATTACTTGGATGCCGCCGCCCGAAGTGCCGCCCCCCAGCGCTCGACCAATCTGATGTCCAGATTACCCTGATCCAGCATATGCCCGAGATAGGGATAGCGCACGAGATCCATGTTCACGGCTTTTTGCAATTTCGTAAATTCCGTTTTCTGCCTGAGCAGATCGTCGAGTTGAACTGAAGTCGGGACCGGGGATTTCTGCTGCGGATCAGGAAAGGCTTTTGCGAACTCCCTGAGCGCTACCGTGGGTTCCATGGCATCGAGCAGATTATCGGCCTCCGACTGGCCGCCGGCGCCGCCGCCGGTGAGCTTGCGCGCCGCCGCGGACAGTTCCTTCCGCGTCGCATTGATGACATCCCGCGCCTTGGCAAAATCGTTTGGCGTCAGCGCATCGTAAAAATTGCGCTCGAATTCCAGCATGATCACACGCCCCAGCAACTGTCCAAGCTCCGGTTTGTCCGGGGCGCTGGCGATTGCCGCAAACAGGTCGTCCTTCAGTTTCGCGAGTGCCTTGCGCTCGTCCCCGAACCGCTTTGGATCTTCGCCCGTGGCGGCGCTGCGCACGAATCGATTGACATCATCGCGCTTGGTTTCAACGATATTGCTTTCCTTGAGCATGCCATAACCGAAGTAGAGGCCCGCCAGGACAATGGCACCGACAAAAGTGAATAGCACCGTCTTGAAGATAGGCAACGACGCGCGCGGCTTGGACAGCGCATTCCTTATGGTCGGGTCTTCGTTTTCCAGGCGCCGTACCGGCCGCGCAACAGGCGGCGGCGCCGCCTTTTTCTTCGGCGGGGGTGCGGGCTCGGCAGCATCTTTCGATTCCTGCGCGGCGAGCAGTTTGGTCGACGCGCGCACGTCGCCGAACATCATGGTCTTTTCCGAATCGTCCTCGCCCATCTCCTTGAACCGGTCCAACGCCGAGGCTTTGCCCTTGACGTCGGGACGCTCGAGCTCGAAACGAAACGGGATAGTTCCCAATTTGACCCAATCGCCGGGTTTGAGCCTGGTGTCCGTTATTCGCTTCTCGTTGACGAATACGCCGTTGGTGCTGTTCAGGTCCCGAATGCCCCATCCGCCGTCGACCGGATAAATCGCCGCGTGCTTGCGCGATACCCGGTTCGAGTCGAGGAATATGGAATTTTCCTTGTCGCGCCCCAGTATCTGCTCCTCGCCTTCAGCGAGTACGGCAACGAAGCCTTTCTGCGAAGGAGCGAGCATGCTGTCATCGATACAAACGAGCTTTGACTTCAGCGCTTTCGCCGAAGGCTTTGCTGTCTCGGTCTCGACGGCAGACCGAGGGGACCTTACAAAAACTGTTTTATCGTCGTCGTCGCTCATGGTCAATTCGATTATTCCAGGGCCAGTCGTGGCAGGTTGAACTGCGGCTGGGCCAGTTCGTAATACTTGCCCGTGTAATTGTTAGCCTTCAAGTAGGCCGGATCGGTGAGCTGCTGGTGCGAGCCTTTTTCCATCACCCTGCCCTGATTGATGTAGCAGATCATGTCGCAATCGAGGATCGTGGTTAGCCGGTGCGCGATGGTGATTGAGGTTTTGCCGGCCAGCACCACGTGCATGTTCTCCTGGATGCGCGACTGCGATTCCTCGTCGAGCGCGCTGGTGGCTTCGTCGAAGATCATGATCCTCGGCTTATGGTACAGCGCGCGCGCAATGCAGATGCGCTGACGCTGGCCGCCGGAGATGCCCATACCTTTCTCGCCGATCAGCGTGTGGTAGCCGAGCGGATAATTCAGCACGAACTCGTGCGCGCCCGCCCGCTTGGCCGCTTCCACCACCGGCTGCATATCGGGCTCCGGGTCCCCCAGGGCAATGTTCTGGGCGACAGTCCCGGCGAACAGGAAACTGTCCTGAAGAACCACCCCGATATTCCGGCGCAACATGCTCAAATCGAGCGTCGCAATGTCGTTGCCGTCGATCAGGCAGGTACCGCTGAGCGGGACGTTGAAACCGAGGATCATCTTCGCGATCGTGCTCTTGCCGCAGCCGCTGGGGCCGACAAAGGCGACCCGGTGTCCGGGTTCAATCGTGAGGTTGAAGTCCCGCATCACCAGGTTCTGTTCGCCATTCGATACGTAGCTGAAATTGACGTTCTTGAATTCGATCCTTCCCTGGACGTCGTTGAGCGGAACGCGCGCGCTTTCCGGTCCCGTCATCGAGGGCTCTTCTGGCGTCACATTGAGAACGTCGCTGACCCGCTCCACCGCGATCCTCACCTCCTGGATCGAGTGCCACAAACCTACCATTCCCATAATCGGCCCGGTGACCAGCCCCATCAGCATGTTGAATCCCATCAACTCGCCGATGGACATCGTTCCGGCCATAACCAGGTTGGCCCCCACCCACAGGATTGCGATCGAAGAACCGAGCGAGACGAGCGAATACAGCGTGTTGCTGGTCAAATCGAGCTTCGCCGCCTTGTATCCCATGTTGACATTATCGACGAATGAGTCTTCCCACCGCGCACGTGCCATATACTCGTTAGCGGTCGCTTTGAGCGCCTCGATGCCGTTCAGCGCTTCGATCAACTGCGACTGGGATTCAGAACTGGTCAGGAAGATCTTGTTGGAAATATCCCGGAGCAGCGGTGTAAAGTAGACGATGATGCCGATGTAAATCGGGATGAATATCAGGAATATGAGGGTGAGTCGCATACTGTAAGCGAACATCATGAATAGATAAATCACGATCATCATCAGATTTAGAATGACCGTAATCGTCTGCCCTGCCATGATTGAGCGAATTTTCTGGTTTTCGCCGAAGCGGCTCAGAATCTCGCCCTTGTTCCGGGTCAGGAAGAAGTTCATCGGCAGGGAAAGCACGTGCCGATAGAACTCGGCAACCAGCCTCAGGTCGATACGGGCAGTCACGAACGCGAGCAACAGGCTCTGTGCGGAGCTCGCGAGCGTGCTCAGCAGCGCGACCAGGACCATGCCGACAAGCATCACATTGAGCAGCCCTACGTCCTTGTGCACGATCACGGTGTCGACGATGTTCTGCACGAACAGCGGAGAAGCCAGTCCTAGCAGGTTGATCGTGAGCGCGGCCAACATCGCCTCACCGAAGTAAAACTTGTAGGGCAGAATGTAGCTGAGAAAGTGCTTGTAGGGCCGGGTCGGCTCGTGCAGGCTGAGGAAGGCCTGCGTCGGATAGAATGCGATATATACGCCGCGGTCCGCTCCGCTAGGCGTCACACCGGGCACTTCTGCGCTGCTCCAGCTCTTGATGAACTCTTCACGACTTATCCGCCGGATTCCTGATTCCGGGTCGGCGACGTGCACTTCCGACGCTGTGATCTTGAACAGCACTGCGTAGTGGTAATCCTCCCAGCCGATAACCGCAGGCAGGCTGAGTCGAAGGAGATCGTCATACTTCAGGGAATAGGCCTTCGAGTTGAAGCCGATTCGCTCCGCGGCAGTGATGACGTTGTTGGGCGTCGGGTTGGCAATCGACAGATTCGTGATTTCACGAATCTGTCCGAGGGTGAATTTCTTGCCATAGTATTGCGCAACCATGGCCAGGCACGCGGCGCCGCACTCCGCAGGCTCCTGCTGCTTCACCAAGGGAAATTTCGCGCTGACCGGCTCGGCTTTGGCGGCCTGCGCCAGAAATTCTTCCTCCGTCACCGCATCGGCGAGCCTGATGCGCTGGTCGATTCCTTCGGCGCGTTTGCGCGCATCCGCTTCGGATTCGACTCGCGACGCGAGATACTTGACTCGCTCGCGCAAGCGCTCGTGCAACTCGGGATTGATTTTCAGGATCGATTCGACTTCCGGCTGCTTGATCACCAGCGAGGTAACGTCGGTCACCGCCCGGGCGGTATGAGGTTGCACGCCATGGCTGCCGATATCGGGTAGCGCACCGCCCTCGCCCAGGAGATCGCCTTTTCGCACTGTATCGAGCACCAGATCGTCTCCGGCCGAGGAGTGCACAATCAGTTCGATCGAACCGCGCTCGATGTAGTACAGGCGCGGGTCGGACTGGCCTTCCTCGAACAGCGGCTCACCGCGCTGCACCGTCTTCACGCCTATGTTTTCCAGCATCTGGTTCAGCTGGTCGGTGGTGTATTTCGCATTCCCCAGCAAGCCGCGCAAGCGGTGACTCAGTTCGGTCAACCCTACCTGCTTGGTGAAAAGCTCGTTCATCGCCGGATTCGCGCTCGCCAGAGCGCGCACCTTCTCCGCCGGCAGCCAGAACGCACACACCGGCCCGGTGGCAAACGCCTGAAACTGCCATTGGGACGGCTTCAACAGCGAAATCTCGCCAAAACTGGTATCCACGCCCATCAGTCCGAGGCTGACGCGCTTGCCTCCTGTCGTCTGTTTGAGCCGGACCTCGCCGGAATGCAGGTAATACATCCCGTCCATCGCCGTGTTCTGGTCGACGATCATGTCGGCTTTGGAGTACTCGCGAATTTCGACGAGCGATTGGATCTTCTCCTTGTCGGCCGAATCCAGCAGACTGAACATCATGTGCGTCTGTACCATGTAGAGGATGGCGTCCTGCTTGGTATCCATAGTTTTCTCTTGGTAATTAGGGTATTTCGTACCCGATGCATGGTTGGACAGGCACATGCCTGCAGGGAATTGCAGCCAATTTGTTTGCCTTGGCTCGTTCAAATCTTGCCTGGCAGTCGATGCTCGCGCCCGCCCGGGCAATGTCACTACCCCGACGCCTCTGCGCCGTCAGATCGTAATTCCGGTATGGTTCCACCACTTTCGGCCCAAGCCCCGAAAACGGGTCAGACTTCCTTGGCGTTCAGGAACTTGGAAACCGGAGAGAACAGCACTTCGATCAAGCGCTTTTCACCTACCTTGATTTCCGCAACTCCCGCGATGCCTATGCCAAGCGGGATCGGATTGCTGTCGCGTCTGGCCAC
>Ga0194060_10002346_pt1 | contig 13504 bp, 12 predicted proteins | sample SepL225m_MetaG_FD_163427 | JGI IMG/M metagenome (GOLD analysis project Ga0194060, IMG submission 163427) | Anoxic zone freshwater microbial communities from boreal shield lake in IISD Experimental Lakes Area, Ontario, Canada - Sep2016-L222-5m | ecosystem: Environmental > Aquatic > Freshwater >... | reverse complement strand
GTCGGTAAAATCTATCGGATGTTACAGGAGGCGCAGCTGCTCCGGCAGGAAGGGATCGACGTGGTTGTCGGCATCGTGGAAACCCATGGCCGTACCGAAACAGCAAAGCTCATTGCCGACTTGGAGGTTATTCCCCGGTTCCTGCAGCAATATCGGGGCATCATCGTGCAAGAAATGGGCGTGGATGCCATCTTGCGACGTAAGCCCCAAGTGGCCATGGTCGACGAACTTGCCCATTCCGATCGATGTGCCGGGCAGCAGAAATGCGAAGCGTTATGAAGACGTTCAGGACCTGCTGGCGGCAGGCATCCATGTCGTTACCACCATGAATGTCCAGCACCTGGAGAGTCTCTATGACGTGGTGGAAAAATCCGTCGGGGTAAAGGTCCGGGAACGTCTGCCCGACAGTGTCCTGGCCCAGGCAGATCAGATCGTCAATGTAGACCTCACGCCTGAGGACCTGCAAGAACGCCTGCGTGAGGGCAAGGTTTATCCGGCGGAACGAATCCTTACGGCCTTTGACGACTTCTTCCAAACCCCTAACCTGGAAAATTTGTGGGAAATGACGCTCCGGGGAATGGCTGCCGATCGGAAGGCCCAATGGATTGCCCTTTATGTAGAGAGCCCCCGGATGCTGATGCTGCCGGAAAAAGAACGTATCCAGGCCCTGGAGCACCTGACCGGAAATGTGGGCAATGTGCCGATAGCGGTCAGATAAGGGCTCTTCCCCGGGGCTAAGGAGAAGTCTTCCCCAGGGAATCCAGAACGGCGCCCAACTGCTTCAACTCCTCGCCAAAGCCAGTCCAGTTACCCTGACGGAGGAACTCCTGGGCCTTCCGGTAATGGGACTGGGCATCTCCGGTTAGCTGTCGTACCGGCCGGGCTGTTTCTCCGGGCCGCTCGGCGCCTACAGCAGCAGTCGTCTTTTCCCGCATTAACTCACCGCCGAAGATACGCTGGAGGGCCGTCTCCAGATTCTCCTCCATGGCGATTTTGTTACCGTAGGCCACGACGACCCGCTTCAGTTCCGGCAACTGCCCCTTTTCCGCCGCCAGGTAGAGCGATTGAAAGTAGAGGATGGAATTTTCGATGGGTATGGCCAGCAAGCTGCCGGGAATCACCTGCGACCCCCGTTGATTCCAGAGGGAAAGCTGCCCCGATATGAGGGGATCCTGATTGATTCTGGCCACAATCTGCCGGGGGCCGTAAACGAGCCGCTGTTTCGGGAAGTTATAGACAATCAGCTTGCCGTAGTTCGGAGCGTCGCAGCGGGCCGCCATCCAGGCCGACATGTTGTCCTTTTTCGAGGGCGTAAAAGGCAGCATGAGGATGAATTCCTCCTTGCCTTCCCCGGGAAGCTTCATGATCGTATAATAGGGCCGCATTTCCCGCTCGCCTTCGCCCGTGGTTCCCTGGGGGATTGTCCAGAGGTCTTCTTTGTTATAGAAAACCTGGGGATCCTGCATATGGTAAGTCCGGTACATCCGCGCCTGCAGGGACAACATCTCCGGCGGATAGCGCACGTGGCTCCGGATCCCTTCGGGCATCTCTTCCATCTTTTTGAAGATCCCCGGAAAAATGCGGGCGTAGGTCTGAATGATCGGATCTCCGGGATCGCTTACATAAAGCTGCACGGAACCGTCATAGGCGTCCACGACGGCCTTGACGCTGTTCCGGATGTAATTTCCCAGCCCGGGCACCGGTTCGGCGTAAGGGAACCGGTCCGTTGTGGTGTAGCCGTCGATAAACCAGAGGAGCCTTCCCTCCGGCGAAACGACCAGGTAGGGGTCAGGATCCAGGGTGACAAAAGGAATAATCTTCGATACCCGGTCCCTGACGCTCCGGTTATACATGATGCGGCTGCCGGCGGTAATATCATCGGACAGGAGGATGGTCAGCGATTGGAAGCGGACGGCAAAAAACAATTTCTTCAGGAAGGAGAGGGGAACGCCGCCCGTGCCTTCGTAGCGGGAATAGACGTTCTTGTCTCCCACCGGGTAGTCGAATTCCAGACGCTTCGTGCGCACCACGAAAATATAGTCCGACGAGCCGTCGCCCGAGTCCGTCGGCCGCTCGCCGTAGTAAATTTCGGGGCGGCTGATCCGGATGTCCGTCGAGGCCACCGGGGGGATATCCTTGATCAGGAACTCCGGCAACCCCTCGCGGGAAATGCGGTTCACGGGACTCATGACGGCGCCGTAACCGTGGGTGTACGTCAAATGCTCATTGACCCAGGTGCGGGAGGGAAGAGCGGCGTAGGAAAGCTCCCGGGGAGAAAGCATAACCTGGCGGTACTCGCCGTCTATCAGGTAGCGGTCATTGTCGACACCCAGAAACTTGTAGTATGTCCTGATTTCCTGCAGTTGGCCGTAGGTTTGCAGCAGGGGAGCGTAATCCCAGAGGCGGATATTTTTTATGGTGGGATTGTTCCGCTCAATGTCTTTGATTGTCAGGTTTTCCTGGGCCGGGAATTCCTTGTCTTCTATCTTGTCCAATCCGTAAGCCAGGCGGGTGAAGCGGATATTGCGTTCGAGATAGGGCTTTTCCAGAACCATCTCGTTCGGAATGACCTTAAAACGCTGGATAAATTCGGGGTAAACGTTTCTGCCGATGAAGAGCGCCAGTACGAAGGCCAGTACGATAAGAGCCGGTATGCGCCAATCCCGCCGGAAGATTAGGGCAATGAACGACAGGCCGGCCAGAATGCCTAAAGACATGAGCAGATACAGCACTCCCACTTGCGTCGTCACGTCCGTATAGCCGGCGCCGGTGACAACACCGCGTTTAAGGATCAGCAGATCGCTGAGATCGAGCCAGGAGCCGGCGCTGGCCAGAAAGAACAGAAGGGCGATCAGCAGGAAAAGGTGCCGCTGGGCGTTTGCGGTGGATTGAAAAGTTGTCGGCGGAAGAAAGGTAAAAGCGCCCCGGACCAGGTAAATACCTGCCGTGGCCAGCATTGTCAGGAGCAGGAGCGTCAGGGTCCAGCCATGAAGCTGCCGGAGAAAAGGCAATTGGAAAACGTAGAAGGAGATGTCCCGGTTGAAGAGGGGGTCGGATAAGCTAAACGATGTCCCATGGGTGAAGCGCATGAGATTGTCCCATTGAGAGGCGCCATACATCCAGGCAAAGAGGCTGAGGGCAAGGGAAGTGATCAGGATAAGCCGGTTCAGTTTGGCGTCATCCATGACCGCGAAGGGGAGCTGAATAATGTTTCCGCGGATGAAGACATCGGACCTCCGGGATAACCGGACGGCCAGGAACAGGTTTGCGGACAGGATACAGAAAAAGCCCAGGGCAAACAGGGCTGCGGTTTGGAGCTGGGCCATGAGACGGACGGAAAAAACGGTCGTATAGCCTACCTCCCGGAACCAGAGCCAGTCAGCAATCATGGCGATGATCTGCCACGAAAAGACGAAGATGACGAAAAGAATGGGCAGTAACACATTCCAGCGAACATTGTATCCGGGCAGGGGCGTCTCTCTCATGGTGGTTAAGCCTTTATTGATTGTGAAGGGGACTTGTTTCCTGGCTAATGCACGTATGCCCTTTATCGGCACATAGATAGTATAGAAAATAAGATATCCTATGTCAATATAAAGTGGAGTCGGGGGAATCGGCGCAGGAAAAGCGTCAAAACTAGCTGAAGGAAAAAACATCCACCATAATACCTTAGCTATTTCGATTGATTAGGTAATGCGCAGGCCTGCTCATCTGCTTCTGGTGAAGGAAAAATCATCCATGATCAAGTTGCCGAAAGGCGCTTGAACTATTCATTTGTTTATAATATCAATTACATATGTAAACATATGCGAATTGGCCTATATATTGCTACTCTGCCGAAGAGGATAATGCCAATGATTGACCTAATGACGGGGATGTTCCATCAATATTACGACCAGTTGATAACATGGTACTCCGGGGCGGGGAATCTTACACAGTATGCGGTAATGATGGCCGCAGGCATTACATTTTTTATGATCACTGTTTTTATGATCCTGTCCAGAATTACCAAGTAACCGCGATACAGACGCCGGCATGACTGGGCAGGATGGGCTACAACAGAGAGGGAGGTTGGGTGGATGGTGAAGAAAATGATGATTGGGTTATTGATAATAATCAGCTGTTGCGTTTACGTGCACAGTGCTTATGCGGAAGACAGGGATGGCAAGGATCTTTCCCGCGAAAGGAAGTGGTACCGCAACTATTCCGGGGAAGGATCAACATCCGTCAGCTCTTTCTGTCTGGAAGATCAAGTGTTTGTCATGGCCTCCGGTGATACGAACAATGCCCTTACCATCATTCAGGTGTATGAAGAAAGAAGCGGGAAGTTAGTTCCTAAAAAATGCAATTGATAGGACGGAAACTGTTTTTTAAGAGCAATGCTGTTTTAAGCCTCTCTCCTAATCTATTTCAGTTTTCCTAAAGTTTGCCGCGTTGAGACTGTGTTTGCTAAGCAGGCCGTATAAATCGGCCCGGTATTTTCCGGCAATCTCTGCGGCGTCGCTCACATTGCCATTGGTGATTTGCAGAAGACTGATAAGATAGCTCCTTTCGAAGGCGTCCTTGGCCTCTCTCAGGGGTTTTATCAAGGGTTCCTCTGCCGAAGAAGTCTCTGCCTGGAGGACATAATCTTCCGTAATGTAATCCAGGCGCGTCATGGCCATTGTATACTCAATGGTGTTTTCCAACTCCCGCACATTCCCCGGCCAGTCGTAGAGGATGAGCTTTTTCATGGCTTCGGGAGTCACACCCTTGACCTCTTTCTTCATTTGATGGTTGAATTTCTTGAGAAAATGCTCTACCAGCGGTTGAATATCCTCTTTTCTCTCCCGCAAGGGGGGGAGATGGAGCGGAATAACATGGATTCGGTAGTACAGATCCTTGCGGAAGAGACCTTTCTTCACCTCTTCCTCCAAATCCTTGTTGGTTGCGACCAGCACCCTCACGTTGACTTCCAGCAGTTTTTCGCTTCCGATCGGGTAAAATGTGCGTTCTTGAAGCACCCGCAGCACTTTGGCCTGGATGGTGAGAGACATGTCGCCTATCTCATCAAGGAAAATAGTGCCTCCCTGCGCCTGAGCAAAGGAACCCCGGGCACTTTGCAACGCTCCCGTAAAAGCACCTTTGTCATGACCGAAGAGTTTACTCTCGAGAAGGGTCTCCGGTATGGCAGCGCAATTGAGGGCGATAAACGGTTTATCTTTCCTGTCGCTGGCCAGGTGAATCGCTTTTGCCACCAGTTCCTTGCCTGTGCCGCTCTCCCCTTGGATATAGACCGTTGAATCATTGTTGGCTATCCGGGAAACGATTTCCAGCACCGCCTGCATCTTATCGCTTCGGGCCACAATGTTTCCGAAATCGTACTTTTCTTCCAGGAGATTTTTCAGGCGCCGGATTTCGTAGGTAAGTCTTCTGTTCTCCATCGCTTTTTCAATTTGAAAAAGCAAGTCCCGAGCCTCGAAAGGTTTTGTGATGTAGCTGTAGGCCCCTTGTTTGATAGATTCGACGGCACTTTCGATCGTACCGTAGGCCGTGAGGATGATTACCGGCAGGTTGGGTGCGAGGAGATGCAATTCCTTCATCAGCGATATCCCATCCTGACGCTCCAACTGGAGATCGATGATCGCCAGATCAAATTCCTGGCCTTTGACGGCTTCAGTGGCTTCCTCCTCATGCACCGCCGCGGTGACCTCGAAGCCCGCCGACTCGACCCGAACCTTCAAGATCTCAATGAGGTTACGGTCATCATCAACAACCAATATTTTTCCAGAAGACATGAAATCCTCCTATTGTGCTTTCCTTCTTTTCTTCCGTTCGATCTCGATGTCCACTCTTTTTGACTCTTCGATAATAATGTTCAGCCGTTCTACCGTTCTCTTCGACTCCTCAAGAGTAGTATTTAATCGTTCTACCGTTCGGTTGAGTTTGTCATTTTCCTGTAAAACGCCGATAATGGCTTTTACCTGTTCAACCAGGTAGCTCTTTGGATAATCTTTGATCAATTTTCTATAATTAAGAAGCGATTTCCCGGAATCCTTGGCCGGATTCGCCGGATCGGCATAGATGACGCCCATAGCGAAGAGCGCTTCATCAGCCGGAGAATTGTTGCCGGCCAGGGATATCACCTTCTCCTGTTCTTTCAGTGCGTTGGCATAATTCCCCTGGGCGAGATATTTTTTCCCCAAGGCCAAATGTTCTCTGGCCTCATCGCCTTTGGCATCACTGAATTTTATGCCCATTATCGTCGTATACGCCGTCTTGCTCAGGGTACAGGCCAATGGGCAAAAAAAGATCAGGATGGCAATGCAAAGGTGAATCTGCTTCCCTTGCCGGGCTCGCTTTCCGCCCATACCTTCCCTCCATGCGCCGTAATAATATGTTTAACAATAGCTAAGCCCAACCCGGTTCCTTTTTTCCGATCAAAACTTTCAAATTTCTCGAATATGGTTGCCAGGTTTTCCTTGGGAATGCCCGGGCCCGTGTCGCTTACGGAAACCTCCAGTCCCTCAGGCACCGAACGGGCAGCAATGGTAATGAGTCCCCCTTCCGGCGTGAACTTGACGGCATTGCCAATCAGGTTTCTTAATACCTCGATAATCCGCTCCCCATCCATCCGATACGACGCGATGTCCCGATCTACCTGCTTTTCCAAACGAATTTTCTTGGATTCCGCATACGGCGTGATTCCCGTCATCGCCCCCACAATCAGGGGGATAATGCTTCCCTGTTCGAAGGTATACTTCATCATTCCCGCTTCCATCTTGGACAAATCCAGGATGGAATTTACCAACGTGGTCAGGCGGTTGCTTTCGGTGCCAATGATGGTCAAGAGTCTCCCCTGCTTTTCTGTGAGCGTTCCTCCCACACCTTCGAGGAGCAGGCTCGTCCCCTCCTTGATCGTGGTAAGCGGGGTTCTTAGCTCATGGGAGATCATGGAAAAAAAGTCGGCTTTTAGCTTATCAACTTCTTTCAGATGGAGGCACATCATGGTAAATGCCTCGGTGAGCTCCATAATTTCCGGAGGAGCTGCAATGTCAAACTCGCAATCAAAGAAGCTGTTGGGAATCTCCCTCGTTTTTTTTACGAGTTTGATGAGGGGTTTGGTAATGCTCCTGGTAATCAGGAAGGATAGCAAAATAGCGAGCAGAACCGTGATCGCAAACGAAATGACAGCGACCCGTTGCGCCGCCGTCCCGGCTTCACTCACCATTTTCGCCTTGTAGGAAGCACTCTCATGGGAGTAGTCCTCCAGCTTTTCCAATGTTTTCAGGACGGCATCGGAGGCCTTTTCCGTTTCCACTTTGTACCAGGTTTTATCATAGGCTTGATTCTTTTGCAGGTATTGCATTTCGGCGAAAACCAGGGATTGATAATGCTGATGGTATGTCTTGATCTTGGTAATGGAGTCCTTTTGAGAAGGAGTAAGCGAGGCGGAGCTTATCGATGCCAGGTATTTGTCAAAGTCGTCTTTTGCGGCGTGAAACTGGGTATATAAAACGGCGTCCTTGGAGAGAATATATTTTTGCTCGTAGCGCCGCTGTGAGAACAGAGAATCAACAAGCTTTTTCTCGGTGTCGATTAAACTGATTTCTACATTCTGGCTCTCAAGAATAAAGGTATTAAATTGAACCAGCTTTAAAATCGCATATACGTTGGAAACGCCCAGCAGAAATAAAACTACCAAGTAACCGGTCGTCAAACGGGCAAATATCCCAGGCTTCACGTGTTAACGCCACTCCCTTGTTGTCATATCGCGTCTTGGTCCTTCCTTCGCAAATTGAGGCGTTTCTTAATCGCCGCTCTTGGTCCTGCTGCCGGGCGCCCTGACCATGAGAACCGGTACATCGGAATAATGGAGTACCCGGTCGGCCACGCTGCCCATCAGCCATCGGCTTACCCCGGAACGTCCATGCGTGGCAATGAGGATTAGGTCGATGGTATTTTTTTCGGCGTAGCCGGCTATGGTTTCCGCAATCCGCCCCTCTATGGTTTCACATGTTACCGCCACCCCATACTGGCTAAAGCGTCCGGCGATGCGCTTTAAATATTCTTCGGCGGTCGATTTTCTGTCGGCGGTCATCTTCTCCCATTGTTCCGCATTGGGTGAAAATATATCTTCCTGCGCGGAAGACGCAAATGTTTCCACCGAGGCGCCGTACATGGCAATGGGCAGTGGTTCCAGCACCCAGAGCAACACCGCAGCTTTAGCCATGCCTCCTTGAATGAAGGACTCCGCGTGGGGAAGTACACACTCAGCCAATTCCGAGCCGTCCAATGGTATCATGATTTTCTGATACATATGCTCCTCCTTGCTTCAAGATATTCTTCCGTAATATCTATCATTATTATATGCGATAAACAAATTCTTTCTTCCTGCCCGAGCGGCAACAGAACCTTTGTTGAGAGAATCAAGGGAAAAAAGATTGACATATTCAATCATTATGATTAAGTTCGGCCATGCTTATTGATTCACATACTCACTTGGAGATGGAGGAGTTTGACAAAGATCGCGATGCGGTTGTCGAGCGGGCCAAGCAGGCCGGGGTTGGGCTCATGATCACCGTCGGCACCTCCATCGCCTATTGCAAAAAGGCTATAGACTTGGCCGGTCGCTACCCGGACGTTTATGTGGCCGTGGGTATTCATCCCCATGACGTGAAAGACATTGATGAGGCAACGTACGATGAACTCCGGAAAATGTCTGCAAGCGCAAAGGTGGTGGCTTTCGGCGAGATTGGGCTGGATTTCTTTCGGAATTTGTCGCCCCGGCAGGTACAGATCGAGCGATTCGGCGAGCAGTTGGAGCTGGCAACGGAAATTGGCCTGCCCGTGATTATCCATGACCGCAATGCCCATCAGGAAACCTTGGATATGCTCGGCTCCCGGCAAGGAAGATTGAGCGGGGTCATCCACTGTTTTTCCGGAGACCGGACCATGGCCGGGAAATGTCTCGATATGGGATTTCGCATCTCCATACCGGGGACGGTCACGTTTGACAAAGCCGAAGAATTGCGGCACGTGGTGCAGTATGTTCCTCTGGAGTGCCTGCTCGTAGAAACCGACGCCCCCTATCTGGCGCCGCAGCCCCACCGGGGGAAACGGAACGAGCCGGCTTATGTGGCTAAAACGGCAGCCAAGATTGCCGAGCTGAAAGGTTGCTCCTACGAGGAAGTAGCCTGTCGCACAACAGAAAATGCCAAGGCATTGTTCAGTTTGAATGGGCGGGCAGAGACAGGAGAGTCTTCTCATTCTTTATTGCAGCCTTTATTGCAGCACAGCGTGGTTTAAGGAAAGCGGGGGGAATGGGTTGTGTTTTTGTTATTGCCGGCGGCTCCATTGGGAACAGGGATTTTCTGCGCTCGCAGATAAGCCAATTTGCTCCTGATGAACTGGTTTGCGCCGATGGCGGCGCCCGCCATGTCGTGACCCTTGGTCTGACGCCGCAGGTGATTATCGGCGACATGGATTCCCTGCCGCCGGCAATTCTGCAGCATTGTGAGGCAAAAGGAAGCCGGATCATTCGTCACCCGCAGGCTAAAAAGGAAACGGACACCCAGCTGGCCTTGGAATATGCCTGCCGGTCTCACCCCGAAGAGGTCAGAATATATGGCGGCATGGGCGGGCGCATCGATCACGCCCTGGCCAATATATCACTGCTGCTGCCGGCCGCCCGGAGCGGTGTGGCAACAAAACTGGTGGACGAGTGGTGCGAGATTTATGCAATCACGCGGACAACATCGTTGGAGGGAATTATCGGCCAGACCGTCTCCCTGTTTCCTCTTTCCGAGCGAGTTCAGGGGATTGACCTGACCGGTTTTGAATATCCGCTCTCCGGTGGGACCATGGAAATCGGCGCCCCTTATGGAATCAGCAATCGTTTGCAGGCTGACCGGGCTGTCATTGCTATCGGGTCAGGCTGTCTGCTGATTGTCAGGTATACTCAGCCCGGCATTTTTCCGTCAGGAGATTAGATGGCGATTAACATGATGCCGGCGCGCGTATTATCCGTGGCCGGTTCTGATTCCGGCGGCGGTGCGGGGATACAAGCCGATCTGAAGACGGTTACCGTTCTCGGCGGCTTCGGCATGTCCGTTGTTACGGCGATAACCGTGCAGAATACGCTGGGTGTCCACGATAGTTACCCTCTGCCGCCCGATTTGGTCGCCCGCCAGTTTGACGCCCTGGCAACCGATATTGGGATCGATGCGGTAAAAACGGGAATGCTTCCGAATCCCGAAATCATGGCGGTGGTGGTTGGCAAGATCAGGGAATATGCTTTGACGAGGGTCGTGGTCGATCCGGTTTTGGCTGCCAAGCGCGGCGAGAGCCTCATGAGCAGCGATACGATCACTATGCTGATTGAGGAGTTGCTGCCGCACGCCTTGGTCGTGACACCGAACATCCCCGAGGCGGAGGTGTTGTCCGGGTTGATTATTGCGAGCCCCGAAGACATGCGGAAAGCGGCCCTGATCATCAGCCGGATTGGTTGCGGCAATGTGGTGATCAAGGGAGGGCACCTGCCGGGCAAGGTTTCCCTGGATATCCTCTATGACGGAGATGACTTTTATGAGTTCCCGTCGCCCCGGATCGACACCAGAGACACCCACGGTACGGGCTGCACTTTTGCCTCCGCAATTGCCACCTTTCTGGCCGGTGGCAGCAGCGTTAGAGAGGCAGTGATGGGCGCCAAGAAATACATTACGTCAGCCATCGCTCATGCCTGGCGTTTGGGGGGAGGACAGGGGCCGATAAATCATCTGGCTCCGTTTTTGCCGGAAGGTAATCATAAAAAATATTAATGATCGCAGGCCTATGCCTGTGGGGAGGGTAAAAAATGACACAACTGGAAACAGCTATTCAAGGACGCATCTCGGAAGAAATGGAAACATGCGCCGCCCAGGAAGGGGTATCTCCGGAATTCATCAGGCTGGGGATTGCCGCCGGCAATATCGTGCTGGTTCGCAACAACCGGCACTTGTCGATTAAGCCCCTGGCCGTAGGCAAGGGATTGCGGACCAAGGTCAATGCCAATATCGGTACCTCGGGCGACCTTGCCGACCTGACACTGGAACTGGAAAAGGTGAAGATATCCGCGGTCGCAGGCGCCGATACGCTAATGGATCTTTCCACGGGCGGTGACCTGGCAGCCATCAGGAAGGCGATCATGCAGGCTTCGTCCCTGGCGGTCGGCACCGTGCCGATCTATCAGGCTGCGGCCGCCATGATTGCCCAGGGAAAGCCCATTGTGGCCATGACAGCTGACGACATCTTTGCCGTTATCGAAGAAAATGGCAAAGATGGGGTTGATTTCATTACCGTTCACTGTGGTGTGACGCAAAGAAGCGTTGCCTGTATCGATGCCCAGGGGAGGCTGCTCGGCATAGTCAGCCGGGGCGGTTCCATTACGGCCAATTGGATGAAGTGCAATGAGAAGGAAAATCCGCTTTATGAGCAATATGACCGTTTGGTGGAAATCGCCCGCCGCTATGACATGGTCTTGAGCCTGGGCGATGGCTTGCGGCCGGGGTGCATCGCCGATGCCACCGACCGGGGACAGGTGCAGGAACTCATTCTGCTGGGCGAACTGGCCAAGCGGGCAAGGGAAAAAGGGGTGCAGGTGATGATCGAGGGGCCCGGCCACGTGCCGATTGCCGACATTCAGGCGAATATCCGGCTGGAAAAGAGCCTCTGCGATGGAGCGCCGTTTTATGTTTTGGGGCCGCTGCCCACCGATATTGCTCCGGGCTACGACCATATTACCGCAGCCATTGGTGGGGCTATTGCCGGCGCTACGGGGGCGGATTTCCTCTGTTATGTCACCCCTTCCGAACACCTGCGGTTGCCCACCCTGGAAGATGTGCGCGAGGGGATCATGGCATCGCGCATTGCCGCTCATATCGCCGACATCGCCAAAGGGTTGCCGGGGGCCCGGGAAAAAGACCTGGCCATGGCCAGGCACAGAAAAGAACTCAATTGGCAGGGGCAGATAAAAAGCGCCATCGATCCGGAAAAAGCGGAAAGGTTGCTGCAGGTCAGTACCAAGGCCGGGGAAGAGGGCTGCACGATGTGTGGCGAGTTGTGCGCCATCAGGCTGGGGAAAGAGTGAAGCTGGTCGTTATGCTGGTTTCGACTGTTCGATAGGCTCACAGCTTACCACGAGCGGTATATGTAGCCCGATCATCCTGAGCGGTGGATATATCCCATCATCCTGAGCCTGTCGAAGGATCAACAAGGACGCAAAAGTGTTATGGGAGATCTTCCGGTCAATTTGTCCGCCTTGCCCGAATCAGCCCGTCTTATTCTGAACAGATTGAAGTCGTCCGGCTACGAGGCCTACCTCGTGGGAGGGTGCGTTCGGGATCTGATCCGCGGCGTTTCCCCCGAAGATTATGATATCGTTACCTCTGCCGCTCCCGATACGGTAAGGGCTATGTTCCCCCACACTATCCCCGTGGGGATAAGTTTCGGCGTCCTGCTGGTCATTGAGCAGGGAAAGAAATACGAAGTGGCCACCTTTCGCACAGAAGACGGCTACGTGGATGGCCGCCGGCCCACCCGCGTAGAACCGGCCAGTGCGGAAGAGGATGTCAGGCGGCGTGATTTTACCATCAACGGACTGTTGCTGGATCATGAGACGGGCCGTCTGCTTGATTATGTGGGAGGCTGTGCCGATATTGAGCGACGCCTCGTGCGCACGATTGGCGATCCCAACCAACGTTTCGCCGAAGACCACTTACGCTTGCTCCGGGCGGTGCGTTTTGCCGCCTATCTCGGCTATAACATCGATCTTGATACGCTGGCGGCTGTCAAGTCCCAGGCGGCTCTGATTCAGCGGATCAGCGCCGAACGCATCCGGGAAGAACTGACCAAAATAATCACGCGCTCCGGGGCTCGGTGCGGTATGGAACTGCTTGCCGGGACGGGTCTGCTGGCAGAAATCCTTCCCGAAGTTGATGCGCTGGGCGGAGTGGAGCAGCCGGTGCTGTATCACCCTGAAGGTGATGTTTGGGAGCACACCTTGAAGATGCTGTCCTTGCTGCCGGTGGAAGCAACAGCCGATCCACGTCTGGCCTGGGGCGTTATCCTGCATGATGTGGGAAAGGCCGTAACCCGCACCGTGGACGACAGGGGAGTCCATTTTTACGGCCATGTTAAGTGCGGGGAAGAGATAGCCCGTCAGGTCATGGAGCGTCTCCGGTTTTCCAATGAAGATCGGGAAACGGTGCTGGCTCTGATCCGCTGCCATATGCTGTTCATGAATGTCCGGGAGATGCGGCCCAGCCGCCTGAAACGCTTTCTCCGCCTGCCCGATTTCTCGCTGCACCTGGAGCTGCACCGCCTTGACTGTCTGGGTAGCCACGGCATGCTCGACAACTATGAGTTTTGCCGGACCAAGCTGGCAGAAATTCCGGCGGAGGAACTGCATCCACCGCGCCTTATCACGGGCCATGACCTGATCGCCATGAGCTTCAAGCCTGGTCCACTCTTTGCCGGCATACTGCGG
>Ga0194060_10002344_pt1 | contig 13508 bp, 16 predicted proteins | sample SepL225m_MetaG_FD_163427 | JGI IMG/M metagenome (GOLD analysis project Ga0194060, IMG submission 163427) | Anoxic zone freshwater microbial communities from boreal shield lake in IISD Experimental Lakes Area, Ontario, Canada - Sep2016-L222-5m | ecosystem: Environmental > Aquatic > Freshwater >... | reverse complement strand
AGATCGAAGCCGTCGTTGACATAGAACACGCCCGCAGCCCAGGGCCCCGCTTCGCCACAGGTGGCGAGGGTCATGACACGATGTGCCGCCAGATAGTCCAGCGCCCGGTCGCGCGCCGCAGTCGCCGTCATGTGGACGGCGGCGCAGCGCCCTGCGGTGCATCTGCGCCCGCCGCTTCCTTCCAGCGCTTGAACAATTGGTGCGGGATATCGAATTGATCGAGGGCCTTGCCCACGGTGTGATCGACGATGTCGTCCAGGCTTTGCGGCCGGTTGTAGAAAGCCGGAACCGGCGGCAGCACCACGGCCCCGTAGCGCGCCGCCTGGCCCATCAACTCGATGTGCCCGAGGTGCAGCGGCGTTTCGCGAACCAGGAGCACCAGGCGGCGGCGCTCCTTCAGGCAGACATCGGCGGCCCGGGTCAGCAGGTTGTCGCTGTAGGAATTGACGATGCCGGAGAGCGACTTGATGGAGCAGGGGGCGACCAGCATGCCGCCGGTCTGGAACGAGCCGCTGGCGATCGAGGCGCCGATGTCGCGGTGGTTGTGCACCACGTGCGCGAGCGCCTCCACGGCGGCGGGGTCCCAGTCGGTTTCCTCGACAATGGTGCGTTTTGCCGAGGGCGACAGGACGAGGTGGGTCTCGATGCCGGGGATGTCCCTGAGCGCCTGCAGGCTGCGGATGCCGTACACGACTCCGGAGGCGCCGGAAATGCCAATGATGATTCTGCGCATGGTGCCGAAAGTCCCTCTAGAGCGCGGCGATCGTCTGCACTTCGACCAGAAACGGTTCCTTCACCAGGCGATCGACCATCAGCAGGGTGTTGGGGGGATAGACGCCGTCGGCGAACATGCGCGGAAATTCGCGCAGGCGGTACTGCATGAATTTCGGGATGTCCTGCGAATGCACCAGATAGGTGGTGAACTGCACCACGTTGCCCCAGCCCGCACCGCAGGATTCGAGCGCTGCGCGAACGTTGCCAAACACCTGCGCACACTGCGCGTCGAAGTCGTCCGCGCCGACGATGTTGCCGTCCTTGTCGCCGGCGAGTTGCCCGGCGATGAACAGGTATTCCGACGCCTTGACGCGCGTGATCTGGGAATACTGCCCCATGGGCTTGCCCAGGGTTTCCGGATTGATGATCCTGATTTCCGCCATGCTGTCGATTCCCTTTTTTGGTCGGTTGATCCGCTCCAGCAGTTAGAATACACCAATGCAAATGCCACGGCGCCGCTGGATCGACACCCTGCTCGCCGGCTATTTCGTCAGCATCTGGGGATCGGGCTACGTCGCCTCCAAGGTCGGACTGCAGTACGCCGCTCCGTTCACCTTTCTCAGCCTGCGCTACGTGTTCGGCCTGTGCTGCATGATTCCGCTGGTGCTGGTGCTGCGCCCGCGCTGGCCCGCCTCGCGCGTGGAACTCGGGCACATCCTGGCCGCCGGCCTGCTGATGCACGCCGCCAGCCTCGGCGGTAGCCATTATGCCCAATACCTCGGCATGAGCGCGGGCATCACCGCCCTGATCCTCGCGCTGCAACCCCTGTTCACGGCGTTCATCGTGTCGCGCTGGATGCATGAGCGCCTGAGCCCGCGCCAGTGGCTGGGCGTCGCCCTCGGCCTGGCCGGCGTGGCGCTGGTGGTGTGGCACAAAATCGATATTCGCGCCGCCAGCTGGGCAAGCCTCTTGGCGGTCGGCATTTCCCTTGCCGCCATCACCGCAGGCACGCTCTACCAGCGCGCGTTCTGCCCCGCGGTGGATTTGTACGGCGCGTCTGTGCTGCAGTTCGCGATTTCGCTCGCCGTGCTGGCGCCGCTCGCCTGGGCGGCGGAGGGCCTCGAGGTGCGCTGGACCTGGCAACTCGCCGCCGCCGTCGTCTATCAGGTGATCCTCGGGTCCATCCTGGCCGTGAACGTGCTGCACACGCTGATGCGCCACGGGCGGGCGACCCAGGTCACGAGCCTGCTGTACCTGACGCCGATCATCGCCGTGGTGGTGGAACTGCTCCTGTTCGATCTGGTGCCGACGCAGCTTACGCTCGCAGGCATCGCCATCACCTGCGCCGGCGTGGCGATGGTGGCGTGGAGAAAAACCAAACCGGCGGCGGCATACTGAAATGCGCCTGTGGCAGCTCATCACGCTCACCATCTTCACGCACTCCGTGTTCAACGGCAGCCGCATGCTGGTGTCGCTGTATGCCATCCATCTGCACGCATCGCCCGTCACCGTGGGCGCGCTGATGTCCTTCTACGCCCTGCTTCCCATGGTGTTTGCGGTGAGCGCAGGCCGGCTGGTGGACCGCGTCGGCGCGCGCTGGCCGATGTTCGGCGCAAGCGTGGCCCTGGCGCTGGGGACCCTGCTGCCCTTCGTCTGGCCGCGCCTGGAGACGCTGTACCTCACGAGCACGCTGATCGGCACCGGCTTCATGGTGTTCCACGTCGCGGTGAACCAGGTGGTGGGCGCTCTGGGCCGCCCGGAAGACCGCGCCGCGAATTTCAGCTGGCTGGCGCTGGGGTTTTCCGTCTCCGGCTCGCTCGGCCCGCTGATGACCGGATTCGCCATCGACTCCATCGGCCACGCGCGCACCTTCCTGCTCTTGTTCCTGTTTCCCCTGTTGCCGCTCGTCGTGTTGTGGTTCAACCGCCCGGCGCTGCCGCAGGCCAAGGAGCGCAAGGCGGGCACCGGCCAGCGGCGTGTCATGGACCTGCTGCGCAGCCGCGAACTGCGCCGCGTATTCATCGCCAGCGGCCTCTTGTCCATGGGCTGGGACCTGTACACCTTCGTCATCCCGATCTACGGCTCGCGCATCGGCCTGTCGGCTTCGACCATAGGCGTGATCATGGGCACGTTCGCCATCGCCACCTTCGCCGTGCGTCTGGTGATGCCGCTGCTGGTGCGGCGCGTGAAGGAATGGCACACCATCACCGCCGCGCTGCTGATCACCGCCGGCACCTACTCGCTCTTTCCGTTCTTTACCAGCGTGCCGCTGCTGATGGCGCTGTCCTTCGTCCTGGGCATCGGCCTGGGCTGCGCGCAACCGATGGTGATGGCGCTGCTCTACAACAGTTCGCCCCCCGGACGCCAGGGCGAGGCGGTGGGCGTGCGCACGACGGTGATGAACGCCAGCCACACCGTGCTGCCGCTCGCGTTCGGCGCGCTGGGCGCGGCGCTGGGCATGGGGCCGGTGTTCTGGTCGATGGCGGCGCTGATGGGCGCGGGCGCCTGGCTGGTCAACCGGCGGCGCGAACGCGACTAGAGGGAATCGAGCCAGAAGCCCAGTCCCTGGGCGTTCAGCTCGACGTCGTTGGAATAGATGTCGAGAATGCGCGCATCCGGCAGATGCGAGCCCCAGCGCCGCGCTTCTTCGAGAAAAATGCGCTTCACGCCCTCGCGCAGGCGCGCCGGCCGCTCGGACCCGGCGTCCTTTTCGCGCAAGCCCAGTTCGGCGTGGGCGTCGACCAAGCGGTGCAGCACCTCGGCCTTGGCCGGAATATCGCCAATCCGGCTGTAATGGGTGACGTACACCGCTTCCGGCTTCGTTCCGAGGATGAGATCGATCGAGCTATGGTAGGGCCCGGGGTCGAACTGCACCGGGCTCGAAGTCGGGACGATGAACTGCCTGCCGCCCTCGTCCATTTCGCGGTAGGAAATACCGAATACGTCGCCGGAGAAGACATGCCCGGATCGGGTGTCGCGGATGGCGACGTGGTGTCGCGCGTGGCCGGGCGTGTCCAGAAACTGCAGCTCGCGGCCGTTGAGCCGGATGGAGGCTTCGTGCGGCGTCTCGATGATGCGCTCGGCGGCGATGGGCAAGACGTCCCCGTACATTTCCCGCGTCGGCTCCGAACCGTATACCGCGACCGTGCCCGCGATCAGCTTTGACGGGTCGGCCATGTGGCGCGCGCCGCGCGGATGCACGGTGAGGGTGGCGTTGGGAAAGGTGCGCATGAACAGCCCCGCTCCGCCGGCGTGATCGAGGTGGATGTGGGTCAGGATCACGTAATCCACCTGTTCCGGCGTCAAACCTTTCTGCCGCATCGCTTCCAGCACCAGCGGCACCGAGTGATTGGTGCCGGTGTCGACGATGGCCGCGCGGCCGCCTTCGACGATCAGGTGGATGGCGTCCAGCATGGGGCGGTGATAGCCCGAATCGATGGCGCTGATGCCGTGCTCGTAATCGATGACCTGGGGCATGATGCCTGGCGGGATGGGGTACCGGCGCATTCTACAATGGTCCGCCATGGACCGCCCCAGACGCGGCGGGCGCGGCGCGCACAGTGCGGGCAGGGTAAAATGCGGCACGCGCGTCATCCGGGGCACACACCATTCCATGAGTATTTCCGACATACGTCAGGAGTACCAAAGCGCCGAACTCGTCGAAGAGGACGCGGCGGCGGATCCGTTCGGGCAGTTCGACCGCTGGTTCAGCGATGTACTGCGGGCCGAACTGCCGCTGCCCAACGCGATGACGCTGGCCACCGCGGACACAGACGGCAGGCCGTCGGCGCGCGTCGTCCTGTTGAAGGGCGTGGATGCGAACGGCTTTGTCTTTTATACCAATTACGAAAGCCGCAAGGCGCGCGAGCTCGCGCTCAATCCGTTCGCCAGCCTGGTGTTCCTGTGGACGCCGATGGAGCGCCAGGTGCGCATCGAAGGCGCGGTCGAAAAAGTGTCCGCGGAGGAATCCGACGAATATTTCGACAGCCGGCCGCTAGGCAGCCGCCTGGGCGCCTGGGCATCCCCGCAAAGCAGGCCCTTGCCGAGCCGGCTCGCGCTGGCTTCGAAGGTCGCGGCGATCATGCTACGCTACGGCACCGCACCACCGCGGCCGCCGCACTGGGGAGGCTATCGCGTGCGGCCCGATGCGATCGAATTCTGGCAGGGCCGCCCTGACCGTTTGCATGACCGGCTGCGCTACCTGAAGCAGGGCAACACTTGGAAGATCGAGCGTCTGGCGCCCTAGTGGCGCCCGCTCCTGGAAAACATCAAAGGGAGGAAACATGTCTGATACCGTGAAATACCTGCTGGACGAAACGCGCATGCCGAAACACTGGTACAACCTCGTCGCCGACCTGCCGGTCCCGCCGCCGCCGGTGCTGCATCCGGGAACGCTGCAGCCGGTCGGGCCCGACGACCTTGCGCCGCTGTTCCCGATGGAACTGATCATGCAGGAGGTCTCGACCGAGCGCGAAGTGCCGATTCCGGAGCCGGTGCGCGAGATCTATCGCCAGTGGCGCCCCTCGCCTTTGTTCCGCGCGCGGCGACTGGAGAAGGCGCTGCAGACGCCCGCGAAAATCTATTACAAGTACGAAGGCGTGAGCCCGGCCGGCAGCCATAAGCCGAACACCGCGGTGCCGCAGGCGTTTTACAACAAGCAGGCCGGGGTGAAGAAGCTGGTCACCGAAACCGGCGCCGGCCAGTGGGGTTCTTCGCTTTCGTTTGCCGGCGCGCTGTACGGGCTGGAGGTCAAGGTATTCATGGTCCGGGTTTCGTACGACCAGAAACCCTACCGCCGCGCGCTGATGGAGACCTACGGCGCCAGCTGCACGGCGTCGCCCTCGAACGAAACCCAGGCAGGCCGCAACATCCTCGCCCAGCGCGCCGACCATCCGGGCAGCCTCGGCATCGCGATTTCGGAGGCGGTCGAAATCGCGGCGCAGCGCGACGATACCAAGTACGCGCTCGGCTCGGTGCTTAATCACGTGCTGCTGCACCAGACGGTGGTCGGCCAGGAAGCCATGGCGCAACTGGAAATGGCCGGAGACTATCCGGATGTCATCGTCGGCTGCACCGGCGGCGGCTCGAATTTCGCCGGCATCGCGTTCCCGTTCCTGGGCGCGCAACTGCGCGGCGGCAAGAAGCTGCGCATCGTCGCGGTAGAACCGGCGGCCTGCCCCAGCCTGACGCGCGGCCAGTACGCCTACGACTTCGGCGACACCGCGCACCTGACGCCGCTGACCAAGATGCACACCCTTGGATCGACCTTCACTCCGCCCGGCTTCCACGCCGGCGGCCTGCGCTACCACGGCATGGCGCCGCTGGTGAGCCACATCAAGCAGCTCGGCCTGATCGAGGCGGTCGCCTACCACCAGACAACCTGCTTCGAAGCGGGCGTGCTGTTCGCGCGCGCCGAGGGCATCCTGCCGGCGCCCGAGGCGAACCATGCGGTGAAAGGCGCGATCGAGGAAGCGCTGAAGTGCAAGGCGGAAGGCAAGTCGCGCACCATCCTGTTCAACCTCTGCGGCCACGGCCACTTCGACATGCAGGCCTACATCGACTACTTCGGCGGCAAACTGCAGGACCTGAACTACGACGAGGCCGAGCTGGCGATGGCGCTCGCCGGACTGCCCTCGGTCAAGGAAGCCGCCTGACGCAGGCTGGCGCAAGGGGGCGCGGCCGCGCCGCGCCCTTCTGAACCAGCGGCTGTTTCGGACGCACCGATACAGCCGCCGCTCCCCTACCGCACGGACGAATCTCCCATGGAATTCCAGACACTCAAGGTCGCACTGGCCGGGCAGGTTGCGACCATAGAGCTCAACCGCCCGGAGCACGCCAATGCGCTGGAACCGTGCATGTGGACCGAGTTGCGCGATGCGATGCGCTGGCTCGACGAGACCGCCGGCGCGCGCGTCGGCGTACTCTCCGGCGCCGGCAAGCATTTCACCGCCGGCATCGACCTCGGCATGCTCGCCGGGATGCGCGAGCAAATCCGCGACGACTGCGACGGGCGCTCGCGCGAGAAGCTGCGGCGCATCATCCTCGATCTGCAGGACACGCTCAGTTCCATCGAGCGCTGCCGCAAGCCGGTGATCGCCGCGATCCACGGCGCCTGCGTCGGCGGGGGCATCGACCTCATCTGCGCCTGCGACCTGCGCTACTGCTCGGCCGACGCTTTTTTCTCGGTCAAGGAAATCGACGTCGGCCTCACCGCGGACGTCGGCACCCTGCAGCGGCTGCCGCATCTGGTGGGCGAAGGCATCGCGCGCGAACTCGCCTATACCGGGCGCAAGGTAAGCGGGGCCGAAGCGAGGGAACTGCGCCTGGTGAACCATTGCTACGCCGACCGGGACGCGCTGATGGCGGCCATGCGGGAGCTTGCGGCCGCGCTCGCGGCCAAACCGCCGCTGGCCTTGCGCGGCGCCAAGGAAATGATCACCTATGCGCGCGACCACACGGTCGCGGACGGCCTCAACTACGTGGCCACCTGGAACGCCGCGATGCTGATGTCCACCGACCTGGACGAGTCGCTGGCCGCAGGCAGGGAAAAGCGCGCGCCGAAATTCCGCGACTGACTTCCTCGTTGCAGGCTTCCGCGCCGAAGGCGGAGGTTATTTTTTCAGCTTGGCGGTGAAATGCTTGCGGAACTTGGCCACCTTGGGTTCCACCACCATGATGCAGTACGGCTGATAGGGATTGGTCCGGAAGTATTCCTGATGCTCGGCTTCGGCAATGTAGAAGGTGCCCGCCGGCACGACCTCGGTGACGATCGGGCGGCCCCACAGTCCGGCCGAATCCAGCCTGGCGATCACTTCCCCGGCGGCCGCCTTCTGCTCCGGTGAGTGATAGAAAATCGCGGAACGATATTGCGGCCCGGTGTCGTTGCCCTGGCGGTTGCGCGTGGTCGGATCGTGGATGACGAAGAACACCTCCAGCAGGTCGCGAAAGCCGGCGACGGCCGGATCGAAGCGGATCTGGACCACTTCGGCGTGCCCGGAATTGCCGCTGCATACGTCGGCGTAAATGGGGGCCTTGACGTGCCCGCCCATATAGCCCGACTCGACCGAAACCACCCCCTTCAGGTCGTCGAACACGGCCTCCAGACACCAGAAACAGCCTCCGGCCAGGGTGGCGATTTCCGTTCCGGCTTGCGGCTGTGTCATGTCGGGCACCTTTACGGTCAAAATTATTCGGCCCGGTATGGCGGGATGCCGGGAACTTAAATATCATAGCGCATCCTGAGCCCGATAACCCCGACACGAGGAAACGCTGAATGGCAACTCTGCACCTGTTTCGCAATGCGCCAGAGGTCGTTGCAGTCGCCGCCGGAAAGTATATTTTCCGCAAAGGCGAGGCCGCGAAAGTGATGTATCTGATCATCGAAGGCGAGGTGGAACTGATGCTCGGCAACACGGTTGTCGAAACCGCCGGCGAAGGCAGCTTCATCGGCGAGATGGCGCTGATCGAGGACGAGCCGCGCAGCGCGTCCGCACGCGCCCGGGGCGACTGCCGCGTGTTTCCCATCAACGAGGCGCGTTTCCAGCTGCTGGTGAAGGAAACACCGTTTTTTGCACTGCAGCTGATGAAGATCCTGGCGCGCCGGCTGCGCAACATGGACGCGCGCGCCAGCGCCGCGCCCAAGGCCAAGAAAGCAAAAAAAGCAAAGAAAAAGACGTGATTGGAGAAGGGGCTTGACGCGCCTTGCAAGCAGGGTCTAAATTGTCGGCTGCACGGGCAAACATCGGTTCGGTTGCTGGCTCGCCGCAAAATTTTGCACTTCAACATAAAAGGGGATTTCCATGAAAAACATTTTTGTCCGCTGTGTTTGCCGCATGCTGATCGTCTGCATGGGCGCATTCCCGTTCAGCACCTACGCCGGCATGGTCAGCACCGATGAAGTGGTCGCTGCAGTCCAGTCCCAGGGTTCGCGCGATCGCCTGCGCGATCTGGTCGGCCGCAGCGAAGTGCGCAGCCAGCTGCAGAATTTCGGCATCAGCGCCGCGTCGGCGCAAGAGCGCGTCAGTGCCATGACCGATGCTGAAGTCGCGAGCCTGGCCGGTCAGATCGACAGCCTGCCCGCGGGCGGTTCCAGCGGTTGGGCGATCGCGGCAGGCCTGCTGCTCATCGGCCTGATCTGGTACTACTGGGTCAAGTGACCGTAAGCTTTTTCAAATCGTTTGCCAAAGCCCGCGCCAGCGCGGGCTTTGTTTTTGTGCTTTCGCTTTTGTCGGGGTGCATCAGCCTGCCGCAGTCCGACGCCTTGCGCGGCGACGGCAGCGCAAGCCTGCCGCCTCGAATGGAACTCGAAACGGTCCCGTTTTTCGCGCAGGAGGAATACCAGTGCGGTCCGGCCGCGCTGGCGATGGCCTTGAATGCGGCCGGCGTGAAGGTGACTCCTGATGAACTTACCGAGCAGGTATATCTCCCGGAACGCAAGGGCAGCCTGCAGGTAGAGATGCTCGCCAGCGCGCGGCGCCACGGAGTGCTGGCCTACGAACTCTCGCCCGAACTCAAAGACGTGCTGGCGGAGGTTGCCGCGGGCAACGCGGTGATCGTGCTGCAAAACCAGGGTCTGTGGTCGTTTTATCCCTACTGGCACTACGCCGTTGTCATCGGTTACGACCTGGAGAAGAAGCAGATCCTGCTGCATTCAGGCACCCGGGCGCGCCGCACCATGCCGCTCGGTTTGTTCGAGTTCCTGTGGATAGACGGGCAACGCTGGTCCATGGTGGCCCTGGCCCCGGGACGCCTTCCGGCGAGCGCGCGCGAAGCCAACCTGGCCACCGCGACCGCGGCGCTGGAAAAAGTCGGGCGCACCGCCGAAGCGCGGCTGGCCTATGAGTCCCTGGTGCAACGCTGGCCCGCCAACCTCGTTGGCCTGATGGGCCTGGGCAATACCGCCTACGCGCTGGGAAACAAAGCCGACGCCGAAGGCGCGTTTCGCAAGGCGACCGCCGCGCATCCCCTGGCTGCGTCCGCGTTCAACAATCTGGCACAGACGCTCGCCGACCAGGGCAAACGCGCCGAAGCGCTGGAGGCCGCGCGCAAGGCGGTAAGCCTTGGCGGCGCCAACCTGCCTGCAGCGCAGGCGACGCTGGACGAAATACTAGGAAAAAAACAGTAGGCCAGCCGTCCGCGCGAACGCGGCCGGCCATCAGCGGTGCTCAGGCCCTGCCGATATGCTGTTGCACCCAGTCGGCGACGGACAGGGCGCGCGCATCGTCGCCCCTGCGGCCGATGACCTGCAGTCCTACCGGAAGTCCGTGCGGACCGGTTCCGCAGGGAACGCTGATGGCGGGCGTCTGCAGCACCGTCCACATGCGGCAGAAAACCGGGTCGCCCGTGGCGGCGAGCCCTGCAGGCGCCTCGCCGGGCGCACTGGGCGCGAGCAACACGTCTACGTCGGCGAAGAGCTGCTCCAGCCGGCTGCGGCAGGAGGCCACCAGAACCATTGCGGCGTCATAGCGCGCTGCATCGCACTGCTTTGCAAGTTCGAGCATCTGCTTCAACTTTTCACTGAGTTGGGCGTAATGCTGCAGGCGATCGCTGGCCAGGGCGGCGCAGATTTCGTAGTTCATGATATCGATCTGCGCCTGCGTGATTCCGGCGAACTCACCAGGCAGCACGATTTCAGTCATTTTCGCGCCGGCGCGGCCTAGCGTAGCCGCAGCGTTCTCCATCGCAGACACGGTTTCCGGCTGCGCTGCGCTCCAATCATTCGTGCGGCATATGCCGATGCGCGGCGCGTGCGCAAGCGGTCTCACCAGCAGATCGCGGCCGCTCAGCGCGGACACGAACAGCGCGGCATCGGCCACCGTGCGGGTCATCGTGCCCAGCGTGTCGAGCGTGTCGGAGAGCGGTTTGATGCCGGCGCGCGGCAGCGTCCCGTATGTGGGTTTGTAGCCGACGATGCCGCAGTAGCTTGCCGGGCGGATGATGGAGCCGGCGGTCTGCGTGCCGAACGCGAGCGGCACCATGCAATCGGCCACAGCCGCGGCCGAGCCGCTGGAAGAGCCGCCTGGGGTATGCGAGGGTTTGTGCGGATTCGCTGTTTTTCCGGGATGGAACCAGGCAAATTCGGTGGTAACGGTCTTGCCCATCACCAGGGCCCCCGCCGCGCGGGCGAGCGCCACGCTGGCGGCGTCGACGCGGGGGCGGTGTCCCGCATAGACCGGCGAACCGTACGCGGTCGGCATGTCCCCCGTGTCGATCAGGTCCTTCACCCCGATGGGCAGGCCGTGCAGCGGGCCGCGCACCGGGCCCGCGTCTAGCTGGCGCGCCTGGGCGAGCACGGCGTCGCGATCCAGATGTATCCAGGCCCCGACCGTTGCCTCGCGCTCGTCAATGCGCGCCAGGCAGGCACGCGCCATCTGCTCCGCCGTAATCTCGCGGGCGGCGAGGCGCTTCGCCGCTTCGCCGGCGCTCAACCGGTTCAATTGCTCCACACTGCCTCCTGCGTTCTTCAATTTTTCTTCTTCTTCGCTTTCGCTTTCTTTACGTTGAGAATGGTGCCTTTGCAGCGGCGCGCGCCGCAGCGGCACTCGTACAGCCGCTTGAGTTCCGGCGTGTGCCGCTCCTCGAGCTCGATGCGGTAGTTGTAGCTCAACTCCTCGCCCGGCCGTATCGCGCGCAGCGTCTCGATGTAAATGCGGTCCTCGTCGTCGACCGCTTCGCAATTGGGCGCACAGCTGTGGTTGATCCAGCGCGAGCTGTTGCCCCTGGTGGTGGCGTCGATGACCATGCCGTCGTCGAGCGCAAACAGAAACGTATGCGGGTTGTCGTCCTTGGCGTAGCGCCTGTCCACCTGCTTCTCGGTCAGCAATTCGCCCGTGTACTCGATCAGGCGCGTCTTGGCCGGTATGTGGGCGAGGGCAAACACGCCTTTGCCGTGGATGCCGGAACTGCGCACGGCGAAGCGGCGCTGCGGTTTATTCTTCTTGGTCGTCATGATGTCCAAATTTCGGTATTGTATGCAGGGCGCGATTTTAGACCATTTTGCCCCGTGCCGGCGACAAACCATCCTGTCCGGCGGGCGGCGGAAATAGGGGCGGATTGCGGTTGCTGCGGCGTATAATTGGCCACTTGGAGTCCAATATGCGCATCGAAGTACACGTACATGGCACCATTCCGCTGCGTGCCGAAACCAATCTCTCGCAGTTGGAAGCCGCACTGCGCCCGTGGCTGCGTTACATCGACGAAGACAATCTGGTCGATGCGCGCAGCGTCTACGAGGACGAACCCGGCGTCGTATTCGATGCCAAGGGCAAGACCCTTGAGTTCTGCTGGACGGGCGATGTCGGGCGCGGCTTTCGCGAATTGATCGAGGAAGCGCTGCAGGCGCTATGCCCGTACACCGAGTCTGCGGCGGAAATCGAGGTGAGCTATTACCACGACGACGGCCAGGACGAATTCGGCATGGTGTTTGTCGGCCCCACTCCGGAGTCGATTCACGAGCGCCAGAAGAGCCGCATGATAGACGACGTGTCAGGCCTGCTCGCGCGCCATTTCACCGAATCGGAAATCGGCGAAGTATCGGCCCTGGTGAACCAGTTGTTCGAACGCAATTGGGTCGCGAAGACCGGCGATGCGCAGTCTGGCTCGGCCGCCTCCCCCCGCGGCCTGACGCCGGCCCAGCGCCGCCGCCTGCACTAGACCGCAGCTTAGAACTCGTTTCGAAGCGGCGGCATATCGCGAGAGGGGTCCTTCTCCTCAAAAAAGATCGAGACCTCCGGAGCGCCTGCTGCGTCAGTCTCAGTCGGCGCTGACTACGCCGACCACGTTTGCGGATTCGGCGCTCACGATGACCGCGAGATCGCGCTGCTTGATGTAGAGCGGGAGAATCAGGACATCCGGTGACCTGAGACCTGCGTCGGCCAGCGCCTTCTCGAGCACCGGCTTGAATTGTGGCAGTTCGGCCCCGACAAGTTGCGGCGGTTTTCCCATACTCAGAACCAGCTTCTTTTGCTCGGCGTAAGGCACGAAGTATTGCGGAAACAGCTGTACATCGACGCCGGTGCTGATGGCGAGCATCGTCAGGAGTTCCAGTTCCTTCGGGTCGGTGGGCAACTCCGCTGCCGCCGCGACCGGACCCGAGAACGGCACGGTCTTGAATTCCGGTCGTTTTACCTTGGCGAGTTGTTCCGGTTCCAGCTGATTCGCGGTCACGATCTCGAACCGGTCCTTTACGAACAGCAGGTAGGCAGGTCTCGCCTGAAACGCGACATGCACCCCGTAGGCGAGCGCCGCCATCTGCAGGACGGCGACGGCCGCGAGATCGAATTTCAGGCTCTTTTTTCTTGTGTCGAAAACCACGAGCGTGATCAGGGGGCCCAGCACCACGTCGACGCCGACGATCAACTCGATCAGGCGCCTCCCGCCCAGCGCCTCGAAGTACGGGCTCGGATACCAGATGCGCAGCATGGCCCAAACGACGACAGCCGCAACTATTGCGCTTGCGCTCAGATGGATTGCGGCAGCTTTCCAGCGGGAAGCAGGTTTCTTCATGGCATCAGATTGTAAGGTCGCGCGGCGATGGCGGCATTGTTTTTCCGCAATCGGTTCACCGGCCTGGTATTGTCCATTGCCGGACTGCATAGGTCCCGCATGCATCGCCGGCAATTCGCTAAGCGCGGGTATTTCAAAATGCGAAAAGCCCAACCGTACTCGGTTGGGCTTTTCGTTTTTAGGTACCTGACGATGACCTACTTTCGCATGGGTAATCCATACTATCATTGGCGCAACACCGTTTCACGGCCCTGTTCGGGATGGGAAGGGGTGGGACCAGCGTGCTATGC
>Ga0194060_10002341_pt1 | contig 13527 bp, 10 predicted proteins | sample SepL225m_MetaG_FD_163427 | JGI IMG/M metagenome (GOLD analysis project Ga0194060, IMG submission 163427) | Anoxic zone freshwater microbial communities from boreal shield lake in IISD Experimental Lakes Area, Ontario, Canada - Sep2016-L222-5m | ecosystem: Environmental > Aquatic > Freshwater >... | reverse complement strand
CAGGGCCTTGTCTTCGAAGGCCTTGAGTTCGGGCGTGATGAAGCGCTCGGCGTTCTTCAGCGTCTGGCGGCGCCGGTAATCCTGTGGCACCTTGTCGACCTGGCCCTGCGTGACTTCGATGTAGAAGCCGTGCACCTTGTTGTACTGCACACGCAGATTGGCAATACCGCTGCGCTCGCGTTCGCGCCCTTCAAGATCGAGCAGAAAGCTGTCGCAATTGGTTTGAATGGCGCGCAGTTCGTCGAGTTCGGAATCAAAACCATCGGCGATCACGCCACCGTCGCGTACCAGCGCGGAAGGTTCCGCGGCGATGGCGCGGATCAGCGTTTCAGCGCAGCCGGCAGGCGGTTGCAGGGCGGCACCGAGCTGCGTCAGGTAGGGGTCGAGTCCTTGCAACAGCGGTGCGAACTGCGCGCTCTTGTGCAGCGTCAGCATCAGTGCCAGCAACTCGCGCGGTCGTACCTGGCGCAGCGCCAGACGGGCCGTGATGCGCTCGACATCGCTGCTGCCTTTGAGTTGCTCGCGCAGCTTGTGCCAGGGCCCGGACGGCGCAGCGCCGGGCGCGCCGTCACGCAGTGCGGCAATGGCGTCGAGTCGCTGCTGCGCCTGCAAACGGTCGCGGCGCGGGCTGAGCAGCCAGTATTTCAGAACCCGGCTACCCATGCCGGTCAGACAGGTGTCGAGCAGCGAGAACAGGGTCGGCTGGTCCTCACCGCGCAGGGTTTGCGTGAGTTCGAGGTTGCGCCGTGTGCTGGACGGCAGGGCGATCGTATCGTCCTCGCGCTGCACGCGCAGGCTGTGCAAATGGGTCAGGGCGCGGCCCTGCGTATGTTCGGCGTAGCCCAGCAGCGCGGCAGCGGCCGCGTGCGCCTGCGTCAGGTCCTGCGCCTGCCACGGTGCCAAACTGGCCGACTGCATCTGGGCCAGCAACTTGCGTTCGCCCAAGCCGGAATCGAATTGCCAGTCGGGACGAGCCGTGATACTCAGAGTCGCGGCAGATTGAATTTGGCGCAAGCGGGTCTCGAAGGCGGGCGTGGCACCGGCGCTGAACAGCAGTTCACCCGGGCTGACGCGCGCCAGCCAGTCGGGTAATTCATCGGGCGCGCATTCGGCCAGCGCCAACTCGCCCTGCGTGATGCTGAGCCAGGCCAGGCCACAGCGATTGCGTGGTCCCTGGTGCACGGCCAGCAGGATCGCCTCGGTCTTGTCGCTGAGCAGTTCCAGATCGGTCAGCGTGCCAGGTGTTACCACGCGCACCACCTTGCGCTCGACCGGCCCCTTGCCGGTGACCTCGCCCACCTGCTCGCAGATCGCCACGGATTCGCCGAGCTTGATCAGGCGCGCCAGATAGGTCTCGACCGAATGAAAGGGCACGCCGGCCATCACCACGGGTTCGCCGGCGGACTGGCCGCGCTGCGTCAGCGTGATATTGAGCAGACGCGCTGCTTTCTCGGCGTCGGCATAGAACAGCTCATAGAAGTCGCCCATGCGGTACAGCAGCAAGGTGTCAGGAAACCCGGCCTTGAGGCCGAGGTACTGCTCGATCATGGGGGAATGTTGTTTTGCTGTGTCAACCATTGGTGGGAGTCTATCAATATCGGACCCGGTGGCGCACAGGTGGTCGCAGGTCCATTTCAAATTCAGGATGCATGCAGATTTGACTAGAATCCGTGCAGCAACTGCGCAATATGGAGAATCACGGTGGCCTCTCAAAAGAAAAATAAATCCCCAGCGGCGCGCAGTATTGCGGTGTTTGGCCTGATTGCCGCGTTATTCTCTCTGCGGGGCAACGCGCAAGAGGCCTATGCCGTGTCGGAGGCAGACTACCTCGCGGAGATGCCGGTGGTGCTGTCAGTATCCCGATTGCCGCAACGGCTTGATGAAACGCCGGGTGCCGTCACCCTCATTGATCGCAGCATGATCCGGCTCTCGGGTGCACGCGATCTGGCCGATCTGATGCGTCTGGTACCCGGTTTTCAAACCAGCATGTCCTTCGAGTTGGGCGGACCGCAGGCCAGCTACCACGGTGCTTTTGGCGGATTTTCAAATCGCATCCAGGTGCTGGTGGACGGGCGTTCAGTCTATTCACCCTATTTTGTCGGCAGTGTTGAAGCCGGTCTGCAAACCGTGGCCTTGCAGGACATTGAACGCATCGAAGTGCTGCGCGGCTCCAATTCAGCCGCCTACGGCGCACGCGCTTTTTTGGGTGTGATCAATATTGTGACCCGTGACAGTGCGGACACAGCAGGCACGCAACTGCGTCTGAGCCGAGGCAGCGACGGCATTCAGGACAGCGGCGCGAGAATCGGCGGCGCCAGCGGCAACACCAGCTACCGTCTGAGCGTCGATCGGCGCGCTGATGACGGCCTGCAGGGTGCTGCCGGGCGCAACCGGATTGATCGCGTGGGTTTGCGCGCTGATTTTCGGCCGAACGCAAGCGACGAAATCCAGCTGCGTGCGGGAACGCTCTCGATCGGTACCGGCAAGGGCTTTGTCGACGCCATAGACGATCCGGCGCGTGACACACGCTACGGCTCCGGCTATGTGCAAGTGGATTGGCATCACAGCCTCAATGCTGACCATGATCTCGCGCTGAACTATTCTCATTCGGAAGAGTCCTATCAGGACAAGGTCCTGTTTTCCCTGATTCCGGTTGGCATCAACGACAGCCTCTACATCGATGCTTCAGGCCGTTCCGGCAACGACAACCTGAGTCTGCAGCACACCTGGCGCCAGAGTCCGGATTTTCGACTCGTCTGGGGTGCCGAATTTCGACGTGAGGCTATCACCTCCAGACCTGCCTTCAACACCGACGATGCGCTCATCACCGACTTCACGCGGCTGTTTGCCAACGCCGAGTGGCGACTGGTCAAGGACCTGGTGCTCAACGCCGGCGCCATGGCTGAAAAAAGCAGCGTCAATGGCAACAGCATTGCACCCCGGCTGATGTTGAACTGGCGTTTCGCAGACGGCCAGACCGTGCGCGTCGGCGCCTCCACGGCTTACCGCCCGCCCAGCGATTACGAAAAATTTGCTGACGTACGCTACTACTGGCATGGGCAACTGCTGCGCGTGACGACACAGGCCAGTGGCACGGTTCAGCCCGAACATATTTTTGCCCGAGAAATCGGCTATCTAGGCGCGCTTGCGAGCGTGAATCTGCAGTTTGATGTCCGGGTTTTCCATGAGCGCATCGGTGACTTCATTCGCCAACTCAACACCGCGGTGCCCAAGGATTACGCCAACCTGGATAATTTTTCCATTCAGGGTCTCGAATACGAGATGCGCTGGCGGCCCTGGGCTGGTACCCGATTTCGCTTGACGCAAGCCTATGTCCGCAACAATGTGGCCGACCAGTATTCGCCGCTTGGAGCGGGCATGTCACTGGTAGCGCCTCAGATCGCCAGCACGCTGGCCTATGTTCAACAGTTGCCGGGTGGGCTCACCTTCAGTCTGACGCATCAGAACAGCAGCAAGCAGACCCTGCCGGGAGCCGGTCTGTTGGATCAGACCACGATCCGTCGCACGGATCTGCGTCTGGCTGCGCCGCTGCAGATCGGCGGCAAAGCGGCTGAGCTGGCGCTGGTGCTACAGAACGCCGGGAGTCCGGTGATGGATTTTGCACCGGCCTTCGCTTTTCAACGTCGCGCGTTCGTCACGCTTCAACTCGACAACTAGTCGCCGCTCCATGCCGATTGGGCTGCGCCATCTGATCCTCAGTTTCGTCCTGGGCTGGCTTGCGGCGGCCAGCGTGCAGGCGGCCAGCGTTGTCATTCTGAGCAGCGAGAGCAGCGCGGCGTACACGCAAGCCTCGCAGGCGCTTATCGGTGAGCTTGAAAGACGCGGAGTACCCCGGAACGAGCTGCTTTCAGTCACCTTGCTTGAATGGACCAGTGCAACGCCCGTGGGTGCCAAGTTGATCGTGACCCTGGGTGCGCAGGCGAGCGAGGTGGTGGCCCAGTCAGCAGTGCAAATTCCGGTGCTGTGTACTCTTTTGCCGCTGGCCAGTTTCGAGCGTCTGTTGCGTGCGCATGGACGTCGGGCCTCGCCCCGCTTCACGGCCCTTTACCTGGATCAGCCATTTGATCGTCAACTGAATTTGATTCGGCAAGCCTTGCCCAAAGCCAAGCGTCTGGGCGTGCTGTGGGGACCGGCATCAACCGCCCAAGCGTCGGCATTGAAAACACAGGCCCTGAGTCGGGGACTGACTTTGGTGAGCGCGAGTGTTGACACACAAACCTCCTTGTTTGATGCGCTCCAGGAGATTCTCCAGGATGCTGATCTGTTACTGGCCTTGCCTGATCCTCAGGTTTACAACAGCAGCACGGTCCAGAATATCCTGCTGGCCTCTTTCAGGGCGAAAACGCCGGTTGTCGCTTTCTCGCCGTCCTATGCCAGAGCAGGGGCTTTGCTGGCGGTTTACGTGACACCGACACAGATTGGGGTCCAGGCAGGCACGCTCGCCAACGCGGTGTTGCTCGGCAAGGAATTGCCCGCTGCACCCATCCATTCACACGACTTTGAAATCGCGATCAATGAACAACTGGCCCATTCACTCAGTCTGCGCTTGAATGCGCATGAGTTGCGCGAGAAGTTGCTGACCGAAGAGGCTCGGCCATGATCGAAGCCCCGATCCGGTTTCGCATCCTGCTGGCCTCCCTGCTGCCGGTCACGCTGGTTTCAGTTTTGCTGGCCGCATTCTTCCTGATCGCCAGAGTCGGCGACAACGACGCGGCAAACAGCCGCAGCGCCCGATCCCTGGCGCGGCAAATGGCGGTTGCCAGTGAGTACGGTTTGTTCTCGGCCAATACACAATACCTTGAGAACGTTGCCAAGGGCGCCTTGCGCGAACCTGATGTGCAATCGGTCAGCATCGTCGATGCGCGGGGGCGTGTGCTGGCGCGTGCCGGCAAGCCGAGTTACACGGCGGTGCCGGTGAGCAGTGGCGGAGAAACCGAGCGGCTGCAAGACGGCGGCCTGATTTTGTTGTTCCAGCCTGTCATCGCGGGTTTGTTCAAGACTGATGACCTGTTCCAGGAAGCAGCCGATTCGCGACAGTCGAAGGGGCAATTGCTGGGTCACGTCCTGATCGAATATTCCAGGGCCGGCGTGTTGCAGCGTCAAGGTGAAATGCTGGGGCTCGGGCTGGGGCTGGCCCTGGGTGCTTTGTTGCTGGGTGCCTGGATGGCTGTGCGTTTGGGGCGGCGGGTGACGATGCCCATTGTGCGTGTCTCACGGATGATCGAACGGCTCGGGCAAGGTGAACTGTCATCACGCATTGCCGTGATGACGAATGACCCCCTGATTGAGGTTTCGCGCAGGCTCAACACGATGGCCGAGCGTCTGGAAACCGGACGCGACCAGTTGGAGCAGCGCATTGCGACGGCGACACAAAGTCTGCGGGAGAAAAAGGACGAAGCGGAGGCGACCGCGCTGGCCTTGCAGGAAAAGAAGCAGGAAGCCGAAGACGCAACACGGGCCAAGTCGCGCTTTCTGGCGGTCGCCAGTCATGACCTGCGCCAGCCCACCCATGCCATGGGCATGTTTGTATCCCAACTGCGGCACATGGCGCTGCCGCAGCAGACCAGTGAGCTTATCGAAAACCTGGATAGCGCCGTCATCTGGTTGCAAGACCTGCTCGACAGTCTGCTCGATTTTTCCCGCCTTGACGCCGGCACACTGCAGCTTGATGTTCGTGCTGTGGCGTTGACGGACATCTTTGCGCAACTGCGCTCGGAACTTGCCGTGCCGGCCATGGCGAAGGGGCTTCGCTTGCGGATTCGGACGACCCCATTGATGGTGATGAGCGACCCGGCGTTGCTGCACCGCATCCTGTCCAATTTGCTGGGAAACGGCGTGCGCTACACCCACAAAGGTGGCGTCCTGCTGGGCTGCCGTCGCACCGGTGATGGGCAGCACGTACGCGTTGAAATATGGGACACCGGGATCGGCATCGCAGCAGCGCACCACAAGGACATCTTCAGGGATTTCTACCAGGTCGGCAACCCCCATCATGGCCACGAAAAAGGGCTTGGCTTGGGGCTCGCAATCGTTGAGCGCAGTGCCCGTTTGTTGGGCCACCCCCTTCGGATGTGGTCTGAGCCCGGCGTCGGCACGCGCTTTAGCATCGAAATACCGCTGGCGCCGGACGATGCGGTGGGAGACCGACGCAGCAGTCTGCGCACGGCGGACCTGGACAATTTCACCGGGTCGATTGTGATGGTGATTGAGGACATGGCCCTGGTGCGCGAAGGCCTGGTGAGTCTGCTGAAATCCTGGGGCTTGCAGGCCATCGGCGTGGAAAATCTGTCCATGGCACTGCCGCATCTGAAACCGGGCCTCAGGCCTGACCTGATTGTCAGCGACTACCGCCTGTCCGAGAATGAAAACGGCATTGATGCCATCATCGGTTTGCGTGCTGCCGCCGGCTGCAACATACCGGCTTGCCTCATCAGCGGCGATACCGACGCCAGTGTGCTGCAGGCCGCTCAGGCCGCCGACTTACACCTGTTGCAAAAACCGGTACGTCCGGCCAAACTGCGCAGCCTGTTGCGCCACCTGCTGGCAGAATCTCATCCCGATCGCCTGGGCTTGCCATAACCAAAACGGCCAGCAGCCACAATCGCCTCCAACCGGGTTTTGGCACCGAAGGCACGGATGATGGCGCTGACGTGCGTCTTGATCGTTTCTTCGGATAGAAACAGTCTTTGGCCAATGACGCGGGATGAAAGGCCATCGATTAAAAGGTACAAAACATCTTCCTGGCGCGGGGTCAACTGGCTCAGCGTTGACGCAATGCCAGCCACCGATGAATCGTCCTGGCCACTGTTGGCCAGCGCGGCAGGCCGTACGATTTCACCCTGGAGAACCCGCTTCAGCGTCTGCAACAGGTCCGTGCTGTCAGCGGATTTGGTGACGAAAGCGGCCGCCCCTTTGAGCATCGCCTGCTGCATCACCAACGGGGTGGCCACGCCGGAAAGGATAATGATGGGAAGTTCCGGGTGTCGCCTGGCAAAGCGTTCCAGTGCATCGACTCCGCTCATGTCAGGCAACTCGTAATCCATCAGCACGAGATCAAGGTCCCGGTGCAAATCAGCCTGCTCGAATGCCGATGCGCAATCGGCCGCTTCCAGCACCTCAACCGGGCCGCCCATTTCCTGGAGAACCAGAAACAGCCCTTTTCGCAACAGGGCATGATCATCAACAACCAGGATTTTCACGCGTTCGGTGCTCTTTGTTTCGAGCATTGTAGGCGGTCCCGGCGGTGTAAACCGCAACACCTTTGCGCCCTAACTTCGGGTCGAGTACGAATGCAGGTGCAGCACCAGTTTGGCAAAGTACAACATGGCGATGGTGCCAATCAAGGCGCCTGAGACCATGACCGTCGTGGTCCCGAGGAAGTCATTTGTGAGGCCGCAGCAGCTGTACCAAAGTTGTTGCAACACCGCAGGCAGCAAGGAGAACAGCATCGAGATCGCAAGCAGTGTGGCCGGCGTCAGGTTCTTGAGGTTGTCGTCGAGGTTGAACCTTGCAATGCAAATCAGTCGTGCCAGCCACGGTGCGAAGCCCGAAAAAAAGCCCGCGCCCAGGATCGTGATCAGATCGGCGTCCGGTTGATGAAGAAGACCCAGAATCGTGGTGGCGATCGCGATGCCAATCGCACCTGATTCGACAAAGATCAGAATGAATGCGAGTTGCAGCCCGCTGGGCAGACACACCCAATAGACATGCGGCGCGTAGGCGAACGAGGAAAACAGATAAACGTTGAGCTCGAACGTGAGGAAATAGGCGAGCGCCGTGCCCGCAATGATCGTCAAGTTTTTCGAATACGCCATCGCTATCTTCTCCTGGAACTTGCGCACCTGCCGGACGAGGGTTCCCGCATCGGCTGAGGCCATGGTTTCATTTTTCTTTGGCGCCGCCTATCCCCAAAGCGAGGGGTTTTTGCTGACGTTAAACTGACGCTGCGGCAACCTGCCCGGAAACGGTGCGGGCGCGTATCTGCATCAGCAAAGAGAGAGACACGATGACAAGAACCTTATCCTGCGCGCTGCTGGCGGCGCTGCTGGCATTGATTTCCGGCTGTAACAAAAGTCCGGGGGTTGGCGGCACGGCCGGCGATGCCTCGGCGCTGACCCTCAAGGCCAACGAGCAGTTCGCCCAACTGCTCAAGCTCGACGACCCGCAGGACTTTGATGACGCCAAGCGCGGTTTCATCGCGCGCCCCACGGGTCAGGTTGTTGGCGCTGATGGCGCTGTCCTGCTGGACTTCGATGCCTACAAATTTGTCGAAGGCAAGTCGCCGCCCACCGTCAATCCGAGCCTGTGGCGCCACGCGCTGCTCAATGCCCAGATCGGCTTGTTCGAGGTAACGGACGGCATTTACCAGGTGCGCGGTTTTGACGTGGCAAACATGACGCTGATCGAGGGCAAAACCGGCTGGATCGTGGTCGATACGCTGACCGCGCGCGAAAGTGCGGCAGCGGCACTGGCTTTTGCGCGCAAGCATCTGGGCGACAAGCCGGTGACAGCGGTGGTTTTCACGCACAGCCACATCGACCACTTTGGCGGCGCGCTGGGCGTGATCACGCCGCAGGAAGTGGCGCAGCGCAAGGTGCCGGTGGTGGCGTCGGCCGGCTTCATGGAGGAGGCCACCAGCGAGAACGTGATGGTCGGCACGGCGATGGGCCGGCGCTCAATCTACCAGTTCGGCCGCGATCTGGAACGCTCACCCAAAGGCAACGTCGATACCGGTCTGGGCAAGAGCGTGGTCTACGGCACCTTCGGCATCCTGGCGCCGACGCAGATCATTGCGCAACCGACGCAGGAGCTGGTGCTTGACGGCGTGCGCTTCATCTTCCACAACGTGCCCGGTGCCGAAGCGCCGGCCGAGATGACTTTTTCCATCCCCGACAAGAAGGCCTACGGCGGCGCCGAGAACCTGTCGCAGACCATGCACAACCTGCTGCCGGTGCGCGGCGCCAAGGTGCGCGACTCGTTGCGCTGGGCCGAGTACATGCAGCAGGCGCTGGACCAGTTGGGTGACGCCGACATCTACTTCGGCCAGCACAACTGGCCGATCTGGGGCAACGCGCGCATTGCCGATTTCATCGCCAAGCACCGCGACGTTTACAAGTACACGCACGACCAGTCGGTGCGCCTGATCAATGCCGGCTACACGCCGCGCGAGATTGCCGACACTGTCAAACTGCCCAAGTCGCTTGGCGAGCACTTCGGCGCGCGTGGCTACTACGGCGATTTGCGGCATAACGTCAAAGCGGTTTATCAGTTCTATATGGGGGCCTACGACGGCAACCCGGCCAACCTTGATCCGCTGCCGCCGCAGGAATCCGCCAAGCGCTACCTGGAGTTGATGGGCGGCGCCGACAAGGTGGTCACGGCGGCGCAACTGGCCTACGACAAGGGCGAGTACCGCTGGGCCGCCGAGTTGCTGAACCAGGCCGTCTTTGGGCAGCCGGATCACAAAAACGCGAAGGAATTGCTGGCGCGCACCTATGAGCAGATGGGCTATGGGTCTGAAGCGGCGACCTGGCGCAACAGCTACCTGACGGCTGCGGCCGAGTTGCGCAACGGCCCGCCCAAGAAGGGCGTGGACCGAGCCGGCTTCGTTGAGATGCTGTCACAGACCCCGATCGAGCGTTTTCTGGAAGCGATGGCAGCGGGACTGGACGGACCGGCGGCCGAGGGCAAGAACCTCAAGGTCAATCTGGTGCTCTCCGATACCCAGGAATCCTTTGTGCTGTGGATTGAGAACGCCGTGTTGCATTTCAGGAAGGCGCCAGCCGCGAGCGATGCCAATGCGACCTTGACCCTGACCAAACCGATCTTTATCAAGATGATGGCCGGCACGGCCGGGATCAAGGACACGCTGCTCAGTGACGACCTCAAAGTCGGTGGCAGCAAGATCGACCTGGTGCGCTTCTTCACGCTGATCGACAAAGCACCGGGCACCTTTGCCATCGTCACCAAGTGAACACCCGTCCTGACATAAGATGCGCGTTCATTCAATATTGAAAGCAGTGCGTGAACGGGTCAAATCATCCATCTTCCAATGCCAGTGGCGCAGCGTGGGACACCGATGCCCTGCTGATCGACGTGCGCTCGCCGGGCGAATTTGCCTCGGGTTATGTCGAGGGCGCGATCAACCTGCCGCTGGACCGCTTTGTGCAAGCGTATGAAAGCGTGATGCCTGACAAATCGCGCCAGATTGTTCTGTATTGCCAGTCGGGTGCACGCTCGGGACAGGCGCTGCAGTTCCTGGCGCAGCAGGGTTATGGCAAGGTGGTCAACGGCATCTCGGCCGCAACGGTCGCCCTCAAAACGGGGCATCCGATTCGGCGCGGCTGAGAATTCAGGATGCCGAGAGCCGGCGCTGGCGATCCGCGCGTTTGACTTCGAGGTAGCGCTCGCGTTCGACGTCGTGCAACTGGCGCGGAAAGCGCTCGATGGCGCTAAACCAGTTGTCCAGACGCTTCTCGAACTGCTCCGCTGGCGCAACGCTTAGCGCCCCCAGATAGGCTTCAACGGCAAGAAAATAACGCATCGCGTTGCGCTCGACCAGACCGCGCATGCCGCCAATGTAGTCGGGGCTGCCATCGGCGCGCTGGCCCACGACGGTGAAACCGACCTTGCCGCGCCCGAAGGTGGCCAGGTAGGCCTGCGACACCAGTCTCGTCAACGAGGTGCTGTCGTAGGCATAGCTGAAGTGCAGAAAACTGCGCCCACCGGCCAGCGCCGTTGCCTGCAGCAGGATGCGATAGTTGCTGGTGCCAAACGGGCCTTGCGGCGACTCGAGTTCGACCTGCAGGTACTCCGGCGTTGCCGCCGTCACGCGGTAGCGCAAGCTCAGGTCAATGGCTTGCTCGATCGGATGGTCAAACTTGCGCACCATGCGCAGCAACAGGGCGCTGCCAGTTTTGTCCTGCGTCACATGGCACTGTTTGGTGTTGAGGTGCGCGAGCATGATGTCGCACCAGTCGGCGGGTTCGTCCAGTGCCTTGCTAACGGCAGCAAACGGGAAATTGATTTCAGCATAGACATCACCCTTGAGTCCCTTGCCGTTGTCGCTGGACTCCAGATGGATCGGGCGCGCAAACTGGTTATGGCCAAGCGACTCCAGCAGCGTCTCGCGTGTTGCGCGCAAGGACTCAGCCGATGGTGCTTGCGCAAGGGCAGCATGAACCGGAATGAACAAGACGCTGACAAGCAGCGCGGACAGCAGCCGGTGGCGCAGGCGGTGCTTCGCAGAATTTTCACAGTTGTTCGCGAACCACATGAGACGGGCAGGGTGTTGGTGTTGCATTGGCCTGGCCGCAAGCGGGTCAGACCTGAGCGAAATCATAACGTGGATGCTTGGCCAACTGCTGCTACGCTTGCGCCATGCCAGAAAACCATTTTGCCCAGCTCCTGCGCCAGCGCCAATTCGTGCGTTTCTGGCTGGCCCGCGTGGCCGGTGTCATGGCCAATCAAATGCTGATGGTGGCACTGGCTTGGCATATGTACGACATCACCAACAGCGCCTGGGACCTGGGCCTGGTCGGCTTGTTCCAGTTTGTGCCAGCGCTGTTGATGACGCTGCCGGCCGGCCACCTGGCCGACCGACTGCACCGTGGACGCATCTTTGCGAGTTGCATGCTGGCGCAGGCGGCGCTGGCCTTGCTGCTGATGCTGGCCACGCACGGTGGCTTCGCGACCCGCGAGCTGATTCTGGCCATCTCGGTCGTGCTGGGGGCGGCACGCGCTTTCCAGATGCCGGCGCAGCAGGCGCTGACGCCCTTGCTGGTGCCCCAGTCCCTGCTGCAGGCCGCCATTGCCCTCAGTTCAAGCGGCATGCAGGTCGCCGTCATCTGCGGCCCCGCGCTCGGTGGCCTGTTGTACGTGACGGGGGCCAGCACGGTCTACGCCAGCAGCCTGGCCCTGTTCCTGCTCGCAGGTACGCTCACGCTGGTGGTGCGTTACCGGCATCAGCCTTCAAGTCTGGCCGCCAACTGGGGCACCTTGCTGGCGGGCGTGGCCTTTGTCTGGCAGCGCAAGTTGCTGCTGGGTGCCACTTCCCTCGATTTGTTCGCAGTTCTGTTTGGCGGTGCCACCGCCTTGCTGCCGATCTATGCGCGCGACATCCTGCACATCGGGCCGCAGGGCCTGGGCCTGCTGCGAGCCGCGCCGGCGGTCGGTGCATTGCTGATGTCGCTGCTGCTGATGCGTTGGCCCCTGCGCCGCCACATCGGACACCGGCTGCTCGGGGCCGTTGCGGTCTTTGGTCTGGCCACGGTGGTGTTTGGCTTGTCCACCCATTTTGGCCTCTCGCTGCTGGCGCTGGTGCTCACCGGCGCGGCTGACAACATCAGCGTGGTAACGCGCTTGACCCTGGTGCAACTGGAGACGCCCGACGCCATGCGCGGGCGCGTCTCGGCCGTCAATTCCATTTTCATCGGCGCGTCCAATCAGTTGGGAGAGTTCGAGTCCGGCGCTACCGCCGCCTGGTTTGGCCCGGTGCTGTCGGTGGTGACGGGCGGCATCGGCACGCTGCTGGTGGCTGCTGCCTGGCTGCGCTTGTTTCCGACGCTGGCACAGCGCGACCGCATGCTGTGAAGCGGTGTCGCCGCGTTGACCGAAGGGCGCCGGTGACTTGGGTGAAAATGGGCGCATGACCCAGCAACCCACCTCTACCCAGTTCGACGATGTCGGTGCCAATGCCGATGTCGCGATTCCAGCAGGCTTTCGCGCCATCAAAGTCGGCGGCCTTTTTATTTCGCATAACGGGCCGTTCTATGGCAAGTGGACCGGCGAGCGCTTGCTGCTGGGCTTTCGGGTCGAAGAACGCCACACCAACCCGCTCAAGATGTGCCACGGCGGAATGCTGGCGACCTTTGCCGATATGTTGATGCCGTGTGCTGTCATGTACCAGTCCGAGATGGCACGGCGCTTTCTGCCCACCATCAGCCTGCAGATCGACTACATGGGCCCCGCGCCGCTGGGCAGTTGGGTGCAGGGCCAGGCCGATGTTCTGCGCACCACGCGCAACATGCTGTTCAGTCAGGGCCTGGTTACGGCCGATGGCGAACCTGCCCTGCGCGTCAGCGGTATTTTCAAGATGGGTCAGCTGATCGAGCGCGGCGACCCCAGCGATCCGTTGGGATTGAAGTAGATGCTGATCATTGCCGGGTGTGAGACCCTAACGCCATGAACACGAACGATCTTGACGCGCCGACAGGCGTTCCGTTGCGGCAGGACGCCAGCATCATCGCGCTGGTGGGTCTGGCCCATGCCAGTTCGCACTTTGCCCATCTGCTGCTGCCGCTGATGTTTCCGGTTTTCATGCGTGAGTTCGGCCTGAGCTACTCCGAGCTCGGGCTGCTGATGACCACTTTTTTCGTCGTCTCCGGTATCGGGCAAGCGGGTGCCGGTTTTCTGGTGGACCGCATCGGTGCGCGGCCACTGCTGTTTGCGGCAATCGGTATCTTCGTGCTGGTGTGTGGCGCCGCGTCCCAGGTCAACGGCTATGCC
>Ga0194060_10002340_pt1 | contig 13528 bp, 10 predicted proteins | sample SepL225m_MetaG_FD_163427 | JGI IMG/M metagenome (GOLD analysis project Ga0194060, IMG submission 163427) | Anoxic zone freshwater microbial communities from boreal shield lake in IISD Experimental Lakes Area, Ontario, Canada - Sep2016-L222-5m | ecosystem: Environmental > Aquatic > Freshwater >... | reverse complement strand
GCAAATCGAGCGCGATTAAAGATTCTAATAAAGGCTCTGCACTAACGAAACGAACAGCAGCAGGTACTTGGCGAAGTTTCTCGGAACGCCATTGATATTGGATCGTCTCAATGGACACACCTAGCCAGATGTTTGAAGGCCAGGTCGTACTTGTCGTCATAAAATTACCAATACGGTCTGTGATCTTATCTACAAGATGCACAAGCCGCGCGGGTCGTTTGGTGAGTACTTGAAAGATATGCCAATCTGCTCTAGCCATGATCTCAAAGACTTGCAGAATAAACTCATCTGGTACATCTTTGTGCAACAGATCAGACATCGAGTTCGTGAAAATCCGGCGAGGCGTTTTCCATTTCAGCGGTAACGCCAACCGTTCTGGCCACAGCCTGAGATCAAAGCCTTGCTCATACGGATGCCCCGGAATCCCACGCCATCGCTCCGCAAAGGTCTTTGCATAACAGTGGTCACAACCGGGGGAAACCTCTGTGCAACCTGTAACTGGGTTCCAAGTTGCATCTGTCCATTCGATGTTTGACTGCAAGCTCATAACCGCTCCGTGTCTTTATGAACAGACATTAGCCATGTCGCTCTCATCATACCATGAAGAAGTCGAGATGTCAACAAAACGATAAGAGTTCAAGACCGTATATAGCCTTGAACTCTTGACTTCTCCTTTATTTGTACTACTACGCTTACTTCATCTGGAGAATATGCTGTGCAATACGTACTGCAATAGGCGCACCTTTAGGGTTAGCAGCCGCAAAGCACAGGAGAAAGATAGGAACATGCTTTGAGTTATACAGCGGTCGTGGCTTTTCTGCAACCTTAGCAAAGACTTCCATCAATCGACGCACAAAGAAATCTCCTATCGTATCAAAGTCTGCAACCTTCTCAAGTGCTTCAGCATCTTCCAAGAAACTCGTTTGTACTCTTGGTTTGTAAAATTCCTCACGCCAAGCGGAGGTACCAAACATGCGGGTTAACTTCTCCGCCCAAAGTCCATCTGGTGGGCCATTACGTGTTAGGAGACGGTTTACTGCCTGTCCCACGGGAAACAGAATCCAAAGATCGACAGCCTTTGTCTCGGCCAACGTCACAATTGTCTGCCACTCTACTTCCATTCCGTACGGATCTAAAAAGACAACAGCTCTATGCACTTTCCAATTAGTGTTTTTACACCAATCACGCAGTTTCTCATTGGCGTCACCTTGCTCAATTTGCAACCTATGCGCTTTCCCTGGAAATGCTACACGTAAAGCCTCTAATTCTTGTACAAAACCATGTCTCTTTTCAAAGAATACATATGTATCAAAGCCGGGTTCTAACTCTAAGGCTATGCGTGCGCTTCCTTTACGAATACCATCCGCTTCTACATCAACTAAATCAGGCTCTTCAAACATTGATACAGCAGTATTAGATCCTTCTCTTGGTAAAGATCGATTGCCTGTACCGGCAAATGCGTCAACATAAATCGTGTCGAATTTTGATGCTGCTTCATTAACAGTGAAAATCTTGGTGTATTCTACGAGATAACGACGAATGCTCTCTAGCTTTTCCTCCGTCCAATCTCCGCCAAACTTGTGTGTCGCTGCCATAGATTTGATCTCTCCTTGGGCTAGATTCAGAACAGCGTAGGACTGGCGAAAATTATAACACCTTTACATCGCCGCTTGTCAGAGCATTGAAATGTGACAACAGGAACAGTCCCCGGTACTGGAACGCTTTACCCGACCTTAGAGGCCGCGACCTGGGCTGATCTCAGCGCCATTCTGAAGCGAACGCGCTACCGTGCCGAAGATTGGCAGCGTGAGTTGAGCGGCGCGTTGCCCCAACAGTTTGGGGTTGCGAGTTGGACGAAAGCTGAAGTGGGGCAGGCCGTCACACGTTTGGAAACGGCGCTGAAACACGCGGCCAACCTCGACACACTGCTCCGCAAACACACCTTGGCGCAGATCCTACACCTGTTTGCACCTACACCAGAGCATTTGGCACCGCCTGACGAGACACTGCGTACATGGCTTACGGCCCACTCCATTCCAGCAGAAAACGATCTCGCTGAAGCGGCCCGCATTCTGCTTGGGCAGCTTCAGCAGAGCGCCGACGTTGAGACGACCTTGCTGATCACGCTGCCACGGGCGCTGCCCCAAATCGCCCAGAGCTACCAACAGTGGTCGGCCTACGCTGAACTCACCCAGTATGTGCAGACGGTTGCCGCCGCCGTTCGGACGATAGACGAATACACGCCCCTGAACGACGCTGAATGGGCTTGGCTCAGCGGCATGCCCACCACGGTACTCCGGCGACCGCTTGCCAGCCCCCCGCGAGAGCAACACCGCCTCGCGCAAGCCGTCACGGTGCAAACGACAAACTGGCTGCGCGAACAGCATCTCCCGGCTTGCACCCCTACGTTGAGTGCGCTGGAGGTGAGCGAACTCGTGCCTGCACTGACGGCGGCGCAGCTTACCGCGCTGCTGAAGCTGCTCACAAGTGCAGATCAGATGAAGGCTGATCCAACAAGCTTTTGGCTGAACGAACTCCCGCAGGCGTTGGGGCTGCCTACGCCAAGCGCTACCTGGACAACCGCCGACGTAGAGGCATTGCTGAGCGACGTAGGCATCGTCTGTGGCTGGCTCAGCAAACTGCCCACGCTGATGACGCAACACTTGTTCAGCGCGATTGGCCCGATCTTTGGCGTCGAAGGCAATGGGAGCGGTGCGAGTACCTTGGTGGCGAAACTACGCACATGGCGACAATCCTATGTGCTGCTCGCCAACGAGCACCTCTCGCCCGACGCCACGCTGCTTGCCGAACTGCTCATCGCACCGACTGACGACCCGTTCAACCTATTGCTAACCACCTTGCCGAGCAAACTGCGGGAAGTGCGCGCACCTTATGGCACCTGGCAGGCGTGGGCGCAGCGCAATGCCTATCTGCACGCCTTGACGGTGGCAGCGACGGAGCTTGCAGAGCGCGGGCAGATGAGCGAGGCGACGCCCCGTGTCGTGGCGTTTTGGACTAGTGTGAAGACGGGGCTTGCCAAACTGTCACCGGATGAGCGGCGCTGGTTGATCAAAGCCTTCAACGAGGAACTGCAGGCATGATCACGATCATTGCCGACCGCCACGCGGCGAGTCGTCCGCCTGCGGAGGCGCTGGTGGCGCTGACGTTGGCGGATTATGTGCCGGTGCGCCAACAGATTCGGGCGGCGCTTGACCAAGGACACGCACTGATCGTGTATGCGACCAACTCGGTGCTGCTTGGCTGGCTCAGCGACCTGCAACGCTACCCAGAGCGGCACGTCGCGTGGCGCGAAGTTGAGCCAAGTGCGATCTTCATGCGTCTGTTTGGCTGCCCGCCGACCGCACCATTTACATCGCAAGGCTTGGCCGCGCTCAACTTGGAAGATCTGCCACTACCGCCACGGGGCAGTGATGTGCAGCCTTTACCCTGGCTGTTGGGGCAACGGCTCGACCCGCTGTGGCAGTACGATACGCCGCCGCCGCACCACGCAGCCTTGCTTGCCGCGTGGGCCAGTGAGCAGACCGCTCCACTGGAACGTGCGCTCGTCCCGTTGGTGCAAGGGCAACTCGAACACTGGGCCAAGACAGCGCAGGTCTACCAAGGGCTGCGTGCGCTCAGCTTGGCGGAGGATGGCGCAATGCTGGTGGTGCGCTGGGCCTTGCAGCACTACGACGCGAGTTGGCGCACGTTGCAGCCGTGGGGTGCGTTGCCGGTGTTGACCAGTGCGCCGCCGTCGCAGGCAGTTGTGGCGGCGTTACGCCCGCAGCAAGCAACGCTCCAAACCTATTGGCACCAACAGATCACGGCAACGCCGCCTACGGCGGAAACCCTTGCGGCAGCGCTCAGCCAAATGTCAGGGCTGAGCGACGCTGAGGTGGCGGCGCTTGAAACGATGTTGCAACGTTGCCCCGCCGCACTGGATGCGCGCCTCCTTACGGCGTGCCAACGGCGCTTTGCCCAGCTCCCCACTGCGGCTACGCTGCTTCGCACCCTGGCTGAACAGGTTGCGCCACCAGTACCGGCGCTGCCTGAAGCTGCTTGGACAACGGAACAGTGGCTCGGGTGGGCGACACAAGCCTATATGCCGTACTACGCCTGGGTGATCCGTAGCGGTCAGGGACGGGCGCACCAACAAGCGTGTGCCCTGCGCTACAGTGATTGGCTCTACCAACACTACCCGGCATGGCTAAACGAAACTCGCTCACCGCTGCTGCTTAGTCAGTACCAAGACCTGACGGCCTTGCTTGAGCCAGTTAGAGACGTTCAGCTAAAGAATCTGGGAGCGAGGGCGTCTCGCCCTCCGCACAACCACGAGGGCGAGACGCCCTCGCTCCACCCCGAATCAGTAGTGGTGATCTGGCTGATTATTGATGGGCTGACGTGGTGGCAGGGCGCATTGATGGGCGAAGCATGTGCGCGTCACGGGCTGCATGTGCAGGCGCAACGGCCCGGAATTGCGGTGCTGCCCTCCATTACGAGCATCGCGAAGCGTGCGTTGGTCACGGGGCAGCCCACCATTGACCTGACCGAGCCAAGCATTGCCGAAGCGGCCCGCGTCAAACTAGCGCGGAGTAACGTACCGGCCTACGTGGGCTACAGTTTGCCCGACGCGGTTGCCACGCTCCGCACGGACGCAACGGTGCGCGTTTGTGTGGTGCTGTGCAACACGCTGGACAGCTTGGCGCATCAGACCACCACCTTCACCGATAGCGCCGGGTTTCGTGGGCACCTGGAAGATCTGGCGCACGGACTCCACCAGGGGTTGCAGGTGTGTGTGGCCCAAGGGCGGCGCTTGCATGTCTTAATCGGCAGCGACCACGGCAGCACCTTACTGCCTACGGACGCGCTTAGTCTGGCGTTGCCCCAACAAGTACAGGAACTGGACGAAGGTGCGGAGCCGGAGTTTGCGGCGACGGTGGCGCAACGACCGGGGACACGGGCCGCCGTGACGGAGCGCGCCCAACTGCCGAGCCTTGATCCGACGTGCTGGTATGCCCTGGAGCGTGAGCGCTTTCAACTCGACCGGCATTACGTGGTGCCACGGGGGTACACCTACATCAAGCGGCGTCCCGTTGGATGGACGCACGGCGGCTTGACGCCAGAAGAGACGTTGGTACCGCTAATGCACCTCGCCGCCGAGCGCTTGGCGGTGCGGGCCATCGAACTAGCGGTGCGCGGGACGCTGCGGGCGGGGCAGGCCGACAGTGTGACGGTTAGCCTACGAAACCTCAATCCGTTCCCAGTGCAAGGGCTGACGCTCCTGGTCGCTGGTGGGCCTGATGAAGTGCTGCTCACCTCCTTGGGCGCATTAGCCGAACAGGAAGTGGTGCTCCAGTTTCCTGCGGTGATGACACGCGGCGCTACACTGTCCGTCAGCTACACAGTACACTACGCGGCCTTCGGCACGCACCAGTGTGATGAGGGGCAACTCAGCCTGCCATTGCGGCGGCTTCAGACGGAAGATTCGACATTCGATGATATGTTTGAGTAGCAATACCGCAGAAGGAACGCGGTGAGGCATCTTGTCATTCTGAGCGCAGCGAAGAATCCCGGCCGGGACCCTTCGCTGCGCTCAGGGTGACAGCGTTACGTATGCCCTCCTGCGTCTAACTAGATGAACCCCATGCTACCCTACGAAGAAAAAGCCCAGCGCCTCTTTGGTGAAGTGTGCGTGAATAAAGGACTGGTGCAGGCGGCAGGCTTCGGAACGCGCAGCATTCCGACCTTCGTCAGCGAATGGATTGTCACGCGCCACATGCCAAACGGCGTGTTGGATGCAGGCGCACACCAGCGCATCCGCGACTTCCTAAACAAACACCTGCCAACCCGCGATCAAAAAGAACAGCTCAAAGTCCAACTCCAGCATGGCGCAACGCTCAAACTGCTTGACCAGTTCAGCGTCACGATAGATTTGCAGAAGAATGAGAACCGTCTAAGCATCCCGTGTCTGGACGAGCGCAAAGCCGGAGTAGAGCGGCATTTGCTCGAGACTTTCCCGCTGCTGCTTGGTGCAGGCGTCTGGGGCGTCGGCGAGATCCAGTACTACCCGCCGGATGGCGTGCGGAAAGAGGGGCAACTCTGGATGGTGGGCTTTCGCCCCATGCAGAACGCCCACCTGGATCTCGACCTCTACTGCGAGTATCGGGCGGAGTTCACGCTGGACGAATGGCGCGACTTACTCATCGCCAGCATGGGCTACAACCCCGCCGCCTACAGCGTCACCCAACAAATGCACATGCTGACGCGGCTGATCCCGTTAGTGCAAGAGCGCGTGAATATGATCGAACTCGCGCCGAAGGGGACGGGCAAATCATTTGTCTTCCTCAACCTCTCACGCCATGCGCGGCTCATTTCGGGGGGGAAAGTGACGGCGGCGGCGCTGTTCTACAACAACGCGAGTCGGCAACCGGGGCTGCTAAGCCATTACGACCTGGTGATCTTTGACGAAGCGCAGTCCATTTCGTTTGACAACCCCGGCGAGATCATCGGTGTCCTGAAAGACTATTTAGAGTCGGGGAGCTTTGCGCGGGGCGGGACGCAGAAAGTTGAGGCGAGCGCGGGCGTGATGTTGCTAGCGAACATTCCCTTGGATGCGGAGCGACGGCCTCGTTACGAGAACCTGTTTGCCGAGTTACCGCCGTTTCTGCACGAGACGGCGCTGCTCGACCGCATCCACGGCATCTTGCCGGGGTGGGAACTGCCGCGCATTGAGGCGGGGTTGATTGGGCGGGGGATCGGCTTCAAGGCAGATTACTTCGGCGATGTCTTACACCACCTGCGGAGTCGGGCGGGCTACGAACAGATCGTGCAACGCCACGACACGCTCACCGGCACAACAGATCAGCGTGACCGCATTGCGATCACACGGTTGGCGGCAGGCTTCTGCAAACTGCTCTTTCCGCACAGTGAGGTTGCAGCGAGCGACTTTGCGGCGTACTGTCTCAAGCCGGCGGTGCAACTGCGGCAGCGGGTGCGTACCCAGTTGGCGCTGCTTGACCCTGAGTATCGGCATGTGGTGTTGGGGTGGGGGTAGGGTGACTATGGTTCTGGCGGGTGTTATGTGGGTACACACATAGGCTGGCGACCACCGCCAACAACCGGCAAGGCACTGCCTGATAGATCCCGAACGGTGTCTCGTTTTGCCAACTTGTTGCGGAATGAATGGGGGTGATTGCCAATACTATAGTCAGTCAGATAAAGAATCTGGCAGGTCGTCTACGCTACCGCCTCCAGATGCGCTGGCTGGTGTGCCTCAAGCGGCGCATTCTAGAACATTATCTGGAGAACTATAGGAAAGAATTCGCGCTCAGCATGACAAGACGCCTCACCGCGTTCCTTCTGCGGTAGTGCAGATTTTAGATTGTAGATTTACTGCAAAGGGGTGACGAAACGCAACCGCTTGCGTCTCGTCACCCCTTTGCGATTGACCCCTGAAACCTGACCCCTGACCCCTGAAACCTAATCAATATGATCGTAAGCCGGCAGCGTCAGGAACTCCACAAACTGGTCGCTGGTGGTGATTTGCTCGAACAGTTCGCTCGCCTCCTCGTACTTGCCCTCCGCATAGGCCGGGCCAAGGATTTGCTTCACCCGCTCCAGTTCTTCCGGCAGCATAGCGCGGAACATGTCAGCGGTGACTTTGCGCCCGTCGTCCAGCACACCCTTGGGGCTGCGGATCCACTGCCAAATCTGCGCCCGCGAAATCTCGGCGGTGGCGGCGTCTTCCATCAGGTTAAAGACAGGCACGCACCCGTTCCCCGCCAGCCACGAGCCAAGGTACTGGATGCCCACATTGATGTTCATCCGCAGGCCCGCCTCGGTGATTGGCGCTTCCGGGCCGAACTTCAGAATGTCGGCGGCAGTGATATTCACATCTTCGCGCTTACGATCAATCTGATTCGGCGTCGGCATCACCGTATCGAAGGCCGCCAAGGCAATTGGCACCAAGCCAGGGTGCGCCACCCACGTGCCATCGTGCCCATCGTTCGCCTCGCGCTCCTTATCGGCCCGCACCCGCGCCAGTGCTGCATCGTTGGCAACCGGGTCGTTCTTGATCGGGATTTGCGCCGCCATACCGCCCATCGCATGGGCGCCGCGCCGATGACATGTCTTGATGCAGAGCAACGAGTACGAGCGCATAAAGTGTGTTGTCATCGTCACCTGAATGCGGTCGGCCAAACAGAAGTCGGGGTTGGTGCGGAACTTCTTGATGCACGAGAAGATGTAGTCCCAACGCCCACAGTTCAGCCCCGCCGAATGCTCGCGCAGTTCATACAGAATCTCGTCCATCTCAAACGCGCCCAGAATTGTCTCGATCAGCACCGTGGCTTTAATCGTCCCGTTGGGCAGACCGACATACGCCTGCGCCGCCAGGAAGATCTCGTTCCAGAGCCGTGCCTCAAGGTGGCTCTCCAACTTCGGCAGGTAGAAGTAGGGGCCGCCCTGCACCTTCAAGGCTTGACGCGCATTGTGGAAGAAGTAGAGTGCGAAGTCGAAGATGCCACCCGAGACCGGTGTGCCATCCACCGTGACGTGCTTTTCATTGAGGTGCCAACCCCGTGGACGCACAAACAGCACCGCCGGGTCGGGTCGCAGCGCATAAGCTTTCCCCTCGGGCGCGGTATAGCTGATGGTGCGCTCCAAAGCGTCACGCAGATTGATTTGCCCCTGGATCTGATTGGCCCAATTGGGCGTATGCGAGTCCTCGAAGTCAGCCATGAAGACCTTGGCCCCGGAATTGAGCGCATTGATGATCATCTTGCGCTCCACCGGGCCAGTAATCTCGGTGCGCCGGTCTTCCAGTTGCATGGGAAACGGGGCAATCCGCCACTCTTCGGCGCGCACCGCTGCTGTTTCAGGCAGAAAGTCGGGCAACGTGCCCGCATCAAGCTCAGCCTGGCGCGTTTGGCGGTGCGCCAACAGTTCAGTGCGCCGCCCATTGAAGGTACGGTGCAACTGCACGACCAACTCCAGCGCCTCAAGGGTCAAAATCTCGGCGAACGCGGGCGTCACTTCGCCCGTAATCTGCATTCCATCGGGCAGCGTAAGCTCAGCCATTGAATTCGCTCCCTTATAATGAAAAGACCTGTCATGTGGGACACACGGGATTAGTCTCGTGTCTCTGGACAATCCTCGTGTGTCCCACATGACAGGTCTAGGATAGCCTAATGAAACTGCTCCGTCTCGGTCGAGCCAGCCAGGGCCGTGGTCGAAGAAGTGCCACCCGAGATGACCATACTCACCTCGTCGAAGTAGCCGGTGCCAACTTCGCGCTGGTGGCGCGTGGCGGTGTAGCCCAACGGCTCTGCATCAAACTCAGCTTGCTGCAACTCAGAGTACGCAGCCATCCCGCGATCCTTGTAGCCGTGCGCCAGGGTGAACATGCCGTAGTTGATGCTGTGGAAACCGGCAAGCGTGACGAACTGAAACTTGTAGCCCATCTCGCCAATGGCCCGTTGGAAGCGGGCGATGTCCGCGTCGCTGAGCTTCTTCTTCCAATTGAAGCTGGGCGAACAGTTGTAGGCCAGCAGTTTGCCGGGGTACTTCGCATGCACCGCGTCGGCGAAGCGCTGCGCCTCCTCCATACTCGGCTCAGCGGTCTCACACCAAACCAGATCGGCGTATTCGGCGTAAGCGACGCCCCGCGCAATCGCCTGTTCGATGCCGGGCTTCACATAGTAGAACCCTTCGGGCGAGCGCTTGCCCGTCAGGAAGGCGTGATCGCGCTCGTCAATGTCGCTGGTCAGCAGATTGGCGGCGTTGGCATCGGTACGCGCAATGATCAGCGTCGGCACGTCCATCACATCGGCGGCGAGACGTGCCGCAACGAGGTTACGGACAGCCTGTTGGGTCGGCAGCAGCACCTTGCCGCCCATATGGCCGCACTTCTTCTCTGAGGCCAGTTGATCCTCGAAGTGAACGCCAGCGGCTCCCGCCTCAATCATCGCCTTGGTCAACTCAAACACATTCAGCGGGCCACCAAACCCGGCCTCACCATCGGCAATGATCGGCGCGAACCAGTAGGTATCGCCCTCACCCTCGGCGTGTTGGATCTGATCGGCGCGCTGGAACGCCTGATTGATCCGCTTGACGATCATCGGCACACTATTGGCAGGGTAAAGGCTCTGGTCGGGGTACATTTGGCCCGCCACATTCGCATCTGCCGCCACCTGCCAGCCCGAGAGATAGATCGCCTTGAGGCCAGCCTTCACTTGTTGCACCGCTTGGTTGCCGGTGAGCGCGCCAAGGGTGTTCACGAACGGCTCAGTATTGAGCAAATGCCACAATCGTTCGGCACCCAAGCGCGCCAGGGTCTGCTCAGGCACAATCGAGCCACGCAGTTTATAGACATCTTCAGGCGTATAGCCACGGGTAATCCCCGCAAAACGCGGGCTAGTCCAGCTTTCAGCCATTTGGGCGATCTGCTGCTCACGAGTCATAAAACACAGGTCCTTTCTCAACGGTAGGTCTTTTGGGTGAGGCGGCGCGAAGCGACACACCAGCCTGCGTGAGTCCGCAAGCTGTATGCGACTACCGCTAACCTTGGCGGTTGTGCTACGGGCCACAAAATTACGCCACCAGCCTCTGGCTCCATTATACGTTGTAAAGAGTTACGTGTAAGTTACAGAGTCTTCCTAATCGAGATAAGGGCAGCGGATCTTTCTAATTAGCCCATCGCATGCATCATGTCACCCTGAGCGAAGCGAAGGGTCTGCGAGGAGACCGGGAGAGATGCTTCGCTGCGCTCAGCATGACATGGGGTTGGGCTACTTTAGAATTTCCGCATCCCTAAGGCTACCCGCCAACGGCGAGCTTGCCGTGCTACGGCCACGTTCGACCGTAGTTCGTTGCGAGCTTGGTCAGAATGGCTTGTTCCAAGTCAATCTCAAGCAGATCGGCCAGTTGGAAGAGATACTGCGCCACATCAGCCAGTTCGCCTGCCACGGCGGCCCGATCTTGCGGCAGATCGGCGAACTGAAAGTGTTCGAGCAACTCCCCCACCTCGACTGCGACCGAGGTGGCGATGTTGCGCGGCGTCTGCGGGTAGATTGAGTCGGGCGCGTACCAGCCTTTGTCGGTCACGAACTGGTTAATGACGGCGGTTAGCGTCTTGATGTCCATTGTGCTTCCTTTGGTGGGTGGGCTTAGGTCGCGTCATGATAGCATTCCAATTCATCATTCGTGCCTTTCGCGAAAACCGCCGCCTTCGACAAGCTCAGGCAGCGGTCGCGGGCCAGGGCTGCCTGAGCTTGTCGAAGGCAGCCCTAGCTTCGCTGTTATGGTGCCTCCACAGTAGGGCATATAAGCCAAAAAACAGCCCGCGAACGTGCTGATCAAAACGTCCGAATTGTAAGTTCCAAAGCCTTGCGTAGGCGCGTGCTACAATAGCCCTGCGGCGCAGGTTCGGGCTTAGCGCGCTTAGGGAAGCCGATCTTCATTAATCATCCCATTCCATCACCATGTCACCCTGAGCGCAGCGAAGGGTCTCTCAAGAGGCCGGGAGAGATGCTTCGCTTCGCTCAGCATGACATGTCATCGGGATGCTTAAGCATTTCCACGTCCCTTACGCAAAGCCGCAATCTACAATCTGCAATCTACAATCTGCAATCAAAAGGAACCCCCAATGCTAACCATTGACCAGATCAGAACCTACTGTGAACACTCGCTTGCTGCCAAGTTTCTTGCAGGCGACCGGGAGGGTTTGCGCCGCCTACAGTTGGCGCTCGGCGTGCTGATGGATGCAGCCCAAGCGGCGGGCGACCATACGACCTACGCGCACTTCCGCAGTCTGGCCGCGAAGGCCGCTGATAAGCGTGAAGCCCTGGAGAACGGCTCGTGAGGCTACGGAATCTCTTCACGCAACTACGGCAGTTTCGCGGCACGGAGTTCCAACTGCTGCTGACGGTGCTGCTCTTTTTTGCCGCTGGCTATCTGTTGGTGACAACGGCGACCCAACAGCGTGAATTTGTCGCCACGGTGCCCGGCATCCTCAGCATTCTCTGGCCTTCAGCCCTGCCGCTGCTGCTCTTCATTGGTGTGTCGCTGGGCCTCAGCTTTAACAGCCCGCGTGCCGACCAAGTGGTGCTACCGTTGGTGGCCTTACTCGCCGGGCTCAGCCTGATGCTCACGGCGCGGCTTGAACCGAGCCTCAATCTGCTCTTCCAGTGCAGCGCCGCCGACGGCGTGGTCGTCAATTGTTATGAGGGCATCGCCAGCAAGCAATCGCTCTGGGTGAGTTTGGGCGTGGTGGGGCTGGCGGCGATGCTGTTCATGCCGTGGGACAGGCTGCTCATTCGCTGGTTGCGCCTCTCGCTCTTCGATTTCCTCGACCACTACCGTTACATCTGGCTAGGCGTGGGCCTGTTGCTCGTCGTCGCCACCTTCATCTTCGGTGTGGACCCCAACGGATCGGGAGTCAACCTCTGGTTCAACTTCGGCTTCTTCCTTTTTCAACCTTCCGAATTGCTGAAGATCATCTTGGTGATCTTCATGGCCTCGTATCTGAACGAACACCGCGAAGTGGTCGCTGGAGGCTACCGTCTAGGCCCGCTGACGCTGCCGCCCCTACCCTATCTGGTGCCGATTGCGGCCATGTGGGGCATCGCAATGGGCATTATCGTCTTTCAGCGTGACCTAGGGGCGGCGCTGTTGCTCTTCGGGGTCTTTTTGGCGATGCTTTACGCCGCCACGGGGAAAGGGTGGTACGTGTTGGCGGCGCTAGGGGCATTCGCGGCAGGCGCTTATGGGCTTTTCCAAATGGTGGCGGTCGTCAAGCTGCGCGTAGCGGTTTGGCTTGACCCGTGGGCGACCGCGCAGGGCACAGGCTACCAGATTGTGCAGGCGATTTACGCCCTCTCGGCGGGCGGCATCTTCGGCAAGGGTTTGGGGATGGGCGTCCCGGCGATTGTGCCTGCCATTCATACCGACTTTATCTTCACTGTTGTTGGCGAAGAGTTGGGGCTGGCGGGGACATTGGCCGTCCTCATTGCCTATGTGCTGCTAATCTTTCGCGGCTACGCCATTGCCCAACGCATCCCCGGACGCTTTCGCGGCTTTGAGCAACTGTTGGCCTTTGGCTTGACCACTATCATCGCGGTGCAGACGCTGATCATCATTGGGGGCAACCTGCGGCTCATCCCGCTGACTGGCATTACGCTGCCCTTCGTCTCGTATGGCGGCTCATCGGTACTGATCAACTTCGTACTGATTGGGTTGCTGATGCGGATCTCGGCCACGACGCAGCGCTGAGGGGGAAAGCGCCCCCGCGTGTGACGGATGCGCCCCCGCGTGTGACGGATGCGCGCCCCGTTGGAACGTTTTGGCGATTCGTTGGAACGTTTCGGCGTCCCGCTACGACGTTTTGGCATCCCGATATGACGTTTCGGCATCCCGATATGACGTTTCGGCGTCTCGATATGACGTTTCGGCGGCCCGATATGACGTTTTGGCGTCTCGATATGACGTTTTGGCGTCTCGATATGACATATCGCCCCCCCCGCTATGACAT
>Ga0194060_10002339_pt1 | contig 13532 bp, 14 predicted proteins | sample SepL225m_MetaG_FD_163427 | JGI IMG/M metagenome (GOLD analysis project Ga0194060, IMG submission 163427) | Anoxic zone freshwater microbial communities from boreal shield lake in IISD Experimental Lakes Area, Ontario, Canada - Sep2016-L222-5m | ecosystem: Environmental > Aquatic > Freshwater >... | reverse complement strand
TATCGCAACTCCAACTTCGATGATGGCGCTGCTTCGCACGGTCGGTTATTTATTTAGTCGTAACCGAGTAGCGGCAAATGCCGAAGAGATTCAGAGCTTGGCAGTTAAATTCCTCCGTGATGTTTCATCGCTGCACGACAAGATCGTCACGGTTGGCGATCGTTTAAAGAGCACCCTTAAGGCATACAACGACATGATTCCTACCGCTGAAACCACAGTGCTAAGTGCGGCCAAGAAGATGAAGTCTTTGGATGTATCAGGAAAACCGTTAAAAACTTTTCCAGAAGTTTCGGAGAATTTGCGAATTCTCGAGAGTAAATTAGCCTTAGATGCGCCAGAAGATTTTATTGAAGTAGAAGAAATATCAGATGAGGAAGAAGATAAATGAGCAACTCGTTGGGCGCTGTTAGATCAAAGGCAGTAAAAGGCCCTGGCCTTAAAGTTCCTGGAGTAATAGTTCTGCAATTTCTATTGATATTTATCTTTGAAGTACTTGAATACACAGTCACAAAGGTTGGCTTCTTCACCGGTCTTGCAATATTGGTCGCATTTCTAGGTGGCCTCTATCTTGGACGGCCTGGCACTTCATATACAAATGCGGTTAATCCCCCAATTGCCTTCCTGTTTTCAACGCTCTTTATTATGGCAACAATTGGTGGAACTGGATTTTCGATTTCAAAGATCGGATTAGAACTTATTACAACGCTAGCAGCAGTTGCACCTTGGTTAATTACCGGCGCTGTGATTGCTTGGGCTGCGCACTTTGCACTTCTTCGTAAATATTCTCGAAAGTAAAATTACTTTCCAGCGAGTTTTAAATCTTTACGAAGCTCTGGTGGCATTGAAAATAATAGATGCTCCTCCATTGCTGTAATCGTCTCAACATCGCCATAGCCACGTTTGGCTAAATCTTTAAGCAAATCTTGGACCAAAATCTCTGGGACTGATGCCCCGCTTGATACTCCAATTATTTCAACTCCCGCGAACCATTCATCTTTTGCTTCTGCTGCATAATCAATTAGATATGCCGTCTTGGCTCCGTATTCAAGTGCAACTTCAACAAGTCGCACCGAGTTTGAAGAATTCTTAGATCCAACAATTAAAACCAAATCTGCTTGGGGGGCAATCTCTTTTATTGCAACCTGGCGATTTTGGGTGGCATAGCAAATGTCATCACTTGGTGGATCCATAAGATTTGGAAAGCGCTGCTTTAGCGCAGCAACAGTTGTTAGAGTTTCATCAACGCTCAATGTTGTCTGCGAAAGCCAGGCAACTTTATTTTCATCTGGAACTTGAATCTGATCAATTCCATCGACGCCGTCAACCAGAATAATTCGATCAGGTGCTTCACCTGCAGTGCCTTCAACTTCCTCGTGGCCTTCATGACCAATTAATAAAATAGTTAAATCTTCCGCTGCAAACCGCTTAACTTCATGGTGCACCTTTGTAACAAGTGGGCATGTGGCATCAATAGTTTTTAAATTTCGCGCTGCTGCACTTTCGTGGACTGCTGGAGAAACTCCATGCGCTGAGAAAATAACGGTCTGACCTTCAGGAACTTCATCATTTTCCGAAACAAAAATGGCGCCGCGAGCTTCAAGGGTTGAGACCACATGTTTATTGTGGACAATCTCTTTGCGGACATAAACCGGGGCCCCGTAAAGGTCCAAGGCTTTTTCTACGGTGACAACGGCGCGATCAACACCAGCGCAATATCCGCGCGGAGCCGCCAGTAAGACCCGTTTACTCATTGGGGAAGTCTAATTGGTAAGCCGATTACTATCGACTCGTGTCCGACCAGCCAACCGATCCAGCAGAAGCCCCATTTAGCGTTCGCGCAATTTCGGAACGAATTGGTGCAATTGTTGATGGATTAAGTGAAGTTTGGATTGAAGGCGAACTCTCTGAAATAAATGTAAGGCCCGGATCTCCAACAATTTTTATGCGCCTGCGAGATACCAGCGCGGATATGAGCATTTCAGTTCGGTGCTTTAAGAACGTATTCGATTCGGTTGCGCCACTTGAACAAAATGCTCGTGTTGTTATTCGTTCCAAGCCAACTTGGTGGACGAAGAATGGTTCGCTCTCTTTTAATATTTCTGAAATTCGCCAAGTGGGTGTTGGTGAATTAATGGCACGTCTTGAAGCGCTAAAGAATTTATTAGCTGAAGAGGGTCTCTTTGATTTAGATCGAAAGAAACCGCTTCCCTTTCTGCCAACTGTTGTTGGTTTAATTTGCGGACGCAATAGCGATGCCGGAAAAGATGTCGTTGAAAACGCTAAGCGTCGCTGGCCTGCAGTTCAATTTGAGATACGTGAAGTTGCAGTTGCAAATGCAGCAGCAGTCTCTGAAGTAAGTGCGGCTCTTCTCGAATTAGATGCAGACCCAAAGGTTGATGTAATCATTATTACCAGAGGCGGTGGCTCCTTTGAAGATTTACTTCCCTTTTCTGATGAATCACTTCTGCGTCTGGTATCCGAGTGCCAAACACCAATTGTTAGCGCGATCGGCCACGAGAAAGATGCTCCACTACTTGATCTAGTTGCTGATTGGCGGGCTTCAACACCAACCGATGCCGGAAAGCGCGTCGTGCCAGATATGGAAGAGGAACTTGCGAAGATTTCAAATCTGCAAGATCGGGCAAATCGTTTTATCCAGAACCGAATTGATTTCGAAATCTCAAAGATCAAAGGTCTTATGGATCGCCAAATAATGCGCGAGCCACAAACGATAATTACTTCACGTCTTGAAATTGTTAAGAGCCTTGTTGCCAGATCACATCGCGCATTGGGCGGCGCACTTGCAATCGCCAGTGAAGAGATTGCCAGCCTTCGAACCCAAGTCCGTACCCTCTCGCCACAAGCAACATTGGACCGTGGGTATTCGGTTGTTCAAAAGAGCGATGGTTCAGTCCTTCGCAAAGCCAGCGAAGTTAAGGCCGGCGAGAAACTTCGATTGCGATTGGCCAAAGGCGAAGTTAGCGCCATTACGGAGTAGATTACGAATATGGCCGCAACTAAAGACCCGAAAAAATTGAGTTATGAAGAAGCCCGAGATGAATTAGCCGAGGTTGTTTCAACCTTGGAATCTGGGCAATCAACTCTTGAAGAATCTTTAGCACTTTGGGAGCGCGGCGAAGAGTTAGCAAAGATATGTCAGCACTGGCTTGATGGTGCAAAGGCAAAACTTGCCGCAGCCAAAGCGGAGTCGGAGAAGTAAATGCCAGAGTTTAATTACAGTGATTTACTTCCAATTGGTCCGGATAAAACTAAGTATCGCCTTGTAACAACCGAGGGCGTATCAACATTTATGGCTGAGGGTATGGAATTTCTTAAGGTCGCACCAGAAGCACTTGAAAAATTAACTGCGGAAGCAATCCACGACATCAATCACTATTTACGCGAGGAACACTTAACTCAACTTGCCTCGATTTTAAAAGATCCAGAAGCATCGCCAAATGATCGCTTTGTAGCCCTGGACTTATTAAAGAATGCAAATATTTCAGCAGGCGGAGTACTTCCAATGTGTCAGGACACTGGTACTGCTCTGATCATGGGTAAGAAAGGGCAACGTGTTTTAACTTCAAAGGATGATGCCGAATCTATCTCCAAAGGTGTTTACGACGCATACACAACTCTTAATCTTCGTTACTCACAAATGGCCCCGATTAACACTTGGGAAGAGAAAAACACTGGCAACAACTTGCCTGCACAAGTTGAAATTTACTCCGATACCAAGCACTCTGATGAATACAACTTTCTATTCATCGCAAAGGGCGGCGGCAGTGCAAATAAATCTTTCCTTTACCAAGAGACAAAGGCAGTATTAAATCCAACTTCATTTATGAACTGGCTTGATGAGAAACTTCGCTCTATTGGTACTGCGGCCTGCCCGCCCTATCACTTGGCGATTGTTATCGGTGGCACAAGTGCCGAGCACACAGTTAAAACTGCAAAGCTTGCAAGTACGCATTACTTAGATGAACTTCCTCGCAGTGGGGATGCCAAAACTGGTCATGGCTTCCGCGATATTGAATTGGAAGCAAAGGTCCTAGAGCTAACTAGAACTCTTGGTATTGGCGCACAATTTGGTGGCAAATATTTCTGTCACGATGTTCGCGTAGTCAGGCTTCCACGACATGGTGCATCTCTTCCGATAGCTATTGCTGTTTCATGTTCAGCCGATCGCCAGGCCAAGGCCAAGATCACTAAAGAGGGCGTTTTCCTTGAGGTTTTAGAGCGCGATCCAGCCCACTTCTTACCTGAAACTACTGATGAACATCTCGACGATAGCGTTGTGAATATTGATTTGAATCAACCAATGGCCGATGTTCTAAAAGTTCTCGCAAACTATCCAATCAAGACTCGTCTCTCATTAAATGGAACCTTAATTGTGGCCCGGGATTTAGCACATGCGAAAATTAAAGAGTTGCTGGATTCTGGAAAAGAGATTCCACAGTATTTAAAGGATCATGCTGTTTATTACGCAGGCCCAGCAAAGACTCCTGCGGGTTATGCATCTGGTTCTTTTGGACCGACAACTGCTGGCCGCATGGATTCATATGTTGATCAATTCCAAAAAGCTGGTGGTTCAATGATTATGTTGGCGAAAGGAAATCGCTCTAAAGCGGTAACCGAAGCCTGCAAAAATAATGGAGGTTTCTATCTTGGATCTATCGGTGGTCCAGCGGCAAGACTTGCTCAAGATTGCATCACCAAGGTTGAAGTTTTAGATTATGCCGATCTTGGAATGGAAGCTATTTGGAAGATTGAAGTTAAAGATTTCCCGGCCTTTATAGTTGTTGACGATAAGGGAAATGATTTCTTCGCTGAGACTTCAAAGCCAATGAGTATCGGCAAAGCGCCTAATTAATTTTAGATTTAATAATAGTTAGAACGGTGCTTCTTCCAAAGCGCATTGCAAGGCGTCTTGTATCTAGCCGCAATATATGAAAGGCCCCACTTAATTTGGGTGACCGGATTGGTCCGCCAATCAGTTGAAATAATCTCCATCTTCACGGCCGGCAGGGCTTGAGGGATTCCGTGGGCGCCACTTCGATAATTGTGGGCCTGATAATTCCAGTGGCTCTCGCTATTCCAGAGTTTGGTTAGGCAGGTTATCTGGGTCTTGTTATTCCACTTCGGATATTTCTCTTCAATAATTTGCTTGGCAACCCCTTGGGCTCCCTTTGACTTCTTCGCTACTTCGACTTGCCGTGCCGCCAATGAAACCAAGGCGATGGCATTGGCATCGACCGAGGCCACGCCATTTACATCCAGAGTAATTCCACCTGGCGCAGCGGTTGGATTTTCTGGGGCCACCGTAAGAGCCGGTAGGTCATTTGGAACCGAGACGAACTGATCAAAAGAACCTTGGGCATAGGTCGTATCGACGCTGCCGATGAAGACGATAAAGAAAGCGGTGCTAAGAACTAGCTTGGTCGATCTAAAAATCTTGTTCATCTCACCCCTCCTTCCTCACCTATATCTTTTAAAATCCTTTAATTCCCATTAATTCCCGACAAGCAACATCCGCCCGAAATGGGCCAGTGACTTGGGGGAAGGGCAAAACCATCGCATCCGAGAAGGCCGTGGGCAAATTTAAATGCGTGTGAGTCGCGAAAAAGATATTAATCACAGGAAAGGGCGTATCTAAAAGTGCAGGTCAGATACGGTGATGTCCGATATATCTGTTTTATCCGATACCTAATATTTTAGGTTTTCGGGGGGGCATTTACTGGCTGAAGTTGACCGGCTCTTCCAACATTTCAGTCACCAGAGCAGCAATTGGCGAGCGCTCTGACCTGGTCAAAGTGATGTGGGCAAAGAGTGGATGTCCCTTGAGCGACTCAACGACAGCGACGACACCGTCATGACGGCCAACTCGCAAGTTATCGCGCTGTGCGACATCGTGAGTCAGGATCACTCTCGAGTTCTGGCCGATTCTTGAGAGCACTGTAAGCAAAACTCCCCGTTCCAAAGATTGGGCCTCATCGACAATGACATAAGAGTCGTGAAGTGAGCGACCTCGGATGTGGGTCAGAGGCAGAACTTCGATAAGGCCGCGATCAATAATCTCATCGATGACCTGTTGGCTGACCAGAGCACCCAAAGTATCGAAGACGGCTTGGGCCCAAGGTGACATCTTCTCGTTTTCGCTGCCAGGAAGGTAACCAAGTTCTTGACCTCCGACGGCATAGAGCGGGCGGAAAATTACGACCTTCTTATGTTGACGCTTTTCAAGCACCGCTTCTAACCCAGCGCTTAGTGCAAGGGCGCTCTTACCGGTTCCGGCGCGACCACCTAAGGAAATTATCCCTACTTCGCTATCCATAAGTAGATCCAAGGCGACGCGTTGTTCGGCGCTTCGACCATGCAATCCAAATGCCGAGCGATCTCCTCGGACTAAAAGCAGCTGCTTATCCGGAGTGACTCGAGCCAAGGCGCTTCCCTTATCGGAATGAAGAACAATTCCAGTATGGCAAGGATGTTCCTTCGCTAATTCGTGAGCAACTTTGGTGCCTTCATATAGCGCATCAATAACGTTGCCGCCGACTGTTGCTTCAACCATTCCGGTCCAACCACTTGTTAGTGCAAGTTCGGCTCGGTACTCCTCGGATTTCACTCCGACAGATGAAGCTTTAACTCGAAGCGGAAGATCTTTTGTAACTAGAACTACATCTCGGGATTCAGCCATCATATTTCTGGCGATTGAGAGAATTCGAGAGTCATTTGAACCATCACGTAAGAATCCAGATGGAAGCGATGAAGAATCGGAGTGATTTAACTCAACGCGAAGAGTGCCCCCTAAATCATTTAGATTTATATCTTCATCCAGGCGACCATGTTCTATCCGCAGATCATCAAGGGTACGGAGGGCGGCTCGGGCAAAATAGCCAAGTTCTGGGTGATCACGTTTGCTTTCTAACTCGCCAATAACCGTGATTGGGATTATGACTTCATGTTCGGCAAATCTTGTTAGTGCGGCGGGGTCTGCGAGCAAAACACTGGTATCTAAAACATATGTCATTCTTTTAAGGCTCTTAACGCTTTTACTGCTGCTGGTCCGGGCAGATTTTGCCGAATTAGCCAATTGGCGCTCGCATTCTGTTTAGTTTTATCCGAAGATTTTTAATCTCTGATGGCTAAAAGGTAAAACCACCAAGGGCTTCAAGGCCTGCGACACGCTTATTTGTAAAGTTAATTTCTGGTGATATTCATTTACCGAAGCGACGGTTTCTTTGCGAATATGCCCGCAGTGCTCGGAGGAAATCGACTCTACGAAAATCTGGCCAATATGCTTCACAGAAATAAAACTCAGAATGCGCACTCTGCCAAAGCAGGAAGCCCCCAAGTCTTTGCTCGCCAGAAGTTCTTATAACTAAATCCGGATCGGGAAGGCCGGCGGTATAAAGGTGGCGACTGATCTCATCAACACTTATCGAATTAGCGATTTCGGCCGGACTCTTTCCCGCGGCAGCCTCTGAAGTAATTAGAGATTTAACAGCATCAGCAATCTCGCTGCGCCCGCCATATCCAATTGCGACATTTATAACTACGCCTTTTATTCCTCTGGTCTTGACTGCAACATCAGTTAATTGGTCGACCAAGTTTTTTGGCAATAACTCCATCGAGCCCACTGGGCGAATCTCCCAACGTCTCCGACTAGCTAAGTCATTTACAGTATCTGCGATTATTTGTAGGAGTGGCTCCAGCTCTTGCGGCGGACGATTTAAATTCTGATTTGATAATAACCAGATCGTTAAGACTTCAACCTTGGACTCTTCACACCAATCAAGGAGATCAATAATCTTCTCGGCCCCGGCTTTATGACCTCGGGAAGTTGATGTATCTCCATCAGCGGCTGGATTCGCTTTGGACCATCTGCGATTTCCATCAAGGATTACCCCGACATGGCGTGGGGTTTGCGCGAAATCTAATTTAGAAAATATCCGGCGTTCATAGATTGGATATAGAACTGATTTAATTGCCGGCTTTAACGAATCCTTGAGAATGTTGCTCACTAAAGTAATTAAATTAACTTAGGTAAGGGAATTGAATTCTTTTAACGCCCGGCGCTCTGCTACAAATGATGCAACTGGAAGGGTTCCGGCAAGAATAAAAAGTATTGTGCTGCCAAATGATTTGCGGGCCTTGAGACAGTAATGAAAGGCCGCTAATACATATATTGGATAGGTAAAGCCATGAACTAGCGCAACCCAAGTGAAATAGTGGTGGCTAGATTCAAATATGAAGTAATGAGTTGGAACGTTAACGAACCAGAGAAGAAGGGACATTACGCCGCAGTAAATTGCCATTATGCGAAAGCGGGTCATCGCTCCATTTAGGGCGGCTTGACGTGGATTTAATTGACTCATATCCGAACTTTACCCCCACTTTGACGCTCTTTCATAGAATTATAGAAGGGCGCGAGCAGAACAATTAGCGCCATTAGCCACCAGACAAAGACATACGAGATGTGCTGCCAATAATTTCCAGCAACTTTAGATTTAAGTTGTGGAGCGGGAATCCTAGTCGTCAAAATTTCTTGGCCAAGTGCAGTCTTTTCGGATGTTGCAATTATGTAACCATCGAAAAGATTGAGAGTGCCATCTCCAACCACCAGCGCCGGATCAATTCTAGAAATTTCTCCTGAGCCAGCCTTTGTCGAATCCGAAGTTTGTCTTGGATAAAGACGACCAACTATTTTCACATTTCCGACGATCTCTTGGTCTTCGAGACCTTCGAGTCCTCGCACTACCAAAATTGCACGTTTCCCCGGAAGTTCAAGTAATCGGACTTCAAGATTGGCAATAGATTTCTTATCACCGCTAATAATTTCTTGCTTAGGTGCGATAAACGTTTTGGCATATTTTCCAGAAACACTTACGATCCGATTTATTGCATCTGGTTGAATATTTGTACCTACAGCAGCAATTTTTTCAAGTGAGATTTTCTCAGCGTCAGGTAGATACGCATTTACCGCCCTAACATCATGAGCGCGATTTAATTGCCAATTGCCAAGCCCGATAAAAGTTATAGAAAGTAAGAGCGCCACAACAAGTTGGGCAATAAATCCTTTACTTATCTTCATTGCGGTCGGATAATTTTTTAAATCTGCGATAGAAGCTAACGAGAAGCAAGGTAACAGCCGTTACTAAAACAATCATCGTTAACGAGCCAGCGATTCCGACATCAATCGAAGTTTTACCATTCATGTGCGCAATTGTAATGAGAATACGTAGACTCAGCCCCATGACCGAGCCGTTTGAAAACGACCCATATTTACAGAGCCGCTATGGAATTAAAACCAGCCGTTCTCCAAAGTGGTTGGTCTCGGCAATTATTTTTGCAGTTATTGGTGGGGGTTGGTTGCTTTGGACCGCGAACCATTTCGCTAATCCAGAAATTCGATCAACGCTAATCTCCTTCAAAGAGATCGATGCCAAGAGTATTGAGATTCGCTATTCGGTTGAAATCAAGAGTCCAACAACTAAAGTCACTTGCCGCCTCAGTGCCAGGGATTTCGGGCTAAATATCGTTGGCCAAATCGATGATCCAATTCCGCTGGGCACCAGAAGCACAACAAGAATTATTCAAATTCCTACGCGCCTTGCAGCAGTGAACGCGAAGATTGAATCCTGTACCTCAAATTAAGTTGTAAACTCCTCGTCTTATGGCTATCGAACCCACACAAACTTGGCTTACCCAAGAAGCAGCTGATCGCTTGGCTGCTGAATTGGCAGAGCTTGAAGGTCCACGTCGCGCAGACATTGTTAAGAAGATTGAAGCTGCGCGCGCCGAAGGTGATCTAAAAGAGAATGGTGGCTATCACGCAGCCAAAGATGAGCAAGGAAAAACTGAGGCTCGAATTCGCCAGTTAAAACACATGCTTGAAAATGCTCACATCGGAAACCCACCTGTTGGTGAATCCGGAGTTGTTGGCCTTGGCATGTTAGTAACTGTTGATATCGCAGGAGATGAAATGAAATTTCTTCTTGGTTCCCGCGAAATTGCAAGCGGCGATGTTGATGTCTACAGTGAAAAATCCCCTCTTGGCGCAGCCGTTCTTGGCGCAAAGATTGGTGAGACTGTTACTTACACCGCGCCAAATGGTCGTGAAATAAGTGTGGCCGTTTTAGAAGCACAGAATTTCTTCTAAATTACTTACTAACTCTCACATATTTGCGCACGCTAATTGGTGCAAAAACCGCAACAAGTAAGAACATATAAATAAGCGACATCAAAATTGGATTCTGACTCGGCCATGAATTAGCAGTTGCCCCAAAAACGTTCTGCGTGCCAAATAATTCACGACATGCCGCAACCATGGTTGAGACTGGATTCCATTCGGCAAAATATTGCAAAATTTTCGGCATTCCAGTTGTTGGTGCAAAAGCATTTGATAAAAAGGTAAGTGGAAAGACCGTCATGAAAACTAAGTTTTGCGCCACTCGCTCTTCGCGAACTGAAAGCCCAATTAGAACGCCGATCCACGACATGGAATATCCGAAAGCAAGAAGGAATAGAAATCCCAAGAATATTTTCACCGGTCCACTGCTTGGGCGCCAGCCAACCAGAAAACCAACGAGGCCCATAACAACAAGTGTTACAACATTCTGCAAAGTGTCGCCAACTGTGCGGCCAATAACAACCGCCGATCTTGAAATTGGAAGTGATCTGAAGCGATCAATCAAACCCTTCTGCATATCTGCGGCTAAACCGACAGCTGTTGCGGCAAGTGTGAATGCAACAGTCTGTACGAAGATTCCGGGCATCAATAGTTGAACGTAACCACCGTCAACCCCAGAGTCGATTGCGCCACCAAACACATAACGGAAGAGAAGAACAAACATCGCAGGTTGAATGGTTGCGAAGATTAAAACTTCAGGGATGCGAATCATTTGGAGCAATTGGCGCTTAGTTATAACTAAAAAGTCACTTACGCTTTGTAGCATTTTTGCCCCCTTCGGTTTCAACAACAACTTCAGCAACATGTCCAGTGAGTGAAATAAATACATCATCTAGCGACGGCCGCTTAAGCCCAATATCTAGCGGGTGAATTTTTGCCTCATCTAGCAATCTGAGAACTTGAATTAGCGATGCGCTGCCATTGTTGACCGGTGCAGATATCTTGCGGATTCCTGCATCAACAGTTGGTTTTGCTCCAGTTGCTTGTTCTACAAGTCTTGTTGCTTCTGCAATCTGGTTTGCTTCAACGGTAATTTCTAACCGTTCGCCTCCCACTTGATTCTTCAATTCATCTGCTGTTCCACGAGCAATTACTTTTCCGGTATCGATCACGGCAATTGAATCCGCAAGTTGATCGGCTTCCTCCAAATATTGTGTAGTCAATAAAAGTGTTACCCCACCCTTAACAAGTTCATCGATTACTCCCCACATCTCCATACGACCGCGAGGATCTAAACCTGTAGTTGGTTCATCAAGAAATAAAACTTTTGGCTTGGTAATTAAGGAAGCTGCTAAATCCAAACGTCTGCGCATGCCGCCGGAATAAGTTCTAATTGGACGTCGTGCGGCTTCGGTGAGTGAAAATCTTTCAAGCAACTCTTCGGCTCGCTTCTTAGCAGCAGCAGAATTCAAGTGATACAGCCGGCCAAACATATTTAAGTTATCCCAACCGGTTAACGTTTCATCAAGAGCTGCATATTGACCAGACAAGCCAATGACTTTGCGAACTTCATCTGGGTGTTTCAAGACATCAATTCCTGCAACCGTCGCACTTCCGCTATCTGGTGTTAAGAGTGTGGCCAGAACTCGAACTGTTGTTGTTTTGCCAGATCCATTTGGACCAAGTAGCCCAAGTACCGTGCCCTCTTCAACTTCAAGGCTTAAGCCGTCAAGGGCTTTAACTTCGCCCTTTCCATATGATTTAACTAACTCTTGGGCGACAATGCTCTTCATGTATATACCTTAATACGCTAGTTATATGGCGGCGTAGTAATCTCCTCCCTATGTCTAATAAAAACCACGCAGCCCCTAAAGCGCTCACTCACAAAGAAATTATGTTTGTCCTCAGCGGACTTATGGTCGGTATGTTGCTCGCTGCCCTTGACCAAACAATTGTTTCTACGGCGCTAAAGCGCATCGTTGAAGATTTCGATGGCCTTGCCCATTACACCTGGGTGGTTACTGCCTATCTTCTGACCTCAACTGCATCAACTCCACTTTATGGAAAAATTTCAGACCTCTATGGTCGCCGCCCGGTATTTCAATTCGCAATCATCACTTTCTTAATTGGTTCCTTCGCCGCTGGCGCAGCTTCAAGCATGACGCAATTAATCGCATTCCGTGCGATCCAAGGTCTTGGTGCTGGTGGCTTGATGTCACTTACCTTCGTAATTATTGGCGACCTGATTTCGCCACGTGAACGCGGAAAGTATCAAGGTTATTTTGGTGGCGTCTGGGGCCTATCTTCAGTTGCTGGCCCACTTCTTGGTGGATATTTCTCTGATCATGCGCAAATTCTTGGCGTAACCGGTTGGCGTTGGATTTTCTACATCAACTTGCCATTTGGAATCGCTGCACTAATCATCACTTCAATCTCATTACATATTCCAAAAGTTAAGCGCGAACACAAGATCGATTACCTCGGTGCCTTATTACTTGTTGCCGGTGTATCTTCATTGCTTCTTGGTATTTCAGTTTATGGACCCCAAGATGGTTGGAAGACTTCAAAGACAATTACTGCACTTGCAATTGCATTTGTCCTAACTTTAATTTTTATTTACCACGAGAGTCGGGCTCAAGAACCAATTTTGCCACTGACGCTATTTAAGAACCACACATTTTCAGTCACATCGATTCTTGCTTTTATTATCGGTGCAGGAATGTTCGGCGCAATCGTTATGTTGCCGCTCTATCTACAAGTCGTAAAGGGCGATTCCGCTACTTCTGCCGGCTTGAAGTTGATTCCATTCATGATTGGTATCGTTTCGATGTCAATCACAAGTGGAAAGTTAATTAGCAAGCACGGTCACTACAAGCGTTATCCAATAATCGGGCTCGCTTTGATGACCTTTGGAATTCTTCTACTTTCAACACTTACTGAAACTACGCCATTCTGGAAGCTATCAATCTACGCAGTTCTAATTGGCGCTGGTCTTGGTTTCTCAATGCAGACAGTTGTTATTGCTCTGCAAAATGCTGTTGATTTCAAAGACCTAGGTGTTGCGACTAGTGCAAATACCTTCTTCCGTTCAATCGGTGCAACTATCGGTGTTGCACTATTTGGAACGGTATACGCAAGCCGCTTGACCCATAACTTGCCAATCGAAATTGCAAAGTTAAAGGCAAGTAATCCTGCTGCGCTTGTTGGTGCAACACCTGAAAAGTTTGCGGCTCTTAAGGACAACACCGCAGTATTAAAGACCTTTACTCCAGAACTTCAAGCAGGAATAGTTCACGCCTTTGTGAATTCATTCCATGTTGTCTTTTTAACAGCCGCACCAATCACAGTAATCGGATTCTTGATTGCATTCCTTCGAAGGAATGCAATCAAGAATCCGATT
>Ga0194060_10002337_pt1 | contig 13539 bp, 9 predicted proteins | sample SepL225m_MetaG_FD_163427 | JGI IMG/M metagenome (GOLD analysis project Ga0194060, IMG submission 163427) | Anoxic zone freshwater microbial communities from boreal shield lake in IISD Experimental Lakes Area, Ontario, Canada - Sep2016-L222-5m | ecosystem: Environmental > Aquatic > Freshwater >... | reverse complement strand
TAGGTAGTCAATGCGCGTTGCGTCGTTAATGCTGCCGTCTGGCTCAACCAGATCATCGAAGGCTGCACCATTCTCGGTGATGTAGAGCGGTATGTCGGTGTACTCAGCGACCTTCTGAAGCGCCTCGACAATACAGTTCGGGTAGATCTCCCAGCCCATAGCCGTGGTCGGGCCGTGTGGCGGAATCTGCCGCGCACCGACCAGAACGTCGCGCCAGTCGGCGGTATGGACAATCCGGGTGTAGGTGTTCACGCCCAGAAAATCAATCGGACGGCTGATGATCTCCATATCGCCGGGGCACACCGGCGGTCGCATCAGACGCCGCCCGAAGTGCGTGAGCATATCCTCGGGGTAACATCCGCGAAACAGCGGCTCTAAAAAGATGCGGTTCATGGCCCCATCAACACGTCGGGCGGCGCGCACATCGGCGGGGCGCTGAGAAACCGGGTGATGCGGCCAGATCATCAGCACAATGCCGATCTGCGCCGCCGACAGATTCGCGGCGCGGAAGGCGTCCACCGCCATACCATGCGAAAGTAGCAGGTGATGACCAACCGGCAGGATCGCCCAGGGATTGCGGCGACCAGGGGCATTCTCGCCGTTGCCATAGCCATAGAATCCCTGGATGAAGGGTTCGTTGTGGGTCGCCCACAGGGGAACATCATCGCCCAGGGCGTGGAACAGAAAGCTGGCGTATTCGGCAAAGCGCATGGCCGTATCGCGGTTCGCCCAGCCGCCGCGATCCTCCAGCGCCTGCGGCAAATCCCAGTGGTAGAGCGTCGCCATTGGCGTGATGTTATGGCGATGCAGGGCCGCGATCAGCCGACGGTAGAAATCGAGCCCGGCCTGGTTTGGCCGTCCGCCGCCGTTGGGAAAAATACGCGGCCAGGCGATACTGAAGCGGTAGGCGTTGAGTCCCATCGCCGCCATGTGATCCACATCCTCCGCGTAGCGGTGGTAATGGTCGCAGGCCACATCGCCGGTTGCGCCATCGGCGATCACCCCTGGGCGGCGCACAAAACGATCCCAGATACTTTCACCCTTGCCATCCTCGTCCCATGCGCCCTCGATCTGGTAGGCGGCGGTGGCCGCACCCCAGAGAAAGCCGGGCGGGAAATCTTGTTTGTCGCTCATAGATCCCCTTCGGGCTGTGCTGCGGTCGGATGCGTCTAGCATAACACATACAAAAAGATACCCCGGCGAGCTTGTTCGCCGGGGTACCTTTTTGGCAATAGACAAGGTTTCAGGTACCAGGTTTCAGGTTTACCGTTTGTAGTGCAGGCTTCCAGCCTGCCAACACGCATCTGGCGTGCTGGAAGCCCGCACTACGTGCTACCTTGCGATGACCCGTTTGATGGTGCGACGGCTGGCAGCATGACCCTTTTCAGACAGCTTCTCAGCGTGACAGAGCGATTTTTGCTAAGGCGCTCTGAAACCTGAAACCTGAAGCCTGAAACCTGAAACCTAGCACCTGAAACCTACCGCAGCGAGACACTCAACCCATCAATCAACTGCTGCTTCTCGGCGTCGGTGAGCTTGGCTTCGGGGTGCATAAGCAAGAAGTCCTTCGTAGGCATCTTGCCACTGCGGACCGCCCGCGTAACCTCATCAACTTCGACACCACGGACGCCCCATTCCGATAAGTTCAGCTTCTGGCGGCCCTCGATAACGTGGCGTGTCACCAGCCAGGAGACCGGCGCGATCTTGCTGTACCAGGGCCAGATCGTCTCGTTGCTGTGGCAATCGTAGCAGGCGCGCACGGCGAGCGCCCGCGTCTCCGGTTTGTCCCACGCCGGTTCGGCGACGGGATTCGGGTTCGTCTGCCACCCGGCCATTGCGATAATCGGGAAGGAGATAACCTGGACGAGAGCGAAGAGGGCGATGACGGTGATAACGAGGTTACGGGGACGAAGAAGGGTGCGTAGGAGCGAAGGACTGGCGGGAACGGTGCTTTCTGTGCGGGGCGGGTTAGTCGGCGTACTCAAGGGTAGGGCTCCTCCTGGGGTTCGATATGACGCGAAGTAATGATGTACCGATTGACGGTGGTATGGTAGCGGAACAATCTTGGAATGCGATTGGAGGCCGTAGTACTCTCTTACGACCGAGGGGCAATCGGCAGCGTGAAGAAGAAGGTACTGCCATGGCCAGGGATACTCTTAACCCCAACTGTGCCGCCGTGAGCCTCGACAACCAGCTTGCAGAAAGTGAGGCCGAGGCCACTGCCGTTACCGCGCCGATTGCCAGCTTGCCCAAACTTCGTGAAAATTTTATCAAGATCGAGAGGCTTAATGCCCATGCCGAAATCGTGTACCTCCACATGCACGAACCCTGCCTTCTCGGCATGTGCGGTGCGTACCTGAATGTGTGAGTCCTTCGCGCTAAACTTCAGTGCGTTGTCAAGAAGGTTCTGGAGAACGCGCAAGATAAGGTCGTGGTCGGCCATCACACGCAGATCCTCGGCACATGGCTCAAGGCTGATTGTCACATTCTGCTTGTAGGCGATCATCGCCATGCGCGAGATCGCACGTTCTGCCAGGGGGGGCAGTTCAATCGGCGCACAATCGAGGGGCATCTGCCCGACCTCCAGGCGGCTGATATCGAGCAGCAGGTTGATCATATCGAGCAGATGCTGGGTACTCGCATACGCGATGTTCAGAATATCGCGCTGAAGCTGAGAAATCTGGCCGCCAGTGCCGCGAAAGATCATATCAATGGATGTAATCACACTTGTTAGCGGGCTGCGCAGATCATGAACTATCATATTGGTCAGATCCTGGCGCATGCGCTCCGCATCCTTTGCGGCGGTGATGTCGCGTACCGTAAGCAAAATCGGCCAGTGATGCGCGGGGCGCTTATGCTCATGCTCATGGTTATTTTCACCCTCGGGAACAGCCCGTAGCACGCTCCATTCCAGAGCGCGGGCGAGGGAGATCGCCGAGGTGAGTTGTCCACACACAAAACGCTCTCTGCCGTCGGCTACGCTCGCGAGGCCGATAGAGAATTGTTCAAAGTCACTCTGTCCATAGGAGGCAATTGCCTGCCAGCGTGACAGCAGTTCACTGATGGACATTCCTTCAAGCGTCATTGGCCATGAGGCAAGATTAACCAGATCGCGGAAGGCGTCATTGACCACGGCAATGGTGCTGGCTTCATCTACCAGAAGCATGCCTTCGCGGGTTGATGCCATAATTGAGGCGAGTTGGTCGAGGCCGCGCCGCACGGCCCCGAAGAGCTGAAGGCTTTCAACAGCGACGGCGGCCTGACCGGCGAAGAGGCTCAGACTCTCGATCTGTGAGGGATGCGGCACATTGTCGGCGTAGCCGATACAGATGGCCCCAAGGATGCCACGGGTGGCGCGCAGCGGGATCGCCACAACAGCATCACTATCGGCTTCGCCAGGGCGCATGGTCTGTGGACGACGAAGCAGGATCGCCTCACGAGCTAGTTGCTCAATCGTTATGAGACTGACAGGGGCGGCATCAATCTGTACACCGAGGATCAGGGTGCCGGGCGTACCCTGAGGATGCCAGAGCAAGACGATTCCCCAGCGTCCCTCGCTCTGGGCCATCATGCCACCCAGGGTCATCTCGTAGATCTCCTGAGGTGAGCGCAGAGTCGTGTTAAGAGCCATGCCCAGGCCATTCAGCGCCGTCAGGCTGCTCAGGCTATGCTGGAGGTCACTATAGAGTTGGGCATTCTCTAGGGCCACGGCTGCTTGGTTCGCAAGAATGTCGAGGATTTGCACGTGTTCAGGGCCGGGCTGCATCCCATCCTCGGGGTCGCTAACCGAAATTAGGCCGAGCATATCGCCGCGACTATTACGCAGTAGGCTGAGCATCGCGTTGTACGAATGCCAACTACCAGACGGGACAGGCATTGTGTTGGGGGCGTAGACATGGTCTCGCACGCCTAACGGTTGCATATGCTCGTCGCAACGCCGGTCAATCAGGTAGGTCAAGGGACTACGGCGAAACTCGGGGCGCAGCAGGGTATGCAATTGATCGAGGGGCGTGTGTGTGGCGCGTATAAGTTTAAACATCTTGGCAACCGGCCCAGCGGCCAAGACATACTGTAGGTAGGGTTCGCTGCTGTTGCCGTGCTGAACAAGGGCGATCATGCAACTGCGAAAACCAGTACTCTCGGAGACAGACTGAATAATTGCGTGAAGCAAATCCTCGCGATTGCGCTCAATCCGCAGCGTATTCGAGGCAAGGAGGATACGGTGGAGCCGGTCGTTGCTCCGGTCAAGCTCCTGGAGACGTCGGGTAAGGGTCTGATCAATCTGGGCGAAATGATGAGCGTTCTCCAGGGCGATCACGGCGTGGTCGGCAATCACCTCCAGCAGAGCGCGATCTTCCTCGGTGAACGGAGCATCATCACGCCGATTGAGAATCTCGATCACACCCTTAATCCCATCAATCCCGCGCAGAGGCACGGCCATCAGCGAACGCGTAAGGATGCCGGTATCGGCATCGGTCGTGCCATAGAATCGCCCATCACCACTGGCGTTGTTCACCACGACAGGCTGTCCACTACTGACGACATAGCTCGCCACACCGACGCCCGAGGGGAGACGCTGACCGAGGAGTTGGTGTCCGGCAAGACCCTCGGCATAGCGAAAGACAAGCTCGCCGGTCTGTGCATCGAGGATCAGCAGCGATCCCTCTTCGGCGTTGAACAGCTCTTGGGCCTGCTCAATAATGAGCGAGGGAACCCGCTTCGGGTCGAGCGTCGAGGTAATCGCACGGGTGATTCGGTTGAGAGTCTGCATGTGGCGAGCCTGTTGCTCAGCCAAAAGCAGCATCTGGGCGTTGCGGATCGGACGGGCCGTCTCTTCGGCGAAGATGAGAAATAGTTCGCGCTGGAGTGGCGAGAACCGCACGTCTGGGTTGGTGCTGAAGCAACTGATCACGCCACCGATTCGCTCACTGTCGCGGAGCGGGGCACCCATCCATGCGCGGGTCGTCGGGCCGGGGAACATGTAGAGGGGTGGTACCCCATAATGGGTGCACGATTCGGTGTAATCGTCAGTGAAGATTGCGGTCTCGGTTTGGAGGACTGTGCCGGTGAGACCGGCGCGATGCTTCCAAAAGCCTTGGTGTGCGATCCGCTCACCATCGTATGATATGTAGGAGAGGGAGACCCAGTCGCTCTGCTGGTAGCGCAGAGCCACCAGAAAGCAGATACATCCGATGTTCTGCTGAACGATCTGGTTCAGTTGCTCAAGCAGGGCATCAAGGTTGAGCGTGTCGCGCACTTGGGAGATCGCTGCGCGGAGTTGTTGATGTCGAGCGCCTGCATCATTGGGCGCGGGCTGGAGGGCGCGGCGAGCCATCCCGAGAACGGCGGCGAGCAATGTGAGCGCCTGCTCTTGGCGGGATGACCAGTATCCAGGAAGAACCTGCATCCAGCCTTCAAGCTGCTCCCCGTAGCGTACAGGGACGTAGCCGGGATGGTCTGTACTCCCCATGATCAGTGTGCCAGCACGCAGCCGATCCATCACGGACGGATCATCCAGCATACCGTCAGTCGCCCATACCAGGGTGAAGCGGCTGTCGGGTAAAATCTCCTGGAGCGCCAGCAATGCCCGCCGCACGAGATCCGTACCGTCACGCGCATGGCAGATCTCGGCAACCAAGATCGCCCAGGTGGACGGCAGGCATTCCTCGTCTGATGTGGGCTGGCTCATAGTCAAAGTGACACTATCGAAGGCGTTGTCATCACCCGTCCATACTACCAGAACGACCGCCCTTTGACAATTTGTTCGCAGGATATACGTCTATGGACATTCCACGTTTTACCGACCTACTCGAAGGCCGGGTTGGCACGATCACCATCGGCCCTGATGGCACGCAACAGATTGATGACCCGCCCGCTGGGGCGATCCTCTCGGGTGCGTTCAACCCGCTGCATGCGGGGCACCTGGGCATGGCCGCCGCTGCCGCCACCTTCTGCGGTACGCCGGTGGCTTTTGACTTGGCCGTGCGCAACGCTGATAAGGGTACTCTCGCCGCTGCGGAGGCCGCCCGACGGGCCGCGCAGTTCATAGGCAGGGCACCCCTCGTCCTTTCGGCGACACCTCTCTTCACACAAAAGGCAGCCCTCTACCCTGGGCGTATCTTTGTGATTGGCTACGACACCGCCGTGCGCCTACTCGACCCGCGCTACTACGGCGGTGAGTCGGCCTTGCGTGCCGCCCTCGACTACCTGCGCGCCGCTAACTGTCGCTTTCTGGTTGCCGGGCGACTCACCTGCGGTCGCTTTCAAACCCTCGCCAACCTGACGATCCCCGCTGGCTATACCGATATTGCCGAGCCTATCCCCGAGCATCTGTTCCGCACCGACATCTCCTCAACGGAGTTACGTGGGTAGGAACATAAAAAAGGTGTGGGCGGCTTTGCCGCCCATACCTTTTTATCGAGCAATCCTCTTGGAGCCGCGAAGAGGAGTCTAGGCTTCAGCCGGCTAAAGCCTAGACTCCTCTTCACAACCGGAATAGGACTGCTCTATCTTGACCGGTAGAGGAGTCCGTCTACAGAACGTAACCCTTCTTTCGGGCCACATCCTCCTTGTGCTTACGAAAGAGGATATCGCGCTCGGTGCCTTTAATATCACGGCTATACGAGGCCAGGATCTGCTCAACCTCGGCGTCAATCTCATCCTCGCGCCGCAGATCTTCCACAATATATGCGTAGAGGTGCTTTACCCGAGACGCTCGGCCCTCGCCGCGCCGAGAGCCAGTGCGCTCCTTATAGGCCAGCAGGCCGCGCTTCTCCAGTTCGTCGTGCAGCCGCTCGGCGATCCGTCGCACCTTGTCTTCGCTCAGCCGCATCGCGCCCTCCCACTGATGGCCAACCGATCTTCTGGCAGTATACCACGGCGCACCCGCTAGAGCTGACTCAGCCGCTGGCTCAGCCAGTTCAGCCGCTCGGCATTCACCCGGTAGCAGACCGCCGCGCCTTCGCAGTAGGTCTCCAGCAGGCCGACCTCACGCAGTACCCGCAGGTGCTGCGAGATCGTACTCTGGGCGTGGGGGCCGTCATCAGGCATGTGCAGTAGGATTTCGTTGCCGATACAGTCGGGATGTTGCTGGATGTAGCGCAGAATCTGGACGCGGGCGGGGTTGCCCAATGCTTTGCAGACCATTGCTACGTACTGGTTGTCGGGGTCGGGGCTGGAGTGTGCCGTCAACATTGTCGGCCTCCTTTGATACTTTTGCCCACTGTACGACGTTGGAGGGTCGGATGTCAAGCCCACGTTGGCATATCTGGCCTAATACAGTTTCCCGGAAGTCTCTACCGGGTTTGACCATCGTGTCGGCTCGTGCGATTCGGTGGCCGGGAGCCGGGTTCCGGCGGCCGGCCACCGGAACCCGGCTCCCGAATTCGCACAGGTGGGATGCATCCACAATCCGGTACGAACTTTCAGAAAGCTGTACTAATCAATGCGCAGCCGGTAGCCCACGCCTGGCTCGGTGATGAAGTAGGTCGGTCGGGCCGGGTCAGCTTCTAGCTTATGCCGCAGGTGCTGCATGTACACACGCACATAATGAACTGCGTCGGCATATTCTGGCCCCCAGACTTCGCGCAGCAGTTGGTGCTGCGTCACCACCTTGCCCGCATGACGCACCAGGATGCTGAGGAGCCGATACTCGATTGGTGTCAAGTGTACCTCATCATCGCCGATAAAGACCTGGCGCATCGCAAGATTGACTCTGAGTTGGCCAACTTGAAAGGGCAGGTCGCGTAGCTCGGGTTGGGCCTGTGAACTGTGCCTGAGAGCGGCGCGGATGCGGGCGAGCAGTTCACCCACGCTAAACGGTTTGGTCAGATAGTCATCGGTGCCGGCATCGAGCAGGGCGATCTTGTCCTGTTCCTGACCACGGGCGGTAAGTACGATGATCGGCGTCTGAGTCCAGCCGCGTAGGGCGCGCACCACCTCTAGGCCGTCCATATCAGGCAGTCCCAGGTCGAGAATAATGCAGTCGGGTCGGACAGTGGTGGTCATCTGCACGCCCTCGCGCCCGGTGACGGCCTCGACGAGATGGTAGCCGTTACCGATCAGGCTTGTGCGCAAAAAGCGCCGGATCGGCAGTTCGTCTTCGATCAGCAGAATGGTTTGTTGGGGGTTGCTCACGCGAAATCCTCCTCCCCACACGGCGCTGACTCTGGCTCTAGTTCAACCCTGGGCGGAACGCCACTGATCGGCAAGGTGAATATGAAGGCTGCGCCGCCCTCAGGCCGACGCTCCGCCCAGATCTGTCCCCCGTGGACACGCACGATTCCCTGGCAGATCGTCAAACCAAGCCCGGTGCCGCCGCCCGATGGTTGAGTCCCACGGTTGAACTTTTCAAATATCAACCGTTCGTCGCCTAGTCTCAGACCGAGTCCACGGTCGGCCACTGTTATCTGGATAGCGGTGGGCTGTGGTGCCCCCACAGCAACAGCACTGATGCTGATCGGCGCGGCGGGCGGCGTGTACTTTAGAGCATTTTCGAGTAGGTTCAGGAGTACCTGCTCGATCAATACCGCGTCCAGTGGCACCAACGGCAGGTCGGGCGGAAGATTGACGCTGATCAACCTATTGCGCAAACGGGTTTCAAGCCGAGTCAGGGCCGCGCCCACCACCTCCTCCATCGGCTGCCACTCCTTCCGCACCGTCAGCCCACCCGCCTCCAAGCGGGTCATTTCGAGTACGTTTGTCAACAGCCGGCTTAGTCGCTCAGACTCATCGTAGGCATTCTGGATCAGGTCAATCCGGGTGGAGTCATCCAACATCTGCCAGCCCTCCAGCGTGCTGCTCAGGGCACCTGTCACTCCTGCCAGTGGTGTACGCAGATCATGCGAGATCGAGGAGAGCAGCGAGTTGCGCAGGCGCTCCGTCTCAACCTGCACCGCCGCACGCTGGGCTGCGTCGGTCTGCTCGTGCGTGCGTGTGGTGAGCGTGCTGATCACTAGAGCCACCAGCAAAATGACCACAAGAGTCAATACGACCCGTGGATTCTCAACGAAGAGGGTGAAGTAGGGCTGGGTGAAGAAAAAATTCAGCGCCAGCACACTCAAGCAGGAAGCCAGCACCGAGGGGCCGCGCCCGAACCGGCTGGCCACCAGCACGATCCCCGGCAAATAGACCAAGGCGAGGTCGGAGATATTAAAGAAGGGGTGGAGCATGGCGGCCACACCCGTGCAGATGATAACAATGAGAGTGGCCCATGTGTAGTTCATGGGGGCATTGTAGCGTAGGAAAGTGTTTACCCCTTCACCCCCTGCCCCTCTCCCACCGGGGGCATATCTTTACCCACATCTCTGCGAGGGGCATGCGACTGAAGTCGCGACTGGGAGCCTACGGCTGGTCGCCCGCCTACGCGGGCGATTCCGGCGTCGGCGCAGGCCCATGCGGGCGATTCCGGCGTCGGCGTAGGCCGACGCCCGGCGGAACGCCCCACAGGCGCGACTTCAGTCGCCCGCCCGGATGGGACGATAAACCGCATTGCAATGCGGTAAAAAAGATGTGGGTAAAGATATGCCCACCGGGGGAGAGGGGAGATTTTTGCATCAGAGAGCGATCTGCTCCCCCTCTCCCGTTCTGGGAGAGGGGGCTGGGGGGTGAGGGCTGTGCGGCGGTAGATTCGTTGCTCAGTCAGATGACATCCCTACTTCCCCAGCTTATACGGCACACTGATAATCGTCTTCCCACGGCCAAACGTCAGCGCCGCCCGCAGGATCAGGCCGGTCTGGTTGTGCAGCAACTGCTCCCACCAGTGGGCGGGCACGAACTCGGGCAGGAAGATCAGCAACTCGTCATCCCCATAAAGATCATCAACCTGATCAACGTAGTGCAGCAGGGGCGTGACCAGCGACCGAAAAGGCGACTCAAGGATGACCAGAGGAATCTCGCAACCCCACTCGCTCCAGCGGTCGCGGATCTTGGCGCTGCCCTCCGGATCGAGGTTTACCATCACGGCGGTAGCGTTGTCGGGGGCCATGGTGCGAGCCAGTTGGAGGGCGGGCAGCACACCCTTGTGAATGCCGCTCACTAGGACGATAGCGGTGATCCGGCGCACCGCCTGCGGCTTAGTGGCATTACTCAGCGAGAGCTGCGCGGCGATGCTTTGGTAGTGTGCATGAATGGCATCGAAAACCAGCACCATCAGCGGGATGAGAACAAGCACCGACCACGCCCCGTGGGTGAACTTGGTAATAGCGAGAACGATCAGCACCACGGCGGTCAGGATCGCGCCGATCCCGTTGATCAGCAGACCTCTGCGCCAGCCCTGCTCACGCTCGCGCAGGTGGTGCCGCACCATCCCGCTCTGCGAGAGTGTGAAGGAGATAAAGACTCCAATAGCGTAGAGCGGCAGCATCGCGATTTCATTGGCCTTAAAAATCACCACCAAGAGCGCGGCGAAGAGCGAAAGGACGATGATTCCGTTCGAGAAGACGAGCCGGTCGCCCTGGCTGGCGAAATGACGCGGCAGAAAGCGGTCTTTGGCCAGCAGCGAGGAGAGCCGGGGGAAGTCGGCGTAGGAGGTGTTGGCTGCCAGCACCAGGATGAGGGCTGTAGAGACCTGGATGATTGTGTAGATCGGGCCAATCCCGAAGACGCTGCGGGCGATCTGCGAGATCACCGTCTCATGAGTCAGGTCGTTGGGGATGGCGTGGAGTTGGCCCGCCAGCCAGGTAATGCCAAGGAACATCGTCACCAGAATCGCGGCCATCCAGGCCAGCGTGATGGCGGCATTCTTCGCCTCGGGCTGCTTGAAGGCCGGGATACCATTGCTGATCGCCTCGACCCCAGTGAGCGCCGTGCAACCAGCGGCGAAGGCGCGCAGGATGAGCCAGAGGCCAATCGCATCGCTGGCACTAACCTCAGGGGCAACTGACTGTACGACCGGGCGAGCAAAGCCAAACAGCGTGCCGATCAGACCCCAGCTAAGCATGGCGACAATACTGACGATAAAGACGTAGGTTGGGAGCGCAAAGATCGCGCCGCTCTCCTTCACCCCGCGTAGGTTGGCCAGGCCAACCACCAAAATGCAGAGGAGCGAGATTTCGACAGAGAAATTTTCCAGGCCGATAAAACCCCAGTTCCCAGCCAGGGAGGTGATGGCGGCCACCCCGGCTGAAATGCTCACTGCCACGGTGAGGACGTAGTCAATCAACAAGGCGGCGGCGGCGATCAGGCCGGATAATTTGCCGAGATTCTCGTGCGCGACGATGTAGGCTCCGCCGCCATTAGGGTAGGCATGGATGGTCTGCCGATACGAGATTGCCACGACGATCAGCAGGGCGGCGATGCCGCCGGCAACCGGCAGGCCCATACCAAGGGCCGATGACCCGGCGAGGATCAACACGGAAAGAATCGCCTCAGTGGCGTAGGCCACCGACGAAAGCGCGTCTGACGAGAAAACTGCCAGGGCGGTGATCTTGCGCAGCCGCTCGTGTTGCTGCTGCTCAGTGGCGATTGGCTTCCCGATCAGCATGCGTTTGAATGACGTAGACATAGCGTGGATCGCTCCTCTCTCTTAGACATGGTTCGTGGGTGCTTTACAGTTCGATCTACAGCCCGACAGCTCAACAGCTCGACACAATGCGCTCTGTGGAGGTGTGGAGCTGTCGAGCTGTGGAAGGAATCTCGCCTCAATCTGAAACCTTGTCTTATATGTTTGGCCCTCAGGGCGCACAAAAACACGCCGACTCGTTAATCGGCGGGTGATCTGCTGCTCATTCCTATCGTCGTTGGCGATGATGTGCCGCTGGCGTGAAAATAACCGATAGCCGATAACCGATAGCCGATAGCCGGACATCAGTTGTGCGAGAACCGCGTGGTTATCTGGCGTGGAGTTGTTTTCCCAGAGCGGCATCGTTTGCGGTACGGTCTGATTGTAGCACCGGGATCAGGCAATCTCAATCGGGTTGGCGTAAAGATGTTGTAAAAAATAAGGAGGATTCACTAGACCTAAACCCCCGGCATACCGATGGTATAATGATAAAGAGAGGTAAGTACAACCACGAGTGAACTATTTTTGTGTTAACTCACGACGAAATTCAGCAACTCCCTGATCACTACCAGATTGCGCATATTCGGGTTGCGCCAAATATCGTTCTGGCCCCCATGGCCGGGGTGACGGACAGCGTCTTCCGGCGCATGATCTTGCGCATGGGTGGCTGCGGCTTGGTGAGTACGGAAATGACCAACGCTGCCAGCGTGAGTCCGAAGGCGCTTAAGCGCCACCACTTGCTCGACTTCTACCCTGAAGAGCGACCCCTAACCATGCAACTCAGCGGGAACGAGCCGGATCTGGTGGCCTTTGCGGCGGCCCGCGTCGAGCAACTCGGTGCCGATATTATTGACATCAATTGCGGCTGCCCCTCGCCCAAAGTGACCGGCGGCGGCCACGGCTCGGCTCTGCTGAAGGATCTGCCCAAGCTCGGCCAGGTACTGCGTGCAGTGAAGGCCGCCGTGAGCGTCCCGGTGACGCTGAAGTTTCGCGCCGGGTGGGACGAGGCTCGCCTGAACTTTCTTGAGACGGCGAAGATTGCGGAGGACGCCGGGATCGCAGCTCTGGCTCTGCACCCGCGCACGAAAGAGCAAGCCTACAAGGGTCAGGCCGACTGGAGCCGGGTGGCCGATGTCAAGCACCATGTGGGTATTCCGGTGATCGGCAGCGGGGATGTGGCCGACGCAATGGATGCCTTGATCCGCCTGCGCGATAGCGGGGCTGACGGGGTGATGATCGGGCGGGCGGCGATGGAGAATCCCTGGATCTTCATGCAGATCGCCCAACTTCGCAGCGGCGCACCGATGTTCGAGCCGACGCCTGCCGATAAGCTGGCCTTCCTGCATAGCTACGTCACTCTCTGCCTCAGCGAGATGCCGGAGCGTCTGGCGCTCAACAAGCTCAAGCAACTGATCGGCCAGTTTGCCGTGGGGCTGCCCGGCAGCGCCAGCGTGCGCGCCAGCGTTCACCGTAGCAGCAACGTGACCAACGCTCTGCGGGCGCTGGAGCAGTTCTTTGAGCCTTACATGGTCGCCGTTGTGTAGAGATTATCCTTAGGGACGCGGAAATTCTTAAGCATCCTGGCGACATGTCATGCTGAGCGAAGCGAAGCATCTGTCCCGGTTTCCTGTCAGACCCTTCGCTTCGCTCAGCGTGACATGGTGCCGGGATGGGATGACGAAGAAGATCAGCGTCCCTTAAAACAAGGTTCGCTGGTACTTGACAGTTTAGGTACATGCAGCTCGTCCTGTTGCGGCAAATCTGCAATCTAAAATCTGCAATCTGAAACCTTGTCTTATGCACGACGGCTACATTTTTACCATCGGTATCTGCGGCAGCGCCAGCGGGCTGGCTCCAGCCTGCCTCAACGTAATGCTGGCGGCCATGCCTCCGGTGAAGCGGGCGGCTCTGCTCGGCGATGTGCTGCTGTTCGATGGCCCGCCCTGTCTCGATGATCCGCTGGCTGACCCGATCCGTGCCGATATTGCCGACGCCGAACTGCTGATCATTGTGACGCCGCTGATGGGCGGCGGTATCCC
>Ga0194060_10002336_pt1 | contig 13540 bp, 12 predicted proteins | sample SepL225m_MetaG_FD_163427 | JGI IMG/M metagenome (GOLD analysis project Ga0194060, IMG submission 163427) | Anoxic zone freshwater microbial communities from boreal shield lake in IISD Experimental Lakes Area, Ontario, Canada - Sep2016-L222-5m | ecosystem: Environmental > Aquatic > Freshwater >... | reverse complement strand
GCCATTGCCATAGCGCGGGAGAGGCAAGCGATTGCCACAAAGCGGTGCCGGTCGGCGCGCCGAGGAATTTGGGCACCTGGCTGCCGATGATGATCAGGCCGACGCCGGACAGGTAACCGCTGACCACGGGGTAGGGCATGTACTTGATCAGCGTCCCCAGGCCGGCGAAGCCGAAGGCGAGCTGCATTGCTCCGGCCATCAGCGCCAGGACGGCCAACTGGATGAGGACCGTCGCATCCGGCGTTCCCTGGTGTATTTGCTGGATGGCGAACGCCGACAGCACCGCCGCCGCCGGCGCACAGGGCGCGGTGATGAGCCGCTTGGTGCCGCCGGCGATGGAGGCGACGAGGCCGAGCGCGGTGGCGCCGAGAATGCCGGCCAGCGCCCCAAAGGCGGCATAGGAACCGCCGAGCGAAGCATAAATGGTGACGCCGAAGGCGATCGCGGACGGCAAAGCGACCAGCATAGCCGCCAGGCCGCCCCATATGTCCCCTGCCAAGTTGCCGGATTGTTTTTCTCTGTTCACGGTCGGCACAAGTGGATACGCATGTCAATAATATGCCAACCTTGGACAAGTTGCAGCGCTATCTGCATCGAACGGATATCCCGATTGGGCTTCGTCCCGGGCGCGGTGTAGGATGGTGTCGCCGCGAAGCCCAGTAATTCGCTGCGCCAGCGGGGCGCGCGCTTGTCCGAAATAGGCTAGATGAACATGGAACCGATGGTCACACACGGCGGCGAGCGCGTAGCCGCGGCGCTTGCGGCGCACGGCGTGCGCTATGTCTTTACGCTTTGCGGCGGGCACATTTCGCCCATACTCACTGCAGCCAGGGCGCGCGGCATGCGCATCATCGACGTGCGCGACGAGGCTACCGCGGTGTTCGCCGCCGATGCGGTGGCGCGGCTGACCGGCGTGCCCGGCGTGGCGGCGGTTACCGCGGGCCCCGGGATCAGCAACACCATCACCGCGCTCAAAAATGCGCAGCTGGCGCAGTCGCCGGTGATCCTGCTGGGAGGCGCCGCGCCCACCGCGCTGCAGGGCCGCGGCGCGCTGCAGGACATAGATCAGCGACCGCTGGTGGCCCCTCACGTCAAGCTGTTCCGGAAAATCCGGCGCGTGCGCGATCTGGGTCCGGCGGTGGAGGAAGCGTTCGCGGTGGCGCGCGCGGGCGTGCCCGGGCCGGTGTTCATCGAGTGCCCGGTTGACCTGTTGTACGACGAAGCGAGCATACGCCAGTGGTATGCCGCCGCTGCCGGCAAGGGTAGGAGCATCCCCGAGCGGCTGCTGCGCTTTTATCTCAACCGGCATGTGGCGAAGATGTTTGCGGGCGGCGCCGGGTCGGCGCCGCCGCAACTGCGCGAAGTTGCGGCGCCCGCCGCGGCCGCCGCCAGCGTGGCGGCGGCGGGCGCCGCCCTGGCGCGCGCCGAGCGGCCGCTGCTGGTCATCGGCAGCCAGGCACTCGCGCTGGCGGCGGCGGCGCCGCGCATCGCCGCGGCCGTGGAGCAACTGGGCATCCCGGTGTATCTGTCGGGCATGGCGCGCGGCCTGCTCGGACGCGATTCAGCGCTGCAGATGCGTCATCAGCGGCGCGCCGCGCTGCGCGAATCCGATTGCGTCGTGCTCGCCGGCGTGCCCTGCGACTTCCGCCTCGACTACGGGCGGCACGTGCGGCGCAGCGCCACGCTCATCGCCGCCAATCGCAGCGCCAGGCAAGCGCGCATGAACCGGCGGCCGGATATCGCCGCGATCGGCGACGCCGGACTGTTCCTCGAGCGCCTGGTCGCGCCGCTGGCACAGGCCGGCCGCCGCTGGAGCTCGTGGATCGAGGAGGTGCGCACGCGCGATCTGAAGCGCGAAACTGAAATTGAAGCGCAGGCGCGGCCGCAAAACGCGCACGTGAATCCGCTCGCGTTCCTGCGCGCGCTGGAGCAGGAGGCGGGCGAGAATGCGCTAATGGTCGCCGACGGCGGCGATTTCGCCGCCGCCGCCTCCTACATTCTGCACCCGCGCAGCCCGCTCTCCTGGCTCGACCCGGGGGTGTTCGGAACGCTGGGCGTGGGCGCCGGTTTCGCGCTCGGTGCGGCGCTCAGCCGGCCCGGGAGCGAAGTCTGGATCATCTACGGCGACGGCGCCTGCGGCTACAGCCTGATCGAATTCGACACCTTCGTGCGCCACGGCGTCCCGGTGATCGCCGTCGTCGGCAACGACGCCGGCTGGACCCAGATCGCCCGCGAACAGGTGAAAATGCTGCATGACGACGTCGGCACGGTGCTCGCGCGCACGGCCTATCACGAAGTGGCGGCGGGCTTCGGCGCCGAGGGCATATTGGTGACGACGACTGCGGAGGTGCCGGCGGCGCTGGCGCAGGCGCGCGCCGCCGCGCGTGCCGGCAAGCCGGTGCTGATCAATGTGTGGCTGGACAAGACCGATTTCCGCGAGGGCTCGATTTCGATGTGAGCGGCATGGCAGCGTGCTTGCGCACTAGGGCTTGATTCGGATCTCGCGCAGCATGCGCACCGCGGTTTCCACGCCGCTGTAATAGGCGGGAATGCGCGCGGTTTCGGCGTAGCCCAGCGCCAGATAGAAGCGGCGCGCGGCGAGGTTGGTTTCGCGCAACTCCAGGCGCACGCTGGCGATGCCGGCGGTGAGCGCGGATGCGGTCAGCCATTCGAGCATGCGCCGGCCCACGCCCTGGCGCTGGTAATCCGGGTGCACGGCCAATAGCGAAAGATGCGCGCGCTCGTCGCCGAGCTGCATGATGGCGAAGCCCGCCAGGTGCTCCGCGTCGCGCGCCGTCAGCACCAGGGTTTCGGGGTGGCGCAGACTGCGCGCTACGCGCTCGGGCGTCCAGGTCCAGGGCAGGCCGGTCTCGATCAGCTCGCGCGACATCGCGGCGATGGTCTCCGCATCCGCCGGCTGGGCGAGCTTGAGGGCAAGTTTTCTCGCCGCTTTCACTGCAATGCGAATTCCCGCGCCAGCAGTTCGTAGGAGCGCAAGCGGCTGGCGTAGTCGCCGGTGATGGTGAGGAGCATCAGTTCGTCGGCATTGAATTGCTCGCGCAATTGCAGCAGGCGTTCGCGCACCTGGCGCGGATCGCCGATGATGGCGCGCGCGCGCTGCGAGCGGATGTAGGTGAGCTCGGCTTCGGAATGGCGTTGCGCCTGTGCCTGCGCGAGCGTCGGAATCGGCGCGTTCAGGCCTTGCGCCATGTGCAGCCGGCGCAGGTCCACGCTGGATGCGAGCTGCTCCGCCGCGGCCTCGGTCTCGGCGCAGATGACGAAGGCGCAGACGACGGCGTGCGGCGCCGCCTCGCGCTTTGATGCCTGGAAGCGCGCTCTGTAGGCGCGCGTCACCGCGTCGCCGCCCTGGGCGCTGATGAAATGGGCGAAGGCGAAGCGCAGGCCCAGTGCCGCGGCGAGCGCGCCCGAGTAGTCCGACGAGCCGAGCAGCCAGATCGGCGGCGCTCCCGGCCCCGCCGGCATCGCCTTCACCCGCTCGAACGCGTGCCCCGGGGGCAGTGCGTCGTCGAGGAATCCGGCCAGGTCCTGCACCTGCTCGGCGAAATGATCCGCTGCCGAATACTGGCCGTTCGACAGCGCCTGCGCCGTGGCGAGGTCGCCGCCGGGGGCGCGGCCGATGCCGAGGTCGATGCGCCCGGGGAACAGCGCTTCCAGCATGCGGAACACCTCGGCCACTTTCAGCGCGCTGTAGTAGGGCAGCAGCACGCCGCCCGAGCCGACGCGGATGCGCGTGGTGGCGCTCGCCACCCGGGTGAGCAGGATCTCCGGGCAGGGATCGGCGAGCGCGGCCACCGCATGGTGCTCGGCGAGCCAGTAGCGATGGTAGCCGAGCGCTTCGGCCGCCTGCGCCAGCAGGACGGTTTCCGCCACGGCGCGCGCCGGCGTGTGGCCGCTGATGACGGGAGATTGGTCCAGTATGCTCAGGTGCAGGTTCATGGTTAGGCGCGTCTGTCCCGTTGGTTGTCCGCTTTGGCGAAGGAGTTCAGAAATAACGGCAGAACCGATGCTGCCGCTGTCGTTTCGGGCATGCTATAGCATCATACCGACGCCGTCGTCTTTTTGCGGCGCTGCGTGAACAGGCCGCATACCAGCAGCGCGAGCGCGAGCACCGGCGCGTTGCCCCAGCGCACATAGGGCGTGGCGCCGCTGCGCCCTTGGGTGCTGCCGGTGAGCACGCCCTGGGTGAATGCAGGAAGGGCGGCGCTGATGCTGCCGCGATGGTCGATGATCGCGGTCATGCCGGTATTGGTGGCGCGCAGCATGGCGCGGCCGGTCTCGAGCGCACGCAGCTGCGCAATCTGCAGATGCTGGTGCGGCGCCAGCGAGTCGCCGAACCAGGCGACGTTGCTGACGTTCACGAGCAGCGTCGCCTCGGGCAGGAAGCGGATGATCTCCTCGCCGAACGCGTCCTCGTAGCAGATGTTGACCGCGATCTTTTGCCCGGCCAGCGCGAGCGGCACCTGGGCGCCGCTGCCGCGGGAGAAATCGCTGAGCGGAATTCTCAATATGGAAAGCACCCAGCCGAAACCGGGCGGAATGAATTCCCCGAACGGAACCAGGTGGATCTTGTCGTAGCGCTGGGCGGGCGAGGCGCCCAGGCCGAGCACGCTGTTGTAATACCGGCCCGGCGCATCGCGCACCGGCAGGCCGATGATCAGATCGCCGTCGTGGCTGCGCGCGCTGCGCGCGAGCGTGCGCAGCAGCTCGGGATCGACCTGGTCGAGAAAGCGCGGGATGGCGGTCTCGGGCAGGATGGCGAGGCGCGCGCTCGAGCCCGCCGCCATGCGCTGGTACAGCTCGACCGTGGCGGCGAAGCGCGCTTCGTCCCATTTCAACTCTTGCGGGATGTTCCCCTGCAGCAGGCTCACCGTGAGCGCCGGGCCTTGCGCTTGTGTCCATTCGATCCGCTTCAGCGCGTGGCCAGTGCCAAACAAGATTGCAAGTCCGGCGAGTGCGAGCCCGGCGGGGGCCGCGATGCGTCCCCGGGCGCGCGCGAGGGCGAGCAGCAGCCCGGCGCAAAGCCATACCAGCCAGCTGAGTCCGAAAACGCCGGTCAGCGGGGCGTAGCCCGCCAGCGGGGAGGCGGCCTGCGAATAGCCCAGGGCGAGCCAGGGAAAGCCGGTGAATACCCAGGCGCGCAGCCATTCGCCGAGCACCCATAGCGCCGGGATCAGCAGCAACTGCCGAATTGCGGGCGGCCGGTCGAACAGCGCTTGCAGGTAGCCGACGAGCGCGGGATAGAGCGCTAGAAAGGCGCAAAAGAGCAGGGTGGCGATGGCGGCGAGCGCAGCGGGCATGGCGCCGAATTCGTGCAGGCTGACATAGACCCAGCTGACCCCCGCGAGAAACAGCCCCAGTCCGAAGGCGAATCCCAGCGCGGCCGCGCGGCGCGGCGCATCCGCCTGCTGCCACAGCACAAGCAGCCCGGCGGCGGTGAAAAAAGGCAGGGGCGAGAAGCCGAAGGGCGCGAAGCCCGGCACCGTGGCTGCGCCGAGCAGGAATGCGGTCAGCGGCGCGCGCGCGCTCCGCAACCGGGCGCGATTCATTGATCCCGGGGCTTTTGTACCAGCAGCGTGTGCACGCGGCGGCTGTCGGCGCGCATCACCTGAAACCTGAAGCTGCCGACGACGATGCTCTCGCCGCGTTTGGGCACGCGGCCGAAACGGCTGATCACCAGGCCCCCGACCGTGTCGTAGTCTTCGTCGCCGAAAGCGGTGCCGAATTTCTCGTTGAAGTCGGTGATCTCGGTCTGCGCCTTGACCCGGTACTGTCCGCTGGATTCGGGCAGGATGTTGTCCTCGGTCTCGTCGAAGTCGTATTCGTCCTCGATATCGCCGACGATCTGCTCCAGCACGTCTTCGATGGTCACCAGGCCGGCGACACCGCCGTACTCGTCCACCACGATGGCCATGTGGTTGCGGCTGGCGCGGAATTCGCGCAGCAGCACGTTGAGGCGCTTCGATTCGGGCACGAACACCGCCGGCCGCAGCATCTCGCGCACTTCGAACTCTTCCTCGCCGGCGTAGTAGTGCAGCAGGTCCTTGGCGAGCAGGATGCCGAGGACGTTGTCGCGCTCGCGGTCGATCACGGGAAAGCGCGAATGCGCAGTGGAAATCACCGTGGGAATGAACTTGTCCGGCGTCTCGCCGATGTCGACCACGTCCATCTGCGCACGCGGGACCATGATGTCGCGCACCTGCATCTCCGACACCTGCAGCACGCCTTCGATCATCGACAGCGCTTCGGAGTCGAGCAGGTTGCGCTCGTAGGCGGAGTGCAACAGCTCGATCAGCTGCTCGCGGTCCTCCGGCTCGCGCATGATCAGTCCGGAGAGGCGTTCGAGCAGCGAGGGTTTGTGGTTTTTTTCGTCTTCCATGTTGATGTCTGATCGGTGATGGCGGCGTCCAGGGCAATATTATCCGCTCTTCAGTTATCCGCCCCTTGGTCCCCTGCGCTCATGCATCGCCGGCGTAGGGGTCCGCAAATCCCAGTTTCGCCAGTATCCTCTTTTCTGCCGCCTCCATCCGGGCTGCGGCGCGCGGATGTTGATGATCATACCCCTGCAGGTGCAGCGCGCCGTGCACCGCCAGATGCGCCAGATGCGCCGCGAGCGCCTTGCCCTGCGCGTTCGCCTCGCGCCGCAGCACCGGCGCGCACAGCACGATGTCGCCCGTCAGCGTTTCACCGCGCCCGGGCTTGCCATAGCCGAAACTGAGCACATTGGTGGCGTAGTCCAGGCCGCGGTAGGCGCGGTTGAGCCTGCGGCCTTCGACGGCGCCGACGATACGTACGGTGATCGCGGCGCTTTGCTCGAGGGCTGCGGCCAGCCAGCGGCGCAGTTCGGCGCGAGTCGGCAGGCCGGTGGCGTTCACCGCTCGTTGCAGCGTCAGCTCCAATTCGACCGCGACGCGCTCAGAGGTCATTTCGAAATGAGGGGATATCCCCTTCGGGGACTTTCCCGTCGAGCGGGATCGAGACCTTCGGGGCGCCTCCCCTCGCGCTCCCCTATATCGGCCGTTGCAAAATTCATTTTGCAACGGATTCTTAGGCGTCGTTCTGCTGGCGTTCATAGGCGTTGACGATGCGCTGCACCAGCGGGTGGCGCACCACGTCCTCGGCCAGGAACTGGGTGAAGGCGAGGCCGCGCACCTCGGCCAGGATCCGGCGCGCCTCGATCAGCCCGCTCTTGCTGCCGCGCGGCAGGTCGATCTGGGTGACGTCGCCGGTGACCACCGCCTTGCTGCCGAAGCCGATGCGGGTAAGGAACATCTTCATCTGCTCGGGCGTGGTGTTCTGCGCTTCGTCGAGGATGATGAAGGAGTGGTTGAGGGTGCGCCCGCGCATGTAGGCGAGCGGGGCGACCTCGATGGCGCTGCGCTCGAACATCTTGCCCACCTTGTCGAAGCCCATCAGGTCGTAGAGCGCGTCGTGCAAGGGGCGCAGATAGGGATTCACTTTCTCGGCCAGGTCGCCCGGAAGAAATCCGAGCCGCTCGCCCGCCTCCACCGCCGGCCGCACCAGCACGATGCGCTTCACCGCGTCGCGCTCGAGCGCGTCGACCGCGCAGGCCACTGCGAGATAGGTCTTGCCGGTGCCGGCGGGGCCGATGCCGAAGGTGATGTCGTGCTCGAGAATGTTCTTCATGTACTCGACCTGGCGCGGCGTGCGCCCGTGCAGGTCGGGTTTGCGCGTGAGCAGGGCGGGGGTCTCGGCAGGCGCGCTCGGCTGGCGATGTTCCACCAGGCCGAGCTGGACGTCGTCGATGGTCAGACCGCGCTTCGCCTGCTCGTAGAAGCGCTGCAGCACTTCGGCGCCGCGCGCCGTCTGCAGCGGCTCCCCCTTGAGCACGAAGCGCTCGCCGCGGCGCGCGATGCCGATGTCCAGCGCGATTTCGATCTGGCGCAGGTTTTCGTCGAACGCGCCGCACAGCGTGGCGAGGCGCTGGTTGTCGACTGGCGACAGCGTGATTTCAACGGGTTTGGGTTTCATCGCGTTGCGCCGGCTGCGCCCGATGCCGGCGCAACCCGGTATTCACCGCGCAGGGTGTGCGCGAGCGCCGCCGTGATGGTGACGTCGACCAGGTTTCCGACGAGCTGCGGCGGGCCGGCGAAATTCACCGTGCGGTTGCTGCCGCTGCGGCCGCAAAGCTCGAGCGGGCTCTTCTTCGCGGCACCCTCGACCAGCACGCGCTGCACGCCGCCGACCATGGACTCGCTGATCTTTCGCGCCTGTCGCTCGATCAGCGCCTGCAGGCGCGCGAGGCGCTCCTGCTTCGCCTCCCGCGGCGTGTCGTCAGCGAGTTCCGCCGCCGGCGTCCCCGGCCGCGGGCTGTAGAGGAAGGAGAACGAATCGTCGAAGCCGATCTCTTCGATGAGCTTCATGGTCGCCTCGAAATCGCGTTGGGTCTCGCCGGGAAAGCCGACGATGAAATCCGACGAAATCGAGATGTCCGGCCGCGCGGCCCGCAGCCGCCGGACAATGGATTTGTACTCGAGTGCGGTGTATCCGCGTTTCATCGCGGCGAGCACGCGGTCCGAACCCGACTGCAGCGGCAAGTGCACGTGGCTCGCGAGCTTGGGAATGTTCGCGTAGGCTTCGATCAGGCGCTGGGTGAACTCCTTGGGGTGCGAGGTGGTGTAGCGGATGCGCTCGATGCCCGGGATTTCAGCGACATACTCCAGCAGCAGCGCGAAGTCTGCGTTCTCCCCCTTGCCGCCGAGAACGCCGCGATACGCATTCACGTTCTGGCCGAGCAAGGTGATTTCCTTCACCCCCGCCAGCGCCAGTTCCGCCACCTCGGTGAGTACGTCCTCGAACGGCCGCGAGACTTCCTCGCCGCGCGTGTAGGGCACGACGCAGAAGCTGCAGTATTTGCTGCAGCCCTCCATGATGGAGACGAAGGCCGACGCGCCGGTGAGCCGGGCCGGCGGCAAGCGGTCGAATTTTTCGATTTCGGGAAAGGAGATGTCGACCTGCGGCTTGCCCGTGCGCCTGCGCGCTTCGAGCAGCGCGGGCAGCCGGTGCAGGGTTTGCGGACCGAATACGACGTCGACGTACGGCGCGCGCGCCACGATGGCCGCGCCCTCCTGGCTGGCGACGCAGCCGCCTACGCCTATGAGCAAGCCCGGGCGCCCTTGCTTGAGGTGTTTCACCCTTCCCAGGTCGTGAAACACTTTCTCCTGCGCTTTTTCGCGCACCGAGCAGGTGTTGAACACAATGAGGTCGGCCTGGGCCGGGTCGGCGGTGATTTCCGTGCCTTCTGCAGCGGCGAGGACGTCGGCCATCTTGGCCGAGTCGTACTCGTTCATCTGGCAGCCGAAGGTCTTGAGGTAGAGCTTGCGCGCCATATTCCTTAAGGGCATCCCTAATAATCTCAATTCTGTCATTTCGAGCGAAGCGAGGAATCTGCTTTTCATAGAGAGCAAGAAGCAGATTCTTCGGCCTGCGGCCTCAGAATGACAATTTTTAGAAGTCCCCTTAAGGCTTCGGGTCGGGCGCCGCGGCTTCTTCTGCCGTGAGCACCCAGACGCGGTGTATCTGCCCGTTGCCGTCCAGGGTGTATTTCACCAGAGCGCCCGGCGGCAGGCTCGCCGGCACGATAATCAGATTGCTCTGGCCGCGCGCTTGCGCGCTGGCGGACAGGCGCATCGGTTTTCCGTCGATTTCGACCGCGGCTTCCTGAATGTGGACGATGCTGCCGCGCACCGCCGTATCCGGAATCTGCCGCGCCTGCGCCATGGCGCCTGAGGGCATGGCCAGTGCAAAGATCAGCGCGGCGGACAGGCGTCTTCGCATGGGGCTGTAGCGGAACGGTGGTTGAAGATTCAAGGCAGGCGATTATAGACCAAGCACCCGCGCGCCGCCGCCGGCGCTTTATTCAAGCGCTGCTTCGTAGTACGCTTCACTCGGCGGCGCGGCAGCCGCGAAAAAGCGCTGCGCCGCGGGTTGCAGCAGCGTTCAGGACGCGCGCGCCTGCGTCCTGATCCAGTCCGATGGCGCATTTTCCGGCGGAATTGGCCCATGATCGTTTCTTTGTACTCGACCAAAGGAGGCTGCGGGAAGTCCACGCTCGCGGTCTGCCTCGCGGCCTATTGGTCGCAAACCAAGAAGACGGTGCTCCTGGACGCCGACCCGCAGGCATCGCTCGCCCTCTGCCGCGAGGAGGTCCTGCACGTTCCCGTATTTCAGGATACCAGCAAGGGCATAGGCAAAACCATCGAAAAGCTCGCCGCCGAGTACGAATGGGTGGTGATAGACACGGCCGGCTACAGACGGCGCAAGAATACCGAGGCGCTGGCCCACTCCGATTTCGTGCTCGTTCCCTGCAAGCCTTCGCCGTTCGACGTGCGCGAGGCATTGGCGGCAGTCGAATTGCTGCGCGAAATCGCCGGCAGCAAGGGGCGAAAAGGTGCGCCCTTGCGCTACGCTATCGTTCTGACCATGGCCCAGCGCACGGCCGTTTCGGCCCAGTTCCGGGAAGAACTGGAGCGATCCGGCGCACCGTTCATGTCCGCCCAGATCGGTCAGCGCGTGGCCTTCGTGGAGACGCCCGGGATCGGCTTTCCGGCCGCGGGTTCGGTTGCAGCGCTGGAGATCGAATTGCTGGCAAGAGAACTCAAGAGACGGTTGAAAGCGTGAAGTTATTCGACTCGCGTGCCGCCGCTTCGGGCGCGCCTTGGCCGGCTTCGTGAGCAGAATAGCCGCAATTTGTAAATGGGTATTTGTTTGATCTCGGTCAACGGTTGCTTGGAGCGTTCGTTTATATTGGGGATGGTTTTTACTGAGCACGCTTTCATTTTTCAACAAGCAAAGGGGGGCATGATATGAAGTTCACTGGGATACTGGCTTTATTCTTGGCGTTGATGCTGTCGATCGGGAATGTCATGGCGATTCCGGCCGGCAAGATGGAATTTGCGGGTGGGGACAAGGGCAAGGTGACGTTCGACGCGAAAGCGCATGCGGACAAAGGCTTGAAGTGCCCGGATTGCCACACCAAACCCAAGCTGTTCGAGATGAAAAAGGGTAAAGACAAGTTCACGATGAAAGACATGAACGAAGGCAAGTTCTGCGGCGCCTGCCACGACGGCAAGAAGACCTTCGGCGTCAAGGCCGAGGCCGATTGCGTCAAATGCCATAAGAAGTAATTGTTTTTTTGGCAAAAAAAGGCGACTTTCCCGGTCGCCTTTTTTGTTTCCGACTTCCGGCATGGCCAAGTGCGGAAACCCCGCACCCGGCCGGGCGCGATGAGGGATTCAGCAGGCCCGCCTGAGGACGAGGTCCTGGCTCTGGCCTAATTGACCGAAACGGAACGCAATCGGGTCGCAGCCCGGCGCTCCGCCTTTGCCAGGCAAGCTTTGATCGATCCCTTCAGGTCCTCCAGCGTCACCGGCTTGGTCAGAAAATCGGCGGCGCCCAGCTTCATCGCCCTGGACATGGTGTCGTCGTCGGTGCTGCCGGAGAGCAGTATCACCGGTATCGAAGCGGTTTGTTCATCCGCGTGCATCAGCGACAGCAGCTCGAAGCCGCCCAGGAAGGGCATGTTGACGTCGCTCAAGACCAGATCGGGCGGGCGTTCCAGCAGCGCCTTGCCGCCTTCAACCCCGTCTTCGGCCACCTCCAGCGCGTAGCCGGCCAGGGACAGATGGATGCGCAGCAGATTGCGGAAATCGGCGTCGTCCTCGATGATGAGTATGCGTTTCTTGTCCTGCATTTGCCGATTTCCTCTTGACCGATTCGCTTCACTGCCGATTTCTTATAGAGGATATCGAAGGCCGGCTTATTGATAGTTCTCAAACTATGGGAATCGAGGCGAGATATGGACTTCTCCGGTCCTGGTCCTGCGCATCTGCCGGAATGAAGCGCGAAGCCGGCGTGCCGGGCCCGCGTGACGGGTGTACAAGCTACAATCCGCGCCTGGCACCTCACTTTTTCAACTTTTCATGACCGCAGCCGGTCCGCAAACCTCTTCTGTAGACAGTGCATGGCGACAGGCCGTTGCGCATCACCAAGCGGGACGGCTGCAGGAGGCGGAACAACTCTACCGCGCCATTCTGCAAACCCAGCCTTTCCATGCGGATGCCAACCACAACCTCGGCGTGCTGGCGGTGCGAGCCGGAAAGCACGCGATTGGCCTGCCTTATCTGAAGACCGCGCTGGCGGTGAACCCGGGCAAAGCGCTGTACGCTCACTCGTATGCCGAGACCCTGCTGGCTGCCGGCCAGGAGGGGGAAGCACTGAATTTTCTCCAGTCCGCGATGCAGCGCGGACTCGATACCCCGGCGGCGCACGACCTGCGGCGAAGAGCCGAGACTGCCGTGCGTCGCGACAGGGCCGCGGGCGCGGAGCCGCCCCCCGATGAAATCCATCAGCTCGTCGCCCTGTTCAACGCCGGGCGCTATGCGGAGCTGGAGAGTCGGGCGCGCGCGCTGGTCGAACGCTTTCAAGATTCCGGGATTGCCTGGAAGGTGTTGGGCGTTTCGCTCGGGGTGCAGGGCAAAGAAGCGCTTTCCGTGTTGCAAAACGCGGCGAGGCTTTCGCCCGAAGACGCCGAGACGCACAACACCCTGGGCCTTGCCCTGCGGGGGCTCGGGCGACTCGATGAGGCAGTCGCGAGTTATCGCCTGGCGCTCGGGATCCAACCCCGGTACGCCGAGGCCCACGGCAATCTGGGAAATGCTCTCAGAGAGCTCGGGCGACTGGATGAGTCGGTGGCGAGCTGCCGTCGGGCGCTGGAAATCAAGCCAGACCTGGCCGAGGCGCACAGCAACCTGGGGGCTGCCCTGCGTGACCTCGGGCAGCTAGACGGCGCGGTGGCGTGCTTGCGCCGGGCGCTGGAAATCAAACCCGATCTGGCCGAGGCGCACGGCAACTTGGGCAATGCCCTAATAGACCTCTGGCAACTCGACGATGCAGCGGCGAGTTGCCGGCGGGCGCTGGAAATCAAACCGGATTTCGTCGATGCGCACTGCAACCTCGGCAATGTCCTGCAAGCCCTGGGGCAAATCGAAGACGCACTGCCGAGCTACCGCCGGGCGCTGGAGATCAAACCCGATGACGCGGATGCGCACAACAATCTTGGCATTGCCCTGCAGGCGCTTGGGCGGCTGGATGATGCCTTGGCGAGCTTTCGCCGGGCGCTGGAATGCAAGCCCGATTTGGGCGCCGCCTACAGCAATCTGCTGTTCTTCTACGCTTACCATTCTGCGATCGACCCGCAGGAATATCTTGTAGAGGCGCGCGGCTGGGAGCGGGCGTGCGTGCCGGAAGCCGAGCGGCGGGCGGCGCGCAACAAGACGTTCGAGCGCTCGCCGCTTCCAGGCAGAAGGCTGAAGCTGGGCTATGTGTCGGGGGATTATCGCCAGCACCCGGTGAGCTATAACATCGAGCAGCTGTTCGCCTGTCACGACCGGGGGCGGGTGGAGCTATATGCCTATTCGACCAACGGCCAGCGCGACGCGGTCACCGAGCGCGTGCAGGCGCTCGCGGAGCACTGGGTCCCCGTCGTGGGCATGTCCGATGC
>Ga0194060_10002335_pt1 | contig 13540 bp, 11 predicted proteins | sample SepL225m_MetaG_FD_163427 | JGI IMG/M metagenome (GOLD analysis project Ga0194060, IMG submission 163427) | Anoxic zone freshwater microbial communities from boreal shield lake in IISD Experimental Lakes Area, Ontario, Canada - Sep2016-L222-5m | ecosystem: Environmental > Aquatic > Freshwater >... | reverse complement strand
CCCTTTTCCGCCAGCACCTGATGAATGTCTACCATCTTCTGGGGCAGGATACCCCTCGCGAGCTGCTGGAGCCGATCAAGAAAAAGAGCCCGGCCGGCCTGATCCGCGAACCGGCGGCATTCATAGACCCGGAGATCAACGGCAGAATCAGCGATTACTTTGAATGGCTGGCGGCCGGCCTTTATGACCTGACCCGTCAAGGCTCCGCCATGCACTCCTCCGACCGGATGCTTCAGAGCTTCTACCACGGCTACAACAGCGCCTCACTCTTCTTCAGGATAGACGCCGTACAGGAGTTTACAAGGCTGCTGAAAGAAAATGACGTACTAAACCTGCACCTGATCTTTGACCGTGAATACCGGCTGCCGATGCAGATGAGAAACGATGAGGGGTTGCTCCAGGTAAAAGAGAACGGCGTCTGGACGCCAACCCGCAATCATTGCAACTGGAAAATAGCCAGAATCTGTGAGATAAGCATTCCGCTCGCCGCAATAAAACCGGTTCCGAAAAGCAAACTCTTCGCATCGATCACGCTGGTGCGGGATAACGAGGAAATAGGGCGCTGGCCGACCGACGCCCCACTGATGCTCTACTACGCCGGAGCGGAGATTGAGTTGGATAATTGGTTGATTTAGAAGTGAAATGTGAAGGGTGAAGGGTGAAGGGTGAAGGGTGGGGGAAACCCGTGAAACGTGAAATGTGAAGGGTGAAAAAGGCTTTTATTCACATTTCACCCTTCACGTTTCACAAGATTTTAAAGAGTGCATTTTTTCCTTGCCACTCGTCTATCCCCCGCTTACTCGCTTACTCGCTTACTCGCTTAACCGCTTAACCGCTTAACCGCTTAACCGCTTAACCGCTTAACCGCTTAACCGCTTAACCGCTTAACCGCTTAACCGCTAGGAGAAAAACATGTCTGAACTGCGCTGGGATCCGATAAAAATGCACTGGGTTATTATTGCCACCGAGAGGGGGCGTCGTCCTCGAGATTTTCAGGTGGAGGACGAACATGGCGGCATGACCGCCTGCCCTTTCTGTTATGGAAATGAGGATAAGACGCCGCCGGAAATTTTTGCGATCCGCCCGAGCGGCATGCCAAATGCCGCCAACTGGCATGTGCGGGTTATCCCTAACAAATATCCGGCCTTGCGGGTGGAGGGGGAGCTGGAGAATCGCGGTTACGGGATGTACGATGTCATGAACGGTATCGGCGCACATGAGGTTATCATCGAAACTCCTGACCACGACCGCACCCTGGCCGATCTCTCTCCCGGCGAACTTGCCGACGTTCTGACCGCCTACCGTCACCGCTACCTCGACCTGCGAAAGGATTTCCGCTTTCGATATCTGGTTCTCTTTAAAAACTACGGCACCAGAGCCGGTGCAACGCTTGCGCACTCGCACAGCCAGTTGATAGCCGTACCGCTTCTGCCGCCGGTGGCCGCTACCCAGCTCAAAGTGGCGCGAAACTATTTTGGTACCAAGGAGCGCTGCATCTTCTGCGATCTGATCGATTTTGAACTGCGCGAAGGTGTGCGAGTGGTAAAAGAGTTTTCCAGCTTCGTTGCGCTGGCTCCCTACGCTTCAAGCTCCCCCTTTGAACTTCGTCTATACCCGAAACGGCACAGCCACGATTTTGCCCTGATGAGCGATGCCCAACTGGCCGAGCTGGCCGTGGCGATGAAGGATATGCTGATGCGGGTCAAGACGGTGCTTAAAGACCCCCCCTACAACTTTATCCTGCATACCGCCCCCCCGATGCACCGTCGCCCCGGCAAACCGGGTCACTGGAACTCGCTGGAGCATGATTACCACTGGCATATAGAGCTGGTGCCCCGTCTGACACAGGTGGCCGGTTTTGAATGGGGCACCGGTTTTTACATCAACCCGACCTCGCCGGAGGATGCGGCCGAGTTCCTGAGAGAGGCTGATGTCTGATCTGAAATCGACCCTGGATACCCTCTACAGAGAGCGCTCTCAACAGCATCTGTCGAACGACCCGCTCTCGTTCTGCCGCAACTATCCAGATCCGGCCGACCGCGAGGTCGCGGCGGTAATCGCTTCCGCCTTTGCCTACGGTGCTGTTGCCATCATACTGCGTACGCTGAAATCGATCTTTGCCGAAACGGGGGGATCCCCGCGACGGTATATTGAAACCTTCGAGCCGGAGAGGGGGGTGAAAACATTTTCCGGCTTCAAGCACCGTTTTAACGACGGTCGTGACCTCTGCGCCCTTCTCTACGCCATTCGGCTGATGCTGGAGCAGAGCGGCAGCATCGAGGCTTTTTTCCTGCGCGGCTATGACCCGGGTGCAGAGGATATCGGAGGGGCTTTGAACAGCTACACCGCCTCGGCTCTGGCTCTTGATTACAGTGCTGTTTTCGGGGTGGAGAAAATTCCGTCAGACTCTTATTTCCCGTTCCTTTTTCCGGCTCCCGCATCGGGGAGCGCCTGCAAACGCCTCTGCATGTTTCTGCGCTGGATGGTGCGCCCGGATGATGGTATCGATCTTGGGCTATGGCAGAAAGTATCTCCATCACAGCTTATAATTCCGGTCGATACGCATATCAGCCGCATCTGCACCTATCTCGGTTTTACCGCCAGAAAGTCGGCCGACTGGAGGATGGCGTGCGAGATTACCGCCGCTCTGCGCAAGCTGGATCCTTTTGATCCGGTCAAATACGATTTTTCTCTTGCCCATCTTGGAATCAGTCAGGGGTGCGACGGCAAAGAGAGCATCCGCTGTCCGGATTGTCAGATTGCCCGATTCTGTCCGCAAACGACCAGCAACAAAAGGGAAAAACCGGCTTAATAATTTGACACAGAGCAACCTTTCTGGTATATGGGTAACGTCGTTTCAGACAATTCCGCCCCATTTTACCAGTGAAACATCACAATCCTCGCCGGAGAACAGCGGATGATCATTCAATGCAAACAGTGTCATACCAAATTCAGGCTTGATGATTCAAAAGTCACAGAAAAAGGCGTAAAGGTACGCTGCGCCAGATGCAAGCATCTGTTTACGGTAACCAGAGAGCAGTCGGAGACGAAGCCTGTTGATTCTGGCGTTTCACTTGTTCAGGCTCCATCAGTAATGCAGGAGGAAGCGTTTTCGCCCCCGCCTGTTCAGCAGCTCGACACACAGGAGCCAACGGTCGATTCTTGGGTTAACAATATCGAGGAAGAGAGCGTAGACAGCGTTATTCACGCAGAAAACCCATTTGAAACGACTATTTCGGAGCCGCCATCCTCTCCGGCAGAAAATGTCGAATTCACCATCACCCCCCTCGAGCGGGATAAAGGTTTTGATCTTAAGCAGGATGAAGCACCGTCTAAGCACGAGGAGTTCGACTTTGACACTCTAAACTTCGATGGCACTGATACTCTTGCGGAACCGGACGTGATTGAAGCAGCGGCAGCGGCACCGAAAGCTGTTTTGCTCTCGAAGAACAGCGGCAATGAGCAGTTTAGCCACGGAGATATCAATTTCGGCGATGAACCCGCTTCTGTTCCGGTTCCTCATGAGGTTCCTCAGGAGGTTAAACAGGAGATTATGCAGGAAGAGGAAGAGGAGCAGGAGCAGGAGCAGGAGCAGGAGCAGCAACAGCAACAGGAAGAGGAGCTGCCGCCACTTCCGATCGCTTCAAGGCGTAAGCAGAGCCCGATTTTCAGCGGAGTAATCGCTGTTATAGCGCTGCTGGCTGTTGGAGTGCTTGGATATTTCGGATTCAGAACTTTTTTGAATGATAAGGCTGAAGTTGCTGAACCGATCGGCAAAATCACTCTACGCGCAGTCAAAGCATCATATCTGAAAAATGCGTCAGCCGGACAGCTTCTGGCCATATCTGGTGAAGCACTCAATCAATATACCACGCCACGTACAGCACTACAGGTAAAGGGGGTGGTCTTTGACGCCAAAGGGCAGATTCTCGCCGGCAAGAGTGCATTCGCCGGAAACATCCTTACCGATGAGCAGCTTGCAACTTTTACGCTCGATAAAATTGAGGCGCAGATGGCAAATCAGTTCGGCGCCTCAGTTGCTAATCTCGATGTAGCTCCCGGCAAGGCTGTGCCGTTTATGATAGTAATCGCCTCCCCCCCCAGAGAGGGGAAGGATTTTGGGGTAGAACCGACAGGCTCAACCGCATCTTCAGGCAAGAAGAAATGAGTTCCGTGCTTTCCTTTTACTTCGATGGAACAATCGTTCAGGCTTTGACTGTCAGCACTTCCGGCTACCAGGTGGCTGTCAGTGGCTCGCTGACTTTCAGCTACGACGAACTTGACGCCTATCTATCTTTCTCCAAGGAAAAAAACTGCATCCTCTGTTGCAACTGTCCGGCATTTTTCCAGGACATTATCTATCTCCCGCCGGCGGTTGCAAAACATTACGACACCCTGGTTCGCGCAGAGGTAAGGAAGGCGCATCCAGAGCTTACCTCTTTCGCCGGTTTTTACCGCACCATAAACGAGGTGGCGATTGACGGCAGGCTGTTTAACAGAATAGTCGTTTTCAGCTACCCCGATGAATCCATTGCCGGCTTCATATCCGCGTTCAACCGGCATGGCAAGGTTATTTCAAATATCTACTCCGCCCCATACTCTGTTTTCATGCTGGCCAACGCGCCACACGCCGATGACGGCGGGCAGTCACGCATCTTCATCGCCCCCCTTCCGGGGGAAAAGGTTCTACTTGTAAGCGACAAAAATGAACTCGAATTCACCCGTAAGCTCCCGACAACAGAGGAATTCTTAAGCATGGAGGAGGTCAGCAACATTAACATGACACTGGACTACTGCCAGCAGTCGCTGCGGGTTAATCCGGTTGAAGTTGTCATGATTGATCCTTCGGAAAGAGAAGAGGAATTTTCGCAATTTGTCACGGTGCCGTTCAGATCCGCAATGCTCCCGAGATTGTCAAATCTTCCGGATGACACCGTCAGGGAATATCTGGCTCCGCTTGCAGCAGCACTGCATCACGCCGAATCACCAAAAATCGGTGACATCAGGCCGACCGCCTACATCTCATTTTCAAAAAACAGAAAACTGCTCGCAACTGCAAGCGTTGTGCTGTTTGCCGCTGCCCTCCTCCTTGCCGGCTATCTATTGATCAGGCTTGTTCTGACATCCGATCTGAGAGAGGGGATCAGCAAGCTGCGGTCAGATTTAAACAGCGAGAACGTAGAGATGGCCAACTACAGGAAACTGGATGCTGAGGTAACTCTGCTGAAAGAGCAGATTGACTTCATCAACAAGCACAACTCCGCTCTTGACCCGACAACAGCTCTCGCCATGCTGAGCCTGCCGACTTCGATCAAGTATTCAATCAGGAGGGTTTCTATTCAGGCTGAAGGGGCGTTTTTGAATGTGCAGATAGAGGGTGACATCAATGCATCTGACTTCACTGAAATTCAGGCCACATTCGAATGGATAGTCGGGGTGATCGGCAAAATCCCAGGGTATCTTATTCAGACAAGCAACGTTAATATCAAACAGAAATCATTCAACGTGCAGGCTCGTTATAATGGTACCGGAAAACTCTGAAAATGAACTTTACCAAGAGCCCATATCAGGCAGACTTAAGGCTAATGCAGATACGCTTCTGGGGTGCGTCAGCTCTCTTTCTGATCCTGGCGGTGACGTGCGTAAGCCAGTCAAGAAGCTGGCGTCTTCAGGAAAAGACGTACGCGGAACTTGCTCGTGCGAAAGTCGGGCTTACCAGGCTAAGGGAAGCAAGCCTTAACCGCAAAGAGGCTCTGGCCAGACTAAAAGCACAGACTGTAGACAATACAGAAAATAAAACTTCGGAAATGTTGATTTACTGGAAGCTTGATGAAATAAAGGAGCGTCTGAGAAGTGATGATCTGACCGTTGCGGCTATTGAAAAAAAAAGGGATAAAGTATCCCTTCCGTATACTCTCAAATTCAATAACCACAGCTACCATGAATTTATTAACGCAATCCGCTATCTCCAGAAAAGCTCCTCCCCCTGGACTCCGATCAGCTCGATTACCATCTCGCAGTCAGGAGACCCGGGAAGAAGCGGTGTGGTTTTTACCATCGCGGGTAATGTTCTGGTCAACGATAAGAGCAAGCCATGAACGGTGATAAGACCATAATTTATACAGTTGCGATCCTCTGCCTCGTTGCAGCCATACCGGCGGCACTCTTTTTCAGGAAACTCCCGGAAACCGAACTGCTCCCCTCGGAAAAAGTGTTTGTAAACTTCTCCACTGTTCCTGTCGCTGTCTTCGCAGCGAAGCAGCAGCCCGCTTTTTCAGGTTTTGACTGCCCGGTAAAGCCACCGATGAAACAGCCTCTGCCACCTGCAAAGAGTGGATCGCCAACTGTGGCGGATGTTGTGAAGTTGCCCCCTAAAGTTCACAAAATATCGATGATATATTTTGAAGATGACGCTACCAAAAAAGCCATTATTGACGGACATATACTTAAAGTCGGTTCAGTTTTTGACGGTAATACTGTCGTCAAAATTGAGGAAACCAGGGTACAGATCAGGAGTGTCGGGAAGGATATATGGCTGAACATGCCGTGACAAAAATTTCGATGGATTCTTTAGTGCGGCTGGCTCTCTTTGTCGTGCTGCTTTCTTTAACAGCATGCGCGGCACAGAAGCAGGCGGCACCCGCCCCTGAACGTCTCATAAAAGAGAGCATGCCACGTTCGCCGGAGTGGCAGGTTCCACCTCCGCCACCCCCTCGCGAACCGACACTTCCCAGTTTTGTTCCGCTGACAGACGAAATCATACCGCTGAAGACTAAAGTTGTAAGCATAGTCGTCAGAAGCAGCCCGCTTGGAGACATCCTTCATATCATAGCCGATGCATGCGGTCTTAACCTTCTGATCGGGGATGATGTCCCGATAGATCAGCAGATGACTCTATCCCTTAAAAACATATCGGCGGAAGAGGCGATGAAGGCCATTTTCGCCAATATAGACTGCTTCTATACCATCGAGGGGAACGTCTTGAGGGTGGAGTCTGTTACCACCAAAATATTTGAGCTTGGGCACCCGGCTCTTGCCAACACATATGCGACGCAGATCGGCGGGAATACTTCCGGAAGCAACTTGAGCGGATCCATCACAGCGAGCAGTACTGCCGACGCCAAGGCTCAGGATTTCTGGGGCACCATGGAGGCGACGCTGAACGGCATCTTTGAAAAGAGTGACTCTAAATCGAAATTACAGCAGAGTGTCACCATCAATCGCCTCACCGGAACCATCATGGTGACCGCATCACGGAAAAATATAGACAAGGTCTCAAATTATATTGAAAACGTCCGGAAGGTGCTTAATCGTGGGGTAATGATCGAGGCCAGAATCATTGAGGTTCAGTTGAACGACAGCATGCAATTCGGCATAGACTGGACTTTTCTCAGCAAAACCGGTTCCCTGGGGGCGGCTGCCAGCGGCGGTTTTGGTTCCCTCAGTCTTGCGAACGCCAAATCTCTCTTTGCAAGAAACGCGGCTGAAGCTGCCTCCACCAAAAACTTTCAGGTCGGGATAGCCGGAGCCGACTTCCAGACCCTTTTGACCGCACTGAACAGCCAGGGGAGTATAAAGACTCTCTCCAATCCGAAGATCAATGTCATGAACGGTCACGCCTCCATCCTCACAGTTGGCAACAACACCAGCTTTATCTCCAAGGTGACTACCTCAAGCACCACATCCGCAAACGGAAATACGTTTTCCTTCACCCCGGAAACCACCAGCGTCCTCTCAGGCATGATAATCGGTATCGTCCCCTACATATCGGAACGGGGCGATATATCGCTCAATATAACTCCGATCACTTCCGACCTGCTAAAACTAGAGGATAGATACTTTGGAAGCGGCGATAACAAGGTTACCATAACGATTCCTACCGTTGCTCTCCGGGAGATGACGACCACGGTCAAGATGCGTGACGGCCAGATGGTAATCATAGGAGGCCTCATCTCGAATAAAGAGTCAACAAGCGACGAAAAGATACCGATACTCGGCGACATTCCGTATCTTGGCAGACTATTCACCAGAACTAACAATTCAAATTCCAGAACCGAACTGGTGCTGCTCCTTCGCCCTCATATTGTTGACAGTGAGTGAAGCATCTTTTGCCCCGTGACAGGTGAACCTCGTGATACTTGCTCAGAAAAACCTGGGAGATATCCTGGTATCAACCGGAAAGATCAGCAGCAAGCAACTTAAAATCGCCCTTATTCAACAACGGGTGACCGGTGCTATGTTGGGTGACACCCTCATATCACTCGGCTTTCTGACATCCCAGGAGTTTGCCCAGACAGTAGCCATACAGACCGGCATCGAGTATCTTGACCTCCGCACATTCACCCTCTCCGATCAGGCCTTGCGTCTCATCCCCAAAGAGACTGCGCTGGATAACGGATACATTCCTCTGGATTTTGCAGATGGCATTCTCTCTATCGGGAGTATGAGCCCGAGCAACATTCTGGCTGTTGATAGTGTGTTCAGCCGGATTGGCAAGCCGCCGAAAGTTTTTCTGGTAGATCAGGAAGCTTACTCTGACGTTTTTGAGCGCGCCTACTACTTCTCGAAAAATTCTCTGCAGAAGCGGCTGGAAGAGTTTGAAACCATCTTAAAGAGCGGCGAAACCGTATCAAACGCCATAGTGCCTGAGTTAACGGAACTAATCATCATGGACGGCATCCAGAAAATGGCGTCTGACGTTCACTTGACCCCCTCCGGCGAGGTGCTGCACATCTTCTACCGGATTGACGGCGTCCTGACTTACGCCCACTGTCTCCCCAGAATAATCAAGGGGCCGCTGGCTTCGCGCATAAAGATTCTTGCTCAACTGGATATATCCGAGCAGCGGCTTCCGCAGGACGGTTCATTCACCCTGACATTCCTGAAAAAGAGCTACGATATGCGGGTATCCACCTCTCCGACCATCCACGGAGAAAATATTGTCATCAGGGTACTCTCCTCGTCCGGCTCCGTAAAAAACATCAGCACCCTGGGCTTAAGCGACGGTATCGTTGACACGATGAGAGAGCTTTTCAACAGGGCTCACGGCACCATACTGATAACCGGACCGACCGGCAGCGGCAAGACAACGACACTCTACTCCTGCCTGAGAGAGATCGACCTTCTGGATAAAAATGTCATTACGATTGAGGATCCGGTCGAATACCGTCTCAATTTCGTCCGGCAGACAGAGGTAAACGAGAAGACCGGCTATACCTTCGGCTCATCAGCCAAAACTTTCATGCGGCAGGATCCTGATGTTATGATAATCGGCGAGATCCGCGACAGGGAGACGGCTCAGATAGCCATTCGTGGCTCCATCACCGGTCATCTTCTCCTCTCGACCCTTCATGCTACCGATGCCATATCCGCTGTACCCCGTCTGCTTGAACTAGGAATGGATAAACTGCTCCTCTCCTCGACGCTGCTGGCCGTTATGGCTCAGCGCCTTGTACGAAAGATATGTATTTACTGCAAAGAGGAGTACAGGCTGGAGCCTAAGGAGCAACAACTCTTTAAATCGGCGAAAATCAGCATCACAAAAGCCTGGCGCGGTGCCGGATGCGACAAATGCGGCAATACCGGCTTTTCCGGCAGAACTTCCATCGCTGAAGTCATGATCTTAAACAGCGAGATTAAAGAGATGATCTACAACGGGGCTTCAATGGAGACCATTTTTCAGGCAGCTCTGCGCGGAGGAATGGTGCCGATTTTTACGGAAGGGCTCAATCAGGTGGCGGCCGGTCGCACAACTATCCAGGAGGTCTACAGGGTTATCTGATGAAAATCTATGCCTACAACGCCATAGATTACTCCGGGCAGAGTGTCAAAGGGGTCATTGAATCTGAAACCGTCGAGACCGCTTCAAGGGTTGTAAGCGGCAAAGGGTTGTATATCGTATCGATTCGCGAGACAGCCGGTATTCTGGCCTCTTTTCAGCGACAGATACTGGGGTTTCAGGTACGACGCTCCGATATCCTGGAATTTACGCAGAATCTGGCCATCATGCTGAAAGCCGGCATACCGATCATTACCTGTATGGACGATATCATCATGTCAACGTCCAACAGCTCATTCAAGCCTGTTCTCAGCGATATCCGGCAGAAGCTAGGGTATGGAAGTTCACTCTCCGCAGTGCTGGAAGCGCACGAAAAACTGTTTCCCGAAATACTTAAAACATTGGTAGCGGTTGGCGAGGAGACCGGACACCTTGAGGAGAGCCTGCAGGAGGCGTCAGATCATCTTCAGAGGGCAGAGAACCTTTCAGGCACAGTCAAAAAAGCGCTTCTCTACCCGCTTTTTGCCCTGGTGGCAACGCTCGGCGCACTCTTTTTCTGGATGGTCTTCGTGATACCCAACCTGAGCGTGACTCTGAAAAGCATGGGGGTAAACCTCCCGGCTCTCACCAGATGGCTCATCAAAACCAGTGGTTTTTTCCAGGCTAACTGGAAGTTTATGCTCTTCGCGATACTGTTGTTACCGGTGGCCATATTTCTGCTGAGTAAAATTCGCGGGTTCATGTACTTAAGGGATCTGGCTGTTATAAAACTGCCGGTTATCAGGGTGGTCGCGTTTAATAAGCTGCTCGCCACATTCTCAGAGCAGTTCAGGATGCTGAGTAAGGCGGATATCGCAATCGAAAGGCTTTTCGAGCTTATGATACCGTCACTGCACAACGAATATTTTGCGGTCAAACTCTTACAGGCCAAAGAACTCATCCTTACCGGCGCCCCGATTTCCGAATCACTCGAACAGCAGAAGATACTGCCACCGATGGTAATCAGCAAGATCCGCATCGGTCAGGCAACAGGAACACTCGACAACCAGCTTGATTTTCTGACAAAGTTTTATACAAGAAAGCTGAATGACGCCACCGAGAATATGGGCAAGATTATGGAGCCTCTGCTAATGCTGGTCATAGGCGGGATTTTCGCAATCATTGTCATGGGGCTCCTGCTCCCTATTTACGATCTTGTCTCCAAGGTCGGGAAGGGGTAGCGGTAGATATACACAATGGCAACTGAATATCTCACATTTTTCAATCTAAACGATGACCCGTTCCATCTTACGCCGGATACCGCCTATTTCTATAACTCACCCGAACACACCACCGCTCTTCTCTCACTCGAATACGCTGTCACCCACAAGGAGGGATTCTGTCTATTAACAGGGGAGCCTGGGACAGGAAAGACCACTATCCTGCGTCTCTTTACTGAAAAGTGGAAGGAACGCGCCGAGATTGCACTGGTAATGACCCCGCGCCTCCTGCCGGATGAATTTTTTCAGGCGATCCTGGATGATTTTAAGATTCCGCTCAATGACAGCAAAAATGAGATGCTGAAGTCGTTCCGCAGCTTTCTTCTTGCAAATGCCGCAGACGACAGGCGTGTAGCCATAATCGTGGATGAGGCGCAGGAGCTTCCCGAAAGCACACTGGAGGAGCTCCGGCTTCTCTCAAACATGGAGACGGAAAAGGAAAAGCTGCTCCAGATAATTCTGATAGGGCAACCGGAGCTCCGCAGTAAACTGCTCTGCGACTCACTCCGGCAGCTCAACCAGCGGATTTCTGTCCGTGTTCAGCTCGACCCGCTCACCGCTCCTGAAACCTCCGACTATATCAATACAAGATTGATAAAGGGGGGGAACAGCTCTCTTCTTTATGAGCAGAAAGCAAAAGAGCTGATCTTCACCATGTCCGGCGGAGTTCCACGAACCATCAATCTTCTCGCCTCCCGTGGGCTCATGTCAGCCTTTCTGGATGAGAGTAAAATTGTAATGGAGAAGCACATACAGGTAGGAGCCAGGGATGTTATGGAGCCGCTGGCATCTGGCAGCACCAGGAGTACGCATCCCGGAAAACAGCGATTGAAGGGTGCGCCGGACGGAACTTCAGTGTCTAGCAACCCGGGAGAGTGCTCTGGCGGTTTGGTCAAGCTTTTCGCCAGGATTAAAAACATATTTGGGGGGAATCGCAGTCATGCTTCCCAGACTTCTCAGCCTTCTCAGCCTTCTCAGCCTTCTCAGACTTCTCAGACTTCTCAGACTTCTCAGGCTACCCAGGCTACCCAGGCTACCCAGGCCTCCCAGACCTCCCAGAAAACAGATACCCACCCCGCTGACCTTCTGGAGCTTGAAGTAGGCCCCGAATTACTGCCGATGCTGAACGCCGAAAAAGATGGGGATCTGTTTGATCGCATCAGATTCATCCGCCAGCAGGCCTCCAAAAAGATGGGCATTGAGGTGCCGCCGATCAGAATCCTGGAAAATTCGGTGCTTAAAGCGTGTGAGTACACTCTGAGCATTCAGGGTGTAAAAGCGGGTGGTTGCGAACTGGCCGATAAATATCTGGCGATGGATTCCGGCTCTGTTACTGAAAGTATGAATGGAATCCTAGCTGAAGACCCGATTTTCGGTTTTCCGGCTGTCTGGATAGGGGGCGAACTCCGCGAAGAGGCAGAGATGAAAGGTTATACGGTTGTTGACTCCACAACTGTTATCGCTACGCATATAAACGAGATGATCAAGAAATATTCGCTTGAACTGTTTTATCGACAGGGGAGAGAGTGACATCTTACAAAACTCCCAAAATATGTATTGTATCCTTGACCGATAGCCTCTATTCGACTATCCTTTTGCACTGACCGCTAGATGCACTGTATGAATCCATTGTGGACACTTAAATGACTAACAGACGGTACCCCAAATGAGCCTTCTGGCGGATCTTCTTTCGAAGAAAAACAGTGCCAAACCCATTGGTGGTCGGGACATCCCCCCTACCCTCCTCCGGGCGCATGTTATGCCGACTAATGTCCGCAGCTTCAAGAAGAGGTATATATTCCTGTCTGTAATTGCTGCTATGGCAATTTCTGTCGGCGTATTTGCCATGTCCCATTTTGCACCGTTTTCTCCAGTTTCGCCAAAAAAACAGACCAGCCAAACCAGTCAGCCAAGTCAGCCAAGTCAGCCAAGTCAGCCAAGTCAGCCCAGTCAGACAAGCCAGGCACTTGAGCCCAGCCAGGTAATTCAAGCAATCCAGACAATTCAGGCATCCCCACCAGAACCACCTGCAAGATTCAAAAAAGGCACCGTTAAACCATCAAAGCGGACTATGACCATGTCCATGTCTCAAAAAAAGACGGTCTCCACGGTCGCAGTCGCTCCTGAAGCTGAGCCAGCGGGGAGTCCTGACACTTCAAAGCGCGATTCCCTCCTCTATTCGGCCCGTTCGGCTGAGCAAAGCGGAAACTGGAATGCAGCTCTGGCGATATACCGCAAGGCGATCAAGCTTGATCCAGAAAACTATAAAATAATGAGCAACGCTGCCGCTGCTCTTAATAATCTTGGAATGTTTGAAGAGGGGGGTAAAGAGGCCAGGCAGGCATTGGGCAAAAAACCAGATTATGTCCCGGCGATGATCAACGCCGCCATCGCTTATTCATCAACCGGAAAAAACCAGGACGCCCTTGAGCTCTTTTCAAAAGCGTCTTCGGCTGATCCCAGTAATAGAAACATCGCCATTAATCTTGGCATACTACAGGAA
>Ga0194060_10002333_pt1 | contig 13544 bp, 13 predicted proteins | sample SepL225m_MetaG_FD_163427 | JGI IMG/M metagenome (GOLD analysis project Ga0194060, IMG submission 163427) | Anoxic zone freshwater microbial communities from boreal shield lake in IISD Experimental Lakes Area, Ontario, Canada - Sep2016-L222-5m | ecosystem: Environmental > Aquatic > Freshwater >... | reverse complement strand
GCCGAGTAGAGCAGGCGCTGGTGCAGCACGCTGGCCACCTTGCTCAGCACGGAGATGGCGGCGTTCCCGTCCTGGGCCAGGCTGCCCAGCACGGTCTCGCGGTCCAGTTGCAGCAGGACCGCCGCCGACAAGGTGGTGCCTGTGGCGGAGTGGTTGCTCACGCCCAAGAAGGCCTGCTCGCCCGCCACATCGCCCGGGCCCAGGATGACCACCGGCTCGGCCCCGTCCCCGTTGTCCCGGGTGACCTCCACCCGGCCCTCAGCCACCACCGTGGCTCCGGTGCGCACTTCGCCCTGGGTGAAGAGGCAGGTTCCTGCCGGAACCTCGCGGCGGGTGGCGGCCCGGGCGATGAGGCTGAGGTCGGCGTCGGAGAGTCCCGAGAAGATCTCGCAGCGGCGCAGAACGGTGGTGATCGCATCCATGGGCGTGGCCTCCGGCCCGGTGTGCAGGCCGCCCACATGGTAATGGCTCCCCGCCGCCACCCGGCGCGGAATCAGGCCCAGCGGCCCTCGGCTTTACGGAATGTCGGAAAAGGCGGGGTCAGAGCCGGGGCTCAGGGGGCCTTCCGGGGCTCGGCGGAGATGGCATCCTCCCGCAGCCGCTCGCCCCCGGCCACGTGGAAGTGCAGGTGGAAGACGCTCTGATTGGCGTCCTTGCCGGCGTTGGAGATGACCCGGAAGCCCTCGTCGAGGATGCCCTGGTCCTTGGCCACCTTCACGCAGGCACTGAGCAGGGCGGCGCGGGCCTCGACGGACAGCTCGTCCAGTTCCTTGAGGCTGGCCACGTGCTGCTTGGGGATGACCAGGAGGTGCACTTTGGCCCGGGGCCGGATGTCCCAGAAGGCCAGGACATGTTGGTTCTCGTAGACCTTTCGCGAGGGGGCCGTGCCCGCCACGATCTTGCAGAACACGCAGTCGGAGGCGGGCGAAGCCGCCAGCAGGCCGGCGGTGAAGAGAAGGGCAAGGGCCCGGCGCAGCATCAGGGTCGCCTCAGCGCCCGCTCTTCTTCCAGTCCGCCAGGAAGCCTTCGATGCCCTTGTCGGTGAGGGGGTGCCGGAGCATCTGGTCGAAGACCTTGGTGGGGATGGTGGCCACGTGGGCACCCGCCAGGGCGGAGTCGGTGACATGCCGGGGGCTGCGGATGCTGGCGGCCAGACACTGGGTCTCGAAGCCGTAGTTCTCGTAGATGGCGCAGATCTCGCGGATCAGCTCCATGCCGTCCAGGTTGATGTCGTCCAGGCGACCCACGAAGGGCGAGACATAGGTGGCGCCCGCCTTGGCGGCCATGAGGGCCTGGGTGGAGCTGAAGCAGAGGGTGACATTGGTGTGGATGCCTTCGGCTGTGAGGGCCTTGCAGGCCTTCAGGCCCTCGGCGATGAGGGGCAGCTTCACCACCACGTTCTTGTGGATCTTGGCCAGCCGGCGGCCCTCCTCGATCATGCCCGGGGCCTCCAGGCCGATGACCTCGGCGCTGATGGGGCCGTCCACGATGGCGCAGATCTCAGCGATGATCTCCTCGAAGGGCTTGCCCGTCTCTTTGGCAATGAGGCTGGGGTTGGTGGTCACGCCGTCCAGAACCCCGAGCGCATTGATGCGCTTGATCTCGTCGATGTTGGCGGTATCGATAAAAAAGCGCATGGGGACTCCGGTTGGCCCCCAGGATACCAGGGGGCGCCGGTCCGGGAGGGGACGGGCCCCCTCCGCCGCGATACCCTGGGACCCGGAGCCCGCCCATGACGAACCCCGAGATCAAGGTCCTCGACAAAGGCTTCGTGCGCCTCATCGACCACATGGGGTCCGACCTCAGCGTGGTGAATGCGGCCCGGGTCTCCTTCGGCAAGACCAAGGAGACCTTCGAGGATGCCGACGCCAAGCTGGTGGACTACCTGGCAGCGCACGAGCACACCTCGCCCTTCCGCCACACGGCCCTGACCCTCCACGTGAAGGCGCCGATCTTCGTGTTTAGACAATGGATGAAGCACAGGATCGCGTCGGAATTTAATGAAATTTCAGGACGTTATGTTGAATTTCCCGAGGACGAATTCTTCGTGCCCGAAGCCTTCCGCCGGCAGGCGAAGGTGAACAAGCAGGGCAGCGAAGGTGCCATCGACGAGGCCAACCGGGAGCGGGCCATGGCCACCTATCTGGAGAGCTGCCGCGGTGCCGTGGCGCACTACAAGGAGCTGCTGTCGCTGGGTGTCTGCCGGGAGCAGGCCCGCTGCGTGCTGCCCCTGGGCCTCTACTCGGAGGTCTACTGGACCGTGAGCCTCCAGGCCGTGGCCCACTTCATCCGTCTCCGCTCCGATGGCCACGCCCAGTGGGAGATCCAGCAGTACGCCGCCGCCGTGCGGTCCGTGGTGGAGCCCCTCTACCCCGTGGGCCTCAAGGCCCTGCTGGCGACGGCTCGCTAACGGAACAGCCAACTGACCTTGGCCTGGATCACATCGTCCGAGGGCAGGTGGCGCAGCACCGCCAGGTCGGGACCCGGCACCAGGGCGGCGTGATCATTGGCGAGGGCGCTGCTATTGGCGCCATGGGTGTAGACGAAGAAGAACGTGGAGCCAGGCCGGAACTCCCAGCGGGTGATGAGGTTCAGGTTCCAGGCCCGGTAGCTGAAGGCGGTCTGGGGCGAGGTGCCTGCGGGCTGGTCCGAGGGCAGGCCGTCCCCCAGGGTGTGGTCATCCACGTAGTGCTTCAGGTCCCGGGAGTGCCAGCTGGCGCCCAACCACTGGCTGAAGAACTGCACGGCGAGGCGGGGCGTGAAGGCGTAGGCCACCCGCAGGGTCTGGTTGAGCTGGCTGAGGCGGCGCAGGCCCACGATGGGCGTGGCCACGGGGGTCTCCATCCAGCGGCGACCGCCCTCCTCCCGGGTCAGCGAGGTGGAGAGCTGGAGCTCCAGGTTGGTGGCGGGCTTCACACTCTGGAACAGGGTTCCTGAGGTGGTGGGGCCGCCCTCGGCCCAGGCCCGGCTGGTGCTGAGGCGCAGGTACCAGGGCCGGTTGGCGGGCGTATCGAAGCCCAGGTTGGCGGAGGGGATGGCGGGCCGCTGGAGGTATTTCTTCACGGGGTCGGCATAAGTCCGAAGCTCCCGGTCGTCCACCACTGGCAGGTCCAGGGCCGCTCCGCCCCAGAGGGAGAAGAAGTTCACGAATTCCGTGCGGCCCCAGGTGCTGAAGCGGCGCTGGAAGGTGTGACCCGCCTGGTCCTCGGCGCTCGTGTGGCTGAGGCCGGCGCTCCAAGCGAGCAGAGGCCCCCAGCTGCGGTCCCAGGCCCGGGTCAGGGCGGCGTAGGTGCGGCGCTCATCGGCGCGACCCAGGTAGCCCAGGTCGTTGGGGTTGTAGGCCCGGCCAGCCTGGATGGCCTGGGCCTCCAGGGCCCAGCCGTCCTTCCACTCCTGGCGGAGGCGGAGGCGGCCTCGCCAGCCCTGCTCCTGGGTGGCCTGGGTGCCGGTCTGGCTGCGGCTGGCCGTGACCTCCACGACCCGGCTCCGGTCCTCGCTCTTGAAGGCCGAGTCCAGGGCCTGGACCTGGGCCTCCCGCCCCGCCGGTCCCGCCTGGTCCATGGCGGAGGCGAACAGCCCCACATAGCTGCCGCGCTCATCCACCACCTGCTGCACCCGCAGGATGCCGTAGGCCGTGTGGGGCCACAGCTCCCGCCGGACCTCCTGGCCGCTGGCGTCCTGGATGGTGGCCCGGGCGGGCTCCACTGAGGCGGCCAGGAGGCCCACCTGGGTGCCCGTGGGGTACTTGGCGGTGTACTTGGCCGCCGCCAGGATATCCGTGGCGTTGGGCCGGTCCTTCAGGGACTCCCCGATGGCGAGGGTGGGATCCGCCAGCCCCTGGCCGATGCGGCGGGTGTAGAGCAGGTCTGGTCCCGCCACCCGGAAGATGTCCATGCCCTCCAGGAAGAAGGGGCGCTTTTCCGGGAAGAAGGTCTCCACCGTGCCCAGGTTCAGCACCGCCTGGTCCACCTCCACCTGCCCGAAGTCCGGCCGCACGCTGAGGTCAATCTGGGAGGCGGTGCTCAGGCCCCAGCGGGCGTCCAGGCCACCCCGGCCCTCCCAGTGGCGGTCGTCGTAGGTGCGGGCGGTCTCAAACTTCCGGGCGGCCGACAGGTAGGGCAGGACCTCCCGCCGAGGCTGGGGGCTCAGGCCCTCCAGGCCCTCCAGGGGCGGGAAGTGGCTGACGTAGCCGGTGCCGCCTCGGGGGACCACCATCCAGCGGCTGGACTCCCGCACCAACCCCTGATCCACCCGGCTGAAGTTGATGCCCCAGCTCTGGGCCTGCTCGCCCGGCTTGAAGCGGAGGAGGGAGAGGGGAATCTTCAGCTCGGCGGTCCAACCCCCCTCGTCGGAGGTGACGGCGCTCTCCCAGACCCCATCCCAGTTCACGTCATAGCTGCCGTCGTTGTAGATCACCTGGTCTTTCTGGACCCCGGCGGCATTGACCTCAAAGACCATGGCGGTGCGGTGGTCGTGGTTGGAGTCGATGGCCACCCCGAACCAGTCCCCCAGGCTGTCCTGGTCCCGCCGGTGGAGGCGCTTGACCACATCCGCCGGCCCCTTGTCCAGGGCGGGGTCGTGGTGCATCCGGGCCCCCACGTAGAGGAAGTGGTCGTCGAAGAGCACGCGCACCTCGGTGCGCTGGTGGGCGGGCCGGCTGCGGAGGGGCCACTCCTGGGTGAAGCCCGTGGCCATCGGGGCCCGGGCCCAGTCCCGCTCGTTCAGGCGGCCGTCCACTTGGATGCCTGCAGCCACGCGCACGGCCCGGAGACCCCCTGCGGGGGCTCCCAACGCCGGAAGGGCGGCGCACAGGGTGATGGCGGCGGCCAGACGCATCGGTCTCCTGGAGGTCGGGCGCCCTCCTGGCCGCCACCGCCATGGTGGCACAGGCCGCCGGGTATCATGTCCCAGGTGGCCCGCTCTGGCGGGTCGGCCCTGCTTCGAGGAGTCACCATGCGCCTTTGGCTCGCCCTCCTGCTGTCCCTCCCCCTGTTGGCGGGAGGCGGCACCGTCACCTTCAAGCAGACGACCTTCCTGGCTGAGGTGGCCGCCACCGAGCCCGAGAAGGCCAAGGGCCTGATGTACCGCCAGAGCCTGGCCAAGGACCGCTGCATGTTCTTCGTCTATGGCGAGGACGGCTATCACGCCATCTGGATGAAGAACTGCCTCATTGCCCTGGACGTGGCCTGGTTGGACGCCGAAGGCCGGGTGCTGGAGACCGCCGAGCAGGTGCCACCCTGCAGCCCCATGCGGGGGGACGACTGCCCCACCTACGGTGGCGCCGTGCCGGCCCGGCACTTCGTGGAGTTTGCCGCCGGCACCTTCAAGCGCCTGAACCTGAAGAAGGGCGACCGCCTGGGCTGGGAGCTCACGCTGGATGATGGCCGCGTGGTGCGCGGCGGCCCAGTCCCAGCGCGCTCCCCCAAGAAGAAGTAGTCTGACCTACCCAGCGGAGCGGGTGGGCTCCTTGCCCTTGCGGGCCGGGCGGGTGAGGGTGCGCAAGTGGTCTGGGGAGACCGGCAGGTCCGTCAGGTCCAGGGGACTGATGCGGTCCGCCAGCAGCTTCCAGGCCCGGGCCTGGCGGGGGAGCCGCTCGGCTTGGATGACCTCGAAGCCCTGGGCGTAGCTCACGAAGGGCGGCATGACGAGGGCGAAGCCCGTGTAGAGGAAGGCCGGCAGGCGCATCCAGTCCGGCTCGCCCTGAGTGCCCGGACCGGGCACGGCGAAGAGGGGGTGGACACCGCCGTTGATCCAGAAGCCGTGAGAGGGCTCGTGGCGGGGATAGACAAAGATCCGGCGGCGGTGCATGAGGGTGAACGGACCCACCCGGTGCTGGTCCACCGGGGCGATGCCCGTGCCGTCCAGGGCGGGGCCCACGCTGCGGTCGGGATGACCCACCACCTGGACCACCTTCCGGCCCCCGCGCGCCAGCTTCCGGAAGACCGTTCGCAGCTCGTCCGCCTCGTCGCCTTCCACGGTGCCCTGGCTGGGCTTCAGGTCCCCCAGCAGGGCGATCTGGGTGGGGGCGAAGTCGTCAATGAGGCTGAAGACCCGCTCCCAGATCTCCAGGTGCGGCGTGGCGGGCATGGGGTCGGGCCGGCGGCGGCGCGCCGCCCCCAGGCCCAGGAAGAGATCCGCCAACACCAAGGTCCCGTGCCGGGGCAGCCAGACGGCCCTGCGGCTGTCCAGTACCACGTCCTCGCTGAGTTGCACCTGCACGGCGACCTCCAGCCTCCATTGGACCACAGGGGGCCCGAGACCTCCCGGCGGAGGCACTGGGAAAATCAAAGGGCATTGCACCGGTAAGTCCAAGAGGAGTATGGTCTGCTCAACACAAACCCCCAACTCAGGCATCCCCAGTCTCGTCAGGAGGCGTTCGTGAACCTTGCCCGCCCTTCGTCCCTCAAAGCCCTTATGGCCGCCCTGGCGCTCCTGGCGGTGGGCCTCCCGGCCCAGGCCGCCCCGCCCCGAGCCCGGGTCAGTGTGGGGGCCACCCTCCCCCTGACGGGCAGCGAAGCCCGCATCGGCGGCTTCGTCAAGGAGGGCTATGAACTGGCCTTTGAGGAGGTGAACAAAGCCGGCGGCCTCCAGGTGGGCAACCAGAAGCTGCCCGTGGCCCTGACCCTGCTGGATGACGCCACCAACCAGGCCACGGCGGTGAGCCTGGCCGACAAGCTGATCAACTCGGACAAGGTGGACTTCCTCCTGGGCACCTACAGCAGCCACCTCATCGAGGCCCAGAGCACCGTGGCCGAGCAGTACAAGGTGCCCTACCTGCAGGGTGGTGGCGGGGCCACCAAGATCTTCAAGCGGGGCTTCAAGTACCTCTTCGGCACCATCTCTCCGGTGGAGCTGCTGGGGACCACCCTTATGACCTGGATCGACCAGCAGCAGAAGGCGGGCAAGCTGCCGAAGCCTGCCAAGATCGCCCTGCTCTGGGAGAACACGGCCCACGGCAAGGACTTCCGCAAGGGGGTGTCGGACTTCGTTGCCCAGAACAAGGGGGCCTACATCATCTCGGTGGACGAGTCCTTCGCCCTGGACGGGAAGGACTTCAGCGCCCTGCTCGGCAAGGTGAAGGCCGCCAAGGTGGACCTCTTCCTCGCCGATGCCCACCTCCCGGACTACATCACCATGCACCGCCAGTACGTGGCCGCCGGCCTGTGCCACAAGGTGGTCAGCTACGGCGCCCGGGGCAGCGAGAAGGGGGCCATCGATGCCCTGGGTGTGGAGAACGTGAAGTACGTCCTGTCCGGGGTGTGGTGGAGCTCCCAGCTGGCGGCCAAGCCCGGTCCCTCCCGGGACTTCGTCACGGCCTTCAAGGCCCGCTATGGTGGTCGGGACCCCGAGTGGTTCCAGGCCCTGGCCTACCTCTCCGCCAAGACCCTCTTCGCCGCCATCCAGCAGGCGGGCACCGTGGACCGTGAGGCCGTGCGGCAGAAGCTGGCCACCATGAAGATCAAGTCCCTGCTCCCGGGCGGCCCCCTGGAGTTCCCGGCGGCGCTGGGCCAGCAGGCCCAGAACCCCTTCGTGGTGCAGCAGAACACGCCGGACGGCAAGTCCCCCATCATCTTCCCGCAGGATGTGGCCACGGGCACGGGCGTGGCGGCGAACCCCAAGTGCGCTAACTAGTGGACCGCTTCATCGACTTGGCTCTGTCGGCCGTGCTCCTGGCGGGGCTCTACGCCACCATGGCCTACGGCCTGGGGATCATCTACGGCGTGCTCCGCGTGGTGAACCTCGCCCACGGCGGGGTGATCATGATGGGCGCCTACATGGGCTGGGTGCTCCACCGGAAGCTGGGGGTGGATCCCTACCTCTCGATTCCCATCGTGGTGGCGGCGTCCTATCTGCTGGGTGTCGCCATGTACCGGGTGCTGGTCCGCCACCTCCCGCGGGGGGCGGCCGGAGGCCCGGCTTCGCTGCTGCTGCTCTTCGGGTTCTGGCTGGTGCTGCGCAATGGGGCCTACCTGTTGTTTACCGGGGACGACCAGTCCATCACTACCGCCTGGTCCACCAGCTCCGTGGTGGTCCTGGGCTCCCAGCTGTCCGTGAGCCGCCTGGCCGTGCTCGCCATTGGCTCCGTGATCCCGGTGGGGCTGCACCTCTTCCTGCACCGCACCCACCTGGGGCGGGCCATCCGGGCCGTGGCCCAGAACCCCGATAGCTGCACCCTGGTGGGCGTGGATGTGGAGCGGATCTACGCCATCACCTTCGGCATCGGCACGGCCCTGGCGGGGGTGGCGGGCCTGCTCTCGGCGACGCTCTTCGCCTTCAACCCCGGGTCGGGCTCCAGCGAGCTGCTCAAGTCCTTTGTGGTGGTGGTGCTGGGCGGCATGGGCAGCGTGCCCGGGACGGGCCTGGCGGCGCTGATCCTGGCGGTGGTCGAGGTCTTCGCCATCCTGGTCCTGCCCTCCTACCTGACCTCGGCGGTGGGGTTCGTCATGCTCGTGCTGGTGCTGGTCATCCGGCCGGGCGGCCTCTTCGGCCACCGGGTGCTGGGTTGAGGCGTCGGCTCCGGGGCCTTGCCCCCACCCCGATCCTGGTCGCCTTCCTCCTTGTGGGCGCAGCGATGGCGGTGTTGCCGCTGGTGCTGGAGCTGTCCATCTACACCCACAACCTCATGACCCTCACCTTCCTGAGTGTGGCGGGGGCCCTGGCCTGGAACTGGATGGGCGGCTTCCTGGGCCAGGTGAGCTTCGGCCACGCCGCCACCTTTGGCGTCGGCGGCTTTGTCGCCGCCCGCATCGTCCTGTGGGCCCCGGTGCCGGCCCCCCTGGCCTGGCTGGCTGGGGGCCTGGTGGCGGGCGTCTTCGCCCTGGGGGCCCATCCCGCCCTGCGCCTCCGGGGCCCCTACTTCTCCATCGCCACCATCGGCCTGGGGGAAGCCACCCGCCTGCTGTTTACCTACTGGGAGGACTTCACCGGCGGTTCCTCGGGGCTCTCTCTGCCCATCGAGACCGCCCTGAAGCATCGGCTCTACTGGTGGGGCCTCGGGTTGGTGGTGGTGGTGACCGCCGCCACCTGGCTTATCCGCCGGTCCGGGCTCGGCCTGCAGCTGCTGGCCATCAAGGCCGATGTGGACGCCGCCGCAGACCTGGGGGTCTCGGCCACCTTCTACCAGGACCTGATGATTGCCCTGTCGGGTGCCGTGGTCGGCGTCACGGGCGGCATGTGGGCCTCCTACTTCAGCTTCATTGAGCCCAACGACATGTTCGGCTTCGACCGCTCCATCGGCTTTGTGTTGATGGCCGTCATCGGCGGGGTGGGCACGGTGCTGGGGCCCCTCCTGGGGGCGGTGGTGTTCGTGCTGCTTCGGCAGTACCTCCTGGCCTCCTACCCGCAGCTCTACCTGGGGGTCTACGGCCTGCTGCTGATCTTCATCATCCTGTTCGAGCCCCTGGGGCTCACGGGCCTGCTCCGCCGCCTGTGGCGACGGCTCTCTGCCCTGCGCGGCAAGGCCTGACCATGCCGCTCCTCGCGACCCGTGCCCTCACCAAGACCTTCGGCGGCCTCCGCGCGGTGGATGCCTTGGACCTCCACCTGGAGGAGGGCGAGATCCTCGGCGTCATCGGCCCCAACGGCGCCGGCAAGACCACCCTGTTCAGCCTCATTGCAGGCTCGATCCCTCCCAGCGCCGGTGAGGTGCTCCTGGACGGGGTCTCGATGCTTGGCCGGCCGGCCTTCAAGATGGTTCGGTCCGGCGTAGTGCGCACTCACCAGATCGTCAAGCCCTTCCCCAACCTGTCGGTGGTGGAGAACGTGGTGGTGGGCGCCCTCCACGCCGGGGGCCGCGCCACCGGTTCCGCCCGGGACCGGGCCGAGGAAGTGCTCGCCTTTGTGGGCCTGGAGGACCGGACCCATGCCTTCCCAGGCACCCTCACCCTGGCGGGCCGAAAGCGCCTGGAGCTGGCCCGGGCCCTGGCCACGGCACCCCGGGTGCTGATGCTCGACGAAGTGATCGCCGGCCTCAACCCGGCTGAGGCCCAGGCCCTGGCCACCCTCATTCGCCGGATCCGTGACGAGCGGCAGGTGTCCGTGATCATGATCGAGCACGTGATGCCCGCCGTGATGAGCCTCTCCGACCGGGTGGTGGTGTTGGACCGGGGTCGGAAGATCGCCGAGGGGACGCCAACCGAAGTGGTGAACGACTCGGTGGTGGTAGACGCCTACCTGGGCGAAAACCACGGGGGAGGCTCGGCATGAGCGAACCGCTGCTCCAGGTCGAGGCCATCGATGTCTCCTACGGGGACATCCAGGTGCTCTACGAGCTCTCCTTCGAGGTCCATGCCGGGGAGATCGTCACCCTACTGGGCTCCAACGGCGCCGGGAAGACCACCACCCTGCGGGCCATCACGGGCCTGCGGCCCCCCCAGGGCGGGCAGATCCGCTTCCGGGGCGAGTCCCTTGCCGCCGTGCCTGCCGCCGGCCGGGCGGGGCTGGGCATCGCCTTGGTGCCCGAGGGTCGGGAGCTCTGGCCCCAGCTCACCGTGCGGGAGAACCTGGAGCTGGGTGCCTACGGTCCCCAGGCCCGGCCCCACGCCAAGCAGAACCTCGAGAAGGTCTTCACGATGTTCCCCCGGCTGGAGGAGCGGCAGCAGCAGCTGGCCGGCAGCCTCTCGGGCGGCGAGCAGCAGATGTGCGCCATCGGCCGCGCCCTGATGTCCGAGCCGATCCTACTCATGCTGGACGAGCCCAGCCTGGGCCTGGCGCCCCTGTTGGTGGATCAGGTGATGCGGACCATCTCCGACCTGCACGCCACGGGCATGACCATCCTGCTGGTGGAGCAGAACCTTCACCGGGCCCTGGAGGTCTCCCAGCGGGGCATCGTCATCGAAACCGGGCGGCTCCGGCTGCAGGGCTCCAGCGCCGAGCTGGCGGCGAGCCCCGAGATCCGTGCCGCCTACCTGGGGCTGTGAGGTGCTGCCATGAACGTCGCCCAGATCCTCTCCGCGAAGGCCAAGAACCAGGGCAGCAAGCCAGCCATCATCTTCGAGGGTCAGGTGTGCACCTACGCCGACTTCGATGCCGCAGTGGAGCGCCGGGCCTCGGTCCTGCATGGCTTGGGGATCGGCCGGGGCGACCGGGTGGCCTATCAGCTGCCCAAGAGCCTGGAGGCCCTGTTCCTCCACTTCGCCATCCAGTCCCTCGGCGCCATCACCCTGCCCCTCAACCCGGACTACCGGCCCGAGGAGCTGGAGTACTTCCTGCGGGACTCCGGCAGCTGCCTCTTCATCGCCGACCGCAGGCTCTTTGCTCCGGTGCGGGCCCAGGTCTTGGGACTGTCGGGCCTGCAGACCCTGCTCACCGGGGAGGGTGCCGATCCCGACGCTGGCTCGTGGGCCGAGGCGCTGGCCGCGGCGGTCCTTCCTTTCGAGCGGACCTACGCCGCTGCGGGCGATGACACGGCGATGTTCTGCTACACCTCGGGCACCACGGGCCGCTCCAAGGGGGCCATGATCACCCACCGGAACCTGCTGGCCAACGCCGAGGCGCTGCACCAGATGTGGGCCTGGTCCGAGGGTGACCGGCTGCTGCATGTCCTGCCCCTGTTCCACGTGCACGGGCTGAACGTGGCGGCCCTGGGCTGCCTCTACGCCGGGGCCACGATGATCATGCACGAGAAGTTCGACCCCAAGCGGGCCTGGGCCGCCCTGGGGGCCGAACACTGCACGCTGATGATGGGCGTGCCCACCGTCTACCAGCGGCTCATGAACGAGTGGGAGACCCTCGCGGACCGGCCGAATCTCGCTGCCATGAGGCTCTTCATCTCGGGCTCCGCCCCCCTGTCCGACACCCAGTTCCGCCGCTTCGAACAGCTGACGGGCTGGCGGATCCTCGAGCGCTACGGCATGACCGAGACGGGCATGATCGCCAGCAACCGCCTGGAGCCCGATGGGCGCAAGGAGAAGAGCGTGGGCTACCCCCTGCCCGGAGTCGCCCTCCGCACCGTGGGGCCTGACGGCGAGGCTGTCCCGGCGGGCGAGGTGGGCGAGGTCTGGGTGCGGGGCGACAACGTCTTCAAGGGCTACTGGGGCCTCGTGGAGAAGACGCGGGAGTCCTTCGTGGCGGGCTGGTTCCGCACCGGGGACCTGGGCTGGTGCGACCCGGCGGATGGCGACCGCCTCTACCTGGTGGGCCGGGCCAAGGAGCTCATCATCTCCGGTGGCTTCAACGTCTATCCCAAGGAAGTGGAGAACGTGCTCGAGGCCCTGCCGGAGGTGCGGGAGGTGGCGGTGATCGGCCTCCCGGATGACGACTTTGGCGAGCGGGTGGTGGCCGTGGTGGTCGCGAAAGAGGGCGCTGGGACCGTCTCCGACGAGGCCCTGATGCGCCAGTGCCGGGACCGGCTCGCCGGCTACAAGTGCCCCCGGCAGGTGCACTTCGTGGACGAGCTGCCGCGCAACGCCATGGGGAAGCTGCAGAAGAACCTGCTGGTGGAGCGGTATCGTTAGGAGCTGGAGCCTTCCGTGCCTTTTCCGACGACCTGCCGGACCCCCCGATGATGCCGACCAACCTGCTGGCGGGCCTGGTGACAGGGCTGGGTGGGGGTGTGCTCGCGGGCCTCTTTGGCGTGGGCGGCGGCATCGTGATGGTGCCCCTCCTGGGCCTGATCCTGAACCTGGACCAGCACCGTGCCCAGGGGGCCGCCCTGGCGGCCATGCTGCTGCCCACGGGCCTGCCGGCGGTCTTTGAGTACCACCGGCGGGGCATCCGCACCAGCCTGCCCCTGGTGGGCCTGCTGATCCTCGGCTTCCTGGTGGGCATCTACGGCGGCTCCCGGGTGGCCTCGCTGATCCCCTCCCAAGAGCTGCGCTGGGGGTTTGCGCTCTTCCTGGTGTTCCTGTCCCTGAAGACCTGGTTCCGCACCGAGCGCCCGGCGGTGGACCGCACCCTGGAGCCCATCACCTTCAGCGGGGGGCAGATTCCCCTGGCGCTCCTCATCGGCTGCCTAGCGGGCATCCTGGCGGGCCTCACGGGCCTGGGGGGTGCGGTGATCGTGATCCCCATGCTGGCCAGTCGCTTCCGCATGACCCAGCACGAAGCGCAGCTCACCAGCCTGGCCATGCTGGTGCCGCCCATCGGCCTGCCCGGGGTCTACGTCTACGCCCAGACCCCCGGCGGCCTGCCGTGGCTGATCATCGGCTACGTGGCCGTGGGGTTCGCCGTGGGCGCCCTGCTCGGGGCCCGGGTGGCGACGCGCATGGCGAGCGCCCACCTCAAGCGGATCTATGCGGGGGTGGTGATGCTCATGGCCATCCTGGTGGCGACCCGGGGCCGATAGCAGCCCCGCTTGCGCTATCCTCGTCCTGGAGGTTGCCGTGCCCCTGGATGCCCCGACCCCCCTCTTCGTAGGGGAGCGCCTGCGAGACCTGATCCTGTGCTACGCCGGGCCCTGGGCGTTCGTGCCCTATCTCCGCAGCCGGGAGGATAACGAGCTGCTCTGGCATGCGCGGCAGGGAGTCATCCTAGCCTTTGCCGAGGTCGTGGTGGCCCTGGCCCTGCTCTTCACCGGCCTCTTCCCCATCTTCGGCGGGGTCTTC
>Ga0194060_10002331_pt1 | contig 13547 bp, 14 predicted proteins | sample SepL225m_MetaG_FD_163427 | JGI IMG/M metagenome (GOLD analysis project Ga0194060, IMG submission 163427) | Anoxic zone freshwater microbial communities from boreal shield lake in IISD Experimental Lakes Area, Ontario, Canada - Sep2016-L222-5m | ecosystem: Environmental > Aquatic > Freshwater >... | reverse complement strand
GGCTCGATTTGTTTGAGGCAGGCAATGGTGTAGTGGCGGGTAATGCATCTATTCAGCTATGCGCCGATTTTTCAATTGATTTATTCACAAACTCTTAGTACTCCAGGACGAACCATCGCTCAAAATCCTATGAAACTTTTCTGTCGTTTGTTTAAACGCACCCCTTATTGCAGGCCACTGACGGGCACGGTCATGCCTCGATGGGCTGGCGGCGGCGGCAAAATGTGTGGGTTCGTTTGGATACCTTGCATCGTTTGTCACTGTGGTGACGTTTGGCAGAATGGTATTTGGATGTTCTTTACTGATAAACGGATGTCCTGACTTCTGGTTTTTTTGAAGTCATCTATGAGGAGACTGAACCGTTTTTAGTTATTGGATTGCTAATTACATTGGTTCAAGTCTGCTTAAATATATTCTGTCTGTTTTTGTTTAAACCAATAATCCAATTATTCAGCATGGCATTCCTCCAAATCGTATAGAGACGGTTGAATTGGGTCATGGACGGTGTGTACATGACCATCGCACGTACACGCGCGGATTAAATAAAGATTAAGAGAAGATTAGGTAAAAAATCACGTTCTTAAAAATTATTTATTAACAACAACTTGAACAGTTTTTGCCTGTGGATAATTCTGGTTCTATCCCCCCCTCATTCGGGTTCTATCCCCCCCCTCGCTTTTCATGTAATCGCTTCATAGCTGGTTTTGTCAATAAGTGTTTTTCTTGAGACTTGCTTGGATTACGGTTAATACTGACAAGGTAGCCGTTCATTTCCCATGAGAACGCTTGCCCAGCCTGATCGCAAGCATCTGCAAGTACATCTAGCGCTGGTATCAAACTATCGTCGCGCCAGCCTAAAATCGATTTATTACGTTCGGTATCTGTTTTTGCCTCTGCGCCCGTCTCACTACCGCAAAGATTGTGCAGTGTTTCAACTTTCAATTGGTATGGTTTGGCGTGTGTTGAATAAAAGCCATGCAGCCATTGGGCCAACGGGTGGCCTCGAAGGGATTGCCGAATGTTCCAATCAATTTGAGTCCAACTATCGCGGCCAAACATAACTTTCATCCGTGGATTCAAGATCAGAACATAGCGTCCTGTACTATCGTCTCGGAAGTATTCATCGACTAGAGAGCCGCCATAGGAATAGGGGCCTTGCTTAACTTCAATCGCGTTTGCTTTGAGGCGGGCGAGTGTCTTTTTGAGCCATTCGCGGTCACTTTTTCCGATGTTTTCGCCATTTTCACCACCACGCCCTATCAATTTAAGGAACCCTTTTTCAGTGAATTCAATGCGGTCGCCAAGTGGAATAAGGCGAGCAAGGTGCAATGCACCCTCCCAAACGTCAATATCTGCCTGGTCAAGTCTTGGACCGGTATAGATCAGATCAACACCATAAACAGCAGCAACGGCTTCGCGTTCAATATAGCGGCGCTTGCCACGTTTCACCGCACCAAAGAGTGCTGATCGCAAGATTCCGTTTGGAACGCCACGCATCGGTTCTGGCCAAAGAGGCAATTTGGCAGGAGTAGAAAGCGCACGTTCCGTATTTCTTCTGCGAACAATGTCGATCAGCTTTTCGTTAGGCTGATTGGTGGTTGGCTTGGTAGCGACGGCTTTGGAGCCTTGGTGGCCAATCGTGTTCCTGTGGCTACGAATGCGGTGCTGTAGTTCATTGATTTCAATGTCGTATTCGGCCTTGGTGCCATCCAATGTTTTAATTTGGCGTATCAGCAGTTCAATTTCATGCTGGACGGCTGGATCATCGTTGCGTTTCTCAAGCGCGATCAATCTTGTTTGAACAGTGATTATTTCTTCGGCGATCAGCTTTGATAGACGGACAAGGCGATCTTCACTTGCCACATCGTCTAAATGTCGAAAGTGCGAGTCATCTGCCTGTTCTATCTCTGTCATCTTGTACTCTTTTTGTCATGTGCGTTACCGTTGTGCGTAATGCGCTTCAAGCAGTACACGGATTTCCTCAGCCATCTTTGTTCCACGACCAGCACACGAAACCTTGATTGCACGATGAAGACTTTCTGGAATGTCGAGTGTCAGACGTTTGGTTGGCTCTTCACTAGCATCTTCTCTGTTTTTTACCCATTCTTCAGCAGTAGTCGATGCGGTTGGTTTATTGTTGGGTTTTGTGCCAAAAGCGACTTTCTTTCCGGTCATTTTGTGTACTCCATCAGTTCAGCTAGGACAGCTTGCATTTCATTTGCTGCGCAGCCATCGGGGTCAATTTCGTAAACAGCGCGGCCTTGCGCGGCAGCTTCAGCAAACACTACTCGCTGAGTGACGGAAGCATTGAGCACATGAACAGGGTAGGCTGACAATGCTTCACGTACATCACGTCCAATTGCTGTATTTGCGATTTTACGATTTATAACAAAACAGCTTTTCAGGTTTTCCTTATATACACGGGCCTCGTCAATCAACTTGACAACTTCATCGGCGGCCCAAACATCATAAGGTGATGGTTGGACAGGGATTAACACTATGTTGGAAGCCATGATTGCGCTTCTTGCAAGGTCTGTGACTCTCGGTGGGCCGTCAATAACGATATGCTCGTAGTCTTTGCCTATCGTGCCAATTTCCTTGTGAACGGTTGGACGCGGCAGTCCAACCACGGAGAATAACGGTTCACCTTCACGGGCGGCTGCCCAATCCAATGCGCTACCCTGTGGGTCAGCGTCAATCAATAGTACGCGACTGCCCAAACGGGTTAGAGCAGCCGCCAGATTCACAGATAACGTTGTTTTGCCAACACCGCCCTTCTGGTTCAAAACCCCAATAATCATTTTTTACGCCTTTCTTGTTAATCGCTTTTACGTTGATACAGTAAACATGTTTTCTGTATTTGCGGAAATTATAAAAGGTTATGCTATTTTTGAATGGGATCGCCTCAGAATTTGGATCGCAAAGTACGTTTAAGGGTTTGCGAGCGGACGTAGCGGCCTAAACTTATAAGTGCCAAGTCAGGTTTATGTGAGCCAGTTAGTCGATGGTGTGCCGATCAGTAAGCCGTAGGGCATTCCATCAATCACACGGCCAACGTCAGGTGCCCTACCGCCTCAGTCGCTGGCCGTACCTTGATCTCGATGTCATAGCCCAAACGGTTCAGGCAATCCATCAGCTTGCGCTCGGACAAGTTGCTGAAGTCACCACGCATCATGGCAGACATCTTTGGCTGAGGAATACCCATGCGCTCGGCAGCAGCCTTTTGGGTCAGCTTGAGATTACGGGTGGCCTTGGTAATTTGAATGACTAAACCAGATTTGATCTTGAGTTTGTCGGCATCAGGCAGGCCAAGGTCGGCAAAAACATTGCCCGAACCTATTTCCACTTCGATGCCATCGATGGTGCGAATAGCGGTTTTCATTGTCATCTCACAACTCCTTTGCAAGTGCCTCTGCCACTTTAAGCCGAGCACGAATGATGTCCATATCCTCTTTTGGTGTCTCGATGCCACGCTTGCTTTTTTTTTGCTGAAGCAATGCAGCACAAATACCGCCTTGGAAAACTTGACGGTGTACACAGCCCTGTATGTGCCGTCCTGATCGTCTTCCACCAAATCCAACACACCAGCGCCGCCAAAACCCTTGAGTACCTTTGCCGCACCGTGCTTGTCACCCCGCTGCGCAAAGTCCAGCGCATGTCCAAAGAATTTGCGCACATCCACAGGCAAGGCCATCAGGTCTTTTTTACTGCTACCGATCCAGGTAAGCGGTTTGTTTTTCGTGAACATGCACAATGTTACCTGAAAAGGTAATCCTTCAACTCTGTTTCATAGATGGGGTTGTACGCCCAAACCGGCGGAATTTGTCCATTTCTTGAAATCGTCAGCTACACCCAATCAATCCCCTCCAAAACAGCCTCCAAATCAATTGGATTGCGCTTGTCTCGGAATGCATAGTGGCCCAGGAAATGCAGATGCTGCCACGCCGCCGGTGAAATCCGCCTGAGTAAATCCAACGCCTTGTCGTTCCCCGATGCCAAATACCGGCTCAGCAACCCAGACAACAGCATGGAGTTGTAGGCAATCACCACATTGGCAATCAGTCGGCCACACTGGTTGCAGATGTCCACGTCAAGGTCGGTACGCCCGGTAAGGTGCTTTTAGCTGGTCGAATCAGGACGATGGTTTGGGTTCATCAAATTCAACTGCTATGCTGTCAGTTACAGACTCATACAACAATACTGTTTTTGAAGTTAATCAGTATTTGGATCCAGATAGCTCAGGATCAAGTTCTACGTGTGTAAGCTCTTCAGTTGGAGCTGAACGACTTTCATTTTTTACCAATTGGTTGAGGAGCAACGGAAAACGTGGTTTCCTAGGGGGATTTGCAGGAGGTGATAACGCAACGTGTAATCAGGCTGTCGCCGGTATGTTAGATTTAATGTCTAAAAACGCAGATGTTTGGTATGGTTTTTCATGGTGGGCGGCAGGGCATTGGTGGGGCGATGCATGGTTTTCCATTGAACCATCCAATGGTCTAGATAGACCTCAGAGGTTGTGAATAAATTGAAATTATCGGAGAACTGTCGCTTTGAAGTGAAATGACAAAAATTCCCCATTTTCAGGGCTATCAAAACGGGCAAGGCTCGATTTGTTTGAGGCAGGCAATGGTGTAGTGGCGGGTAATGCATCTATTCAGCTATGCGCCGATTTTTCAATTGATTTATTCACAAACTCTTAGGCTACCTGTTTCAATAAATAATTTTCTAAGTAAATGAACAGTATCTGGACTCACACCAAAGATTTTTGCTGTTTCTCTAATCGTGTGTGTTAATGAATAGTTGTAAATTTTACTTCTTAAGTCTAGTGAATAGGGTTTCATTTTAATCTCCAATTATTAAGTATGCATATTATACAATTTTGTAATTGTTAAATTTTGAAAGTGCTGTATGTTTCAATATAAATTAACATATCTTGGTGTTCTACGCCAAAATAAACGAAATTTTTATATTAAAAAAATTGTATATTCCCAATCGTTCCAAGCAAAAGTAGCTTCGACTTCAATCGGATTACTCTTATTCATGAAGGCGTAACAGTGTTTTATGTTCAATTGCCCATTAAACCACAGGTTTCATGTTGTTTCGCTTTTTTGTAGTTTCCTTGGTCTGCCTCCAAGCCGCCCGTTTTGACGAGATGCGGCTGATTTAGCTTTGCTAGCAGTCTTTCCTCCACGCCGCCCGTTTTCTGCTGCGATCCAGCTTTTAGTTCCAAAGAATCCTTCCATGAGAGCGGGTATGTCGATGTCGGAATCGAGTTTTGGAAAGTGGATGCCTAGACCAGAAGGACTGATTTGAATGTCAACCAGGTCAGCGGGATGCGCAGTTTCCAGTCCTTGCGCGTCACGGGGCGAAAACGCTAAATCGATCCCTGACTTCAATGACACGACTATTTTGGCTATGCGTCGGTCATACCGTGCGGAGGTAACGGCAGGGTAGGTTGCTTTTTTGTTTTGAGCACGTTGGTTGGCGGTCTCAAAAACTGCATCAGAAATTTCCATGGATTTCTCTCCACTTGTTGCACAGTAAGACCATGTTTTTTGATAGTGATGTTGCAATTTTGCCTAACTCTCGTTGGGAAAAGCCATAGTTTTCACGCAAATCAAGTAAGCCGTCTGGACATCCAAGATTGAACACAGCCTCTTTACCTCCGCCTTCGACGTGAACATGTGCTGGACGATGATCATTTGGATAGACAACCACGCGCAAACCAAAGATGACAAGAATTGTTGGCATTCAGTAACCTAAACAGGTTGGGTTATTCTATCAGGCTTCGCCTACCATTTTTTTAAAAACATGGTAAGAACGGATTACAAAGTACGTTAGGGTGACGGAATTTTTTGAGGTTCCGGCTTAACCATATATGTGGTCACTACCATAAATGGGCATAGAAAGTCTTAAATCGTGCCGCCAAGCCGTTTTGTAGCATGGGTCTATGCCAATCCCCTAGTGTTTGGCGGCGGCGTGGAAATATGGCCTTCTTATCGATCTGATCCGTTTTGTTGCGCTTTGGTCGTTCTGACTGGATTCCCCTGACTTCATTTTGTTAAACGGCTGTTTGGACTTCCGGTTTTCTGTACATTTTTAAGGCCACTGCCGAGCGATTTAGCTGATCGACGACGGCCTGTCGTCAAACGGGTGTTTTCAGTCAAGCCCACACCAATGTTGACTTTGCGCTGAATTGGATAAATTCCGCCGGTTTGGGCTTAGACCCAACGCTCGTGTGGTTGAAGACCATTGCTGATTGGGTCTGGTTTTTTCTTCTAGCGAAGCGAATACACACAAGGGCGAAGCCCGATAGTGCAACTTTTAAAGTTGCACCTGTGTGTTAATTCTTTAAACCCTTTAATACTTAGGGAGATTGTAACAAGTTGATTATAAATAAAAAATTCATCAAACTCTGAGGAGAACCTACCTAACTCTGAGGAAGACCTACCTAACTCTGAGGAAGACCTACCTAACTCTGAGGAAGACCTACCTAACTCTGAGGCTGAAAAATCTAACTCATAGATTGTTAGGCTTTTCTATGTCATAGGAGAAATTTTTACACCTCAGACTTTATTGGTACACTGCAACAGATGTGAAAAATCAAACATCAGACCTCCCGGACTTTTTTCAAAAACATCACTTAACCCATTGATTTGGTTGTTGAATTTTGATTATTGGACAATTGACCATCCAGGATTAATTAGTATGGTTGATTTATATGAACTTTTATTGCAGACTTACAGTTTTTCCACCAAATGCTGTCCAAAATTCAGCCCCATTTCGTTACCATTCCGGGGAGGTCTGAACATATGAGCATCAACGAAAAATTCATTACGATTCGGCAATCGAACTCATTGATTGACGCAAGTTACAAAATTGCGTCAGTAGGAGAGGGGCGACTGATTCGAGCACTCATAGCCAAGATCAACCAGTACGATGAAGACTTTAAGCTCTATCGTGTCTCCGTGGCAGATTTTGCGAGGCTCTTTGAAATCACCGATCAAGCCGCCTATGAGCAAATAAAAAATGCTGCTGATGAGTTGACGAGTAGAAAAATAAGAATCGAAAATGGGGAAAGCTGGCTTTTTATGAACTGGATTTCTTCTGCTGAATATATACATGGAAATGGTTATATTGAGCTTTGTTTTGATAAAAAACTCAAGCCTTATCTTTTGCAGTTGAAGGGATATTATACACAGTACGAACTAGAAAATATCATAACTTTTAAAAGCTCCTATTCAATTCGGATATTTGAGTTACTGAAAGCCGAACAATTCAAAGCAGGGAATTGTGGGCAATTTAAAAGGATTTTTGAATATGATGCTTTACGTAAAACTCTTGGGATAGAAGATAAAGAATATAGCCAATTCGCATATTTTAGGGTGAACGTTGTAGATATTGCTGTTAGAGAAATTAATGCGAACTCAAATATTAAAATAACTAAAGTTGATTACCCAAAGATAGGGCGAAAAATTTCGCATATTGTTTTTTATTGTGCGAAAGTAAGTCGAACCCGCATTAATGTTGAAGAACAACCGCCGATTCTGGAGGAAGTCTCACAAAACAGGGAAACACATGATGATGTTCGTGAGCTTGTATCAATGGGAATTGACGAGGCGATCGCTTACAAGTGGCGGAAAAAGTACGGCGTGAAACGCATCATGAGGAATCTTGCCTACACCAGAGCCATGCAAAAAGCGGGAAAGATTCGAGACAGCCTCACTGGTTTTCTCGCCAGATCTATTGCCGACAACCTTGGGAGTGCGTGGGAAGAAGAAGAAAAGCAAAAGCGAGAAATCCACAGTTCAAGAGAGCGAGAGGAGGCAAGCAAGCGCGAAGAAGAATCACGACGAACAGAGCAACAACGGGCATGGCTTGAATCCACCATTGCTACCTTCTCAGCCCTGTCTGAAGACAGAAAGGCAGAACTTCGCAAAGCCTACGCAAGCACACTTTCGGACATTACTCGCAAGAGTTTCGATAAAGACAAAGAACAAGCCCCCATGCATCGCATGCTGTTCGCCAAGTTTTTTGCCGAACAGCATGGGAAATGGGTAACGCTTGACCATGGGGTAGTGACCACATAGGGGTTCTACGCCGGAACCCAAAAAAATTCCGTCACTCAAAATCCGATGGTCGGCCTGGATTCGGACGGAATCCGGCAGTTTTCACTAAAAGCTGTTGTTTAAATTGATAAAAGTACTTTGTATTGTGTGATTGCAAAGAGTGCCTTAACCAGGTCTGACCGCTATGACGCGGTCTGATCTACCCGATGGCGCTTTACGACGTGCGCCACGAGCAGCGCAAGGTCATTAAGTACAACCAGCTTGTGGCCAACTTGGTCATTTTGCACAACGTGGAAGCCATGACCCGTGTGCTCAAGGAAATTCAGTCTGATGAATTTGTCGTTGATGCGGCTGTCCTGGGCGGCCTGGCACCCTACAGGGTCGAACACATCAATCGATTTGGCGATTACTCTCTAGATCTTGAACGGCATGTACACCCCATGCAATTCGAGACGATTATTATTTGAAATCAATCGATTGTGTCAAAAAATGCCGCATTTCGTCGGAATCCAGGCCGACCCTCGTCTTGACGAGCACCAGGACGGCCAGACGGCCTTGCAGCGTACGCCCCTGGCGGAGGGAAAACGCCTATTCTTCTGGGGATGGCGTGTAAACGTCGGCAAGTTCGCGCGGCGTGATCTCGGACTTGAAGCGGGGGTAGGCGGTTTCGTGAATGCTGCTCACGAGGCATTCTCTGCAAAAAAATCACCGAGCCGCATGAACATCATCCCATTTAATCTATACTTTATTTGTACCGCTATTTTGCCACGACAGAATGCGGGTTTGCGCATGGTTTTGCGCGAAGGATTCAATTGGGACAGCGAGCTGCCATTTACTGTAGGGTTTCCACGGCCGACCAGACCTGCGCTCGCCAGGAAGCTGATCTGCTGGCGTTTGCCGTGAAGGCGGGCTTTGACGTAGTGGGGGTCTGGAAGGAAACGGCCTCGGGTGCCAAAGATGATCGCACCCAGCGCAAGAAGGTCATGGCGTTGGCCCAGGCGCGCGATGTCGACGTGGTACTGGTCACCGAGCTGACCCGCTGGGGACGTTCGACGATCGATCTATTTCACACGCTTGGCGAACTCCAGGCGTGGGGCATTTCCCTGATTGCCCAGACAGGCCTACAGTTCGATCTGAGCACGCCTCAGGGAAAGCTCATTGCTTCTCTGATGTCTGTCTTGGCAGAATTCGAGCGAGATATTCTGCGCGAGCGGGTGCGATCAGGGATTGCCGCGGCGCAAGCGCGCGGCGTGCGTTTTGGGCGCCAACCCGGTCAACGCGTCAAGGCCGATCGCCATCAAAAGCGTGCGCTTGAACTGGTGGCGGCGGGGCAGTCGTACCGTGAGGTCGGACTGAGGCTTGGCATCAGCAAGAACACCGTGCTGGACATCGTAAAGCGCCATCGGGTAGATCAGACCGCGTCATAGCGGTCAGACCGGGTTAAGGCTCTCTTTGCAATCACGCAATACAAAGAACGTTTATCAATTGAAACAACAGCTTTGAGTGAAAACTGCCGGATTCCGTCCGAATCCAGGCCGACCCTCAGATTGGTATCGAAAGGCTGCTGAACAGGGCTATGCCGAAGCGCAATGCAACCTTGGATCGATGTACGCCTAGGGGGCATATTACAGGCCATTAACAGGGGTACGACCGTGCCTTGGGGGGTTGGCCGGCGGCAAAGTGTGTAGGCTCGTTTTGATACCTTTGTATCGTTTGTCGCTATGGTGATGTTTGGCAGAATGGTATTTGGATGTTCTTTACTGTTAAGCGGATGTTTTGACTTCTTGACTTCTTTTTTTTGTTGCTGTCTGGTGGTTGAGTACACAAATTGAGAGAAATCGTAGCCATATATGTCTTTGTGCTGGCCTCCGGCTGTGACTTGTTTCGTGAACTACGGCCTCCTGTATTGATTAAAAAAGATTAGAAGAGATTAGCGCCTTTTTTTTTATCATTTAAGTGTTTGTTACATAAGACAAAAATGCATTTATCAACAGACAAAAATGTGCATCTAACCACAGTAATCGTGTGCATCTAACCACAGCACTTGTGCATCTAACCACAGTAAGATGTGCATCTAACCACAGTAAGATGTGCATCTAACCACAGTAATCGTGTGCATCTAACCACAGTAGGTTTTTGGCTGTGGGTAAGCCCTCAAGTTAGCAAGATTGCGCTTCGTCCAACTTTCACCAGGCCATCAACCACGCTGTAGTCTTGCAGGAACCCAATGGCAACAAGAACATCAAGTGCTGTGCAGACTTGACGCTTGAAGCTTGCGGGTTGGGAATTCTTGCTGCCGGTTAGTTGCTGCAAAAATTCAAGTTTGACGGGGTAAGGTGTCTTGTGCGAACTGTAGTACGAATGTAAGGCTTGTGCCAATGGTTTACGTCTCAGCTCAAGTCGTTGCTGCCAGTCCACCGCAGTCCAGGTGGCTTCACCAAAAAGTTGGATCAATTCTCTGCTTAACTCCAGTGTGTAAGTTTTTGTAGTCGTATTTTGACGACAAGACGTGACCAATGACCCAATGAATTTTTTCCATTCGTGTTCTATTTCCAAAGCGCAAGCTATTAAGCGTTTGATGCCAGAATGCAGGCGTTGATATTGGTCACTACCAATATCAAAATCTAATAATTTCAAGATTCCGTATGCAGTAAACTCAATCGTGTCCCCTAGTGGTGTTTCTCTATAAATATGAGTTAATGTTTCCCATAGAGTTAAATCTTCCTGATTTAATTGCTCCCCAGTGAAAGTAATTTTAATTCCTTGTTGACTAAATATTATTTCGTCTTTAACAAAAACACGGTCTTTTGACTGAATGGCTGAAAACAATGCTGATCGAATAAAACTATTTGGAGTGCCACGCTTTCCCACTGCCCAAAATGGTAATTTAATAATTCTTGTACTTTGACGATCAGCTATTTTCTTTTTCAGATTATCTAACTTTATTGAAAATTCATCATCATCCACAATGTCACCTCTTTACGATTTTCTCTAATCTTCCGCTGAGTACGGCTCTGTTTTTCCGTATTTTGCAGCCAAATCGTTGATTGCCTCTCCTAATAGTTCTTTAAGATTCTTTCCCGTCTCCGCTTCCAAAAATTTTAGAACGCGCCGAACGTCTGGTGGATAGTGTGCGGCGATTAGCACCGTTGCAGGCTTTGCTTTGGGTGACACTATTCCATCTCCGTTAGTCACTACTTGCTGTGGTTGTTGCTGGGGCAGTGGTTGTCGTCTTCCTGCTGCTGTAGCTAAAGATGCTGCAAGAGAGTTTGATTTTTTTGTCATAGTTCTATCTTTATATATGAATTTAGTGCTATAGCTTGCTAACAAGATACGTGTATAGCGCATCCATTTCTTGTGCCGCCTTGCCCTTTGGTTCGTACTCACTAGCAGCCTGTCGGACTTAACAAACAAATACCATATTAATGGGAAAACATCCCATTTTTGACCATCAATACTCACGGTTCGCTCATTTCAAAAGCCGCTTCTTCGCATTGCGCCCCCAATCCCTGATAAATCGCCATGGGCATCCCAAGCAAACTCAAAATGCGTGTCTGCACAGTGTTCAACGGTGTTACGCTGATGTGCTTGACTGTTTCGTTGATGTTCACCGTCATTCGGGAGATACCCCTAAATGCCTTGAGCATCATCTCGGTTGTTGGTCTGGCGGTTGCCCGTTTCGGGTTCCCATCGTATATTTTGTCGAGTTTTTCGTTTTTCTCTTGCAATGCCTCCCGCACCGTGAACTCCACCAAGCACAACACCCGCAGCCCAATGCTGAGCAGACGAATCAGTCCTTTGATTCGTGTCGGAGAGTTGAGAAACAACGGTGTCATGCATAGTTTTTTGCCACGAAAGCGGTTGAATCCACGCTCAATGATGTATTCATCCCGATAGGCCAGTACAGCCTCTTCCATGCTCAGACTAGGGTCGTTGCAAACGTACACACGCCAACCCAGACATTGCACTGCCTCTTTATAGGCAACATCATTGCGTTTAGTCAAAACGGTCACATTCTCCGTTATGACGTCCTTGCTAGGTTGTCCGAAGTAGCCCCGCTTATGTGTTGTTTCGATTTCTATTTTGTATTCAATGTCCAGTAAGCCAACTACATCTCGACTCTCTAGGATGGTATTTACTGCAGCATGTGTCTCTTCTGCCGTCCGATTTTTCCGGCCTCGACCACGCAGATTCAGTGCAGCTATTTCCTGCTCGGCTGTTTGAAGATGATTGTCGAGTGCATCCTGTTTGACTTTTGCATGTTTGAGCGATTTCACTACCAAACGATTTTCCTGCCACTGCGTATCTCCGACATTCATTATGACTTGGTAGGAAAAACCATCTGCGATATGTTCCGGCTTGTCGGGCACCGTTACAGACGCACGCTGCACGGCAGTTAGCGGCTGTACACCTGTCCATACCGGTATCAGCAATGCCTGTAGGTTTGCAACAGGCATTTGGACTGAAGGCAACGGGCACAAATAGTGGTCTGCGCTTGATGCAATATAGGCACGGGTTTCGAGAGCTGCCATTTTGCAGTCGCCAACATAGAGTATGCCATGCTTGCCAAGGCTGGCTTGCACTTTGCGTACCTCTGGTACATACAGTGGGTCATCAGCACACTCGCCGCTGACGATGGACATGCTCAATGGCACCCCAAGCGGATCCAGCACGGATTGGTTGATCTTCAACTGCGGCAGATCAGGGCGATGTTGCTTGCTGTGCCCTAATTGGAACAACCCGCCATCCAAGATTGCGGCATAGCTTTTCATCGTGGTGCTGTCAATGCGTACGCGACTTGCATTGAGGTCGTACACACGCAACAGTGTGGAGGTTTGCTCTTGTTCGTAACCCTCCCATGCTGCATCGTCTTTACCAAGCCTATCCAAAACTATTCCCAGTCGGTCATCACTGCAATCCAACTCGCGCAGACTCGGAAATCCCAAACAAAATTTTAATGTTTCCAGTAGACTAGCAACCCAACCCTGCAACGCGTTGAGCCGATGGTCGCCTTGGCTCAGGATGTAAGTCAACCACAAGACCACGATATTCCCAAGACTCAATCCCTGCCAGTTTCCGTGCGGCGGGAAGTATTTGTCTAACAACGATGCCACTCGCATTTTTTGCAGCTGTGCCACAATCAAAGGAACATCATCAATTGGTTCTATGGTGATGCTGACAACGGGTGTTTCAATGACTTGCATGATCGGCTCCTAAGCAAAACCGCACCATACACCAATTTCACGAATCATGTGGAGAATTGCGCGAACCGTGAGCAGAAACATGAAACGTGGCCAGTTACAAACGCTCATAGAGGGCAAAAATCTGGCAATAGGCGCGTTTTTTGTTGCTAGACATGGTTTAGGGTGTCTTGTGTGTCAAAAACGCCTCTATGGGCGTTTAAACGGGCTTTATGAACAATCCACGCAACACACTAATTTTTTTCTGTTGTGTTTCGTGTATGATTGCATATATTCA
>Ga0194060_10002329_pt1 | contig 13557 bp, 14 predicted proteins | sample SepL225m_MetaG_FD_163427 | JGI IMG/M metagenome (GOLD analysis project Ga0194060, IMG submission 163427) | Anoxic zone freshwater microbial communities from boreal shield lake in IISD Experimental Lakes Area, Ontario, Canada - Sep2016-L222-5m | ecosystem: Environmental > Aquatic > Freshwater >... | reverse complement strand
CAGGAATACAGACGTTCAGGACAATCATTGAGGATGATTATCTTTACATCGATAAAACGGAGATTGCCCGTAAACTGATTGACAATTATCAATATGTCTGTCTGTCGAGGCCCCGACGATTTGGGAAGAGTCTGTTTCTTGATACGCTGAAAGATATTTTTGAGGGCAAACGGGAGCTCTTTCGGGGCCTGCTGATTGAGGAGCAGTGGAACTGGGAGGTGAAATATCCGGTCATCAAAATTAGTTTCAGTGGCGGAATAAGCAGTCAGGAAACTCTTCGCAACAACCTTTTCTATATCCTGAAGGACAATCAGAAGCGGCTTGATATTGTGTGTGACGAAAAAGAGGATCCCAACCAGTGTTTCGCAGAATTAATCGAAAAAGCCTGTGAGAAATATCATCGAAGGGTTGTCATCCTGATTGATGAGTATGACAAGCCGATTCTGGACAATATTAAGAACATTCCCGAAGCTTTGCTCATTCGGGATGGAATGCTTGACTTTTACGCACAAATCAAGGATAATGACCGGTATCTGCGCTTCGCCTTCCTCACCGGAGTGAGCAAATTCCCCAAAGCGTCGATCTTTAGCGGCCTGAATAATCTTGAAGATATCAGTCTGAACCCTGACTTTGGCAATATTTGCGGTTACACCCAGCTTGACCTTGATACCACTTTTGCCCCTTATCTCGAAGGAGTGGATATGGAGCAGGTCAAACGGTGGTATAACGGATATAACTTTTTGGGTGAAAGTGTTTATAATTCGTCCGATATCCTGCTCTTTATCAAAAACAAATTTAAGTTTAACAATTACTGGTTTGAAACCGGTACGCCGAGTTTCCTGGTTGAGTTGATCAAAAAGAACAGCTATGTTATCCCTGATTTATTGAATATCATCGTTGACAAAAGTCTGCTCAACAGCTTTGACCTTGAAAATCTGAATCTGGAGACCATTCTGTTTCAGACCGGCTATTTAACCATCAAGCGCGTGATACCGTCGGGCATGGGAGTTCGATACGAGTTGGGGTTTCCCAATAAAGAGGTTCAGATTAGTTTCAACGAGTATATTTTGCGATTGATGACCAGCGTCACAAAAAGAGCTGATCCGCAATGAGCTGCATGATCTTCTTGAGGCCGGAGATGCAGGAGGGTCTGGAACCCGTTATCAAGCGCCTTTTTGCCAGTATCGCCTGTAATAATTACACCAACAATGATATTGAGAAGCTGTAAGGCATCGCTCAAACCATCCATCTTTTCCTTTCATTCGTCTGAAATAAAAGGTGATTGAGTATTCCGGGGCGGCAGGTGGTGATGATGGTGTTGATTTGCTCTGTTGTCAGGCGCATGGTGGGGCTGTTGTGGTGACTGGTTGGGGCACGCCATGGCGTGCCCTTACGGGTCTGATGGCGACATCAAGCCACTTGTAACGGAAGTGCTCAATATCACCAACGTCCCCATAATCTATTGTGGATCTGATGTTTTGCTGATCGGGCTTACCGGGCCTATTTTCTGTTCGGCAAATTTTTGAACGGCTTTGGGTGCAAATGCGCCAACAAGGAACATAGCGGTGAGTATGAGTCCATTGGTATTGCCTTCAGCTTTGGCCGTATCCGATTCGGCACTTGATACCGCATTTTTTTGCGTACCCAAAAGTGCATCATGGAGGCTGGAGCCAAGAGTCAGCACCCCGAACATGATAGATGCTCCAAGCGAGATCATGCTCATAAGGCGCATGGAAGAGCGAACTCCACTATCTTCTTCCAGAAAGCCGGACTTCTTTTTTTTGTTTTCGGTTTCTGCCATCTGTTTTCTCCTTTTGTTGCCTTAAAATTATTGAGATGGATTATTTCTGATGCTGTTCTTTTATGCTCACAGCCGCGCCTGTTCTAAACAGCTTTAAAAATTGCCTTGGGTGCAAATGCGCCAACAAGGGATATCAGGGTGAAGTATACACCATTTCCGCCATCATTTATTCCTTTGAGAGAAAGAGAGAGAGTCAGCAGTCCAAACATGATGGCACCCATCAGAGAGACCATACACATCATGCGCAAAGAGGAGGCAGAGCCGTTATCGTCCTGAAAAAAGCCAGCGTTTCGCTCTGAAGGCGATGGCGATACCTGTGTTTCGACAGGTCTATGTTTCTGAAGGGGTGACTGATTGTCTGGTGCTTCCATTATTGTCTCTCTTTTAGCTTTTTACCGCCTGTATCCACTCCTCAAAGTAGTGAATAATCTGAAAAGAAGGATATTTCTCTGTAAAAAAGTGATGATGGAAAATCCATCAAGGTAGTGCTTGTCTATACACAACATGTTTTTTTTGCACCTGACTCTTTTAAGTCAATTTTGCCCTCAGCTCATCTTATATCCCGGTCCTCCGCCACCTTCAGGCACTGTCCACGTAATCACCCCATAAGGGTCTGCAATGTCACAGGTTTTGCAGTGGAGGCAGTTTGACGGGTTGAGCCTGAGTGCTGGCGCTGGCTCGGTGATGATTTCGTACACCGCTGCGGGGCAGAAGTGCTGGCAGGGGTTTCCGAACTCAATGGTGCATTTTTTCAGGCAGATCTCGGCAACATCTTCAGCCTTGATGCGCAGGTGGCAGGGCTGGTTCTCTTCGTGTATGATGCCTGAATTGAAGAGACTTCTCTCTTTGCTGAATGTTCTGATGCCATCTGATCTGAACTCTGGTAGTGCGGCAGAAACGTCTTTGTTTTTTTTTAGTCCAATGTTGGGAAAAGGTGAAAAGCCGGGGAGGCTTATCTGCGTTTTTTTTATGGAGAGGCCAGGAAAGCTGAGCTGGAGCCCCGCCTGAATCAATCCGGGATACAGTCCGTTGTCAAACGCTTTGCGGTAGTTTCGGGCTGCGTACAGTTCGTCGTAAGCCCATGAATTTCTGAACTTTTCGTCGCAGCTTTTCAGCCGTTCAGTTGAAAAATCGTTGTGCAGCAGCGCTTCAAAGAGGGTTTCGGCGGCAATGATGCCCGATTTCATGGCAAGGTGTATTCCCCTGTGTCGTTGCATGTTCACCATTCCTGCCGATTCGCCGGTGAGGAGATAGCCCGGTCCGTAGAGCGGTGGTATGGTGTCAAAGCCGCCGGAGGTTATGGTTCTTGCTCCTGCTTCAACCATTTGGCCAGATTTGAGGATGTTGGTCATCAGCGGGTGAAGTTTGAAGCGCTGGAGGTTGAGATGGGGGTCGCATACTGGTGAATCAGGGCTCAATGAGGAGATACATCCGATGGAGACAAGAGTCGTGGAGAGGGCGTAGAGCCAGCCGCCGCCGTACACATTCGCCTCAAAAGGGAAGCCAAAGGTGTGGTGTACCTCTCCGGCAACGACTCGTCCTTCGGGTATCCGCCAGGTCTCTTTTACTCCGGTTTCGTATCGCTGCTGAGGACTTCCGGCTGGAAAATATTTGCCAATCTGTCTGGCGAGCGAGCCGTCTGACCCTTCGCCGATTACCGTTACCTTGCTTTTCAGAAGCAGTCCCGGTTCATAGCCGCTCTTTTTTTTGCCGTTTTTGTCGAGCCCCTTGTCGTCGGTTATGATGCCGGCAAGCCTGCCGTTTTCGATAAAGGGTGCTGATGCGGCCGTGTTGTCGAAAAGCTGTATACCCTCCTCTTCGGCCTTTTCAGCCATCCAGGCACCGAGACGGCTGATGGAGACAAGCAGTGAGTTTTTATTGCTGAACGTTTCAGGGATAAAAGGTAGCGGAAATTTCCTTTTACTTTGCAGAAACCATATCGTTTCATTGCTGACGGTGGCTTCAATCGGACAGCCCTGCTCCCGGTAGTCAGGAAAAAATTCTTCAAATGCTCTTGGGTCAAGCAGCGCTCCTGAGAGCAGGTGAGCGCCAGCGTACCGCCCTTTATCAATGATGGCTATGGTCGGGTCGAGCGGGTTAGCTGATCGGGCGTTGTGGCTTTTGATCAGGCACTGCAGGTGAATGGCCGATGCAAGGTTTGCAGGCCCTGCTCCGACAAACACGATGTCAAATTCCAGTGATTCCCGTTCCTGTTCCATGATTGTTATACTGTTTGGTCAGAGAAGAATACCCCCCAAAATAAGCGATGCCACGCTGAAGTAAATCACAATACCGGTGACATCAACAAGCGTAGCTACAAAAGGGGCTGATGAGACCGCCGGGTCGAGGCCAAGACGCTTTAGCAGCAACGGGAGCATTGAGCCGGTCAGCGTGCCGAACAGCACAATCCCCACGAGAGAAATACCTATGGTTGCGCCGATGTAGAGCGTTTCTGTACTGTATTTGCCAAAGGCCATGCTCCACAGAATGACTCTGAATGCGCCAATAATGCCAAGAATACAGCCCAGCGCGAAACCTGACGCAAGTTCACGGCGCATCACTCTCCACCAGTCGCTGATCGTTATCTCGCCCAACGACAGTGAACGGATAATCAGTGATGCCGCCTGCGAGCCCGAATTACCGCCACTTGAAATAATGAGCGGAATAAAGGTTGCCAGCACAATTGCTTTTGCCAGTTCATCCTCAAAAAATGCCATTGCCGATGCGGTCAGCATCTCTCCTACAAACAGGATCACCAGCCAGACAGCCCGTTTTCTGATCAGTTCCGGTATCGGCAGATCGATGTAGGGATCCTCAAGCGCTTCGATACCGCCAAATTTCTGTATATCCTCAGTCTCCTCCTCTTCCGCAACATCGAGCATATCATCAACCGTCACAACGCCGATCAGGTAGCCGTTGGAATCAACAACCGGCAGGGCGACGCTGTCGTAGCGCTTGAAGGCATCGAGAGCATCTGCCTGATCTTGTGCAGCGGTCAGGGTGATCATCTTCTCTTCGTCGATAATCTCGCTCACCTTTTTTTCAGGGGCAGAGAGCAGGAGTTCCCTTGCCATTAATTCACCCTTGAGCTTGCCGATATCATCCACGACGTAGATGACATTCAGCGTTTCGCTCTCATGGCCGTAGGTGCGGATGTAGTGGAGCACCTGGTCGATATCCCAATCTTTTTTCACGCTGAGGTAGTCGGGCGACATGAGGCGTCCAACACTCCCTTCAGCATAAGCAAGAAGCGTTTTCGCGATCTTGAACTCTTTGAAGGAGAGCAGTTTCAGCAGCTCCTGTACAACAGGGCCCGGCAGCTCTTCAAGCAGGGCGGTACGGTCATCCGCCGACATGCTGTTGAGAATGTGGGTGACATCTTTTTTGGTGAGCGCAGTCAGCAGGTTTTGCTGTGAGTCAAAATCAAGATGTTCAAAGGTTTCGGTCGCAATATCTTTTTGAAGCAACCTGAAAAGGATGCCCTGTTCGCTTTCAGGAAGATCAGAGATAAGCTCTGCGAGGTCAACCGGCAGCCAGTCGTTAAAAATTCTCTGGAGTGCGCTGAAGTTGCGCTGTTCAATCAGCTCCCTGATTTCTGGCAAGAGTGGATTTCCGATCATGACGGGAGAGGTTGAGAGAGCGTTATAGCGACTTCTGTACAAAAATACTCAGCCTCAAAAAGAGTTATTTTCTGAAACTTTCCAATATGCTTTTCTTTTTTTACATCCACGTAACCTTTCCTTTGGATCGACCTACGGATTGTTGGGAATGAACTTTTCGCTTGGGCAGTTCCTGACTTCCTTGAATCATTCAGGCAAACAATCCTGCCCTGAGTTGAAATATTGCCGGGCAAAACGGGGACAAAGATTTCCCCTGCACTGTTTCAGCAAGATTAACTGTTTGAGTTTTAAATTTGAATTTTAAAGAATTACTTTTCCAGTCTTTTTATAACACAAGATTAAAATTTGTATTCGTTGCTGTAAGTATTATAATGTTACATAGTCATGATGAAACTTCAACTGCTGTAAATTTCCCTGGTTAGTACATGGGCAGAGTTATTGCGATTGCAAACCAGAAGGGGGGGGTTGGAAAAACAACCACTTCTGTCAATATAGCCGCTTCGATTGCTATTTCTGAGTTCAGGACATTGCTTATAGATATCGATCCACAGGCCAATGCTACCTCTGGATTTGGTCTTGAGATAGGCGATGAGATTGATAATACCTTTTACCAGGTGATGGTAAAGGGGGGCGATATACAGGATGCCATAAAATCATCCAGTCTGGAGTATCTGGATGTTCTTCCCTCCAATGTTAATCTTGTCGGTATGGAGGTTGAACTGGTGAACATGAAGGAGCGCGAGTATGTGATGCAGAAGGCGCTCAAAAGTATTCGCGACCGATACGACTACGTTATTATCGATTGTCCACCATCCCTCGGGTTGATTACCCTGAATTCGCTTACGGCGGCAGATTCTGTGCTGATTCCGGTTCAGGCCGAATATTATGCGCTGGAGGGTCTGGGTAAACTGCTTAATACCATCAGCATTGTCCGCAAGCATCTCAATCCGAAACTGGAGATTGAGGGGGTTCTGGTTACCATGTATGACGCACGGCTTCGTCTTGCGTCGCAGGTTTCAGAAGAGGTGAAGAAGTTTTTCAAGGACAAGGTGTATAAAACCCATATCCGCAGAAACGTCAAGCTTTCCGAGGCACCAAGCCATGGTAAGCCGGCACTGCTCTATGATGCCCAGTGTATAGGGTCGAAAGACTATCTTGACCTGGCACAGGAGATTTTTGAAAGAGATGGCAATATTAAAAAATTTAAAGTTCGTCAGTCGTAGCTGACAGGGTATGCTGATGGGTGATATGCCTAAAAATGCGTTGGGAAGAGGCTTGAAGGCGCTTCTTCCTGATGAAGGATTTGTCTCTGTTTCGCAGGATGAGGAGCAGGATCCTCCTCAAGAGGGGGGGGTTGGCACTCTTCCGATTGAAAAAATACGGGCAAACCCGTTTCAGCCTCGCAAGGAGTTTGATGAAACTGCTCTTGAGGAGCTGAAGAACTCTATTGTTGAAAACGGGGTAATTCAGCCAGTTACCGTGTGTCGGGATGGAGATGGGTACCAGCTCATCAGTGGCGAGCGACGGCTGCGGGCGGTCATGCTTGCCGGTTTCAGGTGTATTCCAGCCTATATTATTGAGGCGCATGACGATTCGACCAAGCTTGAGCTCGCTCTTATTGAAAATATTCAGCGCGAAGATCTGAATGCCATTGAGGTGGCGCTTGCACTGAAGAGCCTGACGACGAAGTGCGATCTTTCGCAGGAGGAGATTGCTCAGAAGGTGGGTAAAAACCGGTCAACGGTGAGCAATTTTTTACGGCTGCTCAAACTGCCTCTGCAGATTCAGGACAGTATCCGGAACCGCGAGATTTCGTCAGGTCATGCCAGAGCGCTTATTAATCTGGCCGGTGAACAGCAGCAGGTGAAGGTGTGGAAGCAGGTCCTCGCCAATCAGCTCTCAGTGCGTCAGACCGAGGCGCTGGTGAACAGGATGTTTAAAGATCAGTCGGTAAAACCGGTGCAGCCATCTTCCTCGGATCGTTCATCCCATCTTTCCGAGCTTGAGTCGCTCTTGAGAAACAACCTTGCCACGAAGGTGCGTATTGTAGAGAAAAAAGAGGGCAAAGGTGAGATTCATATCCAGTACTTCTCACACGATGATCTCGAACGGCTTCTTGAAATCATGCGTCACGATTGAGTTCCCGCTGAAACGGCTGCGGTTTCTATGAAATATCACGTTAATTGATTATGAAGTTTACCCTTGTTGGAAATGGAAAAATGGGCCAGCAGGTTGCCCACGTGATTCGGCAGTCCGCTAACCATGATGTTGCGGCTGTGCTTGATATTGATGCTGCCATTACTCCTGAAGTTTTTCAGGGTAGTGACGCAATAATAGATTTTACGGTGAGGGGAGCGTTTCTTGCCAATCTTCCGTCCATGATTGCCTCCGGTGTTCCGGTTGTGGTCGGCACCACGGGATGGGATGATGTGCTGGGAGAGGTGAAACAGCAGATCACTGCTGCTGGTGCCTCTCTGCTCTACTCGGCCAATTTTTCGCTTGGGGTCAACATCTTTTTGCGCACGGTGCGTGAGGCTGCCAGGCTTATCTCTCCGTTTGCCCAGTTCGATATTGCTTTTGAAGAACAGCATCATACCGGCAAGGCTGATTTTCCAAGTGGTACGGCTGTGAGGGCGGCTGCGATGATTCTCTCCGCCAACAGCCGCAAGAAAACGGTTGTTCGTCAGCTTTCGGATGACAACAAACTTGCCTCAGACGAACTACAGGTTGCTTCTCTCCGGCTTGGAAGCGTTTTTGGCAAGCACTCCGCATTTATTGATTCGGAGGCGGATGAAATGGTGATCTCCCATACTGCAAAAAATCGCTCCGGCTTTGCCTCTGGCGCGGTTGAAGCTGCGGCGTGGCTTGCCGGGTGCCATAAAACGGCTCCGGGCTTTTATACGATAGAGGATTTTCTGAATGAGAAATTTGCTTGACGTATATGGCTGCTGAAAAACCGGTTCAACCTCTTTTGCCAGTTGAGGGTAAACTTTACGCTGTTCTGCTTGGTACAGCAATGATTCTTTTGACGACGACGGTTCCTTACCTGACCTTGCTGAATGTTTTTCTTTTTGCCGGTATTTTTCTGGCCGGGTTGGTGGCGCTGCATCAGACTATCATGCGCTTTCAGGTGACGCTGACCTTCAGGGAGGCTTTTGTGTTGGGCTGCATGGCCGGTTTTGCCGGAGGCGTTGTTTCTGAGGTGGTCACCTTTTTTCTTATGACATCCTTGCACTACAGGCCGGGCACCGAGAGTCTTGCGCTGATTGTCGATTGGGCGCTGGAGATGGCCAGGAAGCAGCCTGAGCTTCAGGAGCAGGTGCAGGCACTGGTTGCTGCGGAAAAAATGGCTCTCGCTCCGGTGACGTTATCGTTTACTGAGCTTCTGATGAATATGGCCTTTTCCGGTATTTTTTATGCACCAATCGCAGGTCTTGGCGGGGCTTATGCCGTGCGCAGGCTCAAGCGTCAGGCTTCCAGGGGCTGAGTTATGAGAGATCGGGATTGACCTGTTTTTTGTAAAACCTCCGGTCTATTTTCTGTGATCCTGGCAGTGTAGCCCACTCATCTACCCTATAGTAATGTGTCGGGCTTTTCAGTTTTCCAGCCATGGAGTGCATGGCCTGAGTGATCGTGATATCATCGGATTTATTCTCCTCAAAGGTTTTGATGAATGCCACGGGACGTTGGCCATATTCATCATCATCTAACGGGACGACAAGTGCCTCAACAATCCCGTCAATCATCATCAACATCTTTTCAATCTCTTCGGGATGGAGATTTTCGCCCCCTGCAATGAACATGTTGTCTTTACGGCCTGCCACGGTGACGATGCCGTGATCGGTAACAGTTCCGATATCCGAGGTATGGAACCAGCCGTCGTTATCGGTTTGAGGCTCGATTTTTCCCTCCCGGAGGTAGCCTTGAAACAGGCAGGCTCCCTTTACGAGCAGCTCTCCATCTGGCGCCGCCATGATCTCGCGCCAGGGAAGCAGCTTGCCGCTGTTCTCCTGAATGTCTCGTATCGGCGCAGGGGAGGTTGCAATCTGTGAACTCATCTCGGTTGACCCGTAGCTCAGGTAGAGCGGGATATGCTGTCTTGCAGCCTCCTCAATCAGCGATTTTGGTGCTGAACTTCCCCCAAGCAGCACAGCTTTCATTGTTCGTATTAGGGCAGTGCTCTTTTGGTCGGCAAGCAGACGGTAGAGCTGTGTCGGTACCAGGGAGATGTGGGTCAGCGGAAAGTTTCGCAGTGACTGCCCGAGTGATTCATCCGGTTTGCCGAGAGCAAGTGAGCCCCCGGAGATGAGCGAGCGGAAGAGGAGAGAGTAGCCCCCGATGTGGTAGAGCGGCAGCGAAAGAAGCCAGCAATTGCCTGCGCCGAAGGGAATATTTTCATTGGAACCGAGAGCGCTGTACCAGTGGTTGGCAAAACTGTGTACGGCCGCTTTTGCCTCGCCTGAGCTTGCGGAGGTGTGGATAATGGTGACGGGCTGGTGCGTCTCTTTCATGTTCTCCGCCATGTCAGACGTGTTGTTGGCTGGCACTGTATTGGTAGTTTCATGAAGTGCAGTGCATGGCAAATCGCTGTCAAGTAATTCAGCAATACTGATGCTGCCCTTTAGAGCTGTTGTGCCGGAAGTGACGATCAGGCTGGGTCGAAGTGTGTCGATCGTTTTGCTGAGCAAGTGTTCAGGAAAACGGTAGTTCAGAGGCGCGGCAATCATGCCTGCTTTCAGAAGTCCGAAGAGCAGCATGACCAGCTCAGGGGTGTTTGGCGACACTATCGCGACAATCTCGCCTGGGCCGATGCCTCTGCTGCTGAGGCGACTGGCAATGCCTTCTGCGATTGCGTTGCACTCGTTGAACGACAACGTCCTGTCGGCTGTTTGCAGTGCGGGCGAGTTGCTAAAAAGTTGGGCTGCACGGGTTACAATGTCCATAAGGAAGTGCGTCGAAGGCTTCTCTGTTTAACCTTCACCCCATCTCGATAGAGCTTATGCGGATCAAGCAGGGCGTTCTCGGCTCCAAACGGGGTTTCAAGCAGGTCGTGTTGCAGGTAGCGGTAGGTGTCGAGGCCACATGCGGCTGGTTTTGTGGCGGTTGAGGCAGCCAGCCAGGTGTAAAAGCTCAGGCTGATGCCGGTTTCAAAAGCGGAGCTGAACACGGCAAGCAGATTTTTTTCGCAGGCATATCGGACGAATTGTCGTGCGACAAAGATTCCTCCAATCCGGTTTGGTTTCAGTATCAGCGCAGCAAGAGAAGCCGTCGGAATCTTGAAGAGCAATTCCGGTTTTTGCCAGAGTGTTTCGTCAAGTGCCGAGTGAAGCGCTGTTTTAGCATAAAACTTACCAATACCTTCCGCCTGTTGCAGTGGCTCTTCGATATAGGCAACACTTCCCGGCGGAATTTGCCTGGCAAACGAGATCGCTTCATCAAGCGAGAGCGACTGATTGGCATCAAGCCGGAGTGCAACCGTATCGCCAAAGGTGCGGTGCAGCTCCCTGATGCTGTTGATCGAGTTTGTCAGGGTATCGGCGCTGATTTTAAGCTTGAAGGTGCGGTATCCCAGAGCAAAATAGTTTTCTGCCCGCTGCATGATCAGCGCAGTGTCACCAAAGAGCAGTGCATTGACCGCCACCTGTTGAACAGCCTCTCCTGTTTCGGAAAAAGAAGGAAGAGCTCCTGATATCGCAGTGTCAAGGTTGATCATCGCCATTTCCACTCCGGTGCGTACCGATGGGTAAAGCTCTTCCGGCAAACTATCGGGGGTCGTCATGCCCCGTTTTGAAAGCAGATCCACAAGCTGCGCCTCTGCCAGTTCAAGGGTTTCATTATGAAGTCCCGGAAGAGGTGCTATTTCACCGTAGGCAATATGTTCTCCATCCGTACTTCTCAGTGCGATGATGATGCCCTCCCTTTGCACCAGTCGCTGCCTTTTTACGGTGACAGGCTCGGTGAAAGGGATGGTGTATCGATAGAGAACAACATGCGAAGCGTTCAAGGTCGTTTTGGAAATTTGTTAAAATCGGGTTTCCGTTTTTCGACAAAAGCATTTCTTCCTTCCTGTCCTTCTTCACTCATATAATAAAGCATTGTAGCATTTCCTGCAAGCTCCTGCAAGCCGGATTGTCCATCACAATCGGCATTGAGGGCTGATTTCAGGCAACGAATAGCAAGCGGAGAGTTGGCCAGGATTTCGCGGCACCACTGCACGGTCTCCTCTTCAAGGCGCTCAAGCGGCACAACGGTGTTCACCAGCCCCATGGCAAGCGCCTCGGCGGCATTGTACTGGCGGCAGAGGAACCATATTTCGCGAGCCTTTTTCTGGCCCACAAGGCGTGCCATATAGCTTGCGCCCCATCCTCCGTCGAACGATCCAACCTTTGGGCCGGTCTGGCCGAAGATGGCATTTTCCGCTGCAATGGTGAGGTCACAGAGCATGTGCAGCACGTGGCCGCCGCCGATGGAGTAGCCGGCAACCATCGCAATCACTGGCTTCGGGCAGGTGCGGATATCGCGCTGGAAGTCAAGAACATTGAGCTTGTTGACTCCATTTCCATCAGCATAACCGGCGTTTCCCCTGATTTTCTGGTCGCCTCCCGAGCAGAATGCCTTCTCTCCCTGGCCGGTGAGAATGACAACACCAATTTTCTCATCATTTCTTGCATCCGAAAGGGCTGCCATCATCTCATCGACCGTCTGGGGACGGAATGCGTTCCTCACCTCCGGGCGGTTGATGGTGATCTTTGCAATGCCTTCCGCTTTATGGTAGAGGATGTCCGTAAAATCATCTGCAGGTATCCAGTTCACTGTGCTCATTGATTTTTCTTCTCTTGCTGGTTGAAAAAATTCTTCAAACGATCCAGAAACAGCACCCTGTTTTCAAGCTGCAGGGTATGGCCGCAATGCGGAAAGATTTCCAGATCGGATTCAGGAGATAACTTAACCATTTGGTGACCAATCTCAACGTAGCGCTCATCTTTTTCTCCCGTAAAAAAGCTCACCGGTACATTGTTGGTTTTTAACTCGTCCCAGAATGACGGCTGTCGTCCTGTTCCCAAAAGCCTCAGCGCCAGAGCGAGATTCTGAGGGTCGTTGATTTTTCGTTCGCTTTCGACCTCTTTGAAGATCGGGTGACTTTTGAGTGTAGCAAAGAGAGGTTGCTCATACCATGCCTCAATAAAACTCTCAAAGCTCCTTTCAATTTTCCGTGCCACTTTTTTGTCATGCTCCTGCCTGTCGATTCGCTCTTTTTCTGTCTTGAGCCCGGGTGAAGCGGAGATAATAACCGCCTTGCTGAAGAGCTCCGGATGACGAAGCAGCAGCGCCAGCGCAATACGGCCACCCATCGAATAGCCCACCAGAGAGCAGGGTGGCGAGGCTGATTGGCGCAGGAGAGCCGCAAGCGCATCAACGGTCTGGATAAAAAAATCATCTGGTAGTTGCGTTTGCAGCAGGTTGGCGCTCCCGTGACCCGGAAGATCAACCATTATGCAGCAGTAGTCGTTCTGAAGCTCCCTCGTCACAGGAAGCCAGTCACTGCCTGAGCCGAGAAAGCCGTGCAGAAAGACGATGCGCGGCAAGGATGGATTGCCGATGGTGACGGTGTGGAGGGGAATGCCGGTTATGGTTGTTGGCATGGGGGTGAAGTTGATGGTGTTGTGATGTTGATTTGATATAACTTGTTGTATTATTGTCAAATTTACTATTATTTCCTCATAGGTTTTTGTGGTCTTGCACCATGATTTAAGGATTGACTGATTTCCTGACAGGAGTTTGCGTAGTGTTTGTTTAAATGGTAACCCTTTATGTATGGAAAAGGTAGCTAACTTCATCAATCATGAATATTACAGAGAAGCGCTTGCCCGCCTCTGTCGTATTGCTCAACGGTCAGCCCAGGACGAGCGACTTGTGCTCGATGATTGGGAACCGTGGCATTTGAGTAATTTTCACAGCAATGAGGAAAAAGCTCATAACATCAAACAGGCAATGGAGCGCTTCGATAATGATACGTTAACCATTTCATCCGATGAAATCCTGAAAGTAGGATAAAGCGCACACTATTTGCAGGGCACTCCCAGATATTCCAGGAACAACCTGTCTCTCTGTACTGATTCGGTAGACCAACGGTAG
>Ga0194060_10002326_pt1 | contig 13566 bp, 7 predicted proteins | sample SepL225m_MetaG_FD_163427 | JGI IMG/M metagenome (GOLD analysis project Ga0194060, IMG submission 163427) | Anoxic zone freshwater microbial communities from boreal shield lake in IISD Experimental Lakes Area, Ontario, Canada - Sep2016-L222-5m | ecosystem: Environmental > Aquatic > Freshwater >... | reverse complement strand
GCCTCAGCAGGTGTTCCCACAGATGCCAGGCAAAGTCCCGCAGGACCGGATGCGCTTTGCCCCAGCACCTTCCGCCTATGCCGGACTTAGACATGCGGGGCGGGCTCATTTGACAATTGAGCCCTTCCAAGGTCAGCCTTAAGATGCAAGCGATGTGCGTCTGCATCGCGGATCGATCTGCCTTAACTGTGGCGCGGCTGGCAGTCCTGTGGATGGCCAGTCTCTTGTCGCTGAGCGCTGCGACGGTGCCTTCAGCGGACGATTGCCCCTTCGTGATCCAAACCTGGCGGATGGAAGACGGGCTGCCGGAAAACCGAATCCGATCGGTAGTTCAGACCCAAGACGGTTACATTTGGGTCGGTACCTTCAGCGGGCTTGCCCGTTTCGACGGTGTTAGCTTCCGGCTATTCGACACCGTTCGAACCTCGGAGCTATCCGACTGCGCGATCCGAACCGTTTTCCAGGACAGCCGAGGGACGCTTTGGCTGGGCCATCAAAACGGACAATTGACGACGTATGCCGCCGGACGCTTTACGCCACAACCCGCGCCAGCAACGTGGCCAAACCTGGAGGTGGATAGTTTCGTCGAGGATCGATCCGGCAATGTGTGGGTGATGAACCGTGCAGGTTGGCTGGCTCAGTTCAAGGAGGGGCATGTCGAGCGGCTGATCAGGCCTGAGACTGAACACCTGGTGAACCATGTCCATATTGATACCGCCGGACAACTTTGGAGGCACCGCGACTTCCAAGCGCAGCCGCTTGGGCCAGACGGAACCCCCAACGAGGTTGGCAACCAGACGGGAGTAAGCGGCAGGGGGCCAATGGTCGTCTGTGCGAGCCGCACGGGGGGCATCTGGGTCGCTGATACCGGTTTGCGCCGCTGGCACCAGTCTCAATGGGCAGAAGATCGCGGCTCCTTACCGTGGCTGGACCCCGGCCTTACCGCTTTGCTGGAAACCAAGGCTGGCGATGTCTGGGTAGGAACCTACAGCAAGGGGCTATACGTTACCACCCGAAGCGGCAAACGATACCAAGTGGACACCCGTTCCGGACTATCCCACAACACTGTGTCTTGCCTTTGGGAAGACCATGAAGGCGGCGTCTGGGTCGGCACGGGGGGCGGAGGGCTTGATCTGCTGCGGCGGAAGCGGGTGCGCATGGTTGGCCCACCGGATAACTGGCAGGATCACCCAGTCCTTTGTGTGACAACGAACCACACGGGCGGGCTTTGGGTGGGAACCGAGGGGGCGGGTGTCTATGCCTACAACCGGGGCGAGTGGCGCAATTATGACGACCGACACGGAATCCTTCGGCGTGATGCTTGGTCCGTCCACGAGGACAATGCAGGAGGGGTCTGGGTCGGATCCGCCTGGAATGGCGTATTGAAAATGGATGGCGACGGGTTTGTGCCAGCACCCGGCTGGCCAGAACCCACATGGATCATTTATTCCTTGTTCGGGGGCAAGGGGGGAGAGCTCTGGGCAGGCGGGGAACGCGGCGTCGGGTGGCTAAAAGGAGGCGTGTGGCAAATTCTCAACCTTGATCCCACTCTCCTGGAAAAGCGAATCCGCCATATTGCGCAAGACGCCACGGGCACGATGTGGTTCGCCACCGCTGGCAACGGGTTATGGCGTTCCCGTGACGGCCAGCTTACACGCTACGGAAGGGCTGCCGGTCTTGCCACCGATTACCTAACCTGCCTCCTTGTTGATACTGACCAGAATCTGTGGATTGGCACGAAGGGCGCAGGGCTTTGGCGTTACCGCAATGGAGGCTTCGCCGCCATCACCACCAGGAACGGCTTGCCGGCAGACAGCATCGCCAGCATCGCTGCGGATCAGGGAGGACATCTCTGGCTGGGCACCCCGCGCGGCTTGGTCCGCATTAACCGGAACGAGCTCAATCGGTGCGTGGATCGCCAGCTCAAGACGGTTGATTGTCTCCAACTGGACTTGACCGACGGGCTAAAGAGCCTGGAATTCGAAGGGCCGAACCAACCGAACACCTGCTGTGCAGCCGACGGCAGGCTCTGGTTCGCTACGGGTGCAGGACTGGCACAGGTTGACCCTGGGGACATCTACACAAACTCGTTGCCACCACCAGTCCTGATCAATGAGGTGCTGGTTGACGGCCAGGCCGCGCATACAGATCTAATCGCCGGGCCAGCGCTTACGCAGGCCCGGACTCAAAGTGCTGCCCCATTAGTGGCCCCGGTCGTGATCCCGCCGGGCCGAAACAAGCTTGAAATTCGCTACGCCGGCCTCAGCTACGCCGCCCCCAGCCGGATGCGCTTCCGGCACCGGCTGGAGGGGATCGAGGGGGATTGGAGTGAGGCCGGAAATAGCAGAGCCGCGTACTACGATTACCTTCCGCCAGGGGACTACACGTTTCGCGTCATCGCCTGCAACAATGACGGCGTGTGGAACAGCGAGGGCGCCGCGCTCTCCTTTCGCTTATTACCGCATTACTGGCAGACCTGGTGGTTTCGTGCAGCTAGCGCCGGAGGAGCTGCCGCGCTGCTTGCTGTCTCGCTGGCTGCTTTCTTCCGCCGTCGCAACCGGCGCAAACTGCTGGCCCTGGAGCGTCAGCGGGCGGTGGAACAGGAGCGGATGCGTATCGCCCAGGATATTCACGACGATCTCGGCGCCAGTCTCACGCGAATCAGCCTGCTGAGCGAGTCGGCGCTTGGCAAGCTGCCCGGCCAGGCATCGGCTGCTTTGGATGTCAATCGCATTTACCAAACGACCCTTGACCTCACCCGCGCATTCGACGAGATCGTCTGGGCCGTAAACCCACGCCATGACACCTTGAACAGCCTGGTAAACTACTTGACAAACTATGCTGAAGAAGCACTGGGAACGGCAGGGGTGAAGATGCGTCTGGAGGTGCCGCTATCGCTGCCGGCTTGGCCGCTCACGGCTGACGCACGCCACAACCTGTTCCTCGCGGCGAAAGAGGCCCTGCATAACGTGACCAAGCACGCGCATGCCACCGAAGCCTGCCTGTCACTTCAGTTGAGCACAGAATCTTTTTCTCTAGAGTTGGCGGACAATGGAATTGGCTTCGCTTCGGCTGCCCAAGGCAACGGTCTCTGGAGCATGAACAAACGACTGCAGGATATCGGGGGCTCGTGCCAGATCGATAGTGCTCCAGGTCAGGGTACGCGGGTCCGCTTCTCTATCCGTAAAGACGCGGCTGGTCCCGCAGCCCCGTCGCCCGGGTCTGCCGTGTCGTCTAAACAGACGATGGCCGGAACCTCCAGTAACTGATACATTCCTTTCCCGTGCTGATCCGCACTTCCATCGTAGATGATGATGCTGTGTCCAGGGGCCTCTGGGCCGACTGGATTAACCAGGCGCCAGGATTCTCCTGTATTAGCGAGTATGGTGATGCAGAGCAGGCCGAAGAACCCTTGCTCCTTGAATGCCCGGACGTTGTGCTGATGGACATTAATTTGCCGGGACGCAGCGGGATCGAGTGCGTTCGGCGCCTGAAACCCCAGGCCCCAAAAACTCAGTTCGTCATGCTCACCGCCTATGGCGACCCCGACTTTGTGTTCGAAGCGCTGGCGGCGGGAGCGACCGGCTACCTCCTCAAGCGAACCAATCGGGCAGTCCTCCTGGAAGCGCTGCGCGAGGTTCATGCGGGGGGCTCCCCCATGACCAGCATAGTGGCTCGGCAGGTCGTCCAATTCCTCCAGCAAAGCCGTGCGCCGATCACTCAAGCAGACCGGCTTTCTGACCGGGAACACGAAATCCTGCAGCTCTTGGGGCGAGGCCGTCAAAACAAGGAGATTGTTGACCAACTGAAGATCAGCCCGAGCACGGTTGCCACGCATATTCGGCGCATCTACGAGAAGCTACATGTCCACTCACGAGCTGAAGCGGTCGGCAAGTTTACCACGATGGTCTCCCGATAGGGTCGTCCGCGCGATAAGGGCGGGCGTGGCTCTCGTGGCTGTCTGCCTGGATGGACTTGCCCCAATCAAGGCCTCTCCCTCCCCCAATCCGTCCACGAACCTGCCATCCTGGGCTGAGGTTCAACTCCACGGTGCGCCGACCCGCTACTCCGTGGACGTGGAGCGCTATCGTTTTGGCGCGCCGGATGTCCATAACCTGGCATTTTATCCCATTCCGCAGGATCCGGTTGCGCACGATACTTACCTGCGCTGTATCGAGGAAATGAACCCCGCTGAGGTCGCGCGCAATCCGAACCGCGGGATGGAAGGCCCGAAAGCTTTCATGCCGGTGTTGGTGAAATACGTCCAGACGGGGGAGGCTGGTTGGGGCGAGGCTTGCATCGCCATGTTAAAGGCTTTTCACAGCGAGTTGGAGCGGCAGGTCAAGCAACGGAAATGGTTCTGGCAGTTCGAGCACCCTGCGGCGCTAATTCCCCTTTACCGCCAATATCTGGTCCAGGGCGGTGCGATGAAGGCGGATGCCGAGTGGTTCCGTGACATGTGGCTTTGCTACTGCCGTAATCTGCATGTCTGGGACTCGGAGCCGGTTGAATGGCGCGGAGGCTGTCATCGCTCGATGCCGGAAGGCTACGCCAAAGGCCGTGCGGCGGCCTGGTATCCGGACATCCCGGAAGCGGCGCATTGGAAGCGTTACTCGGAACTTGTCTTCAACGATTTCTGGAAGGCCAAGGATGTGGCCCAAAATGACACCGGCTACATGATGGGACCCATCATCATCCTCACCTGTGGCGGCGATCAGTGGACGGGAGACGACCGGGTTTACAGCGATCTTGGCGTGAAACGGCTCTGGGATCGGCTGCTGGTGGAGGTTTCGCCCGATGGCTGCATCAATCCCTACGGCCCAAACGGCGGTTGGAACAGCACCGCGGGTTATCGCATCGCGATGTTGGAAAGGGTCGCAGCCAAAACGGGGGACGGTCGTTACCGTTTCGGGGCCCACAAACTCTTGAACTACCTGCGCTACCAGTCGCATGACTCCGCCCCTCGCTCATTTCGGTTGGATGATGGGAGTTCCTGGCTCATCTCACTGGCCTACCTGTTCGCGGATGACTCGGTGAAGCCGGTTCAGCCCGACCCAGGTTCGCTCTGGAACAAGCGCGTGGAAACCGCCCGCGTTCCGCTCACGGACAAGAAACTCACCGAGCGGTTGTTGGGCAATGCCGATCCGAGAACCAACCACGGTCACATTTGTTGTGGTTGGTTCCTGACCGGCAAGGAGTGGCCCGACAAGTTGGTGTTGCGCAGTGGCTGGAATCCGGGCGAACTCTTTGCGCTCGTGGAATAGCATCCCACCAGTTTTCCGGCGAACCCGGGCGGCATCATGGGACTGGATCGGTGGGGCGCACCCTTCACACAGATCGCCGCCAGCAAGGGCGCTACCGTGGAGAACCGCGCTTTGATTGAAGACATCGGCCACACCGCCAAGCTTCGGCTGCACCCTGACCCGATTCGAATCAATGAAATGTGGGATGGCCGCCCGCCGGATATCCGCTCGGAGGTGACCTACTTCAAGGACACGCCCCAAGCTACGTTCGCCCGGGTGCGCGTGCTGAACATGGATGGCCTGCCCGTCGTGTATGAACGCGAGTTTATTTTTGTGAAGAACCGCTTCCTCGCCACGCGCGAGACCGTGACGTTCGAGGAAAGCTTCAAGGCCCGGGTTGCGCCGCTTTGGAATACCCACAACATCGGTCCGCAAATCGGCAGCCACTGGGCCAATACCTTCATTCATGCGCCGATAGACGATAATGGGAACCGCAGCCTGAAGACGTCGCCGGCGGACCTATTGGTTTGGTTCGCTCCGCGCGCCGATTGCCGGCTGCAAATCGTGGATCGCCTGGAGAGCGACCCGCGCACCGAATCGTGTCCCAACCAGGTCCGCTACCTTTGGGAAGGCACGCCCGCCGTCGGAGAGAAGCTCGTTTTCACGCAGGTCTATTATCCCCATCCGCCGTATCGCTCACGCACCGCCTCGAACAACCCCGGCTCGAAAGGCGCGTACGCCAACGAACTCCAGGCCACCGCTCACGCCTCCGGGATCAAGGTAGTTCGTGATGACACGGAAGCTTCAATCCTCCGGCTCGAACTCGAAGCGGGCCACGTGGAGTGGGTCGTATTCAATCCCGGAGCCCGGTCGCTCAAGGTGGATTCAATTGAGACGAGCGAGCCGATGGCTTGTTTTGACTCTAGCGCCACCAAGCCCTGATTGCGCAACTTTTCTGCTGCACCAACCATTCTCCCGTGCAGTGCTTAGTACAGTCGAGCGTGCGAAAAGCAAATTCTTGTTATCAAGGTCGCCTTCCAGTCACGGGAGGGGCAAATGTCCCTAACCGTTAGGGACAAAAAAGCCACCCTGAAAGGCCTCAAGAGGCTCGGCAAAGGGCCTCCTAAAGTGATTAGGTGTGAGTGGCGTTGAGCCCATGCGAACCAAATTGTCGAAACTGATGATCATGAACCACCCACTTAAGGTATCCCGCCGGCAGTTCTTGCGCCGCTCTTCTGTTGTTCTGGGCGCCGCGCTCACCTTCCCCACGATTATCTCCGCGTCCGTGCTCGGACGCAATGGCGCGACCGCCCCCAACGAGCGCATAAACATGGGTTTCGTTGGCCTGGGCGGACAGGGCAGCGGCCACCTGTTGGGCGGTGCGTGGACGTATGTGCCCGGCGGCTACATCGCACGCGATGACGTGCAGGTGCTGGCCGTTTGCGATGTGAGGAAGGATCGCCGCGACCGCGCCCAAGCGCGCTGCAACGAGGTTTACGCGGAGAAGCGCGGGGAGGCGTCCTACAAGGGCGTGCTGGCTTACAACGACTTCCGCGAGGTGCTCGCCCGGCCAGACATAGACGCCGTGCTGCTGGCGCTGCCCTACCATTGGGCCGCCCCGATGGCGATCCGGGCCTTGCGGGCAGGCAAGGACATTTACTGCGAGAAGCCCATCGCCATAACTGTGCGCGAGGGGCGCACGCTGATTGAGACCGCCAAACGCTACGCCCGCATCTACCAGGGGGGCATGCAGCAGCGCTCGGAATACGCCGGCAAGTTCCTTCTGGCCTGTGAACTGGTCCGCAATGGCCGCATCGGCCTGCTTAAGGAGGTTTACGCTTACCGCCAGCCGGGGGCGTTTTACCCGATCCGCTGGACCACGGACGAAGCCAAACCCGTGCCCGATGGATTTGATTGGGACCTCTGGCTGGGACCGCTGCCCGCCCAGCCGTATGCAGGCGAAGCAGGCCATTGCCTTCCCGGATGCTTCATCGGTGACGTAAACTGGAGCCCGCACCACTACGACATCATCCAGTGGACCATCAACCCCGCTCCCAACGCGCCTATCGAGGTGTGGTATGAGATGAAAGGCGAGAAGCTGGATGATGCGATCATCCACTACCGCTACTCCAACGGCGTGGTAGTCCACTCCTCCGGCTACCCCGGCGAGCCGGTCGGCAACGAAGGCGGCGCTTGTTTCGTGGGGACCGAAGGCCGCATAGCCGTAGAGCGCTCCAATATCGTCTCCTACCCCTCGAACATCCTCAAGGAGCCGCTGCGCCCCGGTGACTCCCGTGCCTATCACGCCAGCAGCCACTCGGGGAACTTCCTCGAATGCATCCGCACCCGGCAGCCAACCATCTGCCATCCCGAGACCGCCGTTTATACCATGAATGCGATCCTGATCGGCGGCATCTCCCTGATCTTGAAGCGCGCACTTAAATGGGATCCGGTGAAGGCCGAGTTCACCGGCGACGAACAGGCCAACCGCCTCCTCTCCTACAGCCCCCGCCCGCCGTGGCGCCTCTGAGCCAACCTCCTCCAGCACTCCATTTCCCCATGATCCAAAGGAATACCTTGAAGACCCATCCCTGGAACCATCTCCTGCTCACCTGCCTGCTCGCGCTGGCCGCCCTCGGCGCCCGCGCCGACGAGGAACAAGACCTCATCGCCACCCTCAAATCCACTGCCGGCGCACCAGAGAAATGCGCTGCCTGTGTGAGGCTGAGGATCGTCGCGACGGTAGCCTCGGTGCCCGCGCTGGCGGGCCTGCTGGGCGAAGAGCGGACGTCGCAGGCCGCGCGCTACGCGCTCGAAGGAATGTCCTTCCCGGAAGCGGTCGCAGCCATGCGCCAGGCGCTGGGCCAGAACTCCGGCCTTATCAAGGCGGGCTTGATTGATTCCCTGGGCTGGCGGCGCGACGCGGCTGCCGTGCCGCTCCTCGCGCCGTTGCTATCGGGCACTGACACCGCGGTGGCGTCGGCTGCCGCGTCTGCGCTGGGCAAGATCGGCAGCAAGGATGCGATTGCCGCTCTGACTTCTGCGCGCGACACTGCCGCTCCCGCCATCCAGCGCGTCGTCCTGGAAAGCCTGGTCCAGTGTGCCGAACGGCTCCTGGCAGGCGGCGACGCCAAAGGCGCAGGTGCGATCTACCGCGGTTTGTTCACGCCGAAGTTCCCGGAGCCCATCCGCATCGCCGCGTGGCGCGGTCTGGTGCTAGCAGACGCCCGCCAGCGCACGGAACTGGTTACCACTGCGCTGTGTGGCAAGGATCAGCCGCTGCAACTCGCCGCGCTTAAAGTGCTGCGTGAGCTGAACGACCAGCGAGTGGTCAAAGCCTGCCTGCGCCAATGGAAGGCCCTGCCGGCAGATTGCCAACTGGCCGTGCTGGACGCCCGCGTTGAGGCTGGCGCAGGTGCATTGCCAGCCGTGCGCGCCGCCACGAAAAGCCCGCACCTTGTCGTCCGCGTCGCCGCCTGGGAGGCCTTTGGCGACCTGGGCGATGCCTCGGCCATTCCCGCTCTGGCCAAAGCCGCCGCCCGCGGTGAAACGGCCGAGCGCGACGCCGCCCGTGAAACGCTCGAACTTCTGAACGGTCCCGGGGTGCGCGAAGCTCTGCTCCAAGACCTGGCTAAAGCGGCGGCCCCTGAGAAAGCGGAGTTGCTTCGCGCCCTGGGCGACCGCGGCGACACCGCAGCCGCAAACGTGCTCTTGCGGTACGCGACTGCCGTGCCAGAGCCGGTGCGACTTGCCGCGCTGGAATCGCTGCGGAAGATCGCCGTGGCCGACACGCTCGTGCCGCTGCTGGGAATTGCCGCCAAATGCAAGTCCGATGCTGAGTGCGAGCCGGTGGTAAAGGCGCTGGAAGCCGTCTGCCGGGTGAGCCGTGACAAGGACCAGGCGGCTCGCAGCGTCCTGGAAACTCTGAAGAGCTGCCAGGCCGCGGAGCGCCGTCGGTTGCTGCCGCTATTGGCTGAGCTTGCCACACCGGCGGCTTTGGAAGCGGTGCAGGCCGCAGCGGTTGACCCGGACCCGGAAGTTGCCAAGGAAGCCGTGCGCGTGCTCTCGCGCTGGCCCAACGCCGCCCCGGCGCGGCGGCTGCTCGAACTGGCCCGCACCAGCGCGAATCCGACACTCCAGGTTCTGGCCTTGCGTGGCTGCATCGAGGTGGTAGCGCAGGAGCCTGACACCACCCAGCGCCTCGCGATCCTCCAGCAAGCCCAGGCGGCAGCCAAGCGCCCGGATGAGAAGAAGCAGGCGCTCGGGCAAATAAGCCAGATTCAGACCCCCGAGGCTCTCCAACTCGTGCTGGCGGATTTGGCCGACCCAGACCTCGCGGATGAGGCCGGGCTCGCAGCGGTGTCAATCGCCGAAAAGCTCCAGAGCGCGAATCCCAAGCTGGCGAGCGAGACCGGGACCAGGCTCCTGGCCCAGTTCAAGAACCCGAACATCGTCAAACGCGCCTGGGCGCTGCGCGGCAAGCCCGCTACAGGCGCATTCATTCAGGATTGGCTGGTCTGCGGCCCCTATACGAAGCCCGGGCTTGTCGGCGCGCCCGCTTTCTTAGACGTGGCCTTCGGACCTGAGAAGCAAGGCGAGAAGGTCCAGTGGAAGGCTATGCCGCGGGGCGATCAGCCGAATCTGGCGTCTTTATTCCCCGGCGTTGACAACGCCACCGCGTATCTCAAGGCCACCATTATTGCGCCCGAGAATTGCAACGCTGCCCTGCTGCTGGGCAGCGACGACGGCATCAAGGTTTGGCTCAACGGCGCGGTGGTCTTTGGCAACAACACCGACCGCGGCGACATGCCAGACCAGGATATGGCGCCGGTCGAGCTCAAGAAGGGCGCCAATGAGCTGATGCTCAAGATCACCCAGGGCGGCGGCGGCTGGTCGGCCCATGCCCGGATTGTCGGGTCCGACGGCCAGCCCATCCCGGGCCTCCGCGTCGAGCCCCAGGCCGGGGTAGCTGAAGCGACCCCTGCGCCTGCCCCGGCCCCGGCGCTGGCAGACGAAGCCAAGCCGGCGCAGTTGCCGAAGCGCGACGCGTTCAAGAAACTGCGCCTCTCGGACGAGTTCTACGCCGAGGGTGCCTACTATGGCGATTTCAACCACGACGGCCAGATGGACATCGTGGCGGGACCATTCTGGTTCGAGGGACCGGACTTCCAGAAACGGCACGAGTATCGGCCCGCGAAGGCGTTCGACCCCAAGGGGTATTCGGACAACTTCCTGACCTACGTGGGCGACTTCAACGGTGACGGCTGGCCTGACATCCTGTGCGTGCCGTTCCCCGGCGCGGATTGTTACTGGTATGAGAATACCGCGGGCAAGGAAGGCGATTGGAAGCACCACCTGTCGTACACCATGGTGGGCAACGAATCGCCGGTGTGGGGCGACGTTAATGGCGATGGGCGCCCTGAACTGGTCTTTTGCAACGAGGGCTACCTAGGCTATGCGGGGCCCGACCCCGCGAAGCCGGATGCGCCATGGGTGTTTCATGCGATCTCCAACAAGGACCCCCGCTACCAGCGGTTCACGCATGGTGTCGGCTTCGGCGACGTCAACGGCGACGGACGGGTGGATATCGTCGAAGCCGCCGGCTGGTGGGAGCAGCCAGCCGACGCAAAGCCGGACCAGCCCTGGATGTTTCATTCCTTCCACTTCGCGGATGCCGGTGCACAGATGCTGGTCTATGATGTGGACGGCGACGGCCTGGCCGACATTATTACGACATGGCACTGCCACCTTTATGGCCTGGTCTGGTGGCAGCAGGTCAGAAATGCCAGTGGTCAAATCGATTGGAAGCGGCATGATATCCTTTCGCCTTCGCCCGACGTGTCCACGACTGATTTCCGCGTGAGTGAGATGCACGCGCTGGAGCTGGTGGACATGAACGGCGACGGATTGAAAGACATCCTCACCGGCAAACGCTTCTGGGCTCACGGGCCGACCGGCGACAAGGAGCCCGACGCACCCGCTGTGGTCTTCTGGCTTGAGCTGCGGCGGGAGGGGCAGGGCAACGCCAATTTCGTCCCGCACCTGATTGATGACGATAGCGGCGTCGGCACCCAGGTATGCACCACCGATCTCAACCACGACGGCCGCCCCGACGTCATCGTTGGCAACAAGAAGGGCATCTTCGTGCATCTGAGCGGCTCGGCTCTGAAGTGAGAGCTTCTCACCCCAAGAAACCTATGAAAACAGCTCAGGTGTTGGCAATCATGCGCGCAGGGGTCCCAACCTCCTGTCACCTCGCCGACAAGAGCGGCACCGGCCCAGCGCCCACGGTCGCGTTCTGCCCCGCGCGCCAGAGGGTGGGGCGAGAAATACCAATGGGACAGATCGCTGACCAACACGAATTGAATGCTCGATGAATGGGAAACGCAGTATGAGTGAACTCATCAACCGACGGAATTTCATGGGAACCGCAGGCTCAGCTCTGGGTCTGGGAATGGGCCTTGTCACAGCAGGCTGCGCGAGTGGTCGCCGGAGCGCAGATCTTGCGATGCCACCGATAGCGCCGACTCCCGGCTCCAGCCTGGCAACCAGCATCCGGGAGTTGGTGGACCGGACACCCTTTATCGATACGCATGAGCACCTGCCGCCGGAGGCCAGCCGCGTGGCCGCACTGGACAAGGCGGACGCATCGCCTGCACCGGATTTCGGCATGCTCATGAGCCACTACACAGACGCCGACCTGCAGGTTGCCGGAATGCCCGGGGAGGATTACCGGAAACTCATTTCGTCGGGCCTTTCTCCGAAGGAGAAATGGAAGCTGGTGGCCCGCTATTACGATCGCTGCCGCCACACAGGCTACCAACTCTGCGTGCGGGAAACTGTTCGCGCCCTCTACGGCGAGGAGGACATCCGCGAGGATAATTGCGAGGTCATCAGCCAGCGCCTGCACAACGACATCCGTCCCGGTTTCTACCGGCGCATCTTGCGCGACGTGTCCAACATCGAGCACGCTCAGGTCAACTGCCTTAACAGTGCCGTCTTTCGCGACGAACCCGCCAGCGATCTTCTAAGCTATGACTTCTGGACGATCGGCATCGCCAGCGGCGTGCAGCAAAACGCCCTGAACCAATGCGCCGGTTCCGAGGTGACCACCCTGAAGCAGGCGCATGCGGCCATTGACAAAGCCTTCGCGAAGTATGGCCCAAAAGCCATTGCGGTGAAGGATCAGAGCGCCTATTGGCGGCGCCTCAATTTCGAAAAAGTCAGCGACGAGGACGCCGCGCCTATCTTTGCCCGTTTCTTCAGGAAGGATCCGTCGCTAACCCCGGCGGAGACCAAGGCGCTGCAGGACAACCTGTTTCGCCACTGCCTGCGGCGTGCCACGGAATACCACCTGCCGATCAAATTGCACACCGGCTACTTCGCCCGACATGCAAGCCTGGACCTAGAGCGGATACGGGACAACATGACGGAGGTGACACGCCTGGTGCGTGAGTTTCCAGACACGACATTCGTGCTTATGCACATCGGCTATCCCTACCAGCACGAGCTGATAGCCCTCTGCAAGCAATACCCACGGGTGTACGCGGACATGTGTTGGGCGTGGATCATTGACCCGGCCTCCTCCGGTCGCTTTCTCAGGGAGTTTCTTATGGCAGCGCCTTCCTGCAAACTCTTTTCTTTCGGAGGAGACTTTATTCCCGTCGAGTTGGTGCCGGGACACGCGCGGATGGCGCGGCGGGGCATCGCGCTGGCTCTAACCCAGTTGGTTCAGGAGGGTTGGATCGAGGAATCGGATGTGCCGGCATTAGTCGAGCGCATCATGCGTGGCAATGCCCATGAAACCTTCGACCTGGAACGGGTATTGGCAGCCTATCCGTCCCACCACTAGCCCCTGATGAACCGGCAACCGCCTTCCGGCAACGTTTAACTCATGAGTTCCACCGTGCAATCGGAGTCCACTTCCAAATCGGCAACGCGAGCACCGTCCACCGCGTCGCTTCTCAAACTGCTCACTTCGGTATTGTTTACCTTTGCGTGGGTGGCGGCCGGCGCCGATTGGGCTGAGCGCTTCGCCGCGCCGCCTGCTGACGCGCGGATCCTTAAGATCATCCATAACTGGCCTGACGCGCCGGAGGCGCAGGACACGCTGATCAGCCGGCTCGGGACGCAGGGCTTCGGTGGCATGGTGTGCAATGTCTCGTTCGATCAATACCTGGAGAGCGAGGCGAAATGGCAGGCATTCACTCGGGCCGTCAATAAGGCAAAACGCGCGGGCATGGCAATGTGGCTTTACGACGAGCGCGGTTATCCTTCGGGAAATGCCGGTGGCCTGACGCTGCGCGATCACCCGGAGTGGGAA
>Ga0194060_10002325_pt1 | contig 13569 bp, 11 predicted proteins | sample SepL225m_MetaG_FD_163427 | JGI IMG/M metagenome (GOLD analysis project Ga0194060, IMG submission 163427) | Anoxic zone freshwater microbial communities from boreal shield lake in IISD Experimental Lakes Area, Ontario, Canada - Sep2016-L222-5m | ecosystem: Environmental > Aquatic > Freshwater >... | reverse complement strand
CATACATACTATTCATCACAAAATTTTGCCAAACAAGAAATAGTATTGAAAGCGCGCTTAAATAAATCGTAAAAAGGGGTGCTTTTGTGTGAAGAAATGTGATATCAATCCAAGGTAATAACAATATTAAGATAATGATTGCAATAGAGGTGATAGTAGATTGGAAAATCCAGATACTTTTCAAAAATTCAGCGAGTTTGTGGTTTGTTTTATCAATCAATGTTGGTACCGTAGAATAAATCGTTGCTGTTGTTCCCAAATCAAGTAGATTTGTAGAAAGATACGCGACGCTGAGCCACACTCCAAGAGTTCCATATTCGGCGGATCCAAGTATTCGAGCACTCAGTACATGATAAATGAGCGTAAAAATAGTTCCGATATAGGTGCCAGAGGTATTGATGAATACATGCCAAGTGGCTGTTGATTTCATGAAATGAATTACTTTCTTTTTCATAAGGTAAGTATAGTATAAAGGGAAAAGGTCAAAGGGGAAAGGGAAAAAGATAAGAACTGATGAAAGACTAAAGATTAAAAATTAAAGATTGAGGAAAAAGTTCATAAAGTTCATAAAGTCGAAAGAAAAGAGTTTATCAAGTTATAAAGTTCATAAAGTTATAAAGTAAGAAAATTCCTAATTCCCTTGCCCGCGGATTCGGCTTGTCATTCCCGCCATGGAATTATTCCCTTCTCCTCTTTTGAAATATAGTTTGAGATGTGGTAAAATTGAACTGATTATAATTAGTTATTGAAAAAATATTGGTATGAAAAAAACAGCCTTAGTCACGGGAATTTTAGGTCAAGATGGTCCCTATTTAGCAAAATTGTTACTCGAAAAAGGATATAAAGTGTACGGAATGATACGTCGTTACTCCAATCCAAATTTTGACAACTTACATTATTTAGGAATCAATCATGAAATAGATTTCGTAGAAGCAGATCTGAATGATGAAGCATCGTTAATCAATCTAGTAAAAAATATTCGACCTGATGAAATTTATAATCTCGCAGCTCAATCGTTTGTTGGAGCTTCTTGGGATCAAGCCAAACTCACAACAGAGATAAATGCTCTCGGTGTTTTATACATGTTAAATTCAATTAAATTTTTTAGTCCTACAACCAAATTTTATCAAGCATCTACTTCCGAGATGTTTGGATCAAATAGTGATAATGGCTTTCAAGATGAAAACACCAATTTTCATCCACGAAGTCCCTACGGTGTTTCTAAAGTATATGCGTATTGGATGACGGTAAATTTCCGAGAGTCATATGGAATTTTTGCATGTAACGGCATTTTATTTAATCATGAATCCCCTCTTCGTGGCATTCAATTTGTAACACGAAAAATCACAGACGGCGTGGCAAAAATTAAAATGGGACTTGCAAAAGATATTCACTTAGGATCGCTCGATCCAAAACGTGATTGGGGATTTGCAGGAGATTATGTAGAAGCGATGTACTTAATGCTTCAACAAGAAAAAGCTGATGATTATGTTGTTGCAACAGGTGATACGCACACAGTTCAAGAATTTGTAGAAAAAGCATTTCTAGTCGCAGGAATAAAAAATTGGGAAGATTATGTCGTGATTGATCCACGATATAAAAGACCTGCAGAAGTACAACATTTACAAGGACGACCTGATAAAGCAAAAAAAATATTAGGATGGGCACCAAAGCTGAGTTTTGATGATCTTGTCGCAAATATGGTCGAGGCAGATATTGCACGATACAAAGTAAAAGCAAAATGATCTCTATCACCATTGTCATACCTTGTTTTAATGAAAAGTTTTCATTGGAATTGTTATTCAAGCGTATCACCACATCTCGATCACTAAAAAATATTTGTGAAGTCATTTGTATTGATGATGGTTCAACGGATACAACCCCCCAGATCTTGAAGCAATTGCAAAAAAAATATCCTTCATTACACATCAGTATACTTTGTCATAAAAAAAATAAAGGAAAAGGAGCTTCATTAAAATTAGGAATAATAAAATCTAAAGGTGATTATGTGATCATTCAGGATGCTGATTTGGAGTATGATCCACAAGAATATGATATTTTACTTGAACCGCTCATTCATTTACAAGCAGATGCCGTATATGGAAGTAGATTTGGTTCAGCAAAACCTCATAGAGTGTTGTATTTTTCTCATTATATTGCAAACCGAACTCTCACAACAATCTCAAATATATTCACTGGTCTTAATTTAACAGATATGGAGACAGGATTTAAAGCCTTTCGTGGCGATCTTATCCGCTCACTTGCTCCCCTTCTCCAAAGTAATGATTTTGGATTTGAACCTGAAATCACCGCACTTCTTGCAAAGAAAAAAAAGTTGAGAATTTTTGAAGTAGGAATTTCATACAATGGCAGAACCTATGAAGAAGGAAAAAAAATACAATTGATCGACGGTATCCGTGCATTATGGTATATTATCAAATATAATATAAAACACTAATATGAGTCAATCAATTCCCCAAGTAAAAATTCAAATATCTGAAGAAGAGATACAATCAGTTGTTGAAGTGATGCGAACAGGGCATATTACGCAAGGTTCAAAGGTTAAACTTCTTGAAGAACATATGTCTGTTCTTACTCGAGTTCCATACGCAGTTGCAACAACTAATGGTACATCAGCACTACATACTGCTTTACATGCAATAGGGATAAAAAAAGGTGATGAAGTTATTACAAGTCCTCTCACATTTATAGCAACAGCAAACGCCATTCTTATGTGTGGAGCAATTCCAATCTTTGCAGATATCGATCCTCAAACATATATTCTTGATCCTCAGTCTGTAGAAAGAGTAATAACAAAAAAAACAAAAGCTATTTTAGTTGTAAATCTCTATGGTCAGATGGCACAATATGACGAACTGAAAAACATTGCTAATGCGCATAAATTATTTATAGTTGAAGATAGTGCCCAGTCTATAAATGCAGAATATAAAAAAGAACCAAGTGGGTCAATTGGTGACATTGCATCATTCTCATTCTATGCAACAAAAAACATCATGTGTGGAGAAGGCGGAATGGTTACCACAAAGAATGAAGATTTTTTTATTCGAGCTCAACAATTTCGTCAACATGGGCAACCACAAGGAACACGATATGTTTATAACGGGCTTGGATATAACTATCGTATGACAGATATTCAGGCAGTGATCGCATTAGAACAACTTAAACATGTTGATGAAATAACAGAACGAAGAAAGTCGATTGCACACACTTACTCAAAAGGATTAGCAGGAATAATAGGATTGGAGCTTCCCAAAGAATACGAAAACATATCTCATGTGTTTCATCAATATACAATCAAAGTTACTGAAGATTTTTCAAAAAGTAGGGACGAGTTAAAAGAGTATTTACAAAGTAAAAGCATATCTACTGCCATATATTATCCTCAGCCATTGTATGAAGTGGCTCACCTTTCACAATATAAAAAAATTGAATGTTCTGCAACTGAAAAAGTGGTAAATCAAGTTCTTTCATTGCCAATGTATCCATCACTTACAGACTCAGAAATAGAATATATTATTCATTCAATTCGAGATATCTCATGAAATTGTTACAATTAAAAACAGCGTTGATTGGTGCAGGCAACATGGGTGCATTTCATGCACGAGTGTATTCTGAAATTTCACAATTTATAGCTGTTGCAGAGATAAATCCGATATTACGAAAAGAAATTTCATCAAAATATAAAGTACGGGTATATGAAGATTATAAAGAAATGATTGAAAAAGAATCAATTGATGCTCTTAGCGTAGTGGTTCCAACTCCGTTTCATGCACAAGTCGCTATAGATTGCTTGAAGAAAAAGATTCCTGTGTTATTAGAAAAACCAATTTCAGATACTATTCAATCTGCACATGAACTGGTTACAGTTTCCCAAGATAACAATGTGTTATTAAAAATTGGTCATATAGAACGATATAATCCCTGTGTACAAAAATTAAAACAATTGATAGAAGAAGATAAGCTTGGCACAATTCTTAACCTACACGCGATGAGAATGGGCATTTCTCCTCCATCAACTCGAGGTTCGAATGTTGGTTTAGATCTTGGTATTCATGATATCGATATTTTTAATTATTTACTCGACACATATCCCGTGAGTTATAATGTTGATGACCAACGTTTTTTTGAACATACAAAATCAGATTCTGTCGCAATAACGTTAAAATATCTCTCACAACTGGGAGTTATTTTAGCTAACTGGATTACTCCAATAAAGATACGAAAATTATATGTTTCAGGTACCAAAGGATTTGCTGAGGTTGATTACATTTCACAACAAGTAACGCTTTATAATAGACATATACAACTTAACACTGATGGAGACTTTTTGAAATTAGTATCATTATCTGATATTCCAAAAAAGGAGATATTCATCACAAAAAAAGAACCACTTCGTGAAGAACTGATAGATTTTCTTAAACAGGTACAAAATGGGGAAAAAGTTGATGCGGGATTACAATCAGCAGTTGCTTCATTGGAAATTGTGATAAAAGCATATGATGCAAAACAATAAGATTTTTATTCATGAAACTGCAGATGTTGAAGAAGAAGTAGTAATTGAAGATAACGTAAAGATATGGCATCAAGCACATATTCGAAAAGGAGCGTCAATTGGAGAAAACACAATTATTGGAAAAGGTGTGTATATTGATTCGAATGTTAAGATTGGGAAAAACTGTAAGATACAAAATTATGCATGTATTTATCATGGAGCTACAATTGAGGAAGGTGTGTTTATTGGTCCTCATGTAGTAATCACAAATGATAAAACTCCTCGAGCGATCAATACAGATGGATCTCTCAAAACAGATGAGGATTGGATTGAAGGAAAAACAATAATACAATATGGAGCATCAATTGGGGCAGGAGCAATTATTCTCCCTGGAATCATTGTTGGCCGATTTGTTATGATTGGAGCTGGATCAGTGGTTACTAAGTCAGTATCGGACTATATGGTAGTTGTTGGAAATCCAGCGAAAGAAATTATTAAATAATTACGGATTAAGAGGTATGTATAAAGGACTTAAAATTGGATTGTCAATACCTGCTCATAATGAAGAGGAACTTATAATTAATACCATCAAATCAGTAGAAAAATATGTTGATTTCATCACAGTTGTTGATGATAAAAGTTTAGATAATACTTCTAATGTAGTAAAAATTCTTCAAAAAAATGAGTCTCGACTTCACCTTATCACCCATAAAAAAAATACAGGAATTGGTGGTTCTATAATAGATGCTCATAAATATAATATCAGTCAAGGAGCTGACATCTTGGTAGTAATTGCTGGGGATGATCAAATGGATCAAACACAAATGTATAGATTGCTTGATTCGATACTCGATGGTAACGACTATGCAAAGGGAAATAGACTAGATCATAAAAAAGAATTAAAATATATGCCTTTTATTCGTAAAATTGGCAACATTATTGCATCATACGTATTTAAGATTACGATTGGCTACTGGTCGATTTCAGATCCTTTGAATGGTTATACAGCCCTCAAAGTTTCTTCATATAATAAATTGAATAAACAAAATATTGGAACAGGATTTGAATTTGAATTATCGGTACTAGGTGAATTATCTATGATAAATGCAAAAGTAGTTGATGTTGCTATTCCCGCAAGATATGGTAAAGAAGTTTCTGATATTAAAATTATTCGCGATGCAAAACGTATGAGTGAAACTTTACTCAAAATAATGGGGAGAAGGGCGAAAGAGTTCATAAAGTTATAAAGTCGAGAGTCTAAAGTCTAAAGTCGGAAGGCGCTTGCCCGCCGAATTGGCGGGTCATCCTGAACTTGTTTACCCTGTTTACACCCGAATAGGGTGAGGAACGTAGGGATTCAGGATCCATTTCTAAAACATATGTTAAATATAAATAAATTCCATATATCATTAAAACTAATTATTTTCATATATCTTATATTGATAGGTATCTTTTTTATATTTTTACCTCCCCCATTTTCGAAATCTGATGAATCGACTCACTTTTATAGAAGTATCTCAGTATCACGTGGTCAGCTATTTTGTAAGGAAAATATGGTATCTGGTTATTTTTCCATTCCAAGTGGATTGGCAAAATTAACATCTACTTTTAATTTACCTATTTATAATGAATATTCTGCTAAATTTCCTTGGAAATTGATTATTTCAACAAATAATCCGATAACTGAGGGAGCTGATGTCCGTTTTTATGAATGGTGTAGTTTGAGTTTTATACCATATATACCAAATGCAATAGGAGTATTTTTTAGCTATCCGTTCAATAATGCGATAGTTGCATTTTATTTTGGTCGAATATCAGGTTTTATCTTTTTTTTAGGCATCTTTTGGTTGTCATTGCGGATTGCTCCAAAACAATTTCACAATCTCCTTTTATTTTTTGTGAGTATTCCGATGGTGCTATATCAAGTTACGATATATAGCTATGATGTCATGCACATTAGTCTTATTTTGCTTATATTTTCTTTATTTACATCTGCATGGTCTCAAGAAAAAGTAAAATTTTCACAATATGTGATTTTTTGTCTTTCTATTTTGATTTTTATAACTACGAAACCGGGATATTATCTTTTTCTATTATTGATATTTCTTTATCCGCAGAAACGCATACGTATTCATGTGATGAAGAAAAGCACATTTACAATAGGTATTGTTGGAATATTTTTAACATATTCGATTATGTTGATTAGAGGATATGGACAGTATAGTTTAGCATCATTTATCAATCCTTCAATTCAGTCTAACATTATTTTTTCGGATATATTTAGATTTATTCAAGTATTGATTCACACACATATTTTGTATCATACAGAATATATTCGTGGATTTATTGCTGCTTTTGATTTTTCAGGTATATATGTATATCAAGGTGTATATCTTATAGTTGCTTCTATTGGTGCGATAGTAATCTATGAATTATTGCAAGATAAAAGATTAGAAAAAGAGTATGTTGGATTTGGGTATTTTCGAACGTTGATCCTACTGGGGATACTCATAGGGACCTATGTACTAGTTTTTATTGCGATGTACACAATATACTCGCCAATGGGCTATGATAGAGTTATTGGGGTACAGGGACGATATTTTCATACATTATTTTTGTTCTTTATTTTTTTCATAGTAGCTGTACGAGTTATGTTGAGAAAGGAATATTTTAAGTATCTTTGTATCACGTTAACCGGAATAGTTGTAATCAGTTTATTAGTATTTACATTTTATTCGAGGTATTATAATTATTCAGAAACATTTGAAAATGATAGAGAGCTAGAAACTCGATTAAACAAAGAGGTTTCGTTAGGGTATGTTGAAAATCATAAAGAAATAGAATCAGGTATTGTATTAAAAATGTCTGTTAAAAAAGGAGAGAAAATTGGGGCGATTCAGATGGCAGCTGTTCCAAAATCAAAATCTGTGACCATTCCATATGTATTCCGTATAAAGTCTGCTGATTGTTCTAGATTATTACGATATGATTATTTTGATCAAGCAGAAATTCAGAGCAGACGTATTTTGACTCAAAAATTTTCTCCATTAAAAGTAACAGAAGATAATCTTTGTGTTGAAATTGCTCCTTTCAGTAATAAGAAAAGTGAAAGTCAAGTATCAATAATATATTTAAATAAAAATCCAGCAGTTGAATTGTTGTATATAAGGAACTGAATTCGAAAGTACAAAGGGGAAAAGAGTTTATCAAGTTATAAAGTTCATAAAGTTATAAAGTAAGAAAATTCCTAATTCTCTTGCCCGCGGATTCGGCTTGTCATTCTCGCGCAGGCGGGAATCCAGTCTTTTATATTTCAAATTGTTATTTATGTCTGGATGCCCTTCTTCAAGGGCATGACATGTCATCCCAAACTTGTTTACCCTGTTTACACCCGAATAGGGTGAGGAACGTAGGGATTCAGGATCCATTTTCTAAAACATATGTCACACATAAAAAAATTCCATATTTCCATAGAGCATATTATTTTTAGCTATGTAATTTTAGTAGGCATTCTTTTTACATTTTTTGTTCCTCCATTTCAAAAGCCTGATGAAGTCGTTCACTTTTATCGTACGGTCGCTCTTTCAAGAGGTCAAGTTGTTTGTCAGCAACACGATGGAGCTTCCTCATTTACATTTCCAAAATATATTTATGAACTTCCAATACGACTATCAGGTGATATAAAGTTTGATTACAATAAAAAATTTCCTCAAAATGCCTTTTCTCAAAATGATTTACAGACAGATATAAGAGAATATGTGTGGAAGGATTGGTGTGGACTCAGTTTCATAGGATATATTCCCAATGTTGTGGGATTTATTATGGGGAATATCACCGGAAATATTCTTGTCTCATTCTATCTGGGACGACTTACGGGATTTTTATTCTTTCTTATATCATTATGGTTTGCGAGAAAATATGTATCAGAGCATTTCAAACCAATTGTATATGTAACTGCGTGTATTCCGATGCTCCTCCATCAGGTATCAGGGTTTACGTATGACGAGGTTCAGATATCGATGATGGTTATTCTCTTTAGTTTATTCACACATTTTTTTGAGACAAAAATAATTACAAAAAAACTTGTCGCGATTTTTGTGTCTTCGTTATTGATATTGGTTCTTGTAAAATCTGGGTACTATCCCCTACTTGGTTTACTCTTACTAATTCCGTATAAAAAAATTCAAGGATATTCTCCAAAATATCTTCTTGTGTTATTTTTTACATCGTTAATTGCGATGATTATCGGAATAAGGATAACATCAAATTATGGACAAAGTGCATTTTCAAATTTTGCTAATCCACAGATTCAATCTCTTCTTATTCTGACTCATCCGTTTTATTTTATACAAGCGATAATAAATGCGATAGATAAAAATGCAGATTTTTGGATACAAAGTTTTATAGGCAAATTTGGATGGCTGGACTATCAACTAAATGGCTTTATATATCTTTTATATATTTGTATAACTGGTGTAATACTGTATAAATCAACAATTTCTAAGGCTTCAGTTCAACTCAATAAATATCAACTCGGAATTCTATTTCTTAGTATTTTTGGGACAGTGCTTCTTATTTTTACGGGTATGTATCTTATAGCGACTCCAGTGGCAGAGGATATCGTACAAGGCGTACAGGGACGATATTTTATTGTGTTATTCCCCTTCTTCTTATTCTTTTTAAATCAAATATATCTTAAGTTAAAACAGAAAAAACTTATGCCATATGTATATGTGGTTTGTATGCTCATATTTGTTTTTCATATTTCACAGGCGATTTACGGAAGATATTTTGACTATAGTAAGGGAATTAGTAATCCCAATGTGTTGGATGAGAGATTACAATCAATTCGTAAAGAGCCTAATTCTTTGGCTGTAGTATCTGTTTCAAAGACAATTCGTTTTCAAATGCCAGTTGATATGGATAAAAAACTAGCAGGATTTCAAGTTCTTACTATTGGTTCTTCTTCTGCAAAAGTATTGGTACCCTATGAATTTGTCTTGTATAATCAGAGCTGTACAGAACAAAAAGCAAATGGATTTTTTAAACAATCCGATTTGCAAGTTACAGGAAAATATTCTCAATTATTTAGACCGTTTAGATCTGATGAACCTGAAGTCTGTGTCTCGATTTCACCATTTGTTGAGGATAACTTGAAAAATTATTTATTACTTGGAGTGTATAAAAAATCAATTCTTATTGAGCCATTGTATTTGTTTTAAAGTATTGTGATATCAGTTAGTCATTCTGAGGTGGAGCATCCAGTTTATCCCGCTAAGCGGGGAATCAATCGACTCTGGACACCCACAGGGTGCAAACGCCCATTATAAAGCAGGGTGCAAGCAAGTCAGAGTGAGGAAAATGAGGGTAAAGGGAAAAAGTTCATCAAGTTATAAAGTAAGAAAATTAGTAATTTGCTTGCCCGCCGAATCGGCGGGTCATCCCCGCGAAGGCGGGGATCCAGTCTTTTATAATTCAAATTGTTATTTATGTATGGTTTACACTAGAGCTCTGCTCTAGTGATGCCCTTCTTCAAGGGCATGACATTTGTTAAGTATCTGGTTTATAAAGTCGGGAGGTGGTTGTAAGAAAGTTGAGTGACGATTTTGAAATATATGAAAAAAACTATTTTAATTACGGGTGGGGCTGGGTTTATCGGATGTAATTCTGCTCTTTATTTTGCAAAAAAGGGTTATGAGGTAAGCATCGTTGATGATTTTTCTCGACCAGGTGTGCAAGAAAATGCGAATATTCTTAAAAAGGAGATTAAAAACTTGCAGATTATTACGTCTGATGTAGCAGATATTGAAAAATATAAATGCGAGATCCAAAAGGCGCAATATATCCTTCATCTTGCAGGACAAACTGCTGTTACGACCTCTATCAAAGATCCCGTGCGAGATTTTCATACAAATATTTACGGTACATTTCAATTGTTAAATGCCATACGAACATTAAATAAAGATGTGGTACTTCTCTACTCTTCTACGAATAAGGTGTATGGTAATTTGTCTTCACATACGCTTTCTTTAGATGCAAAAAAAGAACAATGGATCAACGAATCGTTTTCAAATGGGATAGATGAATCCTCTCAGTTAGATTTTCTTTCTCCGTATGGTGTGTCGAAAGGTTCAGCAGATCAGTATGTGAAGGATTGGTACCATAGTTATGGCGTGCGAACTGTTGTATTTCGTCAGTCATGTATTTATGGACCATTTCAGATGGGTGTCGAGGATCAAGGTTGGGTTGCTCATTTTTCAAAACAATTTTTGTTAAAAAAACCTATTTCTGTGTATGGTGATGGGTATCAGGTGCGCGATCTTTTGCATGTGAAGGATTTGATTGGTGCATATGAGTTGGCATTTGAGAATATAGAAAAATGTAAAGGTGAGGTGTTTAATGTGGGTGGTGGTGTTGGAAATGCGTATTCTGTGAGGAATGTATTGGAGATTCTTAAGTCTGAAACAAAAAGTGAAATATCTATTTCGTATCATGAAGAGCGTCTGGGTGATCAGAAATATTTTGTGAGTGCAAATAAAAAACTCGCTGATATACTCGGTTGGCATGTCTCAACAAAGTTCACAGAAGGCGTCAAAGACATGCTCCAATGGCAAAAGGGGTATTTGGGGGTGAAATTTGAATAATAATTACTAATAGTTATAGATTTACAATATCATGAATGACCATAAAATAATAAATGTTACAAAGCCTTTTCTTCCACCGATAGAGGAATATATTTCTTATGTAGAGGAGATTTGGAAGACGAATATTTTAACCAATAATGGTCCATTAGTCGTAAAACTGGAAGAAAAACTCAAGCAATTTTTGAATCTAAATAATTTGTATATTACAAACAATGGAACAATACCATTGCAAATAGCTTTAAGAGCATTGGAAGTAGAAGGAGAAGTTATAACTACACCGTTTTCTTATGTTGCTACATTAAACTCTTTGCTTTGGGATAAAATTCAACCAGTGTTTGTTGATATCGATGAAAGCACATTTTGTATTGATGCTAAGAAGATAGAGGAAAAAATTACTTCAAAAACAACTGCCATTTTAGCAGTACACGTGTATGGTATACCTTGTGACGTAGAAGGTATTGAGAAAGTAGCAAATAAATACAATCTAAAGGTTATTTATGATGCAGCTCATGCATTTGGGGTTAAATTCAAAAATCGATCTCTGTTATCATTTGGTGATGTTTCCACAGTTAGCTTTCATGCGACTAAACTATTTCATACAGCTGAAGGTGGAGCAATTGTAGCTGAAAATATTGAATTAAATAATAAAATAATGTTATTAAGACAGTTCGGTCATATTCAAGACGAATATTTTTTGCCAGGAATTAATGCGAAAATATCCGAATTACAAGCAGCGATGGGTTTGGCTTGTATGACACATATTAATCAAATTATTTCTAAGAGAAAACTATTGTGTGATTATTATGATGCAGAGTTAGAGGGTAGAATATTGAGACCGGTGATTTCTTCAAATATTGAATATAATTATAGTTATTATCCGGTGATATTTAATTCAGAAAATGCGTTACTACAGACTATGAAATTGCTTATGAATAGCAACATATTTCCGAGAAGATATTTTTATCCATCTCTCAATACTTTGCCATTTTTGTCAAAAAAACAACCATGTGAAATCTCTGAATCTATATCAAAAAGGGTGTTGTGTTTGCCATTAAGTTATGATTTATCCGAGTCAGATATAGATTTGATAGTTGGTATAATTAAAAAAACGGTTTAAATCATTATTAATGATTGAATATATATGTCATTTTTAACAGGTTCAGAATTGAGTAAGTTGGGTTTTAAAAGTCTTGGAGAAAATGTAAAAATATCAAATAAAGCTGTATTTTATAATACACATAATATTAGTATTGGTGATAATACTAGGATAGATGATTTTTGCATATTATCAGCAGGATGTGAAATATCGATAGGAGCATATGTGCACATATCAGTTTATTCTTCATTAATCGGAAAAGGAATTATTCGAATTGAAGATCATGTTGCATTATCTGGTAGAACATCTCTATATAGTAGTAATGATGATTATTCTGGTGAATATTTAACTAATCCGACTGTCTCAAGTGAATATACAAATGTTTTAAATCAAGATGTTGTTATTGAAAAACATTCTATTATTGGTTCGGGATGTGTGATTCTTCCAGGAAGTTATTTAGAAAAGGGCGTTGCAGTAGGTTCACTATCATTGATAAAAGGAAAATTAAAGGAGTTTGGTATTTATGCAGGAATTCCTGTTAAATTTATTAAATCAAGGAGTAAAAATCTATTAATTTTAGAAGAAAAATTTATTGATTCAAAATTGAATGTATAGTATCTCTGTATTCTCTATTCATTCTTTTGGAATCAAGATACTTAATAGCAAATTTTCTAGCATTATCACTTAGTTTTCTATATTCAATTTTGTTAGAACTCAGATCAATAATATAATTCTTTACTAGTTCTAAGTCTTCTAGATTAAACAGTAAACCATTCACATTATGTTTAATCAATTCTTTTATACCTCCACAAGTTGATGCTAAAACGGGTATACCTGAGGATAATGATTCCATAGCAGCAAATGGTCTTCCTTCAATATGTGAAGGCATGAATAATAAGTTGATATCTTTAAAGGCGCTAATATTATTAACAAATCCTTTTAGTTCGACAGTACGATTTAGTCCATTTGTTGTAATTGAGTTTAGGATTTCATTATACATGGGTCCATCTCCGTAGATAAAAAACTTAATATTAGTGTGTTCTTTTAGAAGTTTAGCAATTTCAATTATATAATTGGGGTTTTTTTCAGGTGATAAGCGACCCAAAAATCCAATAATAAATGGCCCCAGTTCACGATTAGAAGTTTCGATTGACGGCTTAAAGATATTTATATCAATTCCAGATTCAATAACTTTTATATTATTCTCTTCATATTTATTTATAAGAATTTCTTTAACTAAAAAATTGTCTGTAATTGTTAGCTTTATGAATCTTGAGAACTTTCGATTATTTTTAAGATGTCCATACACATTAAAT
>Ga0194060_10002324_pt1 | contig 13579 bp, 11 predicted proteins | sample SepL225m_MetaG_FD_163427 | JGI IMG/M metagenome (GOLD analysis project Ga0194060, IMG submission 163427) | Anoxic zone freshwater microbial communities from boreal shield lake in IISD Experimental Lakes Area, Ontario, Canada - Sep2016-L222-5m | ecosystem: Environmental > Aquatic > Freshwater >... | reverse complement strand
CAACGCGATACGATAAGCTTAAGGTTACCTATAGCGGTTTTATTTTTTTGGGATTGATTGCATTACTTGTTAAGATTTTATGTTAACACTACCTAGAGAGTAGAAGAAAGTACTCAATGTTCTTTTGCTACTAGTTCTGATCATTTTAGAACTTTTTACTCTATTGCTATGTTCAGCTCACCGCGATAGTTACAATATCTGCAATTTCCCATCCAGCTCCAATTTGATAAATGCATCATCTATTGGTACATTTTCTTCACCTTCAAGGTTGTAGAGAATGAACTGCTGTTCAGGGTGCGTGTTGATGTAGGACACCATTCGTTCCTTCAAGTCCTCATCTTCTATCTTGCTTCCTATGGTCCACCCTAGTGCGCTATAAAAGGTTTCAATCCTCGCATCCAAATAGTAAGCCTGCATCAGAATATGCTCAAACTGGTCGCCAAGAGGAAAAATTATTGCTGATGGATTTTTTTCATAGACCGTTTGTAGATTTTGCAGTCGATTGAACTTACCTGCGGAATAGTAGCTATCTTCACCTTGTGCAATAGTCACAAGGATTGATCGCACATCACCCGTAGCTGGAGATACCTCTAGGATATCCATTTTCGCTATCACGACACATTGTAGAAGAGTGATACAAAGCAAAACAGAAAAAGTAGCTCCTGAATGTGTCGCCTTAAATAGTCGACACGTAACAAAAAGTGAAGCTACAGCAAGAAGGAAAAGAGTGAAAAGAAGTACTGCAAGCTGGGTAATTTGCTCACTACTGTTGAAACTCTTACTAGCAAATGCAATGATGAAAAAAAACAGCAAAACTATTACTACTGTTGAACTTGCGGTAATGAGCGCTGCTCCTCTTTTTCCCTTTTGCTTTATCACTTCATTTATCCAGGTATAGAGTTTTTCCAGTAGAATCTCTAAGTGCAGCAGCGATAGTAGCAATAATGGAAGTGCGATAGTATATACGCTTTTATAAAAGTAGTAGGTTGCTTGTCCGGATGTATACATCTGGTACCCGTACAAGACAGCACTGAACCCCAAACTTGAAAGGGCGAACACTGTTAATACTACCAACCGGCTCGACCTTTCTTTCAGGTTTTTGTAGCAATATATGGAGGAAAAAACCAGCAGCGCTCCGAGCACTGTACTGGAAAATTTCACCATAATACCATCAGTGTTTGCCGCGGCTGCTATCTGATTAATTGCCGTTTTCTGTAGACTAAAAGTATATGCAACTTGGAGTACAATACTAAGAACTGCAGAAATAAAGATGAACCATTGCTTTTTATTCGCTTTATTTTGAACTAATGCATAAAAAGTAATGAATAACGCAATTGGTGATAAGAAAAACCAAGAACAGGCAACAGAGATATTCAACAAAGAAGACCAGAGAAGTGCAGTTTGAGAAGGGGTTTCTTGATCTGTAAGAAGATCCACAATTGCACAGAGGATAAGTAATGCCGCTATTTGCGCATAAAAACCAAGTAATGTTAGTGCAAAAAAACAAGACCCAAAGATAAACACGATAATCGCAAGCAACAGAGTAACCATAATAGGAAAAACATGTTTCCTACGCCAAATTGCAGAGCAGTTTGTAAAAATTCTCATAAAAAAATACGCAAAGTAGGCGTAGAACATTAGAACGCAACAACTAAATACCGTAGTTAAGCTCGTAAGATAATCCGACGAAAAAAATTGATTACCGAAGTACCAGAACAGTATGGCAGGGACAAGGTGACTCCCTTGCATGTAGTTTGTAGACGGATAGTTATTCTCTAGCCAAATGCTGTTTTGAGCAGAGTACGAATATCCCTGGCTTTTGACAACACTTTGAAAAATAGCAAAATGATTGACGATGTCGATACTTTTCCCCAACAACGGCAGTCGAAACGATGTTGCAGGATCACTGTCAAAACCTGCATTATACTTAGCGATGGAAAAGATAAACAGGCTAGCAACTGCTACTGCTACAAAAAGTGCTAGTAGATCATTTTTATCAAACCACACTTTTGGGATTATTTTTCCAGAACTCTTCAGCCACCAGAGTAACGAAAGAGTATTAGAAAGAAGTGATAGATACAGAGGTAGAAACGGTATTTTGAAAAAAAATAGTATCCAGCAGAGTAAAATACCAAATAAAAAGAAAATTAGAGGGGCAAAAATTACTTTACGAAGAACGGTCCAGTTGGGTGGTGCAAGCACAGTTAGCAATACTATCGAAATGATGAGGTTGAGAATGTCGGTTTTGAGAATAATTGTTGTAAAAAAAGTGAATAGAATAATTGTGACTACTAGTGACAAGCGTTTTATCATTGATAAATTCGATAGATTTATGGGGTTATGATGCATAATTTTCCTTGTTTCTGTAGCTCGATAAATGCTGACTCTGTATCTTCATTAATTGTGTTTTTGATGTTGTAAAGGATGAACTGCTTTTCAGGATGCGCTTCGATGTATGCTGCTAATCTTCTTAAAAATTCATTATCAATTGGCTTTGCTATTACCCAACCTATTTCATGATACGTGTTTAAGATATTTGCATCGAGGTAATACGCCTGCAAGAGAAAATTGCTATCAGAGCTATCAAGCGTAAAGAAATTGGCTGAAGGGTTCAAATCAACCACTTGTTGGAACTCTTTCAGTCGCAAAAATTCTTCATACGAGTAATTAATATATGCTCCTGATACTACTCTGGAGTAGAGCGGCTTTATTTCTCCTGTAATCTCTGTTTCATCCAACAACACCATTCCTGTTATCTGAAATACGAGCAAACAGAACACTACAGTTATTGCTGTTTTGGAAATTGTAACGTTGCATATGCCTTTCAAAATAAGTAAAGCCACTCCGCACACTAGTAGTATGGCCAACCCCAGTAGCAACATCTGAAGAAATAGACCAACTGACTTCTGATTGATTTTAGTCATAAATAGTACTGTAGAGAGTAAACATGCAAGCGAAAGAGTGAGCATGACAGCTACGCTGTTTACTAACAGTATCTTTTTTACATCCTTCTTATTGACGATAGTTTGTATTTTGTCAAAAAGATAAGTAAGTGTTTTTTCGAGAAACAGTAGAACAAGTATAAAGAGGGGGATGGTAATCGTATATTTGCTTTTGTAAAAGTAATAGGTTGCCACACCGGATGTGTAGATTTGATAACAATAAACGACCAAACAAAATCCAATGCTAAAAATTGCAGCCGTGACAAGAATTGTCGTTTTTTTCGATTTGGTTTTCCATAACGTTAATGACTGAATAATCCCAATAACAAACAGTATGCAAAGAAAGGTATTTGAAATCCTCCCGACTCCACCATCGAAATTCACCACGCCTGCGAGTGCCTTAACTCCAGATATCTGCAGTCCAGATGTTAAGGCTATTTGTACCAATACCATTACAAAAGAGAAGCACAGCACTAGCCATTGCTTCATTTTTGCTTTTTGCAATACAAGTGCACAGGCTGAAATAGCGAGAGCAACAGGAGAAAGAAAAAACCAACATGCAGCTATGGTCACGTTAAAAATAGAACACCAAAAAAGTGTACTTTTGGGAAGTGTTTCCTGATCGGTCAGCATATCCAACATTGCAGTAAAAACAACCAACGCAGCAATGTACGACACAAATCCTATCATAAGTAACGCAAAGTAAAATCGATAAAAAATGAATAGCGTTACGATACTGAGTATTGGCAACAAAACCAATACTATTTTTTGTCTAGAATATGTTTGTGAAAGGTTCGTAAACACTCTTGTGAAAAAATAGGCAAAAAAACAATAAAAAAGAATATAGCTGAAATTAAATGCATTATTCAAACTCGTCAAAGAGTCACTAGAAAAGAATTTTCCATGGAAAAACCAAACGAGTGTTGCCGCAAACAGTTGACTCCCCTGCATGTATCTTGTTGAAGGGTACCCATTGTTTTTCCAAATGGGATTTTTACTTGTGTAAATATATCCCTTTTCATTCACAACTCCGTTATACATACTATAAAGATTTACATTATCAATATTTTTCCCTACAAGTGGCAAGCTAGTCTCATGCATTCCACTTTCAGGGGAACTGTTATTAAAACGAATGATTCCAGAGGAAAATAGTAATAACGTCATCAACAGAACTGTAATACAAATACCATCTCTGCTGTTAAAAAGCACACAGGGAATGATCGGTTGTTCATGCTTCAGCCACCAGAGTAACGCAAGAGCGTTTGCGACCAAAGAGAGATAACTAGGAAGGAGCGGGAAATTGAAAAGTAATGCAAGATATCCCATCAAAACAACGTAAGAGAAGAATATGAGTGGTGAGAATACTATCTTTCTGAGAAAAGTCCAATCTTTTGGACAAAATAGCGTAAAAAAGAATATTGTGATGCAGAGATTTAGGATGTCGGCTTTGAACAGCAAAGTATTTACAAGCGTAAGTAGTAGTACTGCAGCGGCAATTAGTGTTCGTTTGAGCATTTATTCTTCTTTCTTGAAGGCAATCGTTGTTGAGCCTCCAAAGTATTTCACTGGCCAAATACTACATATTTTTGTAACAATTTTATCAATCCGGATTTGCCACTCTAAAGGAAATATTGATAAAGGTAGCAAAAATTCAGAAGTTGAAATGTGAATGCTCTTGAATGTACTAAAATTCTTACTTATTGTGAATGGATTTATAGCCCATTCATCAGGAGAATCACCGACTAAGTTCTTTAGGTATTTATTTGACTTAATTAACCAAACAAGCGGATTGACAATATTGGGTTCAACAAAACAACAGACACCACCCGGTCGAAGAACCCTATATACTTCTTTACAAGTAAGACCTAAATCTAGGTGGTGTAAAATATAAAAACCGAAAATTGCGTCAACACTATTTTCTTCAAAAGGCAGTGCGTATACACTTCCTTTAACAAACTCTACGTTGCTTAATTCTTCACAGTATTCCCCTGCAATATTTAACATATTTCGAGAAATATCAATCGCTATAATCTTGTTATTACGATAATTCTGTGCAAGGTGTCTTGTGTATTGACCTGTCCCACAACCAATTTCTAATATTTTTAATTTTTTTTTATCTAATATGTTCGCTATGCCTACTACAGATTGAATTTTTTTTTGCTGTTTAAACAGGGAAAAATTACTCATATAGTGCGTTTGATCATATTTTATTGCAAAATGGTCAAAATGTTTTTCTTCAATTCTTTCTTTGCTGGTCATGTCTTCATTCATTCTTTTTTTATACTCCAAAACTATTTGTGGATTTTGCTTTTTTTCTTTCGATCCAATTAGATAGAAATCATACCTTTTTTATTAACAGAATTCCTATTGTGAATACCATTACCGTAACTAGCTATTGCTCAAGTACCATTCGTAGTACCTTTTTAAACCTTCTTCAAAACGAATTCTGTGCTTCCATCCCAGAGTATGTAGCTTAGATACATCTAATAACTTTCTTGGCGTTCCATCTGGCTTACTATCATCCCAAGCAATAGTTCCTTGATAACCAACCGTTTTCATAATTGCCTGAGCGGCTTCATTTATAGAGATGTCTTCTCCTGTACCAATATTAATTATCTCTGAGCCTGAGTAATTCTTCATCAAATACACACAGGCACTAGCCAAATCATCAACATGTAAAAACTCTCTTCTCGCTAAACCTGTCCCCCAAACAACAACCGTTGCTTCTTGATTAAGTTTGGCTTCATGAAACTTTCGAAGTAATGCTGGAAGCACATGAGATTTCTGTAAATCAAAATTATCGTTTGGCCCATAGAGATTAGTCGGCATCACGGAAATATAATCAGTACCGTACTGCTGGTTGTATGACTGACAGGTGATAATCCCAGCAATCTTGGCAATGGCGTAGGCTTTGTTCGTTTCTTCGAGAGCCCCTGTCAAAAAACATTTTTCTTCTATCGGTTGAGGTGCCATTCTTGGGTAAATGCATGATGATCCTAAAAAAAGTAGCTTTCGAGTGGCATTCTGATATGCACTGTGTATGATATTGCTTTCTATCATTAGATTGTCATAGATAAAACTCGCAGGGTAATTCATGTTGGCTAGAATTCCGCCAACTTTTGCAGCAGCTAGAAAAACATATTCAGGCCTATTTTGTTGAAAGAATTCTGATACTCTACGTTGGTCAAGAAGATCTAGTTCTGATCGTTCAGGTAGGAGCAGGTTGTGGTAACCCTGTTTTTCTAGAATTCGTACTAATGCAGAACCAACAAGTCCTCTGTGGCCAGCAACGTAAATTGTGGAATTAAAATTCATGGCTATCTAGTGTTTCTAATGTTTTTTATAGGGCTACATTCTTCGTTTCATGCAACAGGTCTGACTCACACATTTCAGATATCAATTGATCAAAGCTAGTTTTTGGTTTCCACCCTAGTTCCGTTTTAGCTTTACTCGAGTCTCCTAATAAACTATCAATTTCGGCTGGTCTAAAATATTCAGAGTCTATCTTGATTAATACTTTTCCTGACCTAGCATCAATCCCCTTCTCATCTATTCCCTCTCCTTGCCAAACTAAATCATAGTCAAAATACCTTGCTGATTTTTCTGCAAATTCGCGAACCGAGTGATTTTCCCCAGTCGCTAATACATAATCATCTGCTTCAGGGTGTTGCATCATCAACCACATGCCTTCAACATAATCGCGAGCATGCCCCCAGTCTCGTCGAGCTTCAAGGTTTCCTAAATACAACGTACTATCCAAACCCAATTTTATGCGAGCCAGCCCACGAGTGATTTTTCGAGTAACAAAAGTTTCTCCTCTTCGAGGAGACTCGTGATTAAAAAGAATGCCATTTACTGCAAACATTTTGTATGACTCACGGTAGTTTTTTGTAATACTATGAGCGAAAAGTTTAGCTACCCCATAGGGAGAGCAAGGATAAAATGGCGATTTTTCAGTTAATGGTGATTCTATAGTCTTTCCGAACATTTCACTAGAAGAAGCTTGATAGAATTTGACTTTGAGCTGCTTCTCACGAATCGCATCTAGTAAACGAAGTGCGCCTAAGCCAGTTATGTCACTTGTATATTCCGGCATATCGAAGGACACTTTCACTTGGCTTTGTGCACCTAAGTTGTATATTTCTTCTGGCTGTATCTTATCTATTAAGCGACTTATATTACTAGAATCCGATAAATCTCCATAGTGAAGATATAATTTCACACCCTCCACATGGCGGTCTTGATAAAGATGGTTAATTCGCCCAGTATTAAACATACTTGCACGCCTAACAATCCCATGCACTTCATACCCTTTACTCAACAACAATTCGGTCAGGTATGACCCGTCTTGCCCAGTGATTCCAGTAATCAATGCTTTCTTTGGCATTTTGAAGATCCCCTTTCAAATCGACTGCTCTAGACCTAGACAGAAAGAAATTGATATGCCTTGATAATACATTGATTATGCACCCGATGAAGAGTGTTGAGAAGTTTGTTCGACGAATATAGTTTAAGTACTTTCATTTCTTCTTGAAAGACTTTTTCATACATGATTCCACATTTTGAGCTGTCATGTACTCTAAATGCAGAAAGCTTTTCTTCTATTACAGATAATGAATAGTGCTCAAATATTCTAAACCAGTATTCATAGTCCATCGTATAGTGAAGGTTATTGTTAATCGTCCCAACCCCGATCTCTACTTCTTTTCTCCAAAAAGTACTCGGCTGAACAATAAAGTTCGCTAAAGAAAGCATGGCTTTGGAGGGATGTTTTCTTAAAAGAGCCTTGTACCAAGGTATGAAAGAACGAATTTGCTTCCCTTTACTATCGACAACACAATAGTCTCCAGTTACCCACCCCGACACAGGGTGGTCTGCAAAAAAATTAGCCACCACTTGGAGTGTGTTGGGATAGTAATAATCATCGGAATTCAGCCAAGCAAGAACATCTCCCGAAGCCATACGAAAACCTTTATTTATTGCATCAGATTGACCTTTATCTTTTTCGGAAATCCATTTAACTTTTTCTGAATACTTTTTTAAAACATCAATGGTGCGGTCTGTTGAACCTCCATCAATTATTATGTGTTCGTAGTTTTTATACTCTTGTGCCAACAAACTTTGAATTGTCTGCTCAATAAAATCACCTTGATTGAACGAAGGCGTAATGATGGAAAATTTTATATTGTTCTTCATGCTGTGGTTCGCTATCTAAAGTACCAGATTGGAATTTTGAGCAGTATGAGAAATGCATGAAAAAGATTCACGCCTTTTGTTGGATCGAGATACACTGTATCAATAAAATTTTCTGTAAACGGTAGGTTCTTTTTACCAACTACAACCGCAATTTCGGTTTCTACTCCATAGCCCTTCTCATTCCAGTATACTTCACTGAATGAATCTTTTCTTAATGCCATATACCCACAGAGGAGATCCTTCTTGGTAATTTTGAATCCTAGTTTGATTATAAATCCGGCAACTTGATTTCCATATTTTCTCCACCACGGAGTTCCTTTGGGTAGTTCTCTATATCCAAAAACAATTGGAGAGTGTGTAAGAGAAATAATAAAATTTTTTAGATATTTAGGATCGTGTTGGCAATCTCCATCCATAAAAATCACTGCGTCGGCTTTCAGCTTTCTTGCATATTCAAGACCAGTTTTCATTGCGGCACCTTTGCCTTGGTTGTTTTTATGATTTAGCAATTCGACCTTGGGATTTGCAGACATAAATTCTTCTACTATAACTCTTGTAGAGTCTTTTGAGCCATCATTGATAAACACAATTTTTTCTATTTCATTATTTTTTTCGCTCTCTATAGCAAGCTTATCAATAAATTGTTTTAAGTATTTAGCTTCATTATAGACGGGAATTAGGAGGTAAATGTTCTGCATTGGTACAGTTGTATTTCCTTTTGTTTGATATTGGTTAAACAAAGTTATTTTCTCAGTTTGCAAGAAGTTCCTCTCTGTGATTTGAAAAGCAACTAGCACTAAGATTATTTAAATCCATCTCTCTCTCAGGAACCAATACTACTCTTCCGTTTTGCATGTATTTAATAAGCCCACACAATCCTTCTTTTTCCAAACGTATTCCTGTATCGGTTTCAAAAAACAGGATATCTTTATTTCGCGATAAAAACTCGTCAATAATTGTAGTTATATAACTATTTTCCTTGCCACAATATTGCCCAAAACCGTCAGTGTTTTCAATTAATGCGTTATTTCCAACTGAAAGACATCGAACTCCATTTAAATTTTGCAACATTTCAAGATCTTTTTCGCTTAAGTTAATACCTTGTAGGGTTAGATGATACGAGATCATTTTTTCAACAAGCTCGGAACGAAGCTGAGGAGTTGCTGAAAAGCCACAAACCTGCTGATCTGATTTGTTAAGGTATGAGCGTTCTACCCCAATACCGCTATGCTGACTTGAGCAGTTTGTATCTTTAGAAATCAGGAATTCTGGATCGTAGAGTACTATTTTTTTTTGCTGATCTTGTTCCAGTATTGTTGTAAAAGTACTCAAATACTTATGTTTATACCATAGGGGTAAATAGTGAGCGTTAATTTCCATCCTTGGTATAGCCGTCTGCAACAGATTTGTAGTCCATTTATCATTTGTAACTGGAAAAAATAATGTATTCTCATTACTGCTATCCCTATATTTTTCTTCAAGTTCTTTAACTGCGTTCGTGGATGGAGAAAATGAATAACTAGCTTCGTTATTGAGTACAAGATAGGGATTGTACATCAGTGACAGGAAGGTTTGCAAAAAAGCTACAAGCAAAATTACAACATGCAGATAAGAACTAAATGACAGTACAAAATATCTCTTTTTTAAACTTAACCACCCGCTAACTACTAGAGATAATACAAGAAAATATACTCCCCCCCAACGCATTATACTAACGAGTGATAAAGCACTTTTAGTATGCTCTAATGCACTCGAAAGTGGAATAGTTACAAGCGTCATCAACAATACTGATTCAAGAAAAACGACAAGGACCTGAATACCCTTTTTTCTTGGTGCTGAAAAAAATTTATTAATTTTTTTCAATAAATAACTTAACAATTCTGTAAAAAGCATTAAAAAAACTAAAGAAGCAATGACAGCGATTATATATTCACTCTTGAAATAATAGTAGTTTTGTTGGCCTTTGGAATAAATTTGATACGAATATATAAGAACAGAAAATAAGAATGAAAGTACTGTTGCACCGGCAAGAGTTTTTGACTTTTCAGAGATTTTATATGTTCTATAAAGATAGAGCGTTGCTGCGATTATTAAACAAACAGTAAACAACAGAGGGATTTTAGAAACGCCACCACTATTATTCACCCCTCTCATCAAATTTTGTGCATTGTTAAAAATGTTGTAGAAAGAAATTTGTACTAGTGTCAGTAAAACGCTAAGCAAGCTTATAAAAAATATCTTTGTTTTATTTGCATTGTTTACTAGTTGGCAATATATAATCATCCCAATTGCCACTGGCGTTAGAAAATACCAACAAGCGGTAATCCCAACCAGAGCGAAATAGCTTATAAACAACTTAAAAGCTGAAAAGCTATTCTCTCCTGTATAGACATCTAACAAAATAAGCAAAAATAGCAGCGATGCTATTTGAGGATAAAAACCGTACGTCATCAATGAGTAAAAGACATCAAAAAAGGGGTATAGCATTAGCAATGCAACAAACAGTAATACTTCATATTTAATCTTATGCCTCTCTTCCAAAAGGTTGAAGAATACCCTTAAAAAGTAAAAGATAAAAAGAGCAAAGAAGATCCCTGTCATACCGGTGAATATTGTAATTTGCTCTAACAAAGGGACTTTTTTTGTGCCTGCACTATCAGTTACATACCAAGCTACAACTGCTGAGGAATAATGCATTCCCTGTGGGTAAGACTGAAACTGTCGGATGTAAGAAGAGTATTCAGTTAAAGGTAGGAGATAGAGGTATTCATGCTGATCCATGATTGTGGAATATATCGCTAAATGAGCTTCAGCATCAGTATTATTCCCCCGAAACAACACTCTACCTTGATCTGAAAATGACTTTAGTACATAACAAAATCCGGAAATAAACAAAACTACCATTATGACTGAAAAAAGATCTTGCATATTCACTATCCCCGTGTGTTTACACTTCTCCTTTTTCCTTATTATTATGATCAAGCTTATGGCGTTGATAACAAAAGAGAAGTGTACTGGAAAAAGTTGATAATGCAGCAATGAGCTCAGATAACCAATTGCTATGACAGTCAAAAAAAACAGAATGAGTGAGAAAACTGCTTTTCTTAATAAAGTCCAACTAGAAGGACTGACAAATGTTAAAAGAATGAGGGTGAGAACTAGGTTGATAGACTCAACTTTTAAAATCGAAGATACAGCAAGTGTTCCGATTAAGACAAGACCTGTTAACAACATTTGAAATAATAGATTTATTTTTGAAGACATTAGTTCTTACTATTTATTATTTTTCTTAAAAACTTTTCCTCTATGATCAACTCTTCGAGCTATTGTAATCTTATACATAAAATAAGCTATTAACAAAACTGCTCTCCTGAAAACAGCTCTCTTGAATACATTTTTTTCTGTTCAATCATTTTTAGTACTCTGCACTAGAAACTCTGCTCCCCCCATCAAAAATTGCTCACATCCTTCCACCAATTCCCTACTCAGAGATAAAAAACCATGCTAGTATAAAGCAAATAACTATGGGAACCCGCTATGTCTTCATTGCCAGTGCCTCAGCGCGCCCGCAGGACTCCTGCATCTCCTATTCGTAAACTTGCACCTCTTGCACAGGCAGCGGCGGCGGCGGGAACCAAAGTGTATCACCTCAATATTGGGCAGCCGGATATCAAAAGTCCGAAGGAGTTTTTTGATGGACTGCAACAATTTCATGAATCGGTGATTGCTTATGAACCTTCTCAGGGAAGCCCGAGCCTTTGCGATGCTTGGTCGAGATATACTAACCGGACGCTGAAACTGAATACAAAACCTGAGCATTTTCAGATCACGATGGGTGGAAGCGAAGCCTTGCTGTTTGCCTTTATGGCGTGCTCTGATCCTGGGGATGAGGTGTTGATTTTTGACCCAACGTATTCGAATTATATTGGTTTTGCGGCGATGTCAGGGATTACGTTGATTCCCGTTCCAACCTCGATCGAGAATGAGTTTGCATTGCCTTCGAGAGAGGAAATTGAGCGGTATATCACGCCGAAAACTCGGGCGATTCTCTTCTGTAGTCCAAATAATCCTACAGGGACAATTTATACACATAAAGAGCAGCAGCGACTCATAGATATCAGTAAGGATCGCAATCTGTATTTGATTGCTGATGAAACGTACCGAGAGTTTATTTACGATGGCTCTGAGCCGTTTTCTATTTTTCATCTTGATCAGGCTTGTGAAAATATCATTGTCGTTGACAGTATGTCGAAGCGGTTTAGTCTGACTGGTTCCCGCATTGGGTGTTTAATCACTTGTAACGAGGAAATTTTAAAAACCTGTCTGCATTTTGCGCAGGCTAGGCTTTCTTGTCCGACGCTTGAGCAGTATGCGACGGCGTATATGCTTGATCATATCAGTGATGATTTTGTGAAGGCGATTCAGGTGGAGTATCGTCATCGACGAGATACTCTGCACCACGCGCTTTCTGCGCTTCCTGGGGTGACTTCGTTTAAACCCCATGGGGCATTTTATACTTTGGCAAAATTGCCAGTGGAAAATGCTGAAGAGTTTGCGAGGTTTATGTTGTCGGAGTTTTCTTTTGCTGGTGCTACTACGTTTGTGGCTCCCGGGGCTGGGTTTTATTGCACAGAAGGTCGTGGTAAGGATGAGGTGCGTATTGCGTATGTGTTGCAAGCTGAGGATATTGAGAAGGCTGTGGAGTTGTTGGGGTTGGGGTTGGAAGCGTTTTTGAAGAGGTAGGGTTTGCTGGTCTTTTTCTTTTTATTGCCTGAGCGGAGTCTTCGTAGTCGAAGGCTCCACAAACGCATTGCCCCTCGACTTCGGGGACTTCGCTTGGGGAAGAACTGCACTTTTTTCCTGCCTGAGCGGAGTCCACGTAGTCGAAGGCTCCACTTCCTCCTTGCCCCTCGACTGCGGGGACTTCGCTCGGGGAAGAACTGCACTTTTTTCCTGCCTGAGCGGAGTCCACGTAGTCGAAGGCTCCACTTCCTCCTTGCCCCTCGACTTCGAAGACTTCGCTCGGGGAAGAAAAACTACCATTTACTCCATTCACCTTTGATCAGTTTTTCTTTTTTTATTCTGCTCCATTTTTTTATCTGTAACTCTCGATTTTTTGCTTCTTGAAAGCTTTCGTATTCTTCTGCATAGACCAACCGAACAACTTTCTTTCTTCCAGTGTATTTGCTTCCAAATCCTGAAATATGCTGCTCCCAACGTTTATCAAGCCTCCATGTCATCTCTGTGTAATAGCTACCATCTGCACATTCGATGATGTAAACGAACCATTTCCATTGCATATAGGTTTTCCCAATTTCTTGCCTGAGCGGAGTCTTCGTAGTCGAAGGCTCCACACCGCATTGCCCCTCGACTGCGGGGACTTCGCTCGGGGAAGAATACCACTCTTTTCTTGCCTGAGCGGAGTCTTCGTAGTCGAAGGC
>Ga0194060_10002322_pt1 | contig 13580 bp, 12 predicted proteins | sample SepL225m_MetaG_FD_163427 | JGI IMG/M metagenome (GOLD analysis project Ga0194060, IMG submission 163427) | Anoxic zone freshwater microbial communities from boreal shield lake in IISD Experimental Lakes Area, Ontario, Canada - Sep2016-L222-5m | ecosystem: Environmental > Aquatic > Freshwater >... | reverse complement strand
AATAAATGGGCGACACAGCCTCTTGAAGCCAAAATTACATCGATTAGGGGATTGGTGCATGGAGGCGAGATTTGCCCTGCCGTCGAGGTGTTTTTAAAACGAGGGTTTGTTCAGAAAGCCCTAAATAAACAATCCATACTCTTGTTTTTCCTCACCCCTTGTCAACCGTACGATTACGTTGTCTCCAAAAAACTTCGTTTGAACAGATATCAATGCAATTTGCTACAACCACCGCTCACACCGCCACCTTCCGATACCGGTTCACCGCCAGCGTCACCATCACCACGGCATAGCCAACAAGCCAGAGCAACTGCTCCCGGATCTCCATCACCCCTGACCCTTTCAGCATGACGCGCCGCATGATGTCGACGAAGTGGCGGACGGGGTTAAGCAGGGTCATGGTTTGTGCCCAGTGAGGCATGCTTTCAATGGCGGTGAAGAGGCCGCTCATCAGGGTGAAAATGACCATAAAGAACCATGCCACAAACATAGCCTGCTGCTGGGTTTCGGTGATGGTGGAGATAAAGAGCCCCATGCCGAGCACGACAAGCATGAAAATCGCTGAAACAAGATAGATCAGCCAGTAGCTGCCGAGCATCGGAACGTTAAAGATGAGTCGGGCAATCAGGAGACCGATGCTCATTTCGGCCACTCCGATAATCCAAAATGGCACGAGTTTGCCCGTGATGAACTGGTAGCGCTTGATTGGGGTGACGTTGATCTGGTCGATAGTGCCTATCTCCCGCTCCCGCACCACGTTCATGCCGGAGAGAAAGAGGCCAATAAGGGTAATGAGAATGACGAGGATTCCCGGCACCATATAGTGAGTGTACTCCAGTTCGGGATTGTACCACCCTGAAGAGATGATGCCGATCTCAGGTGGCGCCTGAACGGTGGCGTTAACTCCTGATTTCTTAAGCTCTTCGCGATTAAAGGTTCCAATAATCTCACTGGAATAGGCCTGGATAACGCCCGCTGAAAAGCCATCTTCGGCGTTGATCATCAATTGAACTTTGGCGTGACCGGTGGTGGTGAGGTCGCGCTCAAAGTCGTGCGGAATAACAAGCACAAGGTCGGCCTTCCTGCCAAGCAACTCCCCGATGCTCTCCCGATCAGAAAAGGAGGATCCTGTCAAGCGAAAATAGTCGGCGGCAGTGAATCGCTCAACCAGCTTTGCCGAAAGGGCTGAACGATCCCTGTCTTGCAGATGCATCGGCACCTGTTTGACGTCGAAGGTGGCTGCGTTGGAGAGAATCACCAGTTGAATAAAGGGCATAACAATGATGATCGGCAGCATCCCCCGGTTGCGGAATATCTGCAGGAACTCTTTCTGCACCAAAAACCATATCGTACGCATCGGCCTGCTCCCCTGTTTACCGCTCTTAAAGCCTTGTCTTGAATTTTTTGATACTTGCCGCCATCAGCACCGTCGCCATCACGGCAAGAACCAGTGTCTCTTTCCAGATATAACCGAAGCTTGTCCCCTTCAGCATAATCCCCCGGACAATAATCAGGTACCATTTTGCCGGAATAAGGTTGCTGATCATCCGCAGAGGCAGCGGCATGCTCGCCACGGGAAAGATAAAGCCCGAAAGCAGGATGGTCGGCAGCAGCAGTCCGGCAAGAGAGATCATCATGGCAACCTGCTGTGAGCTGGTAATGGTGGAGATGAAGATGCCGAGCGAAAGTGCCGTCACCATAAAGAGCAGCGACTCAAACATGAGCAGCATCACGCTTCCCCTGCAGGGCACGCCGAAGACAAACGAGGCGAGCGCCACCACCGTCACCACGTTGACGAAGGAGAGCAGGAAATAGGGAACCACCTTGCCGATAATGATCTCCACCGGCCTGAGCGATGATACCAGCAACACCTCCATGGTGCCGTTCTCTTTCTCCCGCGTAATGCTGATGGAGGTCATCAGCGCTGAAACCAGCATAAGAATAAGAGCCATCAGACCCGGCACAAAGAGGTTGACACTTTTCAGCTCAGGGTTGAACATCATAAGCGGCACAGCCTCAACGCCCACCTCTGCCGTTTTGAATGCCGTGTTCCGGTAGTCCTGCAACACCGAACCGGTATATCCGGTGATAATTTTCGAGATGTTGGGGTTCGATCCGTCAGTCAACACCTGGACATTCGCCCTCCCCTCCCGTATCATGCGCGATGCAAAACCCGGTTCGAAAACAATCGCTTCGGCAATGCCCCCCTCCGCAAAAGCATGCTCAATCTCTTTGGTGGAATGCAGCTCCTTCGTCATCACAAAGTAGCCAGAGGAGGCTAATTTGTCGGTAATCTGTCGGGTAACAGCATCATGCGACTGGTCGTATATCCCGAGATTGACCTCCTGAATCTCGTTGCGAATGGCAAAACCAAAAAGGAGCAACTGGATGAGCGGCATCCCGAAGAGAATGGCCGCAGTTCTGCGGTCACGGAAAATATGATAAAACTCCTTGAGCAGAAAGCCTTTGAAACTGTGCATTCCGTTTACTCCGTTCTATGTGGTCTGGCAAGCTGTATAAACACCTCGTTCATGCTCTCCACCCCGAAATGCCGCTTCATCGCCTCCGGACGGTCAAGCACTGCCACTTTACCGTCCACCATGATGCAGAGGCGGTTACAATATTCAGCCTCATCCATATAGTGGGTTGTGACAAAGATGGTCAAGCCCCGTCCTGATGCCTCATAGATCATGTCCCAGAAGCGCCGCCTTGTCACCGGATCGACACCACCGGTTGGCTCGTCAAGAAAGACGATCTTGGGCTCGTGCAGGATGGCGACGGAAAAGGCGAGCTTCTGTTTCCAGCCGAGGGGAAGGGAGGCAAGCCTGGTATCAGCAACCGCCACCAGTTTGAGCGTTTCAAGCAGTTGTCGGCTCTTCTCCTTGATGGCCTGATCGGTGAGGCCGTAGATACCGGCAAAAAACCGGATGTTCTCGCGCACCGTCAGGTCGTCGTAGAGGGAAAAGCGCTGGCTCATGTAGCCGATATTCCGTTTCACACCCTCTGCACCGGTGTAGAGGTCGAACCCTGCAACTGTGGCCTTGCCGGACGTGGGGGCAAGAAGGCCGGTCAGCATCCTGATGGCGGTGGTCTTGCCTGCCCCGTTGGCTCCGAGAAAGCCGAAAATCTCTCCGCCGGAGATGGTGAGTGAGAGCGCATCAACCGCCACGAAATCGCCAAACCGTTTGGTCAGTTTGTCGGTATGAATCACTGGCTCACTCATAGGGCACACTTTTCAGGTCAAGAGTGAGGTCAAGGCTCAAAAGAATCTCCAGTTCACACATGGTCGCTCCCCTGTTTCTCCTCCATGAGCGCGATAAAGGTATCTTCAATGCCGGGTTGAATCACCGACACCGAGACCTCCGTAAACCCGTCAGCCTGAAGAGCAGCAAGCAGCTCATCGGCCCTGACGGAGGGACGATTGTCGGTATAGTGCAGGGCGCTGCCGAAGGCATAAACGGAAGCAGCATGAGAAGAGGCTCGCAAGGCACAGAGCAACCGCCATGTTTCTCTGGCTCGAATGGCAAAGAGCGGTTTGCGAAAGAGAGTGGTAATGCCCGTCGGGGTATCGAGGGCAAGCATCCTCCCCTCCTGCATGAAGGCAATCCGGTCGCAGAGCACCGCTTCATCCATGTAGGGGGTTGAGACGAGAATGGTCATCCCCTGCTCCCTGAGGCGACCGAGCATCTGCCAGAACTCCTTGCGTGATACGGCATCGACACCGGTTGTCGGTTCATCAAGAAAGAGCACTTCGGGCCGATGCACCAGTGCGCAGGAGAGGGCGAGCTTCTGCTTCATCCCGCCCGACAGCTTGCCTGCCCGTCTCGTTTTGAAGGGCTCAAGCTGGCTGTAGATATCGCGGATCAGCTCATAATTTTTTTCGACTGTCGTGCCAAAAACCGAGGCAAAAAAGCGGAGATTCTCTTCGACGCTCAGATCGGGATAGAGGGAAAATTTGCCCGGCATGTAGCCTATGCGCTGGCGAATATCGCGGTAGGAGCGCACCACATCCAGTCCGAGAACCTCTGCCTTCCCCTCATCGGGAAGCAGCAGGGTTGCGAGAATTCGGAAAAGGGTGGTCTTCCCTGCCCCGTCAGCACCGATAAAGCCGAACAGCTCCCCTTCGCCAACAGAAATGGTCACCTCCTGAAGCGCATGAACTTCGCCAAAGCGCTTGCCAACACCGGCGATCAGCACTGCCTCCTTCATGAGCCAGGTTTTGCGGGCAACCTCATCTCTCCGGGCATCCCGATTTTAAGGCGGCCATCCTGATTGTTGACCTGAATTTTCACGGCGTAAACCATGCTCACCCGATCTTCCCTTGTCTGGATAATTTTCGGGGTAAACTCAGCCTTTGCCGAGATCCAGGTGATTCTGCCTTTCCGGCTCTTGCTGCCATCAATCAGCACCTCAACCTCTTCGCCAATCTTCACCTGCGGCACCTGCGCACCACTCAGGTAGACTCTCAAAAACATGGTCTGCAGGTTGGCAATCTTGTAGAGCGGTTTACCGTAAGAGGTCAGCTCACCCCTCTCAGCATACCTGGTCAAGACAACGCCTTCAACCGGGTTGCGGACAACGCTCTTTTTGATCTGATCGTTGAGCTGCGCTATGCGGGCCTCCTTGGCGCTGACCTCCCCCGCAATACCGGGATTTTCAGTTTCGAGAGAGCCAATCTGCTTGTCGATAACGCTGAGCCGGTTCTCTATATCCTCAAGCTGTTTTGAGGGAACCGCCCCCTCCTTCACCAGCCTCCGATAGCGGTCCAGGTCGCGCTTGAGGTTTCGCCGCTCTTCAAGCAGCACCCCAATTCGGGCTCCAAGGCTTGGCCGCTTTGCCATAAGCGACTCACGCTCCGACTGAAGCTGGGTACGACTAAAGTGCAGTTGCGTGGTATCAACAACGGCAACAACACTGCCTGACGCCATTTGTCTCCCCTCTTCAACCTCCAGCAGCTCCAGCTTGCCGTTCGCTTCGGAGGAAACAATAATCTCCGTTGCCTCAAAATTACCATAGCCGTCAGACTTGTCGCTCTTCTGGCAAGCTGCCAGGGTGAGGAGGCAGAGGCAAAAGAGGAGTTGAACTGTTCCCGAACATTGGCGCATGAGGAGACTCCGCAGATAGTTTCAATTAGACGAGAAGTATAAGGAGTTTGAGCTGCACTCATCAATATTTTCTCGGAATATACAGAAGATCGTAAGAGAATGCCATCCCACCGAGCTTCTCATATAACGAACAAAGCCCGCTCGGCGCAGGCTTTGTTGTCAGGATATGGAGGCGAAGAGCGGACTCGAACCGCTGTACAAGGTTTTGCAGACCTCTGCCTAACCACTCGGCCACTTCGCCATTTCTGGAATGCCAAGGTACAATAAAAACTCTTTCTTTACAAATAGCCCAAGCTCATTTATCCACCTTATGAAAGAGAGTATTGTCACTTGAACTCACGGTAACACCGGGCAAACAACTCTATAAAAAGTCATCTACCCGGATTACACATCAACAACTTATCAAGAAGTGCCCTTTACCCAATCTTTTGCGAACCTGTAATAATCGTATTGACAAGCTTCTCAATAGTCGCATCATCCATCAGCACCGGAATATTCAGGCAGATACTGCTACGCAGCATAATGCCGGTTTTTGGCCAGAGTGCCTCAAGATCGGCATCACGATAACGGTCGTATTCGCCAAGCAGATGGCCCCAAACGCCGGCAAAATGCCAGTCGAGAGCTTCGGGAAGTATCTTCGTGCCAAAACCATGCTCCGTCAGATGGGCTTCAAACTGCAACGCAGCATCACGATCCCTCACCCTGAAAATAAGGGTATCGCCCTGGGCACCAGCCTCATCACTGAATGGCCTGAGGATAATGTTGTCGAGATGACGGATTGCATCCTTGATTTTTTTCTTGTTCTCTCTTGATTTCGAAAGAATCGTCTCAATTTTCGCAAGCTGGGCAAGACCGATTGCTGCTGTCACTTCGCTGAGGCGCATGTTCAACCCCTTGGCCCTTCTTGGATCTTTGCCTCTTGGCAGACCGGGGATGTGCCTATGGCCATGATCGGAGAACTCGGCTGCACGATCGTAAATCTCCTTGTCGTTGGTAACAATAATGCCACCTTCACCAGTATGGAGCGTCTTGCCAGCATCAAATGAGAAGGAGGCAACACTGCCAAACGTGCCGAGCTTCTGCCCCTTGTAGGTGGCTCCAAGCGCCTGTGCGGCATCCTCAATCAGTATCAGACCATACTTTTTGCAGAGCGCGGAAAGCTCAGCCATTTGAGGAGGTGCCCACATTGGAATGACCACAACCGCTTTTGTGGCTGGAGTAATGGCCTTCTCAACCTCCAGGGGATCAAGATGGTAAGTTTCATCCAGCTCGACCGGAACAGGGACTGCCCCCAAAGCGCTGATAGCCTCTATCGGTGCTATAAACGTCCACGCTGTGGTAATAACCTCGTCACCTGGCCCAATCCCCGCTCCTGCAAGTGCGCAATGAATTGCTGCCGTACCCGAGGAGACTGCATGGGCATACTTCACACCCATCCATGCTGCAAATTTCTCTTCAAACTCTCTTGCCTTGTAGTTGCCGCCGCCATAACGGTACAAGTTGACCTTTTCACGGCTGAAAAGCTCCTGAATTTCAGCCAGCTCCTCCCGCCCTATGAGTTCCGCTCCCGCCATAATATATGTCCTGTTCGTTTAGGTTAATTGAAAAACAACTTCCAGCGCCGACGCTTCGGTAAATTCAACCGGATTGCCGGAAAATGAGCCCTTCAGTGCTTCCGAAGCATTATGAGCAAATTCAGCAGCATTCCCCTGCCCATAACCATAGGGGACAAGGTTTGGAATCTGCAATTGCTGATACAGTCCATCCATCTGTTCAAGCAACTCTTCAGTAGCCTCTTTTGGTGACGGAGTCGAGTGCATGGGGTTGAGGATAGCATATTTTTCGTAGCCATGAAGATGGTTGTAGCGCATCACCTCTTTAAGAAAAATAGCACCAGCAAGACCATGTGGAACACGATGCTTGACACCAAGATAGTAGGCAAAGCCGTTGGTCGGGCCATCACCGGAGTTCATGAGTGCCGCTGTGCCGCAAACACTGCCAATGGCGAGGTCGAGCCGCGACTCTGCCCTGTCGAGCTGATTCTGCTGCAAGGCATAAAAGGTGCGCTGGAACCCTTCAACTGAAAAAATCCTGCTCAACGCGGTATGCTTGATGGATCCAAAACTGTCTACACAATGCACAAGGCTGTCCATCGCTGAGGCAATCACACTCTCAATCGGAGCCGTCATGGAGAGCTGTGGGTCAATGACAGCTTTTTTTGGAAAATTCTTGCGGCTGTTGATCCCAAGCTTGCGTCCCTCGGCTTCATCGATAAACACAGCATTATAGCTGACCTCTGCGCCACTGCCCAGCAACGTCGGCACCGTGACAAGTGGCAGCGGATCATTCACCCCTGAAGGAAAACCCTTGAGCGAAAGAGCTGGAACATTGTTGGTCATAAGCAGGGCAACTCCCTTGCCAAGATCGAGCGTACTGCCTCCGCCTATGGCAACGATCACGTCCGGCTTGTTGCCCCTGAAAAATTCAGCGACATTTTCGAGATGAGCGTACGTTGGCTCCCCGGCAAATTCATTGCAATAGAGTACCGCATTGGTATATCCCGAGGTGAGGCTCTTCAGAACATCCTGGAAATAGTGGCTGCCAGCAACATTGGCATCATAAATAATACCCGGCTTCTGCACCGACATCTGTGCCAGATGCTCATTCAGCTTCAGCGCTTCGTTAACCCCGATAACAAGATCGGTGGACAAAAAGAAATTCATAAGAGAGGTAATCTAAAGGTTCGGTTAATCTTCATCCTGCTCTATCAGGTTTTTTTTAAAAAGGTAATACTCAATTAAATCTATCTCTTCGACAGTATCAATCTCCCAGGTCTGCCAAAACTCCATTTCATAGACGGAGAGCTTTTCACCAATCCTGTTGTCGAAAGTGGCAAGAGTTTCGGGCGTAAAAATATAGATTGAACCGTTTTCGATGAACTGCGTTGGCCGATCCTGACGCATTCCCCGATTGTGGTAATCAAAGTTGACACTTGCCCACTTTCCTTCCCGCGATTCCCATAAGGTCAGATCATCAGCTTTCGTCACCGAGATCAACGAATCTGCACCTTCACGACGAAAAACCTCCACCGCCGCATCAATGTCACCAGGTTTTCGCAACGGTGAGGTTGCCTGCAAAAAGACAACCGTGCTGACCGCCATCTCGTACTCCAGTTCGATAACTTCAAGCGCATGGCTAATGGCTGATTCCGAGCTTGCCTTGTCCCCGGAAAATTTCGCTGGACGTTCGATCACCTCAGCTCCGTACTCCTTGGCAATACCAGAAATAATAAAGCTGTCTGTTGAGACAAACACCTTGTCAATTGAGGTCGAGGCAAGTGCCTGCTGAATCGTCCAGGCAAGCAGGGGCTTTCCTGCGACAGGAAAGATATTCTTCTTTTTTAGCCCCTTTGACCCGCCTCTGGCAGGAATAATTGCTACAGTATACATTTATAATCAGTTACATTTTGATTCAGCCATCAACCACCTCTCGGCAAACATCAGCAATCATTTTTGCCGCTGAATTATTCTGGAGAGGTGTCAGTGACTTTAATACATCATGATCCAGTCCACAATGCACCTCTTTGTTCAGCGCAGAACCTACAAAAATTGTCGAAGAAAACTGTGCAATCAACATACGTGAGTTGGCAATCATCTCCTCAGTTCTTCCCTCACTAAAGACAAGGCTGTCAGGAGCATAGCGCTGTATCTCTTTTATTGCCCTTTTGGCATTTTCATTGGGATGAAGCTTAAAAATCAGTTGATGATTCTCCGCCATTGCCAGGTACCTTTCAATATTTTTCCTCCGATTTTCGTAAATAAAAGTTTCTCGATTATCAGAGGTACAGACAAGCACATAATCACGATGTTTGAAATTGTTCAAAAGGTACTGCGCGCAGTTGTCGAAATTTGGAATACTGGTTACCTCTATCTTGGCAGGATTGACACCTTTTCGAATAAAAAGATCGCGATACCCTTCACTGGCGACGCAAAATTTATTGTAGGCATCGGATAATCCGGTCATTGCCGTGCCTGCAATCCATCGTGGCATCCATGAAAAATTTCTGGCAAGGTGGTAAAGTCCCGTTTCGGGCTCCGTCATTCCCTCCTGAACCAGAACAATTTTTTTACTCCGAATATGTTTTGGAACAATCAGGTCGGTACAGGTCACGACAAGATCATAATCATGAGCTAAACCGCCAATATCAAGCTGAAGGTGGTGAGAACGAAGGTAATCTATACTCCGCTCAGAGCGCTTGCGCCCCATAATGGTAAACTCAAGCATCCCCAGATCACTGGCGGTACCAAGAAGACCATCGCTGAAAAACGGTGAAAAATAGCGATCATACTCTTCCAGCCACCCCGAAATCTGGTGCATCTGGGTGGTCTGATTCATTGAGCCACAGATAAATAAGATTTTTTTCTTCATGATTCCTGGGGGCTCACATCGTCAGCATCATGCAGATGAACCCCTGAAAAAAACATCACGCCGTACCCTGTGGCATACCAGAACACCTCTTTTAACCGTCTTAACAGCACAAATGCCCCGCCGTAGGCAAGAACATCAGGCATACCAAGCGCCTGAAAAAAGGCCAGATAACCAAGATCCTGCACACCAAGTCCTGAGGGGATGAAAAAAAAGAGCGTACGAAGCATGGTAAGGGCTATATCAATGGTAAGAACATCCACAAAAGTGATATTGATACCAAGAAGTCTCAATATCGTATAGCTCTCAATCGCAAGCGTTGACCAGGCAAGAAGATAGATGACCATGACCGGTAGAAGCCTTCTGATTGAAGAGCCACGGTAACTTCTCAGCTCCTCATCAGTATCAAGAAAACCAGATTCCTTTACAAGCAGCCAGCTTTTTACTCTCCTGAATGGAACAAGCATCAGTATCCGGTGCACATTCTGCGCCGCTTTTCCGTCAAGCAGCAGAAGAAGAAGAAAAAGAAAAAGTATGAATACAACAGCCCCTGCTGCAATCATAATGTAGCCAAGTCCTTGAAACCCAAGCATTTTGAAGGAAACCGACTGCAGAAGCGAAAAACCGGCTATGGAGCCAATAATAGTATAAAGTCCCTGAGCCAAACCAAGCATGAGCTTGCGTACAGCAACGCTTGCAACGGCTGAAGGTACAGGAATTCCAATAAACCGGTTGCAGAGATAAGGACGCAAGGGCTCCCCAACAGCCACCCCGGCCGGGAGTGTCATGGAAACCGTCTCACCAATAACCTGTATTTTCAAAATCCTGAAAAAAGGTATTGCAGCGATGCTCCGGGGGAAAACCCGAATCCACGCAAAAGCTTCCAGAAGATGCAGTGCAAGAAAAGGAAGAAGAATAACTATCGATGAAACACCAATCGAAGAGATCAGTTCAGCCGAGCGGCGGAGGTCAAGCTGGTTAAAAAGCCAGGCAATCAGGATAATACCAAGCACAAGACCGGCATAACCACCCCACGAAAGACTTTTTTTTTTCGTCATTTGTCTAAATAATCAGGGGAAAAGAGTAATAAAATCTTCACAGCACCGAAACTCATGTATTCGGGCACCTCTTATTGGAAAAATTCAGTTCCGCAATGTAAAAAATTTCCCCAGTTATTACCGCCATCAAAAAAGCAAATCGAAAGTGAATGGTGCTTCTTTTAACTTATTTGAAAAAAACACGAGAGGTACAGTTGGAGGTTTGAGCCAAGCCTCTTTTCGTGGAAGTTTGGTTGGTACAAGAATAGCCCTGTAGATAAAGAGGTGTCTGAGGGAGAAAAGCTGACTCCCTCTGATGTTGTTAACGAAGAGGGAGTGCCATAGGCTCCTCTTTAATGACATTTGGAGAGCCAACAGCTCCTGTGTAGAAAACTACAAGAGTTGTTGGCACATTGCCGGAATTATACCCGTTATGGAGAGTATTCATCACTTCAAGAATGGCCTCCCCTTTCCTGAAAACGTACTTTTTCCCATCCTTGAGCTCAACATTCAGGACACCTTCAAGAACATAGGCATAAACGGGAACAGGGTGCTTGTGCCAACCCGTAGCATTTCCTGGTGCAAAGCGCACAAGAAGAGCAGTTACCTCGGGATTCTGTGTATCGAGATAGGTCAACGGCTGCCCACTGGCTGATGTCGTTGACGTAATCAATTTCGTCACTTCAACATTTTTGTACTCTTCAGCATACACCGATGTGCTCAGGAGTAATGCCGCAACAAACGCAATAATACTTTTTTTTATCTTCACGAAATGCTCCTTTTTGGTAGTGTTATAGAAAAGCCTGCGCCGCCTGATTTCATTCAACAGACAACATAAAACTTGTTATTGGCAGGCATCCCGTAGCGTCAGGAATTGTTAACTCATCCAAAGTGATATGGTATAAAGCAGAAAAAAGAACACTTAATGTTCAAAACGGAAAGATATTCGCTGCTCTCCCTTGTCTGTATCCACCTGAACCCTGCTGGCATACTGCTTGATAAGAGAACCGGAGAGTCTCATCAATGCATGTTCATCATCAAGAATCTCATCCGGTGATGGAGTAACACCGGAGAACGTATATGTTTTCCCGGTGTAGGATACAATAATATCAAGATAATACTCATCAAAACTACTTTTGACATTAATCACACCCTCAGATAACTTCATACTTATCATGACCTCCAACAGCTCGGTGAGAGCATTCTGCGCATGTTGTATGACTTGTCGTCGAGCGCCCCATCCGGCACCTCGTCGCTCAATAAAAGTGATAACCTCCCCAACACTTGTCAGTTGAGGTTCGACACGCAACAAGGCGCTCTGGGTAATACCGATTCGAAACAGCAGGTTAAGCAGTATTGCACAAAGTGAGGCCAGTGCAAATGGTGAACCAAGAATACTGTAAAGAGATGGGGGCAACTGTTTGAGATGCTCTGTTAATTGAATTGAGGCCAGACCAACAATAATGGAACAGCCAATCATGAAAATTCGCCGAATATCAAGCATTCTGGAAACAATCAATTCCATTCCTGACGTGATAAGAAAAGCCGCCGCATAAAGAAGAACCGCACCAATCACCGGCTCAGGTATGTGTGAAAGCAATTTTGCAATCGGAGGGATAAAGGCTGCCAGAAAAAGAAGCAACGCCGTCAATTGACCAATACGGCGGGATGTTGCGCCGGTCGCAGCAGAAAGAGCAAGATGTGCAGATGAGATACAGGTGCCCAGAGAGCCAAAAAGAGCGGCAAAAACGGTGCTGAAACCATCTGCCAGCACCCCTGAGCTAACATTTTTCATGTCAGGGCGGACCCACTCATGCTGATTGACCTTCTGGCAGGTGATAACGCAGGCGACACTATCCAAAGAAGAGACCAGCGCTGTCAGCAAAAAAGGGGGCAGCAAGGCCAACCGGAAGCTCCAGTCTGGATTTGGGAGTATTGGCAAAGCCACCCAGCCACGCTCAAGAACACCACTGAGAGTATGAAGATCAAGTAAACCAAAACAAAATGCGGCACCATATCCGCAACATAAACCGATAACGGCTGAAAAAAGGCGAAGATTGCCCTTGGGCCAGATGCTCAACGCAACCATCAGGGCAAGAGTAACAAACGCCACTGCAAAAGCAGGAAGGCTTAACGAAGAGGAGTCATGAACAGCAAAAATCCTTGGCAGAGCCGGTGCCACCATAGAGATACCAAGCATCACAACTCCGACCCCACACACCTCTGCCGGAAAAAGAGGGCGCAAATATTTGAGAAGCCGGGCAAAGCAGACACTGAACACTCCACCAAAAAGAGTCATGCCAAAAACAAGCCCCAGCCCGCCTGCGTGGGCCGCTTGAAGAGAGACTGGCAAATAGATTGGACTTGAAATTTGAATTGCCAGAAAACCACTTCCAATACCTTTGCGACCAAAAGACTGAAGAAATGTTCCAAAAGCCATGGCAAGGATGGAGGCGGTGACTATTTGTTCAGCATCATTTTCACTACCATGGGCTTCGGCAATAAGCATAAGTGGATAAACGATAAACACCAGAGCAAGAACAGCTTGCTGAACGGCTAATAACAACGCAGTACGTAAAGGCGGAACATCCTCTACCCCATAAATAATATTGGCAGGTTTCTGATTCATCTCAAAGTTTCGACTGAAAGTCCGAGAAAGTCCTCCTCAGTCATTTTGATCACTAAAAAGCTTGGGGAGTAATGTTGATTCTGTATTTCATGCGTTGATCAACATTTTTTCTTTTGAATTTAGGATCAGTTACCCGCTCAACATACTCCAGAGAGAGCAGCAAAACCCAGGAGATCAAAAAGCATTTTTAAAGGCAATAAAAATTGACACTCCACTTTTACATTCCGGAACAACGTTAAAAATCATCAAAAATGTCAGTATACTCAGTAATATACAGCAATTCCCGATTTAAAAATGTTAAATAGAAATATATCAATTAAGCCCAGCTATCAATTTTATGGCATATAGATTTCCGTTACCACAAAAAAGCGGTTATTCGGAGAG
>Ga0194060_10002321_pt1 | contig 13584 bp, 10 predicted proteins | sample SepL225m_MetaG_FD_163427 | JGI IMG/M metagenome (GOLD analysis project Ga0194060, IMG submission 163427) | Anoxic zone freshwater microbial communities from boreal shield lake in IISD Experimental Lakes Area, Ontario, Canada - Sep2016-L222-5m | ecosystem: Environmental > Aquatic > Freshwater >... | reverse complement strand
CATCATGGCGAAAAGTCCGACCAGCCTCCAGAACTTTCGCTCCCTCATCCAAAAGGGCTTTGGCGCTCTCCACGCTCGGACCTTTGGCAAACTTCTGGATTGCCTGCAAGGTAAACGCCTGTGTTGCCTGGACGGCGGCCTGCGCCTGCTTGGGAATCGCGGACTCACCCGAGCGAGCCAATGCCTCAAACTGCTCACCAACACCCTGTGTTCTGCCATCAAGCAAATCCACCAGCATAGGAAGGGAGGCGAGTTGCGCGGCCTGATCGGGCGATTGCCCCAACCATGCGCCCGCAACCGCACGCAAACGACTCGCAGACTCCAGCCAGGGAATGGCTTGCTCAGTCATCACCGTTTCCAGGAAATGGGTCTCGGCAATGGGGTCGAGCACCAAACCCGACATCTCGCCAACTATCAGCGCCAACTTGCGCAGCGCATCCACCGCTTTGGTGTGCTTGGCAAACCCATCGGAGTCCTTGAGATCCAGATTCGGTCCAATCGCGTCGAGTTGCGGTTTGACCTGGGCCCAGTGCTTGCCAAGATCGAGTTCGCCGTGCTCCTTGATCCAGAGTTCCAGCGCTGTCTGCGCCTTGCCGAGCTGTAGTTTGTTCTGTGCGCGTTCCTGGTCGAATTCAGGCTTGGAAGTCAGCAGCAGCAAAACCCGCTGGTGCTGAACTTCAGTCGCCAGCTCCGTGACCATGGCGGTACCCTGGACCCCAACGCTCTCGCGGAGCGCCGTCGTGTAGTCGCTCACCAACGATGCCACCTGAACATAGCTCACGACCACCAACGGCACCAGGGCCAGCACGCCCAACGTCGCCAGCTTGAAGGACATCTGGAGCCGCTGCATCAATGCAACACCGGGCTTTAACCATGTCGGTGTTTGAACATTCTTTGAATCTGAGTGCATGGTGTTCTTGCATCGCTTAAGGTTGACTCAATGGGCGGAAGCGCTCGCAAATCTTACTGCCTTTGCAGCAAGGTGCCAATCCTGAGTGTCCCTATAGGAGACAGCCTCCGAAGATTTCAGCCACCGACGACACGCACCAATTCAGCCTGCAATTGATCCATATCAATGGGCTTTCCGACAAAACCGTCAGCTCCCGCCAGTTTGAATCGCGCCCGGTCTCCAGGCTCCACATGCGCGGTTGCCATGATGATCGGCAAATGCGCGCCCGAGGATTGCTCTTGCAGTCGAATCGCCGCCAAAGCCTCCAGACCGTCGAGATTAGGCATCATGACATCCATCAACACCACATCAAACTTCAATTGAGCGAGGCATTTCAAGGCCTTCTCACCGTCGCCAACGACGACTCCGGTGTGACCCAGTGCGGTCAGCAAACCAATAACCAGGCGCTGATTGATGGTGTTGTCTTCGGCCACAAGTACCTTGAAGGCGCGCATAGCTTTACGATTCCCGTGCCAAACGAAGTTTCAATCAGAACGTGGTTTCCACGCTATTGCGCATGGCGGTCTGGGCCACCGCATTCAAGGCACCTTCGACCACAGGCTGTCCGGAAACCAGTCGCAGGTTACCTGCCGCAATCATCTTGTCACGGGAGCGCCGTGTCATCGATTGCGAGGTCCCATAGGCGCTGGTGAACAAAAAGAGTGTTCCGTGGGGGCTTGCCCAGGTCAACTGCGTTCGCACCCACTGGCCATTGACCAGCATCTCCGCCCAGGAGCCCAGCGGCAGATTTCCGAAGGATGGTGCCACCCCAGACGCTGCGTCGCGTTCGCCGCTGGCCACGGCCGAATCGGTCGGGTACGCCACTGCACCATCCTGCGACGTTGGCGCGGTGCTTTCAGCAGGTCCATCGGGAAGCTCCATGAAATTCGAAACTTCTGCCTCTTCCGGAGCCACCCAGGGGTCGCCTGTCTCCACCAGTCGCACCTGCGCACTGGTGCGCGGTGCGGGGGCAGGAATCGGCGCTGCTTCGGCGGGCTTTTGCGCGGCGCGAAATGCCTTCTGGTGCAAACCCATCAACGCTTCCAGAAATGCGCTGGTCTTGGTGGCTGGATAGTGAATGCTGTCCAACCCTTCACGCAAAGTAGTTAGCAGCAGAGGAACCAAGCGCGTGAGTTTGCTGTATTTTTTGTGCGTAAGCGTAGGATGGGTGCTCCACAGCAACGCAGAAATCAGCGCCTGGTACTTGTCGGCCTGGGCGCTATCCGGGCCGCCCGTCAAGCGGGCCTGAGCAACCACCTGGGACCAGGGTCCGCAAAGAAAATTGACGACCACTTCGGCAACCAGTGCTGCGTCAGGATGGGAGTCGATTTCCCGGGCAATCTTCTCCGCCAGCAAATTGCGTTCCTCAGCGTGTAGCAGAACTTCCACCGCACCTTTGCGCTGGCGTTCCCCCTCCCGCTCCACCCGCAGCCACTGCTCTCGAAGCACCATCAAGGCACGCTCGAAAGGTTCGGCATTGTCAATGCTGGCGACCAACAAGGGCGCTACGCCCTGTTCCACGCCATGCATGAAGCCGCCAAATCCCGGTGCGTTCTCCATGGCAAATGCCAGGCTCCGTTCCGTAATCTCGCGAATCAGTACGCGCGCAGGATGTTGTTTGTTGGTAAACAGTCGCTGATCCACCAGCGCCAGACGCAACAAGGGTGCCTCCAGCTTGCGAACCAACCCCTGCACAGACTCCAGAAGACGGATATCCCGCGCGATGTTGTCCACCATCAAAGTTACAACCTCCAGGCTCAGCGCCTGGGATACACCGCCTGCCTGACCCCGCAACGAACTGCGCAGGGCCTCGATCGAGTTGTCGTTTGCACGGATCGAAGGCGCGGATGCAGCACGGCGCGATTGCAACCTTTGCACCATGTGGTCCACCTGGCGCATTTCGTTCAACGCCTCCAACGCCGCAGGAACCGTCGCATCGAAATCGGTAACAGGTGGTTCCTCCTCGCTCTTGTCACCTTCAAACTCGCGTGCAAATCGTTGCGAAAAAATCTCTAACGAACTCTTTCCAGCATGCGCATCCAACTCACCCGTCAATAACTGGCGCAGCTTGTCCAGCGTCAACAACACCGAGTCCCTGCCCTTTATCGGCTCGGCCATGGGGCCGCCGCTGGCATGGTTGCGCGGTGGGTTCAACGTGGTGGGCCCCGGAGACCCCTGGACTGGAACCGGGGGTCCTTCAAGGCCTTGTGCAATGCCCCGGCCAATCCCTGAACCCAGGGGTGTTTGCAAAACCGCATAGCCCGCCGCAACGACGCCTTGCGAACGCAGCTTGGCCGACAATGCGACATACATCTGTCGCAACTCGATTCCCAGTGCGGAACTCATGGCACCCAGCCAATCGAGTTGCATCGACGCCGGCAGTTTCGTCTGTTCAACGACCTCTTTCAACGCTTGGATATAGACTTCGGGGCGCAAAGGATTGCGCTCCGGATGAACAGCACCCAACCCCAGAGCACTACAGATTAGGGTGTTGAACTCTGTCAGACTGGCTTCCACAACCAGCAGCGTCACTTGCTGGACGCGTGCCAGCGCAACGCTAGTGAGCACCTGCACCTCGTCCATCAGTTCGAGCTGGTCGAACTCCAGATTGGCACTCGACGGGACGGGCGCCTTGGGGGCAGACAAAGGCTTGGAAAACGCCTCCAGCAATATTTTTGGGAAGTGCCGGGTTAAAGTGGGCTCCCATCGTCGCAATTGATTGACGGATTGCTCCAGCGCGTCCCTCTCTCGCAGGTCGCGCGTAGCGGCTTGGCGGGTTTGCAGATTCAGTCGGGCCGACTCCACCAGCTTGCCCATCAGCATCCCGCCACCGGCCGTCGCAGCGTCAATCGTGGCCTGATAGATGGCCTGGTTTTGTACGGAGCTGTGGTGGGACTGAGCGGGCATGGCACCTGATCCTGAAGAAATTACTTGAGCGCCTTGAACCGCATGCGCTTGGGCTTGGCGCCTTCTTCTCCGAGTCGACGTTTCTTGTCTGCTTCGTACTCCTGGTAGTTGCCGTCAAAGAACGTCCACTGGCTGTCGCCCTCGGCTGCCAGAATATGGGTTGCAATACGATCCAGGAACCAGCGATCGTGGCTGATCACCATGACGGAGCCGGCAAACTCCAGCAGGGCGTCTTCCAGGGCCCGTAAAGTTTCCACATCCAGATCGTTGGAGGGCTCATCCAGCATCAGCACGTTGCCACCGGCGATCAAGGTCTTGGCCAGGTGCAGACGCCCACGCTCGCCGCCAGACAGGGTTCCCACCCGCTTTTGCTGGTCGCCCCCGTTGAAATTGAAGCGGCCGCAATAAGCACGGCTCGGCATCTGAAATTTGCCCACCGTCATGATATCCAAACCACCCGAAACATCTTCCCAGACCGTTTTTTCATTGGCCAGGTCATCGCGACTCTGATCGACAAAAGCCATCTTGACCGTAGAGCCTATGACCACCTCACCGGAATCCGGCTTTTCCTTGCCCGAAATCATCTTGAACAGGGTGGACTTGCCGGCACCATTGGGCCCGATAATGCCAACGATGGCACCCGCCGGGACCGTCATCGTGAGGTTGTCAATCAGCAGACGGTCGCCAAACGATTTGCTGACTCCCTTGAATTCGATCACCTGGCTGCCCAGACGTTCGGCCACCGGTATGAAGATTTCCTGCGTCTCATTGCGTTTCTGGTACTCGAAGTCGCTTAACTCTTCAAATCGTGCGATGCGCGCCTTGCTCTTGGCCTGGCGGCCCTTGGCGTTCTGGCGCACCCACTCCAGTTCTTTCTTCATGGCCTTGGTGCGGGCGTCTTCAGTGCGCTGCTCCTGCTCCAGGCGGGCTTCCTTTTGTTCCAGCCAAGTGCTGTAGTTGCCCTTGTAGGGAATACCGTAACCGCGGTCCAACTCCAGAATCCACTCCGCCGCATTGTCCAGAAAGTAGCGGTCATGGGTGATGGCCACCACCGTTCCAGGGAAGCGCTGCAAAAACTGCTCCAGCCAGTCGACCGATTCGGCGTCCAGGTGATTGGTGGGCTCATCGAGCAGCAGCATGTCGGGCTTGGACAGCAGCATGCGGCACAGGGCCACGCGGCGCTTTTCTCCCCCGGACAGGACACCGACTATGGCATCCCAAGGTGGCAGACGCAGCGCGTCCGCCGCAATTTCAAGCTGGTGCTCGGAATCCGTTCCAGCCGCCGCGATCACCGCCTCCAGACGCGCCTGCTCCGCGGCCAGCGCGTCAAAATCGGCATCCGGTTCGCCATACGCGGCGTACACGGCCTCGAGTTTGGCCTTGGCGGCAAACACTTCGCCCATCCCATCTTCCACGCTTTCGCGCACCGTGTGTTGCGGGTCGAGCTTGGGTTCCTGAGGCAGATAGCCGATGCTCAGGCCGGGCATGGGCGTGGCTTCCCCCAGAATGTCATGATCCAACCCCGCCATGATCCTCAGCAAGGTGGACTTCCCCGACCCGTTGACGCCCAGCACGCCAATCTTGGCACCGGGGAAAAAGCTCAGGGAAATGTCTTTCAGAATCTGTCGCTTGGGCGGCACAATCTTGCCGACCTTGTTCATGGTGAATACGTATTGGGCCATTGCAGTGCTATTTCCGGAGAGGTAAAACCACCATTATCGACTGCCGACTCTGCGTCGGCTGCCGTTCGCCTGGTTTCAGCGCTGACCTGAGCCTTTGTCCATATCGTTGAGCAGTGCGGCCTGGGCCACCGCGTCGAGCGCATTGTCAATCACCCTCCCATCCGAGACCAGGCGAATCAGACCCAGCCCATGCAGTCGATCCATCGTGCGCCGCGACATGGAGTGCGCCAAGCCCCCACCGGAAATGAACATGAACAGGGTTCTATGGGGACTGGCCCAGGTCAATTGGGCTCGCACCCATTCGCGCCCCAATGCCAGGTCGACCCAGGAACCTGTCACCAGATTGTCGGCAGACCACAATTGCACGTCGCCCGGATCGGGCAACTCGGGCTCCTCGGACTGAAGCACCTCGGCCCGACGCGCCAAATCCATATATCCCGAGTCGGCGGCTTCCACCTCGGCCATCCAGAAATCTTGCGGCGAGTCCGGCAATGCGTCCGGCGCACCGACATCCGCATCGTCCGCCAGCGGCGTATCTGCGGCGGGCGCAGATAAGCGCCCGCCCTCGAAGGCCTGCTCGTGGAAGGTGATGAGTTCGTCGAAAAACGCAGCGATGCGTTCTGGCGGGTAGGAAATCAGGGTCAGACCCTGGCGCATTTTTACCAGCAGGGTTGGCACCATTTCGACCAGGCGCGTACGGTTGCGCCGAGCCAAACGGAGTTGCACACTCCACAGCAGGTCATCGACCAATGCGAGGTAGCCGTCGGCACCCGCAGTGCCATCGGTACACCCGAGCTGCGACTCGGCCACCACTTGCGCCCACGGACCCCGCAAGAAGGCAGCCACCATGTCGGGTACGCGTTTATCCTGGAGTCGTTGTGAAAATTCGAGTGACAGGCGCTGCGCCAGCAAGTTGCGCTGCTCTGCGTGCAACAGCCCCCGTGCGGCCTCTTCGGCACGGACTCGCTGGTCGTGCTCATCACGGCTCCAGCCTTCTTCGAGTTTGCGCAGCAACCGTGCAAAAGATGCTGCGTCGCCCTCCCCGCCGGAGAGCATACTGACCGAGTTGTCAAAGGTCTTTTGAAAACGCGAAAATCCCGGCTCGTCCTCGGACGAGAACGCCAGACTGCGGCTGGTAATTTTGTCCATGTATTGACGCGCTGGATGCTGCCGGTCAGTGAAAAATCTGGCATCCCCCTGAGATAACTTGATCAGAATGGGCTCCATGGACTTCAGGCCTCGCCGCACCGGGCTGAGCAATCGGCGGTCCTGCATGAGGTTTTCCAGCATCATCAGAACTACTTCCTCGCCCAATTGTTGCCCGAGTTTCTTGCTCTGGGTTCGCTCGCGCCGGACTGTCGAGTTGGCGCCCGCCGCCTGCTCGGTAAGCTTTGCGGCGTTGGACTGGTCTGCACGCAGTGCGAGGCGCTTCATCATGGGTTCCAGAAGCTTCAGGTCTTCAAGCGCGTCGTACGAGGCGGGCACCGTGTGGCTGAAATCCTTGATGCCTCCGGTCTGCGAGTCCGGATCGAGCTGACCGGAAAGCAACTTGCGCAACTTGTCCAGCGTCAGCAGGGTGCGCGTGACGGAGTTTTCAGCCGGCTTGGTCTGTCCACCAAAGGCACCGCCACCGGTGGCAGCCGGTCCGACTGATTCCACACCTTGCGTTCGCAGCCAGGCGACCACTTCCCGGTACAAATGCTTCAAGCTCGACCCCAGGAGTCCTGCAGCGGCTGTCATGAAGGCGGCACGCACCGACTCGTCCGTCACATGGCCTTGCAGGCTTTCACGCAGGGCATGGACAAAGGACTCCGGCTTGATCGGATTCAAATGTGCCTGCACGGTATTCCATCCCAGGAGACTACTTATCAGGCCATTGAGCGCAGGAAGCTCCCGCTCCACGGCCATGACCACCTCCTGCTGTGTCATGGCAAACTCGATATTGGCGTCGATCTGTTCCTCTTCCAAAAACTGGAAGTCGTCAAATCGCACCAGCGGTCTGGCGCTTTCACGTTCCGCTTCGCCCTTGTATACCGCCAAGCGCAATGATTGCGAGAACTGTTGCTTGATCGCATCGCTGCTGGAACACACGCGCTCAATGGTCGCCTTGCCCGCAGGACCTTGCAAGGCGTGAAGTGTTTTGCCCGCCGCTGGCAGCAGAGACAGTCGCAAACCCGTGAGCACATCGTCGATCAGCGAGTCGCTCTGCTCCAGAACAGCTTCAATGCAGTCGTGCAGTGAGGGCTTCACACTGCCAGCGTCATGGGCGACCCCCATGCGTTTAAGCATAAATTTCTTCATCGTCCGCACATTCTCACAGTTGCACACACCAAGAGCCAGTTTCGTAGCACATTGTTACTGACCCAGCCCATAACGCAAGGGCTCCATGTGCTGTCTACAACACTTCGCCGACGCTAAAGTGCACAACGTGCGACAATAGCGCCTGTTGCGGAGCGTCAGTTGCCCGCGATGTCAGCAAACCGCTGGGGGCAAGACCGACAATCACCGCCCCGCTTGTGAACCTATCTGCCTTTGACTGAACGGTGGCAACCCGCCCCGGACAGGCCGATATCCCCGCGCCCTGGATGGGCGCCAAACTATGAACTTCGAAGAATTGAAACTGGCTCCGGCCATTGTGAAAGCCGTGCGCGAGCAGGGTTACGAGACCCCCACAGCCATTCAGGCGCAGGGCATCCCTGTGATCATGGAAGGTCTCGACCTGCTGGGTGGAGCGCAAACCGGCACCGGCAAGACCGCCGCCTTCACCTTGCCGATGCTGCACCGCCTCTCCATGAGCCGCAGTGCACAAAACAAGTTTGGTGGCACCGGCATCCGTGCCCTGGTGCTGACGCCGACACGTGAACTGGCCGCCCAGGTGGAAGAGGCGATACGCACCTACGGCAAATATCTGCAACTCTCCAGCACCGTGATTTTTGGCGGGGTCGGTATGAACCCGCAGATTTCCAAGCTCAAAAAGGGGGTGGATATTCTGGTAGCCACCCCGGGACGCCTGCTGGACCTGCAACAGCAGGGAATGCTGGACCTGGGTCAGGTACAAATTCTGGTTTTGGACGAAGCCGACCGCATGCTCGACATGGGCTTCATCCACGACGTGAAAAAGGTCTTGGCACTGGTGCCCAAGGATAAACAGAGCCTGTTGTTCTCGGCCACCTTCAGCGATGAAATCCGCGAACTGGCCAACGGACTGCTCAAGAACCCCCAAAGCGTGCAGGTCACCCCGGGCAACACCACAGTGCAGCGCATAACCCAGGTGGTCCACCCAGTGGGTCGTGGCAAGAAGAAGGCCTTGCTGGCGCACATCATTCAAGAACACAATTGGAGCCAGGTGCTGGTGTTTACCCGCACCAAATTTGGCGCCAATAACGTCGCCGAGTACCTGGAAAAGAACGGTATTACCGCGATGGCCCTGCACGGCAACAAAAGCCAGGCGGCACGCACCCAGGCACTTGCGGGCTTCAAGAGCGGCGAAGTGCGTGCCCTGGTGGCCACCGACATCGCCGCCCGCGGTATTGATATCGACGACCTGCCACACGTCGTCAACTACGAAATCCCCAACGTCTGCGAAGACTATGTGCACCGCATCGGGCGCACGGGTCGTGCAGGCGCTGACGGCGCTGCAGTGAACCTAGTGTGTCTGGACGAAGAGGGCTTCATGCAGGACATCGCCCGTTTTACCCGGCAGGACATTCCCACCGTATTGGTTGAGGGCTTTGCCCCCGAACCCGGTGAACGGGCCGAACCCATCGCCATGGGGCGTCAGACCATCTGGGGTGGCGCAGGCAAACCACCCAGCCGCGACGTCATGCAAGCCGCAGCACGGACTGCACGCACCGAGATGCTGCAAAGGGTGCGAGAGAACAAGGCGGGCAGTGGAAGCGGTCGTGCCAATGCGGGCGGCGCACGCCCGGCGCCCGGCCCGCGGGGCAACAGTGGTCCTACAGCAGGTCGCCATGGAGAACATGCGCCTCGTCCCCAAGGACCGCGCGGCGGGCAGGGTCCCGGGCGGGGTCGACCTCCGGTAGGAGATGAGCAACCCCACAGCCACGAGGGTCGCTTTGCCGCAGGAATGGGCGGCAATGGTGAGCCTCGCGCTGCACGCCCGGCTCCCGGCGGTCAGCCCGACCCGATGCGCACCAGTGTCGATATGATGGCCGAACGCGGTGCACGCCGCGGTGGCAATTTCGGCGGTGGGAACCGTGGTGGCTTTGGCAACGGAGGTGGCAATGGCGGATCCAGGACGGGTGGCGGTGGTCGCGGGGGCAACGGGCCTCGTGGGCCGGGAAATCCTCGAGGCTCTTTTAGCCGATAACGACTATGCGCAAGTGCACAGTGTGGGCCGTCGCAAGCTCACGCTGGAGCATCCCAAGCTGAAGCAGCATGTGGTGGACTTTGCTGCCCTGCCCCATCTTCCCAAAGGCGATGATGTGTACATCGCACTGGGCACCACGATCAAGGTGGCTGGCAGCCAAGCAGCCTTTCGTGCCGTCGACTTTGACGCGGTTGTGACGCTAGCCCGCGCCAGCCTTGCGGCAGGCGCTACCAAATTGGGAGTAGTCTCGGCCATGGGTGCGCGTCGCAAGTCCCCCATTTTCTATAACCAGGTCAAAGGCGAAATGGAAGATGCGCTGGTGTCGCTGAATTTCAAAAGTCTGGTGATAGCGCAGCCTTCGCTGTTGGCCGGACACCGTGAAGCGCTGGGTCAGCCAACGCGCAAGGGAGAACGCATCGGGATGGTCATGACACAGTTACTCAAACCACTGATTCCATCCAACTACCGCGCTATCGACGCCAAAGACGTGGCGTTGGCGCTGATTCACGCCGTTCAAACGGCGAAAACCGGCGCTTTCCGCCTGCTTTCAGGTGAGATGCAAGGCGCGGCAAAGCGATTCACACCCTGAATCCATGACCACCGTCCTTTTGACCGGATTCGAGCCGTTTGACGGGGATTCCGTAAATCCGTCGTGGGATACGGTGCAGCGCCTGCAGGGCGAAACCATTGCCGGAGCCCAGGTGGTGTCCGTGCGATTGCCCTGCGTGTTTGGTGTGGCATTGCGGGTGCTTGAACACGCCACGCGCCTGCACCGCCCAACCACCGTCATTGCCGTGGGCCAGGCCGGGGGACGCTCCGACATCACACCCGAGCGCGTGGCAATTAACCTCAACGATGCCCGTATCTCTGACAACGCCGGCAAACAGCCGACCGACCAAGCCATTCGCAAACTGGGGCCTGCCGCCTATTTTTCCACCTTACCCGTCAAGGCCATTGTGCAGGCGCTGTTGGCGCAGGGGCTTCCTGCCTCGGTCTCCCACAGCGCGGGCACATTCGTCTGCAACCATGTTTTCTATGGTCTGATGGCGTTGCAGGAAAAATACGCCATACAACACTGCGGCTTCATCCACATCCCTTTTCTCCCCAGCCAGGCGGCTCAACGTGGCGGGGCACCCAGCATGGCACTGGAGGACATGACGCGCGCACTGCGCATCGCGGTGGAGGTGAGTGCGCGACGCAAGCGCGACGTGCGCATCCGAGGCGGGCAAACGCATTGAAGTCGCGGAGTCAGCCCCGCACAAACAGCGTCACCAGCGGATCCTGTCCCACCTGACGACTCCAATGGCCGTGCACTGCAGGGTCAAAGGTCGCACCGTCGGGCAACAGATCGGCGCTATAAAAATGCTCCCCGGCGTGGAAAATGCGCGACACCTGCCCCTGCAGGCCGATCTCCATCGCCCCACCCAGAATGAAGCACCATTGCGCAATGCCGGTGCAATGAAAACTACTGCGAAAACCCACGGGACTGCGACGCAACTGGTACCCGCCAGAGTCAAATACCTCGGACAGCAGCGCCTGCGGTGTGCCGTGGCCCAGTGGCACCGATTCCTCGCGAAAGCGGGCACGGCCATCGCGGTCAGTGAACAAAATGACTTGAGTGAATGACTCCATAGCAGCGCCCTGATCCTGATGAATGTCAGTCATTATTCCCCACCAGGCACAATAGCCCCATGCGAATCCTTCACACCATGCTGCGCGTTGGCAATCTTCAACGCTCCATCGACTTTTACACCCAGGTGCTGGGCATGCAACTGTTGCGCCAATCGGAGAATCCGCAGTACAAATACTCGCTGGCTTTTCTCGGCTATGGGAAGAATCCGGACCACGCCGAAATCGAGTTGACTTACAACTGGGGCGTCGAGTCCTATGAAATGGGAACGGCCTTTGGCCATATTGCCCTGGGTGTGCCCGATGCCTACGCTGCTTGCGAAAAAATCAAGACCGCCGGCGGCAACGTCACACGGCAAGCCGGACCCGTCCAGGGTGGCGCCACCGTGATCGCCTTTGTGACGGATCCGGATGGCTACAAGATCGAACTGATCCAGCGCGTTTGAGCGCATTTACTTCGCTGACATCAACAACCAACAAAGACCTACCAGTTCAGTCGGCCAGTGGTTGCCGTGCCGTCGGGGGCTGCTACCATGGACGAGGCTGCACCTGATTGGCATCCTCCAAGCATGCTGGGCAAAGCATGTATTTCGCGCTGGAGGTCACCCATGAACTCGAAGTTGCACCTTGCATCCTGCCCGCTGGGCACCCGGCTTGCCGTGGCCTGCCTCCTGGCCCTTCCCGCGGTGGCGCTGGCGTCTGGCCCCATGGGCCACTTCATCAAGAGCTCGCACACGGTGCGCCAGATCACCAGCGGACAGTTGGACGTCCCGAATGAGCTCAAACAGCTGCTGCGTGACCCTGCGAACCAGCGCGCCTTCAACGGCGGCTCGATCGGTCCGGATCTGGTGGAAAGTGCGAGCCACTACGGCAACACCGCCGACCTTGCCAACCGAATGCTCGCCACCGCACGTGCCAACCTGCACCGCAGCGCACAGATACGGGACCAAGCCGCTTTCAATGAGTCGCAGCGCGAGTTGGCTTTCGCCTATGGTTGGATGCACCACATGGCAGCCGACCTCAATACCCACCCCAAAGTCAACGAACGCATTGGCGACACCTATCGTTTTCTGGACGATGGCGGCAAGTTGTCGCACGGCACCCTGGAAACCCAGGAAACTGCTTACCTGAGGCAAACCCTGTGGAACCCTGCGGACAAATACGACACCTACGTTCCAGCCAACTTTCTTGCCGGCGTGACGGGAGTGAAAGCCAGCGCCATCCTTCAGATGGATGGGGTGCTTCGGGGCAAAGCGCAAGCGGAAATGGTCGGCTCGGGCAACGTCACCCTCAGCCATGATCAACTCAGGGACTTGTGGGAAACGACCGTGCGCAACGGACAGCACGAAGCGTCGGATTTCCTTCGCAATCCCGGACTGATGCGCAACTGGGACCTCGACTGTGGTCACATTGACACCAAGGCCTTTGACGCGCTGCGCAGAAAAGTGCTCGCCCTCAATGGCGGCAAACTGCCAGCCAATTGGGGCCGCGACTATCTGGACTGGTATCGGCAGCTGTTGACCACTCCGCCAAGACTGATGGTGGCCAAGCTGCGTGAACTCATGGGTTTGCCGCCCGTGGCACCACCGCAGCCCGCCCCTGCGACCACGTCGTATTTTCCGAGCGGGTCAGGGTCCACCTCAGGCACCTTCCCGGAGGGCGATGGTGACTTCAATGGTCTGAAAATAAATTACAGCGTTTCAGGCATCTCCGTCACACAAACCAAAGACACTGGCGACTTCACCACCACGCGCGCCATCACCGGAAACCTGGGCAGTTCGGAACTCCGGGTGTCCGGTACCGCCATCGGACGCGATGCAAAATGCAAAACTGAATACGGGGACTTCTACCGGACCTTGAACGTCGTGGTGACCGCCGGCGGCAATGAAAAGAAGTTCCAGGCGCCCCTTCCTGACGCCTGCGACAAGTCCAGCAAGGACTACACCTTCAATGTGGGCGTTCCGATCCCTGCCAACGCACGCAGTGGCTCGTTCTCGATCACGTTCACCTACATCAACCCGCGTTTTGACAACCGCTCACTGGTGGTCTCGGGAAAGATGACCCGGTAGGCACCGCGTGAGAGCACC